>Ga0172377_10000008_pt1 | contig 181953 bp, 160 predicted proteins | sample Pumphouse3metaG_FD_119749 | JGI IMG/M metagenome (GOLD analysis project Ga0172377, IMG submission 119749) | Leachate microbial communities from a municipal landfill in Southern Ontario, Canada - Pumphouse #3 metaG | ecosystem: Engineered > Solid waste > Landfill > Unclassified | place...
ATTTACACTTACTCAGCAATCTGCTACTGCTTATATCACTTTAACACCCGAAAGCCAAACAGTTGATGCGGTTGCTGGTAGTACTGATTTTAGTATTAGTTCCAATGTCAGCTGGTCTGTGTCTGAATCTTGCGATTGGCTTTCGTGCAATCCTACTAACGGAAGTGGTAACGGAACCATTACAATAAACTATGATGCAAACACAACTACACGACAAAGAAGCTGTGCTGTAACAGTCAGCGGAAGCGGGATTAATAGAATATTTACACTTACTCAGCAATCTGCTACTACTTATATCACTTTAACACCCGAAAGCCAAACAGTTGATGCGGTTGCTGGTAGTACTGATTTTGCCGTCAACTCCAACGTCAGTTGGACAGTGTCTGAATCTTGTGACTGGCTAATATGCAGCCCCACAAGTGGGACAGAAAATGATATCATTATAGCTGATTATCAGGAAAACACTGATTTTCTAACTCGTGAGTGTGAGATTACAGTCGGCAACAATGAGTTATCTTCAATTTTTACACTTATCCAACAGGGAGCCGTACCTTATCTAATAGTTGATCCGGAAAGTATCACGGTCGATGCCGAGGCCGGTCTAACAACTTTTATCATTTCTTCCAACATCAGTTGGTCTATTACCCATGAATGCGACTGGTTGAGTTGCTTTCCCGGGAGCGGAACCAATACCGATACAATTATAGTCGAGTATCAGGAATATACAGATACTCAGCAACGAAGCTGTGTCATTCGCATTGATGGGTCTGAACTATCAACCTATTTTATGGTAACTCAAGAACCTTCTTTTAATTATTTTCTTGATGTCATACCTAACGAATTAACACTCGATCCCTTTGCAGGAAGTGTGAATGAGTTGGCTATTATTTCCAATGATTTATGGACTATAGTAAATCAGACTGAATGGCTTTCAGTAGAACCTACACAAGGTGCTAATAGCCAAATAATTTTATTTACCGCCACCGAAGAAAATAAAACCGGAACTGAGCGGAACTCAGACGTAATTGTTGTTGGAATTCAAACTGGGTTTAAATCAGTGACTGTTACCCAATTGCCTTATATTGGGTTAGATGACATAACAACAACATCCGCCTTTAACATTCATCCAAATCCAACAAAAGCTACAATGACTATTACCTCCGATTGTGTGCAATACATAGAACTAAATATATATTCCCAGATAGGGGAACAAGTTCTGTCGCTTAAAAATGTAGTCAATCATCAGGTCGTTGATGTATCATTTTTATCTCCAGGATTGTATGTGTTAGAAATACAATGTAATACTTTTAGATCGGTTCAAAAATTAATAAAACTCTAATTTCATGATCAAAAGAAAATCCGATTTCTTGTTCATATAATTCGATATGATACAGGATATCAACATATCTTAAATCATACGGATAAATGGCTTGGCAATGAGTAAAGCCGGATTGGTTGCAGTGAATATGTGAAAATACTTGAAACAACATGACAACATACTGATTTGCTGAAATATAAATAAAGTACCTGTTTACTAAAAAACATTCAGCTGATAAGATTGTTGAGGTTTTTAAGATAGTGGAAGACTAGCTGCGAAAATTTAGTGATTATCAAGAAGAATCAGATATACAGCTACTTTGAGTGAGAAAATTGTAGGTGAAAAACTGATATTTTAAAGTCTTTTGTACTTTACATCCCTTGAGTTGAGATTGCTGCCATACTGTAAGTTCAATACGCGGTGATAATAAGTGTATGCGTTTCCTGACGGTAAGCTTCGGAACAATGTTTTTTTGTACATCTTAAAGCAGGGTATAGTCATCGGTTCATGGCAAGGGGATGGGGTTTCTTTATTGTAGTTTTCAAAGTAACGATTTTTTTGGAGGAGCTGTACTTACTAAACATATGTCAAATTTTAAGTTACTAAGTGAGAGAGTGATCTGTTGAAAATGAACGAAATACGTTTTGATCGTACGTGATGATAGCATGAAATATAACGGGCTACTGCTTGGTGCAGAATATGAAACTCAATGGATAGAAGTCGTCATGAATCGAATTTCGATTGGGACTAACAAGCTTTTTCACAAACTGAATATGTCGATAAAATTTAGTAAACACTCGGATTTAACAGTTTGTTACGATCGTTCAAATGATACAAAAAAGCTAAGAAACAGGTAAATACAAATTAAGTTTACGTAAAGTACCAATAAAGCTTGATGAGTTGGTTTTACTGATCAATTTGTTAAAGATACTTAAAAAGTTTAGTTTAATTTTAGACCCTGTACTTTTTTATCTACGTTTGCGGCTCAAACAACCGGAGATAATATTTTACTGTTTAATAAATATATAAAACAACTAATGTTTAATTTTAAATTTTTAATAATAATGAAAAAAAGAATGTATTATGAAAAAGCATTGCTTTTTGGTGTTGCTATCATAGTATTTGGCTTGTTTTCTTGTGATAAAGAAACAGAAATTGAAATTGAGGTTGACGGGGAGAAGCCACCTATTGAATTGGATTGTAGCATATTTACCGAAGATGTTACTTTAACAAGTGATCCGGATCGGCCAGTTGATTATATAGTGGATTGCTATATTGATTTTTCCAGGATCACCCTGACGATTGAACCCGGAACTGTAATCGAGTTTACAGAGAATGGTAGGATTAATATTGAAAGATATTTTGAAGATCATACTGGAGCTATCATTGCAAAGGGGACTGCTGATCAACCTATTGTGTTCAGAGGTACTAAAGCTGTACAAGGGCACTGGCAAGGTATAAATATTGGCACCTTTAATAATGTTAATGAATTGGATTATGTTATTATTCGTGATGCCGGAAGTGAACCATGGAGTCCAAGTATGGTACAAGGTGGCTTATCAATTGGTAGTGTGAATAATGGATATGGAAGAGTTAAACTGACTAATAGCCAGATTTTAAATAACAGAAAATATGGCTTAGATATTACACAAACATCAAGTACACTGACAGAACAACATATTATTTCTGGTAATGTTTTTAAGGACAATGAATCACCTGTTTTAGCTGCTATTCATACACTTCATTTGTTAGACCCTTCAAATGAATTTACAGGTAATACTATCAATGAAATTAGAGTTGACCCAATGCCTAACTCCACACATCCTACCTTAGTAGATGGTACCTGGCATAATCATCATGTCCCTTATGTGTTTCAGTCTGGGGTAAATATCAATAGTAAGATCACTATTGCACCCGGCGCTGTGTTAAAGTTCCCGGTAAATTCCTATTTGAGCACTACTGATACCCAATATGGAGGTACAGGTGGAGCTTTAATTGCAAGAGGAACCGCTGAAGAACCAATTGTTTTTACAGGTGTTGAACCAATCGAACGACTGTGGTCTGGTATAAAAATTGAAACACATTATCCTGCTAATGAGATATCGCATGCAATTATAGAATATACCGGAATAAATGCATCTGATCCGGAATATGTATATAATGTTAAAGTAGGAACAAGCCAATATTTAAAAATACATAATGTCACATTTAATCATTCCAATAAAAGCGAATGCGCTGTTTGGGCACTCTATCATGATGAATGGAATTATGCTATTGTGGATATAGACCTTTCAACCATATATGTGGAAGAGGGACATTGCGTATATAGAGATTATTAAGCAAGGATAAGAACTTTAAAAGGTTAATGTGTATAAACGGGCTGCCTTTATAGGTAGCCTGTTTATTTTTTTATACATACAAGTATTTTTAAAATTGAAATATTTGAATTCAATATTTACATTTTTTGTTCAATATTGAATTTTTGACTTAAGAACAGTCGGGTTGAATAGAAAATTTGCAATTGTCATTCCCTTATATTAATTCATAATATAATATTCTGATTTTTTTAGTGTCCCCTTGATTCGTATTTCTACTTTAGTCGAATCATTACTATACACTCAATTTATTTTGGTGTGTTGCAATGTGTAACGTAAAGTGGATAAAAATCGTCATAAACCCAGCTTCAGTTTGGTTAACAACTTTTTCATCAAACTCAACAAGCCGGCATCCTTCAATAAACTCTTGGATTTTCAGGTCAACTAAGATCATTTTCCGGATTTTGTTAAAAAGCTGTATATTAGTCACAAAAGGCTCATTATACTACGGTGAAGCCTGTTTTAGTTTAAGATTCACAATCTTTAATCCATAAAATTATAGGTTTTTCTCTTTCCTACGTAAAACGTTTTTGTGTAGATTTGTAGGTTAGCTTGAGAAATCATTCGCATCTGTTGCATCCTTTTTCCCGACAGCTTGCATAAAATTTAGTAATAAAGTGAAAACCCCTTATACAAAGTTCTACTATTTCGATAAGATCAGCATTACTCCTCGTTCTCATAAAATTCTTCAGGAGCTTCTCGATGAACATCCTGATATCCATCAACTTCTTATGCGAGCCGATACCGATCATGATGCGGTTCAAGCGGTCCAAACCTGGATAAGTGGCTTTATCAACAAGCGCCCGCTTCTGAAGGCATATCTGTTAGACAAGACCCAAGACCATATTCCATTCCATCGTCTTAGCTGGCAGGATTATGGCATCCTCCGCTGTTGGGACTATATCGAACATGCCGGTAGATTGTTTAAAGACCCCAATCTGAATGATGAATATGTGATCTCGCATCCTATACGCCAGCTTTGGCTTGCTGTCAAAGAAGGCATAGGAGGAGCTGAGCCGGGTTTTTTTATTGATATGCAAATGATGTTTCGACAGATAAAAGCTACAGATCGCTATAGCTTACCTGACGAGAAGCAGCTTATCGATTGGATGAATAAGCACCCTAGCGGATTGGATGAAGAAGTGATTGCTATGCGACAAAAAAATAAAGAGCGTATCCTGCGTATTTTCATCAAAAAGATGGGTCAAGGTCTGCTTAGCAGTAAGAGGTATCAGTTCCCCGACGGGGCTGATGAAAGGGAGAAGTACCGTCTTGCCGAAGCCTGGTGGGACGAAAGAAATTTTCATCTGCGTTTTGCGGTACGCAAGCCTGATCTGCTTAATGAATACTTAGATCATTCGCTTAGCCGCGAAACTATGGAGTTGCTGCACAAGGCCTACAAGCGCGGTATTCCATTTTTTGTCAACCTGTATTATCTGTCGTTGCTTCATGTGGGAAGCAATACCCGTCTTGCCGGTACCGATCTGGCTATACGCGACTATGTGTTTTACAGCAGAGAGTTGATAGAAGAGTTTGGTAAGATACGGGCATGGGAAAAAGAAGATAGGGTAGAACCCGGTAAACCCAATGCCGCAGGTTGGATACTACCCGAAGGAAATAATATTCACAGGCGCTATCCGGAGGTGGCTATTCTCATACCTGATACCATAGGACGTGCATGTGGCGGACTATGTGTGAGCTGTCAACGGATGTACGACTTTCAAAACGGAAGACTCAACTTCAACCTGGATAAGCTGAAACCTAAGGAATCCTGGACTGATAAACTCAAACGCCTGCTTGATTATTTCGAAGAAGATGAGTTTTTGGAAGATATACTGATCACTGGAGGTGATGCCTTGATGAGTAGGGACCGCTCGTTGAAAAATATTTTAAATGCAGTGTTAGAGATGGCTCAGCGCAAACGGGAGAATAATAGAAAAACACCATCAGACAAACAAAAGGCTGAGATTAAGCGTGTCCGTCTTGGTACCCGACTTCCGGTTTATCTGCCGCAGCGTATCACACCCGGGTTGTGTGAGATACTGTACGATTTCCGACAGAAGGCAATGCAGGCTGGAATCACACAATTTGTCATACAAACTCATTTTGAGACTGCTATGGAAATTACACCTGAAGCCCGACAGGGTATTGAGCGGTTGTTGGCTACCGGCTGGATAGTATCCAATCAACAGGTGTTTACAGCAGCCGCTTCACGAAGAGGACATACCAACAAACTACGTCAGACACTCAACGACTTGGGTGTGTTGACGTATTATACCTTCTCGGTCAAAGGGTTCCACGAAAACTATCATAACTTTGCTACCAACGCTCGTGCTGTGCAGGAAAGCATAGAAGAGAAACGATTGGGTGTACCGGATCAAGAAGCCATGAAAGAGTTAGGAGATATAGTACAGCAAGCTCCCAACTTATCCGAAGAGCTCACCGCTTTCCGGCAGAAACATCATCTTCCTTTTGCTGCTACCGACCGCAATGTGTTGAATATGCCCGGAGTAGGCAAAAGTCTGACATTCCGAACTATAGGATTGACACGTTTTGGAAGACGCATACTTGAGTTTGAACACGACCGATCGCGTAAACACAGTCCGGCCATCAACAAAATGGGTAAGATCACCATCATCGAAAGCAAGTCGGTCATGGAGTATTTAGATCAGATAGAGGCCATGGGTGAGGAGAGCAGCGAATACCTTAGCATATTCGGTTATAGTTGTAATGAGACCGAGATATTGCCGGAAATATGGGAGTTGACAAAATAAAAAGATTCAACAGTCTGTATATGAATGATTGACAAGTGTCAGTCTTGTTCAAAAAAAGAATCAACACCCGGATAGTAAAACGTACTACGGGCTAGTTCCTCCGAAAACAAATAATAATCCACTTTTGCGGTAGAGCATAAGGTATGTTCGTTATCCCATAGCTGAACCTGAATGATGGCATGCTTTTCCTGTATTGATTCTACTCTGGCTTCCAACTTTAAAGGTGATTTTTCTATATATACAGGTTTCAGATATTTGATCTGTATCTCGCTGGTGAAGCCCGATGTCTTGCACAGCACCTGCATAGCCCATGAAGCTATTTCATCTATTGCTGCTGCAACTATCCCGCCATGCAATATCTGATAAAAGCCTTGAAAATCACTTGAAGGTGTCCAGTTGGAGTGGATGGCATTGTTGCGAAGCTCAAACTCCATCTTTAAGCCTACCGGATTATTTGGAGCACATCCGAAGCAATTGTATTCGGGATAACGGGTGTAAGGATTCAGTAGTTTCATAGGTTTATTTTTTTTGGTTTGTTTCCTGAAAAAGCATATGATGCATTTTGTATTGAAAAACAAAGAAACTGGTACATATTCCTGCAAAGATAAGGCTTCATCCTAAAAAAGGCCTGCCAACCGCAGACCTTTTCTCACTAACCAAAAAATCCATTCACCAAAATGTTACACAAATGGAACCAATGATTCGATCGCTTTACAGCAATTTTTATGCCATTATAGGATTATTCTTTCTTATGAATGAGGAGTTTTTTACAGGGGGCGCGCAAAAAGATCGAAGTAGTCGGCATCTTCAATGACTACATTGATCAAACTACCTATTTTAAATCGAGCTGTAGCAGCCGATATCAGCACTTCGTTATCCACTTCCGGAGAGTCGTATTGGGTTCTGGCTATATAATACTCGCCTTCTAAGCGATCAACTAATACTTTTTCTGTTTTACCTATCCTTTCCTGATTCAGCTCCCATGAGATTTGTTGCTGTATCTCCATGATTGTTTCAAGGCGTTGCTGCTTCACCTCTTCAGGTATGTCGTCCTTCAACTGATAAGCGGCTGTTCCTTCTTCGGCTGAATAGGTGAATACTCCCAGACGGTCGAAACGTTGAGTTCTCACAAACTCTCTCAGTTCCCGAAAAGCTTCTTCTGTCTCGCCCGGATACCCGACGATCAAAGTGGTCCGAAAAGCAATGTTAGGTACTGTGTTACGGATTTTTCCGATGAGATCAAGGGTTTGACTACGGTCAATATTCCGCTTCATTGAATGCAGTAATCCGCTGTTGATATGCTGTAAAGGCAGGTCAATGTACTTACACACTTTTGGATTGGTAGCAATGAGTCGTATCAGCTCTTCGGGAAACCCATGCGGATAGGTGTATTGCAGCCTGATCCATTCGATGCCGGCAATCTCCGAAAGTGCTTGTATCAATGGTACAAGCCGCCTTTCTTTATGGATATCCAAGCCATAGTACGTCAGATCCTGAGCGATGAGTATCAGCTCTTTAACACCTTTCTTTGCAAGATAGTCAGCTTCTTCAAGCAGTTCTTCCATAGGGACTGAATGATGTTTTCCGCGTATGAAAGGTATGGCACAAAAGCTGCAGTTGCGGTCGCAACCTTCGGATATCTTCAGATAGGCATAATGTTTGGCTCCACTTCGTTTGCGTTTATAATGATAGCCACCTTCTATCCGGTTTGCTCCGAGATAGTTGGCTACCTGTCTCAAATCATTTGCCCCAAAATATGCATTTACTTCGGGTATCTCTTTCTCCAATATGTTCTGATAGCGTTGCGAGAGGCATCCCATCACTATTAATCTGGCGTTCTTACGTTGTTTCACTGCTTCGGCCTGTGCCAATATAGTGTTGACCGATTCTTCTTTGGCATCGCCTATAAATCCACAAGTATTGATGATCACTACATCAGAGGGTGAGCTGCTTTCGTGCCTGACTATGTATTGCTCAGTCGGGAACATCCCGGCAAGCTGTTCAGAATCAACGGTGTTTTTAGAACATCCTAAAGTGATGATGTTGATGCGCTGTTTTTTTGTGTTCATCCTGATGGATGTTAAGCTTTATCAAACAAGCTTTCGACAAATGCAGCTCTGTTGAATACCTGCAGGTCGGTCATTTTTTCGCCTATGCCGATATATTTCACCGGTATTTTAAATTGATCGGATATACCTATTACTACCCCACCTTTTGCTGTGCCATCCAACTTGGTGAGGGCCAATGCGTTCACTTCGGTAGCAGCCATAAACTGACGGGCTTGTTCAATCGCATTCTGACCGGTAGAGCCGTCTAATATCAACAAGATCTCGTGTGGCGCATCGGGTAGTAGTTTTTGCATGACCGTCTTGATTTTTGTCAGCTCTTTCATCAGGTTTACTTTATTGTGCAGTCGTCCGGCCGTATCAATAATTGCCACATCCTTATTATTGCTTATAGCTGAGTTCAGCGTGTCGTAAGCTACTGAAGCTGGGTCGGCTCCCATGCCTTGTGATATGACCGGCACATCAACCCTTTCACCCCATATTTTTATCTGATCTACGGCTGCAGCTCTGAAGGTATCGGCGGCGCCTAAGACAACAGATTTTCCGGCTTGCTTGAAGTTGTACGCTAATTTGCCAATAGTGGTAGTCTTGCCTACTCCGTTCACCCCAACGACTAATATGACATAAGGGGTGTCGCGTTCGGGAAAGTCGAAGCCTTCAATGTCGGTTGTTTGATTTTCTTGCAGCAGAGCTGCTATTTCTTCTTTCAGTATTCGGTTCAGCTCGGAGGCTCCAAGATATTTATCACGGGCTACTCTAACTTCTATCCGCTCGATTATCTTAAGTGTAGTGTGAACGCCTACATCAGAGGTGATGAGAACTTCTTCCAGCTCGTCTAATACCTCGTCATCAACTTTCGACTTGCCTACTATAACTTTGGATATCTTTGAAAAGACGCTCTCACGTGTCTTCTCAAGGCCTTTATCCAATTCCTGCTTTTTCTCTCTGCTGAAAAAAGAAAATATACCCATTGCTTGTGTGATATAAATAGAAATGAGCTCTCCCAACCCAATGGAAAAGCTCACCTCATCAGTTTGACTGAACCCTTATCTTTTTGACAGAAACTCTTGTACTCTGTCGTTGGGGATGATATCTTCGCTGAAGGTGTATGCTCCGGTAGTTTCTGAACGTTTCATCCTGATCACCTTTGCATATTGCTTACCCGATACTGTTTTGAGGGTTGCTACTACTTTCTTTGCCATATCAGATTATTTTATTTCTCGGTGAATAGTCATTCTTTTCAGAATGGGATTGTATTTCTTTAACTCTAAACGCTCTGGAGTATTTTTTTTGTTCTTGGTAGAGATATACCTTGAAGTACCCGGCATACCACTATCCTTATGCTCGGTACACTCCAGAATGATCTGATGTCTGATGTCTTTGTGTTTCTTAGCCATAGCTGTATAAGTATATCTAAAAATTCGGACGGCAAAGATACTACTTTGTCCGGTATATACCAATTTTTATTTTATAATTTTTTTTCTGGTGATTCAGCAGGCAACATAAGTCTCTTGTGGTAGTTCACATGAATTGATACACTGCTGCCGCATGAGTATCAGTTGCATGTATATTGTTTTCAGAGTTGTTCCATGACTTTTTCAGCCTTCTGAAGTATTTCCTGTTCTCTTTGTATTGCGTTGGCATTGATCACAGCTCCTTCTTTCAGTACTTTTTCGGCAAACTGCCTGTCTTCAATTGAGATTGCGTTCACTCTCACATTGAGATACGCACCCATTACAGCTGTACGGGCACATAAAGCACCTACCGCAGCATCTGAAACGGTGTTTGGGTTTCCATGTACTGCCATCGCTTCCATCAGGTCCATTGATTCCAGGCTTGCTTTCATAATGCGCATGGGTATTTTTATTGCATATTGAGATGCTTCTTCTATTTGTTGTTTTCTGTGTTGTTGCTCGGCTTTCGTCTTCTTAGGCAGGCCAAATGCTTCTATGATGCGGTTGAATGCCTGTGTATCCTCATCCACCAAATAAAGCAGCTCGGCTTTGAGCTTTTGTCCTTTTTCGGCCCAAACGGAGAATTCTTCCCATCTGTCGTCCCATCCTCTTTTGTGTGAGGAAAGATTGGCTACCATAGAGCCTAATGCAGCTCCCAAAGCACCAATGTATGCGGCTACTGATCCACCTCCTGGTGTGGGCGACTCAGAAGCAGCCTTATCTACAAAAGCAGATGCGCTTAAGTCGATCAGTCGTTTCTGGCCACTGCGTTTTGCTAATACATACTCAATGATCTTCTCATCCGGTTTAAAAGGCTTTAACTCATCAAGGCCCATTGACTTCACCGCAATTTTTATCAGCTCCGATTCATCAACTCCTAAGGAGCGCTGCTGTTTCTTCAGGAAATACTTACCTGCATCTATCATTGCTTTCAATGGTATGAGACCTACTAATTCCGATCCGGTTACCCGTATTCCCCTTGCTTGTGCTTTAGTACACACTTCATTAAAGGCTATATGAACTGGGGTAATGCTGATATTGGTCAGATTCATTGAGATTTGTGCTACACCATACTCCTCTATATACCAGCCTATTGCTTTAACTTCTTTAAGGCTTCCGGGCACATAGATAGGATTTCCTTTTTCATCTTTCACGATTTTTCCTGTCAGCGGATTTCCTTCGCGTAGCGGGCGTCCTCTTTCGCGTACGTCAAAGGCGATAGCATTGGCACGGCGTGTACTGGTAGTATTCAGGTTCACATTGAATGCGATTAAAAAGTCGCGTGCTCCTACAGCGGTAGCACCAGCTTTTGCGTTAAAGACGGCTGGACCAAAGTCGGGCTTCCATTTAGGATCGGCCAACTTTTCGGGTAAGCCCTCATACTCGCCTGCTCTGTTGTTAGCTAAGTTTCGACGCTCGGGAGTACTTGCTGCATGCTCGTAACAATAGACAGGGATAGATAATTCGTTTCCGATACGTTCGGCTAACTTGTGTGCATACGCTACTGTTTCTTCCATGCTGATATTGGCGATAGGTACTAAGGGGCATACGTCGGTAGCTCCCATACGGGGATGCTCACCTGAATGTTTGCGCATGTCGATCACTTCAGAAGCTCGTTTTACAGCCTGAAAAGCTGCTTCGATGACCTCATCAGGGGTACCTACAAAAGTAACCACGGTACGATTGGTATCCGCACCCGGATCCACATCCAATAGCTCAACGCCTTCTACAGCTTCTATCACATCAGTAATTTGCTTGATCACGCGCATATCGCGCCCTTCGCTAAAATTTGGTACGCATTCAATAAGTTTTTTCATAAGGATTCGTTTATTACTTTTTTTTGGATTATACTTTTTTATATTTCCCTTGTAACACTATGCCTGACAGTTTATTGGAGCCATAGTAATAGGGTAGGTATGCCAGACTGGGGATTGGTTTTGTGATCATCAGGTTAGCTATTTTTCCGCGGCTGATACTAGCTGTTTGATCGGCTATATCCATGGCATAAGCACCGTTGATAGTAGTAGCGTTCAGGCCTTCTTCGGGCAGCATGCGGTATAATATGCTTGCCATAGATAATATGAGTTGCATATTACCCGAGGGGGAGGAGCCCGGATTGAAGTCGCTTGCCATTGCCACTGGCAGTCCGGCTTCTATCATTTGACGTGCCGGTGCATAAGGCATATTCAGAAAAAAGGCAGCACCTGGCAGTATGGTAGGCATAGTCTGGCTGGCAGACAGAGCCGCTATCTCCTCTTCACCGGTATATTCTAAATGATCTACAGAAAGGGCATTATGTTTCACCCCTATCTGTATCCCGCCCGACTTAGCCAATTCGTTGGCATGAATTTTTGGTCGTAACCCATATTTCCAGCCTGCCTCCAGGATGCGGTCAGTTTCTTCTACGGTAAAAAATCCCTGATCGCAGAATACATCAATAAAATCGGCTAACTGCTCGGCCGCTACCTTCGGGATCATTTCATCTATGATCAGATCTACATAAGCCGACTGATTTTTCTTGTACTTCAACGGGACGGCATGAGCGCCTAAAAAGCTGGCTTTGATGATAAGGGGTGAAGTTTCTTTCAACCGTCTGATGACTCGCAGCATTTTTAGCTCTGATTCGGTTGTAAGTCCGTAGCCGCTTTTAATCTCAACGGCTCCGGTACCAAAATCAATGATCTCGTTAAGCCTCTGCATGGCATCCTCAAAAAGCTCATCCTCGCTTGCATGCTGCATACGTTCTGCCGAATTCAATATTCCGCCACCGCGCTTAGCAATCTCTTCATAGCTCAATCCTTTGATCTTGTCAATATACTCTATCTCACGGGAAGCCGGATAGACTAAATGGGTGTGCGAATCGCAAAAAGAAGGCAATACCGTTCCCCATTCAGCATCTACGATTTGGTGATTGTTCGTAGCCCTATAGCGACTGTACTCCTCCGACCCCATTGAGCCGTAATCGGCTATTTTATTACCTGATATCAATACAAATGCGTTTGCAACAGCGGGAAACTCAGCCATGTCTTTCCCTTTACGAAGGCGTAATTTATTATCGGACAGACCGGCTAAAAGTTGAATATTGTGTATGATCATGGGATTAAAAGAAGTTATTTCAATGAAGCACAAAAGTACATAAAAAACGGATGTCTAAGGCCTGTTCACATGGGAAAGGCAGCTTCAGTCAAGCTTGTATTCTTCTTCTTCAAGTAGCAATCCTTGTTCGTCGTATAGTTGCCACAGTCCGGCCTTTTGCCCGTGATGATAATAGCCTTGTTGTTCTATAGCTCCGTTAGGGTGATAAAAAACTGCTTTTCCATCAAGCTGATCGTTCACATAATTTGCTTCATTGAGTATGCTGCCATCTTCAAACCAGCGTTTCCACTCGCCTTGTTTGATGCCGTTTTCGTATGAAGTCAGCTCGGCAAGCTGTCCATTTCCCGGGTAGTACACCTTACTTGGGCCTTGTAACAGATCGTTTTGATATTGCTCTTCGGCTATTAGTTTTCCGTCAGTATCGCTGTACACACGCCATATACTGTCTTTTTTCTGGTCAAAATAAACTCCTTCGTTCAACAGTATTCCTTGTTCGGAATAGACTTTATTATATGCTTTTCTGCCATTCAGGCTGAACTGATTGGTTGCGCGCAACGCTCCCGATTCGTAGTAATAGATAAATTCGCCTGTGGGCTGGTCATCTATGAAGCGACCGGTATAGCGTAACTCTCCAGAGGGATAATGACCTTCCCAAAGTCCGGTCTTGTGGCCATGTATATCGGTCTGATTGATATTATCGGCTTGCTGAGATAAAGAGCACATCAGCCCGAAGTGAAAAAACAAAACAAGGAAAGAAAGAATTTTTGGGTGATACGGATTCATGGATGCTATCGGTATTTGACTACTTTTGCTCTAAAACGAAAATCTTGACAGAATATTCTTCTCTTCTTTTGGAAAATGCGGTCAATGAGTTGTCGAAGCTGCCCGGTATAGGTAAGAAGACTGCGTTACGATTGGCATTACATCTTTTGCGTGAGGACAAATCCCGTACCGAAACACTTAGCAGATCGTTGATGATGTTGCGTGAAAAAATCATGTTTTGTGAGCGATGTCATAACATTTCTGACAGTGCAGTTTGTGGAATCTGCTCTAATCTAAGGCGCGACGAGAACGTAGTTTGTGTTGTTGAGGATATGCGTGATGTGATGGCTATCGAACGAACGGCAAGCTATAACGGGCTTTATCATGTGTTAGGTGGTGTGATCAGTCCTATTGAGAGCATCGCACCGGCTGATCTGTATATTGACCATTTAATTCAACGGATCACACAAGAGCCTATACGTGAAGTAATATTAGCTTTGCCAGCTACCATAGAAGGCGATACCACTTCATTTTATATTTACCGCAAGATCAAGTCCGACAGCCTGAAGATCACCACTATAGCCAAAGGGGTGGCTATAGGTGATGCGCTTGAGTTTACCGATGAGGTAACCTTAGGTCGATCAATACAGCAACGTACGCTGTTCGATCAGGGATAACGCCTGCACAACACATTATCGGCTTGTGCTTATTTTTTGAGTTTCAGTCGGAGGCTGTTGCTTACCACGCTTACACTGCTCATCGCCATTGCTGCACCGGCTATCATAGGGTTGAGCATGAAGCCATTGAAAGGATATAATATGCCAGCAGCGATTGGGATCCCGATCAGATTGTAGATGAATGCCCAGAACAGATTTTGTTTGATGGTTGCCACCGTCTGTTTTGACAGTCGTATAGCTTGTGGAATCTTTTTTAGGTCGGAGGCAATGATGGTCATTTTCGCTACGTCCATAGCTATATCACTTCCTTTTCCCATGGCAATACTGACATCGGCCGCAGCAAGAGCTGTGCTGTCGTTAATGCCATCTCCAACCATAGCCACTACCTTCCCTTCTTGTTGTAGTTGCCTGACAAACTCAGCTTTTTGTTGAGGGAGCATCTCCGCTTGATAGTGGGCTATATTCGTTTGCCCGGCTATGGCATGAGCAGTGTTTTCATTGTCTCCGGTAAGCATATACAGCTCTATTCCCATCTGTTGCATCTGCTGTATGGCTTCTTTAGAGGTCTCTTTGATATTGTCGGACACTGCCATCACAGCCAGAGCATTTGTTTCATCCGAAAACCAGATGACCGTCTTGGCCTGGTTGCCCCATTCCTCAGCTAACTGTACTAATTTCGTGTCAAGCCTGATATTGTTTTCTGCCATCAGCTTGTTGTTACCTACCCAATATGATTTGCCTTCATAAGTTGCTGTAGCGCCTTTACCGGTGATACTGCTGAATTCGGATAAGGCAATGGTTTCTACTGCCTCAAAGTGAGCTACTATAGCCTCGGCCAATGGGTGTTCCGATTGTTTTTCTATAGTCACAAGTATTGTCCTGGCCGTATCCTCATCATGCAGCCATTGGATATTTGTGAGTTTTGGTTTTCCTTCGGTGATAGTACCCGTCTTATCCAATACGACGGCATCAATTTTTTTTGCTGACTCGAGGCTTTCGGCATCCTTGATCAGTATTCCCTGTTCGGCTCCCTTTCCTACTCCAACCATGATAGCCGTTGGAGTAGCTAATCCAAGGGCACACGGACAAGCGATCACCAATACTGAAACAGCGGCTAATAATCCGTGTACTATTCCGCTGCTGCCCCCTGATATGATCCATACGATCAGGGTGAGTAGCGCTATGGTAATTACTGCGGGGACGAATATGGCAGCTATCTTGTCAACTAAGCGTTGTACCGGTGCTTTGCTGCCTTGCGCTTCTTGTACCGACTTGATAATATGTGCCAGCATAGTCTCTTTGCCAACTTTCTCAGCTTTAAAACGCATGCTGCCTTTCTGGTTGATAGTTCCGGCAAATAGTTGTGTTCCTTGTTCTTTTAATACAGGCACCGGTTCGCCGCTCAACATGCTTTCATCCACATACGAGCTGCCGTTTAGGACCTTTCCGTCCACAGCTATCTTTTCGCCCGGCTTAACGACCAATATATCGCCTACATTCACCTCCTCTATAGGACGTTGTACCTCGCTGCCGTCTTCTAATACAAGTGTTACCCTCTTAGGTTGCAGTCCCATCAGCTTGCGGATAGCTGATGAGGTATTGACTTTGGCTTTTTCTTCCAACAGCCTGCCAATCATGATAAAGGCAATGATGACAGCTGCTGCCTCGAAATAGACATGCGCTTCCAGGCCACGTGAGGTCCAAACTTTTGGGAATAGCATGTTGAACACGCTGAACACATATGCGATACCCGTGCTCAGGGCTACTAAGGTATCCATATTGGCCGAGCCATGCGTAGCCTGTTTCCAGCCGTTGATAAAGAAATCCCTTCCAAGCCAGAACACTACAGGAGTAGCGAAAAGCCACATAATATAGTTAGCGTATGCTGCATCCATAAAAAACATCCCATACACAAAAACCGGAAGCGACAGTATGACAGCCCATATAGTCCGTTTTCTCAGCCTCAGATAATTGCGCTCGTGTATGGCATCCAAAGTTTGCTGCTGGGTGGCCTCGTCTTCTATAAGCATGTCGTAGCCAATAGATTGTAACGCCTTTTTCATCGCAAACGGATCAGTCATATTAGGCAGGTATTCAACAGCTACATTCATAGATGCGAAATTGACGGCCGCATCCAATACTCCCGAGATAGATTTTATCATGCTTTCGGCACTCACCGCACAAGCTGCACATGAGAGCTCTAATACTGGTATAGTCTGTTTGACAGTGGTTACACCATATCCTAATGATTTAATTCCTTTAACAGCTTTCGACAAAGTAGCCTCATCGCTTATCTGAATGACAGCCCTGCGATTGTTGAATTCAACCTGATGCGATTCAATGCCTTCTATGGCGGAAAGCTCTTTATCAATGATCATAGCACCATGCTCGCTCTCAACCCCTTCTAAGGGTAATGATAATGTGTGATGTATAGTAGTCATAAAATAAAACGTAATGTGATTGCACAAAATTGGCCATAAAAATCTATATGGCTATTATGTTATTTTGGATTTGATTTGTAAGATTTAAACCTGATCCAATGGAATACGCTTAGCCTGCTTGAGGTTTTTGAAATGGGTAGGCGTCAACCCGGTAACTTTTTTGAACTGATTACTCAGATATGCTACACTTGAATAATTCAGCATCTCAGCTATCTCACTCAAGGTCAGCTCATCATACACTAAAAGCTCTTTTACTTTTTCGATCTTCTGTGCGATAAAATACTTTTCTATGGTAACTCCTTCTACCTCAGAGAACAGCCTGGAAATATAGGAATACTCATGATTGAGTTCTCTGCTAAGCAGTTCCGAGATATTGTACTTCAACATATTATGCTGATAATGAACTAAGTCGATAATGAGTACCTTGATTTTTTCAATGATCCTTGCTTTTTTATCGTCTATCAGTTCAAACCCTAATGCTGCTAATGCCCTGCCTGCTAATTCTTTTTGACTGTCGTTCAACTCATCAGCTACGACTACTTCACCCAACTCAATATGTTGAACAGTGTGTCCTAACTTTTCCATTTCCTGCCGCACTACCATGATGCAGCGGTTACAGACCATATTTTTAATATACAGCTTCATCGTATTTGTCTCATTTTGTTTCTGTCAGTTTGCCATTAGGTAAAACAAATAAATTCAGAAAATGATTTCCAGCTTCATTTATTTCAAATGGCAGCTCATAATAAACTGATTCGACAGGGTTTGTAGCAATATATTCGCCATGAGCATGTAAGAGCTGTGCCGGAGCTTCGGGGAAGGTTTTTCCTTCTATAGTAGCAGTCCATGATGCTGACAGGGTGAAATTATGCTTGTTTCGGGGAAAAAGGTTTGCTTCCGGGTGTCCCACTATGCGTTGCATCAGCGCTAATGCATCGGCAGCCGAAATATGCCGGCTGTTATTTATATCGGCTACCGACTGGAAAACAGGGGTGTAGGGTGGCTTACCCAACCAGGTCAGATGGTCGGTCTTCGGATGGTGGATAGCCATATACACTATGATCAGTGCATCTAAAGCTGTGATACCGTTCCAGTGATTCCATAGCCAGCTGTCGCCGAGCAGTCCGCTGCTGTTACGCTCATACAGCCGAAGACTGAAAAGAGCAGGTACAGCTAATTCATGTATCTGCACTAAGCTGTCATTATCAAAGCATTTTGTTTCAATGAGTTGTTTGGTATCGCTGCGGTTAAGCTCTACACAGAAATGGCTGAGGGCTTCTTCGGTCAGAGGCGGTTCCTGACTGTTGAATCTTTTCAGACGTATATGCAGTGAGGCATCATGCATCTTCTCAATGACTAAGAACGAAGGTCGCTCGGATACGGTCAGACTGAAAAGATCGTTTACCGGAATAATATCCCGGCTTTGGCCTGAAGTATCGCCTTCTATTGCTGTGATATGCCTTATACGATAATGTTTTGTATCTGCCGAAACACCTAATTGATCAAAAAGCTGAGTCAGGTTGATCTGATAATCAGGTATGACACGGTTTTCGGCTGTTCCTGACCAGAGAGCCAGTATATGTTTGGTCTTCTCCTGATCTTCAAAAAGATACTGATAGATATCGTCTGTACTTGATGGGAGTACCCGGCTGAATCGTGTATGTTTCAGTATGTTTCTCATCGTGTGCACGTAATACCATGATTTCTTTGGTTGATGTCCATACCATAGCTCGCCTGTCAATCCTGAGCTGTTGTACACATTGGGGTTGGGTGCGTTCACATCGCGCAGCATAAACACTAAGGCTTTGTCCACACCTGCTGCGGCAGCTTCAAGGTATGAGCGCATGATCCACTGGCCTTGAACCTCAAACGCATCGGAGCTGTCTATTGCTTTAGCAGCTAGTATGCTTTCGGGATTGGTGTCGTATCCAAACTCGGATAGCCATATTTCTTTTCGGGGTAGGTATTGGTTTCGGTATGCTACCAATTCTGCGAGCTTTTCTTTCAGCCTGTCTTCTTCCGGACTGATCCCATGTAGTCCGTTACCCGAGTAATGATGTAAGTTTATCACGTCTGCCGGGAATCCATTCTGGCGGTTAAACTTGCTCCACAGCCACATACAGCGTATATATTCTTTGTTAAGCGATGCCAGACCTCCCATCACCATTTTCATTCTTGGATCGGCTGTTTTCATGCCTTTAGTGGGTCCCATAGCCCCTTCATGTCCGTCGTAGTCAGCGCTACACATGGCGGCAAACTCATCTGGGGCAAAATAGCCTCCCCGACCAAACCACCATTTATCCGGCTCATTCCAGTTCTCAATGTATTGGATCAGCCCTAACGCACTCAACTTTTGCTGATCAGGGCGCAGCTTAAGCAGTGAGGCGTCAACTAAAGTGTTTCCATAACGGGCTGCAAACTGAAACATATAATCTGCATGTTCTATATAAGAGAGCGGATCAGCCGGGTTTCTGTTGTTTCTGATGGGCTTATGCTGTATAAGCGAATCAACAAAACCGGTCATATAAGGCGCTGAGCCTTGAAGTACAGGACTTGCTATCACCCCTTGGTTGCGCAGCACAGTATAAAACTCATCAAAGTTAAAGCCCCATCCCGGGCCGCTCACCCAGCTTGGGTTCCATGCATATTGATTGTCGGGATATCCGACATAGGTAGTGTCAGTATTTCCTTCGTCCCAGCTCCAGTCGTGATATTCGCGTAAGCCACCGGCTACCCTTATCTTATCGGAAGGATCGTCCACAAACCCGTTGACACCCATCAACACATCCATCATAGGTTGCTGATGTATCACTGGCATAGGGTCTGGTGCGGCTAGCCCTAAAGGCTGGCCATAGAGTACTAACTCGGCTATCCTGCTTGAGGGTGAGGGGAACAGAAGCATCAGCATGCGGGCGATTGTATCTATCTCTATCTCACGCCATTGGTTGTAGCTGTCTAAAAGTATGGACGACTGCAAAGCCCAGCCCGAAGGATCGCCGGCATACACAAAAAGTGAATCCGAATCGTTTGTATCAAAAAGCCAGAGCGATGACAACGCATATTCTACACCAAGATCTATCACAACCCGAACCGGATACACTACTGAAGCATCAGTCCAGCCGGCCGAGAAGACAGTCTCCGGTAAGCCAAAGTCTCCGTTTGCCGGATCACCAACCAGGTCAAACTCGTCTATCAGCAGAGTAGCATCGCCACGGGTACTGAAGTTATATAACATATCGGGAGTTATCCGAATTTTTTCCTGTGCAGGCAGTTGAATAGCTGTCATCAGGATAAGAATGATATATGGAAAGCGAGTCATTTTTTCTTTTGGTCTTGATGATCAAAGTATGTATGTCTTTGAACTTATCCGGCTAAAGTAAACAATAAAACAATTAGTAGGGAAGGGTGGAGGGGAGCTGGGGAGGGAGAGAGAAAGATTATTAATAAGATTTTCGGTTAAAAAAATGCTGCGTTTATCTGCTTAATCTGTGGGACGTATAAACCGTGATCTTCGGAAGTGTATGCCCTGACGGGCAATGATTTCTTGCTTTATTATGCTTTTTTTATTGATATGTATGCCCTGACGGGCAATGGTTAGTCGAAATAATGATGGTTTCTTAAAGGACAATATCCATCTTTTCAGTAAGATGTTGGTGATTGAGATAGCCCGTAGGGCTTACACAGTAGGGGGAGGAGTTAGTCGAAATAATGATGGTTTCTTAAAGGACAATATCCATCTTTTTAGTAAAATGTTGGTGATTGAGATAGCCCGTAGGCCTTTCATATCCATAGAATATGGATTTCAGGAGATTATTTTGGTAGACCGTTAGGGAGGAGGTTGAGATAGAACGATAGGGAGATGGGGGAGAGAGAAAGATTATTAATATGATTTTCGGTTAGAAAAATGCTGCATTTATCTGCTTAATCTGTGGGACGTATAAACCGTGATCTGCAGAAGTGTATGCCCTGACGGGCAATGATTTCTTGCTTTATTATGCTTTTTTTATTGATATGTATTCCCTGACGGGCAATAGTTAGTCGAAATAATGATGGTTTCTTAAAAGACAATATCCATCTTTTCAGCAAGATGTTGGTGATTGAGATAGCTCGTAGGGCTTTCATATCCATTGAATATAGGTTTTAGGAGAATATTTTGATGGCCCGTAGGGCTTACACAGAAGGGAGGAGGTTGAGATAGAACGATAGGGAGATGGGGGAGAGAGAAAGATTATTAATAAGATTTTTGGTTAGAAAAATGCTGCGTTTATCTGCTTAATCTGTGGGACGTATAAACCGTGATCTTCGGAAGTGTATGCCCTGACGGGCAATAATTTCTTGCTTCATTATGCTTTTTTTATTGATATGTATGCCCTTACGGGCAATGGTTAGTCGAAATAATGATGGTTTCTTAAAGGACAATATCCATCTTTTCAGTAAGATGTTGGTGATTGAGATAGCCCATAGGGCTTTCATATCCATAGAATATGGATTTTAGAAAAAGGTTTTTGGTAGCCCGTAGGGCTTACACAGTAGGGGGAGGAGTTAGTCGAAATAATGATGGTTTCTTAAAGGACAATATCCATCTTTTCAGCAAGATGTTGGTGATTGAGATAGCCCGTAGGGCTTTCATATCCATAGAATATGGATTTCAGAAGAAGGTTTTTGGTAGCCCGTAGGGCTTACACAGAAGGGAGGAGGTTGAGATAGGACGATGGGGGGAGAGAGAAAGATTATTAATAAGATTTTTGGTTGAAAAAATGCTGCGTTTATCTGCTTAATCTGTGGGAGGCATAAACCGTGATCTTCGGAAGTGTATGCCCTTACGGGCAATGGTTAGTCGAAATAATGATGGTTTCTTAAAGGACAATATCCATCTTTTTAGCAAGATGTTGGTGATTGAGATAGCCCGTAGGCCTTTCATATCCATTGAATATAGGTTTTAGGAGAATATTTTGATGGCCCGTAAGGCTTACACTGTGTGGAGGAGTTAGTCGAAATAATGACGGTTTCTTAAAGAACAATATCCATCTTTTCAGCAAGATGTTGGTGATTGAGATAGCCCGTAGGGCTTTCATATCCATAGAATATGGATTTCAGGAGATTAATTTAGTAGCCCGTAGGGCTTACACAGTAGGAATAGTTTGAGAGAAAGTCCGTATGATTTTTGGAGAGTGTATTTAATTAGCCAGCTATAAAATGCGTAATTTTGTTACAAAATTCAGCAAGAATGCTTACAAACAGGCAATTATTTCAGCTACATATGGGCTTGCCTTCTGTGGTGTCTGATCCGTTGGAGATTGTCAAAGCTGAGGGTATTTACTTATACGATGTTAGTGGTGATCAGTATATTGATTTGGTGTCCGGTGTCTCGGTCAGCAATGTAGGGCATCGTCATCCTATGGTATTATCAGCTATTTCAGAGCAGTTAGAAGCTTATATGCACGTGATGGTATATGGTAAGTTTCTGCATTCTCCGCAGGTGAAGCTTGCTGCTCGTTTAGCTTCTGTATTGCCTCCCGCCTTGCAGTCGGTCTTTTTTGTCAACTCAGGCAGCGAAGCTATAGAAGGAGCTCTGAAGCTAGCCAAACGCTTGACAAATCGCACCGAACTTGTCAGCTTTCGCCATGCCTATCATGGAGGTACTGCCGGTGCATTGAGTATAATGGGGCACGAGCGTCTGAAAAATGCATTTCGCCCATTGTTACCGGCTACACGATTGCTTGATTTCAATGCTGTTGATCAGGTTAACCAGATAAGCAGTCAAACGGCAGCCGTACTGATTGAACCGGTACAAGCCGAAGCCGGTATCATACTTCCGGAGCCTGGCTTTTTACAAGCCTTACGTGATCGCTGTGATGAAACAGGCGCTATACTGATCTTCGATGAGGTACAGATGGGCTTCGGTCGTAGTGGTAAACTTTTTGCTTTTGAGAAAGAAGCGGTCATACCCGATATCCTTTGCCTTGCCAAAGCGATGGGAGGCGGCATGCCTTTAGGCGCTTTCATCAGCTCCAAAGAACGTATGCAGGCGTTGACCCATCATCCTGAGTTAGGTCATATCACTACCTTTGGAGGACATCCGGTTTCTTGTGCTGCTTCCTTAGCTGCATTGGAAATCATCCTGAACGATGAACTGTATCTCAAAGCTGAGGGAAAAGGAAGGATGTACGAAGATGCACTACACGACCATGCTGCTATACGGCAGATCAGGCGGAGCGGCCTTATGGTAGGCATTGAGTTACAGCCAGATATTCCGATGTACAAGCTGATGCAGCAGATATTCAAACAACGGCTTATTGTGGATCAGTTTTTATTTAACGACCGGAGTTTCCGTATCGCACCCCCACTGACAATAACCCATGCTGAGATAGAAGAATCGGCAGGGCGGATCGTAAAGGCGTTGAACCTTACTATTGGATCATGAAACACTATGTATTTTATATGCTGACTCTTGGCTTGCTAAGCCATGCGATGCTGTATGGTCAAGACAGGATCACCGGAAAGAATTTTGCTACCCGCTCCGAAGTGATAGCAAAAGATGGTATCGCAGCTACCAGTCACCCATTAGCTACTCAGGTGGCATTGGATATACTGAAAAAGGGCGGTAATGCCATGGATGCCGCTATTGCAGCCAATGCCCTCTTAGGGTTAGTAGAACCTACTGGATGTGGCATAGGTGGCGATCTGTTTGCCATCATCTGGGATGCTGAAACTCAACAGTTATACGGCCTCAACGCCAGCGGCCGATCGCCGGGCTCATTGCCTTATTCGTATTTTAAGAAACACAAGCTCAAGAAAATACCCTCATACGGACCGCTACCCGTTACCGTACCCGGAGCGGTGGACGGATGGAATGAGATCCATCAGAAATTCGGTAAGCTGAGTGTAGATCAGTTGCTTGAACCGGTTATCAAATATGCCGAAGAAGGCTTCCCACTATCCGAGGTGATCGCGTATTACTGGAAAGCTAATTCCGAGCGTCTGAAAGAGTTTCCCGGGTTCACCGAAACCTTTATGCCTGACGGACGAATACCCGAGAAAGGAGAGCTGTTTAAAAACCCTAGGTTAGCCAACACCTACCGCCTGCTTGCCGAAAACGGGTTCAGATATTTTTATGAAGGCCGGATCGCTTACCTTATCGAACAGTATATGGCAGCTAATGGAGGCTTTCTGACTGCAACCGACCTTGCAGCGCATCACAGCGAATGGGTTGAGCCTGTCTCTACCAATTACAGAGGCTATGATGTATGGCAACTTCCTCCCAACGGACAAGGCTTAGCAGTATTGCAGATGCTCAATATGTTAGAGCTTTATGACGTGAAAGCAATGGGTTTTGGAAGTAAAGAGTATATTCACCTGTTCACCGAAGTGAAAAAACTAGCCTTTGAAGACCGGGCACTCTACTATGCTGATCCTGATTTTTATGCTATCCCTGTGGATAAGCTGATCTCTAAGGCGTATGCCAGTGAGCGGATGAAGCTCTTTAATCCTGATCAGGCCGGTCGAAGTTATCCATCAGGTATCCTTGAGACTGACAACACTATTTATCTTACCATAGCCGATGGGGAGGGAAACATGGTCTCGTTGATCCAGAGTAATTACAGAGGCATGGGTTCTGGCATGACACCGGATAGTTTAGGGTTCATACTTCAGGACAGGGGTGAATCGTTTTCGTTGGAAGAGGGGCATCCAAATATATATGCACCGAATAAGCGTCCTTTTCATACGATCATACCTGGTTTTGTGACCAAAGACGGACAGCCCTGGCTCAGCTTTGGGCTGATGGGTGGCAGCATGCAGCCGCAAGGACATGTACAGGTATTGGTTAACCTGATTGACTTTGGCATGAATCTGCAAGAGGCCGGCGACGCCATGCGGATCAGCCATGAAGGCTCTACCGAACCAACAGGTAACCCTATGAGCGATGGGGGCTGGCTTAATCTAGAATCGGGTTTTAATTACGAGACTATACGTGAGCTGATGAAACTTGGACATCGTGTGAAATTTGATATGGGTGGCTATGGCGGCTATCAGGCAATAATGAAGAAACCCGAAAGCGGGGTTTATTACGGTGCTTCAGAATCGCGCAAAGACGGACAGGCAGCTGGATTTTAATCATATAAAACTTTTGACCATGAGTTCATTTATTGTGAAGGGAGGGAAAACCTTATCGGGTGAGATTCAACCGCAGGGAGCAAAAAACGAAGCCCTTCAAATACTATGTGCATGCTTGCTTACCGAAGAGGTGATAGAAGTCAATAATCTGCCGGATATAGTGGATGTGAATAACCTGATCGGACTGTTGGAGCGTATGGGAGTTAAGACAGACCGTCTATCGTCTGATACGGTGAGGCTGCAAGCCGATGAGATACGATTCGATTATATCAAAAGTGCTGACTTTGCCAAACGTTCGGCTCAGCTGCGGGGAAGCATTATGATCGCCGGCCCTTTGTTAGCCCGTTTTGGAAAAGCGTATATCCCAAAACCCGGAGGCGATAAGATAGGCAGGCGGCGATTAGATACACATATCATCGGACTACAGAAGTTAGGAGCAGGGTTCAGTGGGAATATTGAAGATACCTTAAGCGAGATGAGCAGCAAAGGTCGGCTACAGGGTGCATATATGCTACTGGATGAAGCCTCGGTAACAGGTACAGCTAATATAGTGATGGCCGCTACCCTTGCCAAAGGCATGACGACCATTTTCAATGCAGCCTGTGAGCCATATATCGTACAGCTTTGCAGTATGTTAGTACGTATGGGTGCTAAAATTTACGGTATAGGATCAAACCTGCTTACTATCGAAGGGGTTAGCTCCCTTAAAGGAACTACACATACCTTGCTGTCTGATATGATAGAAGTAGGCAGTTTTATTGGTTTGGCAGCTATGACAGCAGCCCGGCTTACCATAAAAAATGCAGGGATTCGACATTTAGGGATGATACCTGATGTGTTCGCACGCTTGGGTATCCGCTTGGAGATTGTTGGAGACGATATCATAGTGCCAGCTCACGAGCATTACGAAGTAGAGACATTTTTAGACGGAGGTATAATGACGATAGCCGATGCTCCCTGGCCCGGATTCACACCCGACCTGATCAGTATCGTACTTGTAGTTGCTACACAAGCGAAAGGTACTGTGTTAGTACATCAGAAGATGTTTGAAAGCAGGCTTTTTTTCGTAGATAAACTCATTGATATGGGAGCGCAGATCATCTTATGCGATCCGCACAGAGCTAATGTGATTGGGATTGACAGGCGGTATCCGTTGAGGGCAATCCGCATGAGTTCACCCGACATTCGAGCCGGAGTAGCACTGCTGATAGCCGCCTTATCGGCTAAAGGAACAAGTATTATTGATAATATTGACCAGATTGACAGAGGATACCAACGGATTGAACAACGGCTACAAGCTATAGGAGCTGATATCCAAAGAATGTAGCAGCAAAGTAGTTCGTTGATCATAAAACCGGGAGGGATCAACCTGTCAAAATGACAAGAACAACAGCTCATGGCAGACTATTTGATTGGCGTGGGCTAATTAGTAAAAAAAATTAATCATGGAAGCCGAAAACATGACTTCACCACAAATGGACGATTTTGAAGATGTGAGATTTGAGACACCTCAGGAGGCAAATGAGCTACACCAAGAGCCGATTACAGAGCGCACAAACCAAGACCAGGAGACTCTGGAAACTAATTCGCAAGCCGAAATACAGCAAGATGAGGTAAGCCTTGAAACCCTTCAACAGCAATACGATGAGCTGAATGATAAATATGTAAGACTGTTCTCTGAGTTTGATAATTACAGAAAACGTACTATTAAAGAAAAAATAGAGTTGATCAAGACAGCTTCTGAAGAGGTGATCACCCAGCTTTTACCTGTATTAGACGATTTTGAACGTGCACTTACAGCAGCAGAGATCAGCAAAGAGACAAAAAAGCAATTTGAAGGAGTAGCTCTGATCTATAATAAATTCAAAAAGGTGTTGGAGCAAAAAGGCTTAGAAGAGATTCAAGCTCAAGGGATGGCTTTCGATACCGACTATCACGAGGCAATGAGCCATATTCCGGTACCAAACGATGAGATGAAGGGTAAGGTGATAGATGTGATAGAAAAAGGGTACAGCTTGAATGGTAAAGTGATACGCTTTGCCAAAGTAGTAGTAGCCGGTTAGACCCTTTGAAGGAAAAAACACACACAATGTCAAAACGAGATTATTACGAAGTACTTGAGATAGACCGCAATGCTACGGAGACCGAGATCAAGAAGGCATATCGTAAGTTGGCTTTAAAATACCATCCTGATAAAAACCCTGATGATCATAGCGCAGAAGAGAAGTTTAAAGAGGCTGCCGAGGCTTATGAAGTGTTGAGCAATCCTGATAAGAAAGCTCGTTACGATCGCTTTGGTCATGCCGGTATGGGTGGTGGTGGTGGCTTTAGTGGCGGAGGTATGTCGATGGATGATATCTTCAGCCAGTTTGGTGATATATTCGGAGGTGCTTTTGGAGGTGCCTTTGGTGGGAGTGCCGGACGTAGCCGGAGGGTCAACAAAGGCTCTAACCTACGCGTAAAAGTACGACTTAACCTGCAAGAGATCGCCAAGGGAACAGAGAAAAAGATAAAGGTGAATAAATATGTCTCATGCCAGCATTGCAGCGGTACAGGCTCCGATCATGGAAACTCCTATGCAACATGCTCTACCTGCAACGGCAGTGGACATATTACAAGAGTTACAAATACATTTCTCGGACAGATGCAAACCACTTCAACTTGTCCTACATGCGGAGGTGAAGGACGTATTATCACGCGTAAATGCGACCACTGTCAGGGAAATGGTGTGTTGAAAGATGAGGAGATCATTAACATCAACATACCGGCTGGTGTGGCAGAAGGGATGCAGTTGTCGCTTAGCGGAAAAGGTAATGCCGGAGCAAGGGGTGGAATACCGGGCGATCTGTTGGTGCTCATAGAAGAAGAAAAACATCCCGAGTTGGAACGCGATGGAAATAACCTGATACATAATTTGTTTATCAACATATCTGAAGCAGCATTGGGAACTTATGTAGAAGTACCTACAGTAGATGGAAAAGCACGACTGAAGATAACTCCGGGTACTCAACCGGGTAAGGTGCTGCGACTCAAAGGAAAAGGATTGCCAAGCGTGAATCAATACGGTACAGGCGATCTATTGGTCAATATAAACGTGTGGATACCTAAAGAGCTGAACAAAGAAGAGCAGAAAATACTTGAGGATTTAAAAGAATCACCTAATTTTCAACCTAATCCATCTTCATCCGAAAAACGTTTCTTCGACCGTATGAGGGAGTTTTTCGGATAATATTATTATAGAAACCTAACACAAATCAACCTTGGATACCTACCTCAATATCACCGAAGTAACTAAACGTTATGCCAACCATCTGGCTATAGAAAAAGTAAGCGTACAAGTCCCGCGACAAGGGATTTTTGGTTTGTTAGGCCCTAATGGAGCCGGAAAGACAACCTTGATACGTATCATCAATCAAATTATCGGGGCCGATGAAGGAGCAGTGTATCTCGTCCGATCACAATCGGGATCGGAACGGTTAGGACCAGAGCATACCCGTTACATAGGTTACCTTCCGGAGGAAAGAGGTTTGTACAAAAAGATGAAGGTAGGCGAGCAGGCTATGTATCTGGCACAGCTCAAAGGCTTGGATAGGTTTACAGCAAAAAAACGCTTGCAACAATGGTTTGAGAAGTTTGAGATAGGAAACTGGTGGAACCGAAAAGTGGAGGAGCTGAGCAAAGGGATGCAACAAAAGGTACAGTTTGTTGTAACTGTAGTACATGAGCCTGAGCTGCTTATATTTGATGAGCCGTTCAGCGGATTCGACCCTATCAACGTAAACCTGCTCCGATCGGAGATACTACGCTTGCGCGATCAGGGAGCAACCATACTGCTTTCAACACATAATATGGCTTCGGTAGAGGAATTATGCGACCATATAGCCCTGATCAACCAAAGCAGAAAAATACTCGACGGATCAGTAGAAGCAATCAAACGGGAATATAGGACACACACCTTTGAGCTAAAGCTAAGTTCGTTGCATACTGATATACAAAACTTCATCCCTTCACAGTTTGAGATACTTCATCAACACCGTAATAACTATGGCGAGACAACCCTGCGTATCAAAAGTGCTGTAGCTATTGAAACAAATACTTTGATACAACGCATATTGCCTCATGCCAATATCATCGCTTTCAATGAAATACTACCTACAATGAATGATATTTTTATCAAAAAAGTTAAGGAAGGTTCAGTAGACGATAAGCACCGAGATAGCGCACTCTTATCTAATATAGCTTCTTCAATATAAATCACCATGAATAAGATATTGCTCATACTGCAAAGGGAATACCTGATACGGGTCAAGAAAAAAAGTTTTATTGTGATGACTTTTTTAGGTCCGCTTTTGATGGCAGCCCTGATGATAGTTCCTATCGTTTTAGCTTCCATAGAAGATGTAGGTAAAAAGAATATTGCTGTCTTAGATGAGAGTGGTCTGTTTGCGGGGAAATTTGAATCGGGAGATAACTTATTGTTTGAGTATGTGCAGGACGATCTTGAGACAGCAAAAGCATTCGTATTGGATGGTGTTTTTGATGGGTTACTGTATGTGCCTGAGACACAGCTCTCATTACCGTCTAATGCGGAGTTTTTCAGTGTGAAACAGGCTTCGGTATCAGCCCGATCATATGTGCGAAACGTGATGAAAGCTGAGTTGGAGAATCAAAAACTTCTGGCGTCAGGCATAGATCCCGAGATCATAAAGTCGGTTCGTACCACAGTGAACATAGTTACAATCAAGCTTGATCAGGATGGCACTGAATCAAGGAGTTATACTGAGGTTCAATTAGGTTTGGGAATGGTTTTGGCTATCATCATCTATTTTTTTATTTTCATGTTCGGGTCGCAGGTGATGCGCGGGGTGATAGAAGAAAAGACTAACCGTATAGTAGAGGTCATCGTTTCTTCGGTGAAGCCTTTCCAACTGATGATGGGAAAGATCACTGGTATTGCCTTGGTAGGACTGACGCAGTTTGTGCTTTGGGTAGTGCTGACATTTAGCATATACGGCGTTTTTACCTTGCTTTTCGGATCAGTTGGCGATGCGGCTGTACCCGGGCAGATACAAACTATGATGAATCAGACAGAAGCTATCTCGCCGCAGATAGATGATATGGGAGTTGCTCAAATCTTTGAGGTGATACATTCAATCAACTTTGGACTGATCTTAAGCAGTTTTGCCTTTTTCTTCCTTGCAGGATATTTGTTGTATGCGTCTTTCTTTGCTGCTATAGGTGCAGCGGTTGATAATGAGGCAGATACCCAGCAGTTCATGTTACCTGTTTCTTTACCTTTGATACTTGGCATCATCTTGTCGAGTTTTATCGCTAACAATCCGGATGGGCCATTAGCATTTTGGTTGTCGGTCTTTCCACTTACTTCCCCTATTGTTATGATGCTGCGTCTTCCTTTTGGGGTACCCGTATGGGAGCTTTTACTTTCAATGGTTGTATTGATAGCCGGTTTTATTCTCACTACCTGGATGGCAGCAAAGATTTATCGGACAGGTATTTTGATGTATGGCAAGAAACCAAGCTATGCCGAGCTGTGGAAATGGATAAGATATCAGTGAGAGGGACAGAGAGAAAGATTATTAAATAGATTTTCGGTTAAGAAAATGCTGCGCTTATCAGCCTGTACTGTGTGAGGCATAAACCGTGATCTGCAGAAGTGTATGCCCTGACGGGCAATTGTTTTTTGCTTTATTATGCTTTTTCTGTTGATATGTATGCCCTGACGGGCAATGATTTCTTGCTTCATATGCTTTTTCTGTTGATATGTATGCCCTGACGGGCAATGTTGGACTACCGTTCAATGCTATCTATTGATATGTATGCCCTAACGGGCAATGTTGGACTACCGTTCATGCTATCTATTGATATGTATGCCCTGACGGGCAATGGTTTGACTGAATTCGTGCGTTTGTCAATAGCCCGTAGGGCTTACCTTGTAGGGATCGCGTTTAAAAAAAACGCCCATTGTGGTTAAGAAAATGCTGCGCTTATCAGCCTGTTCTGTGGGAGGCATAAATCGCGTGATCTGAGGGGAAGTTTAGATAGCTAACTTTTTGCCCATAATACAAAATTCGGATCAGACGGCTTGTACATACTGCCATGCTTAATCTCATGAGTTGGGGTAAGCATTTTAGTTTTAGGGCTGATGAAAGGTATTCCGAGCGACATACCGCGGAGTATGAACAAAATACCCAGTATGACAATAAATACAGGTATCACATGATTAATTTTTTTACGCAGCGATGTGCTGATCAGGTTTCCGATGAGTGAGACCGACATCATAACCGGGATAGTACCTAATCCGAAGATAATCATAAACCATACGCCCATGCTTACCTCATGCGTTGCAATTGCACCTGCAAGGGCTATATATACTAATCCGCATGGCAATAGTCCGTTCAGCAGACCTATAGTCAGCAGGTTTGCTTTAGAGGATTTCCCGAATAATGTCCTGAATTTAGCGATGAGCTTTCCTACCAATCCGGCAGCCAGTCTGTCGAAGGCTAAGCTTCCTTTGAACAGAAATGGAAACAACACACTGGCGATCATCATCACACCCATTGCAATAGAGACCCATTGTTGAAACCCTGCTAATTGTATGCCTTTGCCAAGCAATCCGAACACAGCTCCTAAGGCGCCGTAGGTAACCGAGCGTCCTAAGTTATAGAGGAGTGCTCCTATGCTTTTGTCAAACCACGACCTTCGCCCTAAGGGCAGGGCAAGGGCTATAGGTCCACACATGCCGATACAATGCAGACTACCTACAAAACCTATCATGAATGCCGCGTACAACTCAAGCATGGTCAGGGAAATGTGATTTCTTTTTCAACATAATATGCGTTGCCTTCATATTGCCAGTCGATACGGGCTATAAATCGTCCTTTTAATTCACTGACAGGCAGTATAAAACCTTTTTCATCCGATATGGTTAACGGGATATGTCTGTCACCTTTGTCATCCATACGCTGATAAAAATATACCTCACCACTTACTCCTTCTAACTGGAAATGAGGTGGCAACACTAATCGTACGAGGCTATCTGTTTTTTCAAGCTTTACCATATGTTCCAATCCGTACGCATTTTGTTTTTTATCAATAAGTTCCTGATGCGACTGCCCTTTGGGATAATAGTCTTTGTCAACAAGGGATATGGTTTCCCGCATCATCAGTATTGCAAAGACGATGATCATCAGCATAAAAGCTATGATTGCCAGCGTTAGTTTGGTGCCCCAGTTCCACTTCATGTGATAATTGTTTTAATGATCTAATGAGTTTGGTCCTATAAAAGTTGTTTGAGTGGTCGAAATTTGTCTGTCTGATTCATAAACTCCTATTTCTACCTTGACAGAACTGGATTGTAACTGTTTTTTTGGCATGACAATCAGGAAGTTCACTTCGGTTATTTTTCCGCTTTCCAACAGTATAGGGTCTCCTATTACGATCAGTTCAGCTGCTTCGGAGTTGAGTTTCATCTGTAGGTTTTGGGTCTTACGTGTTTTGTTAACCAATTGAGCTTTATACACATTGGAGAAGCTGTCGGGGCCATATTCCTGAAACATGGTTCCTGGGACACGCAATACAGTGGTTTCTACTTCGGAGCGCATGCTGAACATCACAAAAGCTATGACTAATAATATTGTTAAAAAAACGGTATAAGCTATGGATCGTGCGTTGAAGATATGGGTAGTTCCATGTGCGATATTTTCTTCTGAGGTGTGGCGTATCAGTCCTTTTGGTAATTTCAGCCGTTTCATTACCGCGTTGCACGCATCTATGCAGGCGGTACAATTGATACACTCAAGCTGGGTACCGTTGCGTATGTCGATCCCCGTAGGGCAAACTGTTACACATGCAAAGCAGTCGATGCAATCGCCACGCCTGGAAACATCATCTTGTTTAGATTTTGTTCGTCTGCCTCTTGGTTCTCCTCTTTTATAATCGTAAGCTACGACTATGGATTTGTTATCTAAGAGTACTCCTTGCAGCCGCCCATAGGGACAAACGAGGGTACATACCTGCTCGCGGAAGAAGCTGTAAATAAAATAAAATACAGCAGAGAACAGTACTACAGCGGTAAACACTTTGATATGTATCAGCGGCCCTTGCTGGATCATGGTCAGCAGCGTATCAGTACCTATGATATAGGCGAGAAATGTATGTATTATGATCAGTGAAATAGTAAAGAACAGCAGATGCTTCAGACTTTTTTTCCAGATTTTCTCAAAGTCCCATTCCTGACGGGCTAGCTTCCTTTGCTGTTGTGCGCTGCCTTCGATCAGATACTCAATCTGTCGGAAGACAAACTCCAGGAATATCGTCTGTGGGCACACCCAGCCGCAAAAGACACGACCAAAGATCACTGTAAACAAGATGACAAACACAAATATGCTGATGAGCGACCAGACGAACAGATGGAAATCCTGAGGCCAAAACAGTTGTCCAAACAGTATGAATCTACGTTCGGGTATGTTGAACAGCATGAAAGGCTCCCCCTGATATCGTAGCCAGGGACCTATCAATAACAGGGTCAGTAATATACCGGCCAGGATAGAACGATAGGTGTATAAGCTACCTTTAGGTCGTTTAGGGAATATCCATATCCGTTTCCCCCTTTCGTCTATAGTTCCTAACTGATCTCTATAGGATACCGTAGCCGATTTTGTTAGCACATTATCTGATTTCATTCATTGCTATGTTGAGAGCTGTTTATCTTCCGGTTTTTTAACTTAGCTTTCAATGTGTTGCAAAGTGTCTCGGATAGTATTATTCTATCAGCTCTCCCTGAGGTTCTTTGGGATTTGCCGGACTACTCCCGTGTAATTCAGCTAATATATAACTGGCCACATCCAACCGTTGTTTTTCGGATAGCTGGTCTTTGTATGCAAGCATTCCCTGTTCGATCACACCATTTGTGATCACATTGAACACGTCATCTATTGTGTTTCCGTGTATCCAATAGTCATCGGTCATATTAGGCCCTACTAATCCGCCTCCATCAGCCAAATGGCATACGGCACATATTTTCAGCCAGGTTTCTTTACCGCTTGTTAATGAGACGGCATCCTGCAAGAGTATGATCTCAAAAGTTTCGGCCGATTTGGATTTGGTTTTCACTGCTGCCATTTCTTTTTCAAACTCTTTATGCTGATACAGATCATTAGCTCTGAAGGCCCAGAATCTGACCATATATACTACTGCAAACACTATGGAAAGGGCAAAGAGCCACTTCAGCCAGGGAGGCATATCGTTATCCAATTCCCGTATCCCGTCGTATTCATGATCGCTCAGCAGCTTTTCGTTGGTGAGTGTATCTATATCGTAATCCGGCTCTTGTGTGTGTTGATTTTTATCTGTTACTGTTGTCATGGTCTAAGTTTTTTGTTTCGTTTTGATAGTCGTACTCTTGCTCATCATCCTCATCAAGTGGCAGACGGCTGTATTCGTCTTCTTGCTTACGGCCCAAACGAGATACGTGAATGATGAGTATCACAAAAAAGCTAAAGAAAATAATCAATCCGATAATGGGAAACCACTGGATATCGGCTATACTTTCTAAAGCTGACGTAACTAATTTCATGGGATCGGCTATCTTTCGCTAAAGTGAACTTTTTCTCCTCCGTGTATGTCTCTTCCCAGACGGTGGATATAGGCAATCAGCGCAATGACTTCTTTGGTGTCTTCTATTTGGATTCCGTTGTCTCTTAGGTTTTGGGCTATCTCGTAGGCTTGTTTTTGAAGATGTGCATTAGCTTTGTCGGCAAAACCTTCCGGATAGGGTACTCCAAGATACTGCATTGCTTTTATTTTCCGGGTCGTAGTACTGATATCTAAATCGTTCCTTATCAACCAAGGGTATGGCGGCATTATAGATTGTGCGACCATTTTTTGAGGGCTGAGGAAGTGATTATAATGCCATGAAGCAGGTTTATACATTGGTCCTGACTGAACGCCGGCTCTGGCAAGATCGGGGCCTGTACGTTTGCTTCCAAACTGAAACGGATGGTCATAGACTACCTCACCTGCTTTAGAGTAGTCGCCATAACGTTCTACTTCGGAGCGGAATGGTCGTACCATCTGACTATGGCACAAATAGCATCCTTCGCGCACGTAGATATCGCGGCCATGCAGTTCTAAAGGTGTATAAGGTTGAACAGCAGCTATGGTAGGCACATTGGATTTGACCATAAACATAGGTACAAACTCCACCAATCCACCTATGGAAATAGCTATCAGCGCTAATATTGTAAATAACACTGGTTTGCTTTCTATGATCCTATGGCCTTTTTCGCCAGATATTTTGCCTGTACGTAATGCCGGTGCTTCGTCTTCTTCAAAGCGTACAAAGCTACCCGATCGGGCTGTCATCACTAAGTTGTATATCAACAGTATGACACCTGTAAGATAAAGTGCGCCTCCTAAGGCACGTAAGTAATACATGGGCAATATCTGAACGACTGTTTCAATGAAGTTGGGGTATCTCAGGTATCCGGCTTCGGTAAACTCTTTCCACATCAGGCTTTGGGTGAAGGCAGCAAAATAAAGCGGGATAGCGAAAAACAGCATACCCGAAGTGGCTAACCAAAAATGTGTGTTAGCTAACTTTTTGCTGTATAGCTTGGTGTTAAACAGTCGTGGCAGCAGCCAGTATAGCATCCCAAACGTGATCATCCCGTTCCATCCTAATGCACCTATGTGCACATGGGCTATAGTCCAATCGGTGAAGTGGCTGATGGCGTTCACGCTTTTCAGTGAGAGCAATGGGCCTTCAAAAGTAGCCATGCCGTATGCGGTGATCCCTACTACGAACATTTTTAATACCGGACTTTCGCGTACTTTATCCCATGCTCCGCGTAAAGTTAATAATCCGTTGAGCATCCCACCCCATGAAGGGCCTATGAGCATGATGGAGAAAGCCACGCCTAAGGCTTGTGCCCAGTCGGGCAGAGCAGAATAGAGCAGATGATGCGGGCCGGCCCAGATATACAAGAAGATCAATGCCCAGAAATGTATAATGGAAAGCTTATACGAATAGATAGGCCGATTGGCTGCCTTAGGCACAAAGTAATACATCAACCCTAAATAGGGGGTAGTCAGGAAGAAAGCTACCGCATTATGACCGTACCACCATTGAACCAAAGCATCCTGTATGCCGGCATAAACCGGATAACTCTTGAACAGACTGACCGGAATATTGATGGAGTTCACAATGTGTAGCACGGCTACAGTAACAAAGGTGGCTATATAAAACCAAATGGCTACATAAATATGCTTCACACGGCGTTTAACCATAGTCATGATCAGGTTGATGCCGAAGATGATCCATACTATAGCAATTGCAATATCAATTGGCCATTCTAACTCAGCGTATTCCTTACCTACGGTGAACCCAAGCGGGAGTGTAAACACGGCTGCTGCGATAATCAGTTGCCAGCCCCAAAAATGTATCTTCCCTAAGGTTTGGCTGTACATAGGAGTTTTTAACAGGCGCGGCGTTGAATAATAGATACCGGTAAACATACCATTACCCACAAAGGCGAATACCACTGCATTAGTATGTAAAGGGCGTAGTCGCCCAAAGGAAAGCCAGGGTATCCCGCTGCTCATCAGTGGGAAAACCAATTCAAGTGCAATGGTTAATCCAACCAACATGCCCACAAAACCCCAGAACATGGTCGCGTTTAAAAACATACGCGAGAGTCGGTTGTCATAGGCGAATCTTTGTAATTCCATAAGTGTGTTTTTAATGTTCCTTTTTCTTGTCTATTGTATCGTTGTCTTGAATGCTGTTTGCTTCGTCTTTTTTCTTTTTAGGCTTCTTCTGGTCGAAAAGTATGCGCACCGAAGGAGAATAGTCGTCCTCGTATTGCCCGCTTCGAACAGCCCAGATAAAGGCTGCCAGAAAACCACCGGCAACTACTACACCTATAATGATCAGAAAAAATATAGCTTCCACTTTTCAGACTCTTTCAGCATTTTTTTGTGCAAAATTAAAAAAGTAAGTCAGATGATCCGATTTATAGAGATTTCTTCATGTGATGTGTGCTCGAAATAACTGATAAACAAAAGTTTATGTTTTCTCTTTTGAGATCGAATGATTGCTTGTGAATTGCAAAAATATGATTGATCAGTACCTTCAATGTGTTGATAGTTCTGGATTTAATTTTTTTTGTGCCAAAAGCGTTACTGTCAGTGTCGCAAAAGCTACTACAGATACGGAGCTCAATGGCATAAGTATAGCTGCCACAAGGGGCGATAGCTTAGCCGAAACAGCAAATGAGAGACCTATTACATTGTAAAAGAACGAGATCAGCAAGCTTAACCGGATCACTTTAAAGCTTTGTTTTGTAAAGCATATAAACTTATCTAACTTAGCAAATTGTTTTGCGTCCAATATGGCATCGCTGGCCGGTGAGAAGCTAAACACATCATCAGCTATGGAGATGCCTGCGTCGCTTTCACGCAAAGCTCCTGCATCATTAAGTCCATCGCCTATCATAAGTACCTGCTTGCCCTGCTTTTTCAGATTTTCTATATATTGCTTTTTCTCTGTGGGACTTTGGTTGAAATGCAGTTCAGCCGAAGGTCCGAATATGGTTTCAAGCCGTGTACGTTCCGCATCATTATCGCCTGAGATCAGGTGTAGCTCATACTTGTATGATAGAGTATCTATAACTTGTTTCAGATTTGCCCTATACAGGTTTGAAAAGCGAAAGAATCCTCTCATTTGATTTCCAAAACCAATATATACTCGACTTTCTTGCGCATCTTCACCGGTTTCACTACCGGTTACAAACAGTCTGGAACCTATATTGATGCGTTGTGTACCTATCACGGCGGTGATCCCGAGTCCGGGTATTTCTTCATATTGATCAACTTCTAAGCTCTCAATAGCAGGAAGTGTATCGTACAGGGCAGTGCTTAGCGGATGTGATGAATGTTGTACCAAGCTTCGGATAAGCTGCTGTTCACTGCTTGTCAGTGGTTCTCCCTCAAATCTGGTTTTCATCTTTCGATTTAAGGTAAGAGTGCCTGTCTTGTCGAAAACCAAACAAGTTGTCCTGTAAATTTTTTCTACTACATCAGTAGATTTGATATAAAAACCTCTCTTCCCGAACACCCGCATTGTACTGCCAAAGGTGAATGGCACAGTGAGTGCCAGGGCACAGGGACAGGCAATGATCAATACCGATGAAAAGACATAAACAGCTGTTCGCAGGTCGGTAGCTATCCAATAAAAAAATGAAGTAAAGGCAATGATGAGTACTATGGCTGTGAAATACTGACTTATCTGGTTGATCAGATTATCTAAGGATAATTTTTCTGACTTTTGTTCGCTTTGATTCCACAACTGGGTCAGATAGCTTTGCTCTACTGGTTTCTCTATTATCAGTTTTATGGTGCTTCCAACTTGTCTTCCACCGGCATAGATAAGATCGCCTGAATGGCGCGACTGTGGGATAGCTTCACCAGTTACAAACGAATAATCAATATTGGCCCTGCCTTCGGTTAATAGGGCATCAGCAGGTATAAGCTCCTGATTACGTATGAGTATGGTATCACCTTTTCTCAATTCCCTGATAGGGATGATCACTTCCTTTTCCTGTTCGACTTTGGTCACAGCTATAGGAAAATAAGAGCGGTAATCGCGTTCAAACGACAAAGCCTGATAGGTTTTTCCCTGATACCATTTCCCTATCAGTAGAAAGAATAACAGCCCGGCTAAACTATCCATATAGCCAATGCCAGTCCCTGAAAATACCTCCCACGAGCTTTGTACAAAAAGAGCTAAGATCCCAAGAGTGATAGGCAGATCAATGCTGATGATCTTGTGCTTCAGCCCTTTCCATGCAGATAGATAGTAGTCGTTAGCACTGTATAACACTACCGGTAAGATGAGTACAAAACTGAGTATTGCAAAAAGTTGCTTGAGTTTTGGGTCTATGGCATCACCACCAGGCACGTATTCTGCCAGGCTATAAGTCATTATATTTAAAAAGCTGAAGCCAGCTATCCCGAGTTTAATCAATAGTTTGCGATCGGATTTGCGACTTGTACTCCCTTCCATATCCTGAAGCGTGATTTCGGGTACATAATGGATAGAAGCTAATAGCTCAACTAACTGACGCAGACTGATCAGGTCGTTTTGGAAACTGATATGCACTTCCTTTTTCGGAAAGTTAACCGAAGAATAGAGGATGCCATGGTGTAATGTATGCAGATGCTCGAGTAGCCAGATACAGCTCGCACAGTGTATAGCCGGTATGAATAATCGTACTTTTGAGCGGTTTCCTTCTTTAAAATCTAAAAGCTTATCGCTGATCTCGGGCATATCAAGGAAAGCGAATTTTTTCAAAGGGGGAGATGCTTCAACACGTATTCCCGACATAGGCTGTATTTCGTAATACTGCTCTAACTCACTTTGCTTCAGTATCTGATAAACCGTTTTACAGCCGTGGCAGCAAAACGGTTTATTTTCCCAGACGATCGGTGAACTCCCGCAATCCGTTCCGCAATGAACGCATTGTTGTGTACTCATCAGATAGGGTGGGTGATTACTTATTGAATCGGATATGCCAAATGCCTCTCAGATCGCCTTGTTTATACCCTGTAGCCTTGTCATCAGGATATAATGATGAAATCAAACGGGCATGCTCCTCATCGAAGTCTTCAAGAGGTACCCCATGGCATTTCAAACAGTGAGGCCCTACTGTAATAGGGGCATAATAATCTGTGTGATCGTCATGGAAGATGATCATTTCGGATGTAGTTACGCCTGTCTTGTCAGCAATCTCCATCACCTTGAGCACGGCCAACTCTTCATCTTGCGGTGCATTGTTTGGGTTGCGATAGTTTTCAGATACCCGCCGGATCGATGCACTATATTGAGTCGACATTGAATCGGTTATCGGTAAGGCGGCTATTTTACAAAAACGGATGGCATATTCAGGTCCTCCTTCTTCCATAGCCTGCCGCAGTTGGTTATTCAGTGCAAGGAAAGTGTTTCTGATGATCTCTTGACCTTCTTTCTTGTAGTCAATAGTATTATCTTGTTGTTCAGTTTGCTGTTCAGACTGAATCGTGCTGTCAGCCTTGCCAAACCATAGGCTCATGCTGAGAATGATTATCAGTGGTGTAAGAAAGTAATTCATTTTAATTAGATTTTAATGTTCAAATATTGATTTATGGTGTGTGTCTGAGGTGTGGTGATCTGCTCCGCAGGTGCATTGATGGGGGTAGCTCTTCGGGTTGAGCTTTTCGAATAGAGTGTATTTTCCCTTCAAACAGCAAGTCTTTGCCAGCCATGGGATGGTTGAAATCCATGGTTACTCTGTCTTTCATTTTTCGGATAATTTTCCCATGATGCCGTATTCCATTTTCATCCTGCATTGGAAAGATGTGTCCTACCTGCACTACTTCTTCGTCTATGCGCCCGTCTTCTTCGGTGAATGTGCTAAGCGGCATGTCGAATATAGCGTGTGGGTCAATCGGCCCATAAGCTTCAGAAGCCTTTAGTTCAAAGCTGAAGCTTTGATTTTCTGACTGTCCGGTTAAATGGGCTTCAAAGCCATCCAACAACAGATTATGCCCGAATAAAAACTCTTGTGGCTGCTCGCCAGTATCTTGCAATAACACCCCTGTAGAGGCATTGAATACTTTATATGTGATGGATGCTATGCTGTCTTTTCCTATTTGCATCTGTTTATTTTTTTTCTGTGATTCAAAACTGTTCCAAGAGCTCTGGCTGATGGAGCTGTTTTGTGTTTTTGTCCGTTATCTTATAAACATCTGTGTCTCAACTATGTTTACACAAGGTATATGTTTGTTTGAAATCGGTTTTTTAAAATGAGAAAACCTCCTTCCGTAAAGAGGAGGTAAAGAGGTATATACACTAAAGCGGTTGATATGGTTATCTATTGTGCCAGAGTGCGTACATAGTGAATAATTTTCCATCTGTTTTCCGGTGGTATCATGCTTCCATGTGCTCCCATCAGTCCTGAGAGTGATCCCATAGTGATGACATGGAATATTTCGCCATCGGGTTTGTTTTGGACATAGTCGTCAACCAATGAAGTGGGCTGCACCGGGAATAGTTTTTTTGTATAGATCACTCCATCGCCTTTCCCTTGTGGGCCATGACATACTTTACAGAATATATCAAACTGTTCCTTTCCTTTTGCCAATACCTCCTCATTTACTTCTATTGGGTTGATGAGCATTAGTCCGGCATTTGTTTGATTTTGGACTGTTTTTTCACTGAAAGGGTAGGGTTGGTATCCTCTTGGCACTGTTCCTTCTGCCGGAAGCCGGTTGGTCATACCCGTCTCAAACACTGGGTTGACATCATAGGTTTCGTAGGCTTGCGAGTAGTGCATATCAGGAAAATAGATATATCCAGGATGATTCTTGTCGCGGTTGCAAGCTGCCATAAGAATTACTATGAGCACAAAGAAGCTTATTGTCTTAAATATTTTCATAAGGCATATCATTTTCCGGTCGTAATGCCGGTTTAGTTCAATAATGGGTATGATAATCCAAACTTTCTTTATAAAACGGATGTTTATATGGTGCTAAAGGTGCTTTAGCCAGAGTGAGGAAACTCACTAATGCAAATAATCCAAGGAATCCTATGGTCGTCCCAATTTCTACAAGGCCAAAGCCGGAAGCTTCGCCACCTATAGTGCCGGGCATGATAAGTAGATACAGATCAAACCAATGGCCTATGACAACTAATACTGATACGGGTATAAGAATGGTAAAGCTACGTTTTGAGTTGCGTGTCATCAATGCTAAGAATGGAACGACGAAACACAATATCAGGTTGATATAAAACACTCCGCTAAAATGCAGATGCCGGTCATAGAAATAGACCGTTTCTTCGGGTATGTTGGCATACCATATCAGCATATATTGTGAAAACCACAGATAGGCCCAGAAAATACTGAAGCCGAAGAGGTATATTCCCAAGTCGTGTATGTGTTCGGTATTGACGTGTTCCATATATCCCATTTTCATCAGCACATACAAAAGGATGATCAGCATAGCTATCCCCGCAGCCAGCATGCTCGAAAACACATACCAGCCATAGAGAGTGCTATACCAATGGGCATCTATCGACATCAGCCAATCCCATGACGAAATCACGCTTGACAGGGCATAAAAGACTAAAAACACGGCAGAAAGGACACGTAGCCTGTTAAAATATTTGCGTTCGCCGTCTATATCAAGCTGTAACGATGTTTTACGGATAAAATATGCTAATATTGACCATCCGGCTAAAAACACAAGAGTACGTATATAGAAGAAGGGCTCATTCAGATAAGGTGTCTTCCCTTGCAGCACTTCATCAAGTTGCTCGGTATTTGTCCATTCGTATAGCAGATGCAGGCCACCTGAGAGGTAGAACACCAACAACAGTACTCCTCCGATAGGTATGAATGATGACATAGCCTCGGCTATTCGCTGCACGCTGGTATGCCAACCCGATTCAGATACGGCATGTGCTGCAATGAAAAACAAGCCTATAAGGCCGAGGCTCAGGAAATAGTAATTGTTTAACAACAAGTTGGCTGCCATGCGTTTTATTCCTGGACCTGCTAAGGCGCCATAAAGCAAGGATACGACGCCTATGGCTATCATCACCAATAGGATAATCCAGGTTTTTTTATTCAATGTAAATCTTTTTGCTTCCATGGATGCTAAACTTTTAATGTAATACCAAGTGCTCCGGCATTTTCCAAAGCTGTTTCCACTTCTTTTATCTGATCGTCGGCCTTATCTTCTAAACTGATCAATATCAGGAATCTGTCGTCGGTAACACGTTCGTCATAGATAATATTTTTCGATCCCGGGCCTAAATTATTATGTATCAGATAGGCAAATACTATTGCATATGCAGCTAATAATACGGCCATTTCAAAAGTTACCGGCATGAAAGAAGGTACGGCAAAAAATGGCTTCCCACCGAAGGCAAGCGGATAATCAACCGTGAATACCCATGCCTGAAAAAAGAATCCGATCAGAGTTCCTAAGGCGCCTCCGATAAAAGCTATGACAGACAGGCGCGAGCGGCGAAGTCCGATAACTTTGTCAAGACCATGTACCGGAAAAGGTGTCAACACATCAGTTACCTTGATCCCTTCAGACTGGATCTTATTCAGTCCTTCTAACAGGTCTTCTTCATCATTATAATAGGCTGTCAAATATTTATTCATGATCTTGTTGCATTGGTTTGTCGGTTGAAGCTTTTAACACAGTTTTTATTTCGGCAATGGCAACTACCGGGAATGCTCTGATAAACAGCAGGAAGAGAGTGAAAAACAAGCCAAAGGTGCCTACGTAAAGACCTACTTCGGTTATGGTAGGTTTGTACATAGCCCAGCTTGATGGCAGGTAATCGCGGTGCAGAGAGGTGACGATAATCACGAAACGTTCAAACCACATCCCTATATTCACAAAAATGGAAATGATAAACACCACTAACATATTGGTACGTATCTTCTTGATCCAGAACAGCTGTGGTGTGATCACGTTACAAGTCATCATGATCCAGTAGGCCCATGCGTATGGTCCAAAAGCTCTATTTAGAAAGGCGTACTGTTCATATTCAACACCGGAATACCATGCGATAAAGAACTCTGTGATATACGCTATACCCACTATAGATCCGGTGAGTATGATCACCTTTGTCATAGATTCGATATGAATTTTGGTGATATATTCCTCTAAGTTCAAGGCTTTGCGTGCTACGATCAGCAAGGTCAGTACCATAGCAAATCCGGAGAACACAGCTCCCGAAACAAAGTAGGGTGGGAAAATAGTTGTATGCCATCCGGGTATGACCGATGTAGCAAAGTCGAAGCTAACTATGGTATGCACTGATAATACTAAGGGTGCTGCAAGTCCGGCCAATATCAGGCTAACTGTCTCATGCCTTGTCCATTGTCTGACCGAGCCTGTCCATCCAAAGCTAAGGAATTTGTAGATTGCTTTTCTGATCTTGCTTTTAGCTTTATCTCTTACGGTAGCAATGTCGGGTATAAGGCCAACATACCAGAAGATAAGTGATACGAGGAAATAGGTGGTGATAGCAAAGACGTCCCACAGCAGTGGTGAGTTAAAGTTTACCCACAAGCTTCGGGTGTTAGGATATGGAAAGATGAAGAATCCCAATAATATTCGTCCCATATGTATCAGGGGGAAGAATCCTGCACACATGATAGCTATCAATGTCATTGCTTCTGCAGAACGGTTGATACTGGTTCTCCATCGTTGCCTGAAGAGTAATAATATGGCTGAGATAAAGGTACCGGCATGGCCTATACCTACCCACCATACGAAGTTGGTGATATCCCATGCCCATCCTATGGTTTTGTTCAATCCCCAGGTACCTATACCAACATACACTGTCATATAGATAGCCCAGGCACCAAACAATAAGGCAGCGACACTTAGGCTGATGCCGATATACCAATAAACAGAGGGGCGTCCGGCCATAGGCGCCAGTATATCTTTGGTGATCTGACTGTATGTCTTACCCCCTCTTACAAGTGGCTCTCTGATTGGAGATACGTACATGCTTTTATGATTTAAGTTATACGGTTTTGTTTTTAACTTTGGTCAGATACCCTACCGAGGGCAAGGTATGCAGTTCTTCTAACAGATGATAATTACGGGCATCGGCATAGTATTTTGATACTTTACTGTTTTTGTCGTTCAGATTTCCAAATACTATTGCATCAGCCGGGCATGCCTGAGCACAAGCAGGTATTACTTCACCATCGCGTAACGGACGGTTCTGCTTCTTAGCTAATAATTTCTTATCCTGAATGCGCTGGACACAGAATGAGCATTTTTCAATAACGCCTTTAGCCCGAACAGTAACATCAGGATTTAAGACCATTCGCCGCAGATCGGTAGTCATCTCAACAGGATCATATCGGTTTCCTTTGAAAGCGTCAGCACCTGTATGATCAAAATAATTGAATCGTCTTACTTTATATGGGCAGTTATTGGCACAATACCGTGTTCCTATACAGCGGTTATATGCCATCTGGTTAAGGCCTTCGTTGCTGTGTGTAGTAGCTGCTACCGGACATACGTTTTCGCAAGGGGCATTGTCGCAATGCTGACACATAACCGGCTGTCGTACCAGTTCGGGATTATCCATATCGTCGGTATAATAGCGGTCAATACGTATCCAGTGCATCTCACGTGCCATGATCACCTGTTCTTTGCCTACTACCGGTACGTTATTCTCTACCGAGCAGGATACTACACAAGCGTTGCAGCCGGTACACGCATTTAGGTCAATAGCCATGCCCCAATGGAGCCCGTCATATTCTATTTTGGGATAGAGGGTCTTTAAATGCTCCTGTATCTCTTTGCGAATCTCGTTGCCCGACTGGGGATCAGTCAGATATTCCTCTAATGTAGTTTCCCGTACGATAGAACGTCCTTCCATAGAATGGTGCGACTGTGTCCGGGCTATAGCAAGGGTACCACCCGCTTTCTCTAATCTGACATCTTCGACGAAAGCTAATAAAGTATCACCGCCATTTTGTTGGAAGCCAAACATATTCCTTCCTACTCCGTTTGCTGGTTTACCGGCTCTTTCTCTTCCGTAGCCCAAAGCTACACCTAAGGTCTTATATTCCTGTCCGGGTTGTATCAAGATGGGTAGTGGATCGCTTCCATTGATGCGTACCAATTGCTCGTCTTTCAAGTCAAGCTCTTTAGCTAATCTTGGCGATATAGCCACATAATTATCCCAGCATACTTTACTTACCGGATCGGGCAGCTCTTGCAGCCATGGATTATTAGCATGCTTGCCTGATCCTACGCTGACGTTGGTATATAGCAGCAGATCTAATCCGTTGCTTGCCGGAGCTTTCAGTCGGCTCAGAGCCTCTATAGAAGCTGTAGGGTCGAAGTGGGTCAGTCCGTTTTCTGTTTTCCGGGTATCGAACACACCGTCATGTACTCGTTTGTTCCAGAAATCGGTGAAGCTGAGGTCGGCAAGAGATGCAGTAAAAAGATGCTCCTGCCAGTAATCTTTCATAAAGCTACGGTAATCTTTTTCTATTCCTGCCCAGCGTAGCAGACTGTCATGAGCTGCTCTTGTGTTGAAAATAGGGCGTATGGCAGGCTGTGCCATGGAATAATGACCGGTATATACTTCAAAGTCGTTCCATGCTTCTAAAAAATGATGATCAGGGCAGACGTATGTACATAATGCAGTTGTTTCGTCATCTGTAACGGTCATGGCAATAGTAAGCTTAACTTTGGTCAGTGCATTAACAAAAGCCTTGCTGTTATAATAGTCATAAGCCGGATTCACGTCATACACCAATAGAGCATCAATCTTGTTTGCTTCCATATCGTGTATCAGTTGTTTGAGTGCCTGATCGTCGGCTTGACGGACTTTCAGATGCTTTTCAGTGATAATGGTATTGCCAAAGCTGTCTAACAATTCGTTGATCGCATTTACCATCATTTGTTCTTCTGGGTCGTTGCTACCCGAAACCACTAATGCCGCTCCTTTATGCTCCAACAGTTCAAGCGCTAACAAGCTGGTTTCTATTGGTGATGCAGGAGCTGTGATAGTAGCTTGTCCGCTTGCTAATCTCAGGCTGTTAAGCAGGCTTGCTACTACTAATTTTTGCTGTGAAGGCTTTACTTGTACTCTATGGTCGGCATTGCTTCCGGTGAGCGACATATTTCCTTCAAAATGAATGTGGCGCGACATTTTACGTTGCCCTTGCGTCAGATCACGGCCTTTCACATATTGCTTTGTATATTCGATAGGTGAAAGCCATGATCCTAGGAAATCGGCATCAAAGCTTACTATTATTCTGGCTTTGTCGAATCGGTATGAGGGTATGAAAGCTTTTCCGAACCCTGCTTTGTTGGCTTGTAATATACCTGCCGACGAGATCGCATCATATGCAACGATTTTAGTATTGGGGTAGGCTTCCTCAAAGGTGTTCAGGACTGCTTTGGTAGATGGGCTGATGATAGTGGGGGTGAGTATTGCGATTGAGCCGTTTTTGGCTTTGATCTGTTCCAACTCATCAAGTATTTTCTCGTCTATTTGTTCCCAGGTTGTCTCGCTTCCGTTTTCCATCGGAAACTTCAGCCTTTCATTGTCGTACAGTCCTAAAATAGCGGCTTGTGTTCTTGAGTTAGTCCCACCTTTGGTGATGGATGACAAGGTGTTTCCTTCAATTTTAATAGGGCGTCCATCACGTACTTTTACTAAGATGCTGCAATAATCTACTCCGTCGTAGAATGTAGATGCGTAGTAGCTTGCGCTACCCGGCATCACTTCTTCGGGCTGTATCAGGAATGGGATAGCTTTACGCACGGGTTGCTCGCAGCTTGAAGCAATGGCTGCTGATGCAATAGTAAAGCCAAAAGTTTTAAGAAAATCGCGTCGGGTAGTACTAGACATCTTTTTTACTTCTTTCTCCATACCGAGTATAAACTGCCTATCGCCGGCAGGCTGGTCTAATCTCGGTTCATCTAATTGAAGTTCCTCTATACTTCTGACATATTTTTTTTCCATTATAGAATTCGTTAGATAGTTTTAATAATGACATTTCATACAATCGGCACCGCCCACCATGTCGGCGGTAACACTTTTTATCGTTCCGTTTCTAACTTGGTCATGTAATTTTTCAAAAGCTGTGTAAAAGGCATTGCTTTCAAACATCACTTCTGTTGTTCTATGGCAATCAAGGCACCATCTCATGCTTAGGTCTTCGATCTGAATGACTTCGTGCATATTTTCTACTTCACCATGGCATTCGGCACAGTCAATCTTTGCTACCTCGACATGTTGTGCATGGTTGAAATACACATGATCGGGCAGGTTATATACTCGTATCCATTCGATAGGCTCGCCTGTTTCCCATGCTTTTTGTATTTTATCTATTTCTTTTTTACCGGTGATCTGTCCTTCTTTAACCTGATGGTGGCAGTTCATACACACATTGACTGAGGGTATTCCTGCACTCTTGCCTTGATCGGCTACTGTATGGCAGTATTGGCAGTCGATCTCATTCTGATCGGCATGTACTTTATGAGAGAACCATATAGGTTGTTCAGGCTGATAATATTGCTGACGTCCAAAAGCAGCTGCCTCTTTGTAGGCTATCTCACCTATTACTACTAACCCGATCAGGATAAGGACGCTATGGATAATCTTATATTTAATAAGCTTGGTAACGAACATATCGAACAGCACTACCAATAGGATGATCAGGGTGATTATAAAGGTGGTACCTGTGTTGCGATGTGCGTCACGCTCTTTAGCCATTTGCAGTTGCCATTGGTCTTCTACTGCCGACACTTCTTCGTCTGTTTCAGCTGCGGCTGCGGCAGCTGCCAGTTCAGGGTCAACCTGAAGGCCATTCTCTATGTAAAGGAGTATATCAATGATCTGTTCGTCCGACAGATGTTCGTTAGGGGTCATGATCAACTGATCGTTCTCTTCAAACAAACGTACAGCCTCAGGATCGCCGGCTTGTATCATTTCCTGCGAATTGCGTATAAACCGGATCAACCAGTCCTGCTCATGACGATCGTTGACACCTATCAGATTAGGACCAATCAATTTGGGGCCGTCATAATTATGACAGGCTCGACAAACCTGATAATTCCTCTCGGCTTCGGGTGATTGTGCGAAAAGTTCACCAAAAGAAAATAAAATTATCAGCATCAGACACAATTTGCTGAGTACTATAGCTTGTGTCTGCTTAAAAAAGATTTGTTTCATTATGATAGTTTTTCTGATGGTTGCAAAATAGTATTAATCTTTACAATGCTGTGTGTTTAAATAAGGGGTAAATTCGTGTTTACCATGACCGACAAATTTATGAAACTTTAACAATCCAACAAGATTTTGATAACAGTTTGCCATATTTTTTTTAAAAACACCTGTAAATACATTCTATTAGCCCGAAGAGTTTTTTATAACATCCTGATTCAGTGGTAGCCATTGTATTTATCTTTTTTATGCGTTTTTTCATAGTTTTCAGTTTTTATGGGCTTAAAATGGTGTCAATTTCTGTCCTAAAAATTTTTTCACGATTTTAAACTGATGTAACTGCTTTGTTTTACCATCATTTTTTTGCTTTATGTACAGTTTTTATAGGGTTATGTGTAACAATGTTTATGTCCATTTCATCGCTTTAAATTTCACCTTCATTACTAAGGTATCGCTTACAATAAATGCTTCTTCTCCTTTGACATGATTGGGCGACATGGATGTAATATCCCAATCAGTTCTGTCGATTCGTATCGAATCGGTTACGGCTATCAGGCTATCGCCTTGTATATGGATAGTCACCGGAAATTCGATACATTTAGTTATTTCTCTGATAGTCAAGTCGCCAACAAGTGTTCCTTCTCCGTTTTTATTGATGGTAGAATTGAACACATGAAACAAGGCGTAGGGATATTTTTCTGCATGAAATAATTCTTTTGACCGGATGATATTTTCGAGTACGATACGCATAATATCTAACTCTATATCCAGATTTTTCAAGCTATCCATCAGCAGGCTAAAGTTACCATCGGTGATTTGACCATCTGTTATGATCAGCTCACCTTGTCTAAAGGGTACGGTGCCATGATGATTATCGGCACGCCAATATAGAACCGCTTGTGTGGTATCTACTACATATCGGTCAGTATGAGGTTGTTTGCTGATAGGAGCTGTCATTCCCAAAAAGAGTAGTGCGGCAGCAAGGATAACGAATGGTAGCTTTTTGGAAAGACGTAGTATCGGCATTTTATTCGGGATTGTTTTGATGAAGCACTATTCCGGTAGCTATTCCATCTATTAACATATCTTGCAGATAATCAGGTATATTACGTGCGCCTATGAAATTAGTTTCGGCTAACTCAGCCCCGAAAAAATTGGCGTCTTTCAAGTCGGCATAACTAAAATCGGCATATTGTAGATGCGCACCTTTGAATGACACACCCCAAAGCCGCGAGCGTATAAAACTGGCATCTTCTAAACCGGCACCAGTGAAATCGGCATAGCAAAAATCTGTAGAATCGAACTTAGATCCAGAGAGTACAGACAGTAAAAAAATGACTTTGATAGCTTTTGAATGTGTGAAATCTGAATCGGTTATGACTGTCTCTTTCATGAGCGAGTTGGAGAAATCGCAATATCTGAAATTGGATCTATGTCCGTTCAGTCCAAATAAGTTGCAGCCTCTAAGATCGGCATTAGATAGGGATGCGTCATTCATGCTTGCCCGAAACAGCATGGATTGCGAAAGCCTGGCAGAGTCGAACCGGCTGTGGTTGAATGATGTCCATCGCAGATCGGCAAAGCGGAAGTCGCAATTTCTGAAATCGGTACTATCGCAAAAAGCGGTACGCATGCTTACTCCTCTGAAGTCGCCCTCCTGAACCCTTACGCCGTGCCAGCGTATATCATCCAAGTCCACAAAACGGAAATCCTGCCGATCGCCAGGTGTAGATTTATTACCTTTGATACGTTTGCTGCCATCTTCCAGAAATACGGGATCGTACACCACCGCTTTTCGGGTCTCAATATCAGTTGAGCTTGGTAAAGGTAATAGATTAGTCGTATCTGGCTGATAGTCAAAGAGCGGATCATCCCGGTGCAACAAAAGGGTACACGAAACGACGATGAGTAGTAGCGAGCCGGCTACAGCCAGTATGTAATGCACATATCGTTTGTTCATCCGATTAGAATTTTGTCATTTCTTGTTTTAAAGTACTTCCAAAATATGCGACTCAGAGATTCACTCTGATTCCTTAAGAACTTTATTCAACATATTTTGGAAGTACATTTTATTAAAAGTTTATAGCAGATTTAGATGATATCATGTTTGCGAAAATAGCGATTACCTGCCATACCTAAGAACAGTCCTAAAAGTATGGGGTAAGCGATGGCGAACAGGATAAATAGTTCGCGTTTGACCGTATCCAGGATATAGTATGAAGCTGTTCCCATCACAGTCAGTTCGGGATCGAACAACACTAATACTGCTGTTCGGAATACTTGTAATGGGTTCAACATTCCAAATCCAATGACCATGCCTGCATCCATTCGGAGTTTTAGCATGAGGCCCATCAGGATCAGGTCGAGAAAAGCAACTAGTATAAGCCATAGGATAAATGCAGTGCTGATAGCCAGGTCTTGCGTTGATGCTACAGATGAGATAAACATGCTGATTCCAAGGAAGCAAAAGATCATCGAAGCCAACAGGGCGCTGTATAATGCAAACAAGTCCCATGGCACGCTCAACTCTGTGAAGCTGCCATATACAGCAGCTCCAAGCAGTGCAATGAATACCGGAATATATGTCATCAGAAATCGTGCGATGAATTTTCCCCAGAAATAACCTGAAAACGAAATAGGAAGCGAAAGGATGTATTCCATCACGTTCGATTCTCTGTCGCCTACCACAGATCGTACTGTAGTGATCAGCACATAAATAGGTAAGATGACCATACTTATCTGCATGAAAGTTACCATCAATCGGCTAAGCCCGACAAATCCAATAATTTGCGATTCGGTGATACCTGTAGAAAACATTGCGGCTACAAAACCGCCAAAAAGGATGCTATACGTCCAGAACCATTTTGAACGCAGATGTTGCCTGACATCTGTATTCAGTATCTGGAACCAGGTTGAACTAACTATTTTTTTTAATTTCTTCATCACTTTAATTTGTTAATTATCAGAATGTTACTTAGTCGTGATGGAGCATTTTTTTATCTTTAATAAAGTCTTCTCTCATAGTAATTCCATCTAAAATTCGTTGTCGTGTGGTAGCATAGTCAAATGCAGAATCTGATTTATGTTTATGAGCTGCATAACCGTATCCCATAGGTGTATGGTCGCCGTAGGTGTACCATGCTTCTTCTACTCTGAGCCATTCGCCTGTCTGGCTATCGGCTATATAGGATACGGTATTTCCATGGTCGTATTTTTCCCAGTCGGGTGAGTCCATATAGAAGATCAAACATCCTAGATCGTCGTACCAAAGCACCTCACCCATTGAATTGATCGACTGGGCTGAATATTTCTGATCGGCAAGTCCCATCAGGCATAAGACGCATATATCTCTGTCAAAGTTAATCTCTCGTGGGCTTTGGTCAATATTTCGCTGGCAAGATAATAAGCTGGTTAAAAGAGTAACAGGTATTATTAATAGAAGTAGTATTAAACGTTTCATTTTTAAGAAGTATTAGGTTTGTTTTGAAATTATTTTATCAAGTACCACATTTCCTAGGTCCATTTCCACTACTCTGTTGACGAGTCCGGAAATTTCGTCCATGCGGTGGCTGCTCAATATCATTAGTGTATCGAGTGGGAAGTTGCGTAGATGATCAAACAGTATGGTTCGTGCCTGCGGATCAAGATTGGCCGATGGTTCGTCAAGCAGGAGTATCTTAGGTTGTCGTCCAAGGGCAAAGCTGATCAGCAACTTTTGTTTCATTCCGCCCGAGAGTTTAAAGAATGGTTTATGATAATTGTCTTCGATAGGAAGTCCCATTTCGTGGCTCAAGCGAATGAATGTGTCGGCCGGTGTTTTGGTGATCGTCACAAAGAAGTTAAGCAGTTCTTTGACCGTGAGCTTGATAGGGGGTGGCATCTGGGGTACGAAACCTATATGCTGTAAGATGTCTTTTCGTTCTTTACGGGGATTCATTCCAAATACCTTCATATCTCCCTCGTAGTTATATTGTCCTAAGATACACCGGATGAGAGTGGTTTTTCCAGCTCCATTTTGACCTATCAGGGCTATTCGTTCCTTTTCACGAAAATGAATTGTCAGGTTTTTGATCACCTCCTGCTTTTTAAAAGCTTTGGATAAGTTATCGATACTTATTAGTTCGTGATTATTATTCGTAGTCATATATATTATTTTATACCAATGCTGAAGCGCCTTTTATGGCAAAGGTAAGAGCGTCGCCCGGGCATACATCTACACATAAGCCGCATCGGGTGCAGTCGGGGCCAACAAAGTGGACGTCTTGCGTAGCTTTACCTCTTTGAACAAACCATAGTTCGTGGGGTACTAAGCACACTTTTTGACATTCAAGGCAATAGCCACATTTGTCGTGCTCAAACTTTATGGCTAATGGACTGAGTTTGCCAACAAAGCTCCAGGTCGTACCAATAGGACAAACATATCGGCACCAGAAACGCCGGCTTACGAACGCTTCAAACAGCAGCATGGCTACCACCCATAACAAAAGTAAGCTGGGCCCGTATATCATTGCTTTTGATACTATACCTACCATATTAAGGTCTTCAAACACTAAGTTTTTGGTGAGAACGGCTAATAGCAGGAATCCGATGAAAAAAATGATCTTCAACCCGATATTGAATGAACGTTCCCGTATCTTTTTCTTCTTTACTAAGTAAATATGTAATTTTTCGGCCCATTCTGATAAAAAATGATAAGGACACATCCATGAGCAGTATCCTCGGCCGCCAAATATAAACCAGAAAATCAGAATAGTAATTAAACCTATCCAAAAGTTCATGGTCAGCATACCAACATATCCTGTTATTGACGAAATTGCTAACAGTTGTAGGGCATTGAAGGGATCCATCAGGTAAAAACCTATCAGTCGTGAACCGCTTAATGAGCCTTCAAGTATCGACAGATCGAAGGAGTATGAAAACACAAACAGCAGGTTCATAAATAACAGTACCGACCATCTGATGTTTCTCCATTTATGGTTTTTCTTTTTTGCATCGCGCCATTCTACATAGCTGATCCCTTGTATGCTATGCGGCAATTGGTCTTTTGACTTAGGTGGTAAGGGTTCTTTGTTTTTCCCTGTGCTAAAATAATCTTTTAACATAGCTGGCATAATTAAAAGGGTTCAACAATTATACTGGTTTCATGAGTTGGACATATCATCACACATACGCCGCAGCCTGTACATCCGTCTAACACTCTTGGTACTAGTCTTCCGTTTCTATCCAATTCCTGTACTATGGCTGTTTCTCCTATAGGGCATTCGGTGATGCATAAGTCGCATATTTCTCTATCGAATTCTTTATCAGCCAACGGGCTTGCGCTGGCGTCCTGTGTGTCGGGGGCACGATATATACCTTTAAAGTTTGTACCACGGCTCACGCCTTTAAATCCTTCTCCTTTGTATGCCAGACAGCTATCGCGGTTGACATGAGCTTTGCCCATGCGCACTATTTGTTTCATAGCTACTTTCTGAACCTCAAACGGATTTACCGAAGTAAAATCGTCACCGGCTTCGGCAGCTGCTTGTTCAACGGCTGCCAGACCGGCATCCTTGAATGGCTTGAAGTTAAGTACTGCAGTAGGACAGGTTTCAACACATTGGAGTGCATCGCATGAAAAGTCGCATGCCTGCTCGCGCGGATCTATATAAGGTGTGCCAAAGGCTAATCCTTTACCGGCTTTAGCAAGCTTGATAGCTTGTACCGGGCATATCTGTACACATAGACCGCACTTGATACAGCCATAGATAAAGGTTTCCTCATCTATTGCACCCGGTGGCCTAAGAAAATCGGGACGTAGACGTGTGCCGGATGTAGCACGGTCGAGCACAAAAGCACCGGTACCTGCAAGTGCTATGGCTCCGGTAGCAACAAGCCCGCTTTTTAAAAACGCTCTGCGGTTTACTCCGCTTTTTTTCTTTTCCATGGTTTATAGTTTTATGGTTTCAACTGTGAAAACTTAGACGGTACACAGCATGTTTTTCCGTTAGTGTATTAAAATGTAAAACGCACTCCCAAATGTAAACTTATTCCAGGTTCGTAGTACAAACTTTCTATATCCATTGCTTTATAAGCCCTGCTCAGATGCTCTACATAATTGGCATTAGTCAGGTTTTTTACTGTTAGGTTGCACTCTATAGGCTTGAATGGACGGTACGAGACATATAGGTCTAAAAGAGCAAATCCAGGTGTTGCCGATTCGTTGAAATGAGATGATACCCGATTTTGATCGGCAGCTACTCTAAGATTTAGTTTAGACATGAACCGAGAATGCTCGTAGGTGATTGAACTCAATAATGTCAGCGGGCTGATCTCGGCTAAAGGCTCACCCCAGCTTATATTGTGTGCATACGTATAGGAAATACCTATATTGGCAAGCCAGTTTCTGGCAAATACAAGATCGGCCCCGGCTTCAAACCCGGTTAAAAAGACCTGATCCACATTAGTGAAAACCTTGGTGAACTTAGGTTCCTGACAAGGCATATAAAGACGAGCAATAGTAGTATCAACTGCTGCTGAAATAAAATCCTGTATGTAGGAATAAAATATATCTCCAAACAGCACTACTCTGCCCCATTGTTTCTCGGCACGTATATCGGTTTGATAGTTCACCTCCGATCTTAGACGAGGATTGCCTAAATACTCATATGCATCCATGCCTATGTTAAAGTGGTTGATAAACAGCTCCGAAAGCTCTGGTGCTCTGCTCGCACGGGCTACCGCCAATGATAAACTGACCTCTCTGGGTAATGACCAACTGATTGAGCTAGTGGCTGAGATATCTATGCGGTTAGTTAGCGTCAACTCGCTGCCATAGTATTCTCTGAAGCTGTCGTCAGGAGTGCGAATAGCGTATCCAATAAAATCAGAGCGTATTCCTGTGCTCCACAATAGGTTTGGATTGATCTGCCAGTTGTTTTCAACAAACAGGCCGAGATCGCTTTGTTTTGAATCTTGCCACACCTGATCGGTAAAAGCTTTGGGTGGATCGAAGTTTTGACCGGTACAGATATTTTTATGTACCAAACGTTCGCGTGTTCCATCCTTTCCGGTTTGTTTGAAATCTAAACCTACATGCAGCAGATTAAAGCGTGCGGTTTGTATGATGAGTTCAGATCGTCCGCCTATTACGTTGGCCGTGGCATGTGAGACTGATTCGGTAAGCTTGAACGCAGGTCTTAATGTGTTCGACATCCTATGGTCCACAAAACTTCCATACAGCTTCAGTCTGAGACCATTGATACGATGACTGAGTTTACCTGCTGCGTAATCAAGGGAGACGATATTGCTTTTGTCCCAGTCGGCATCCATAGGCAGACCGGCATATAACACATCATCCGCTTTACTTTGCCTCCAGCTGAGCTGAATGCGTTTATTTTCTGCAGGATTGTATCCAAGCTTAATGGCATAACCGGTTCTGGTAAAAGAAGATGCGATTTTCTGACCTTCCCCACTGATGTAGTTACCGAAATTTTTATACCCTGCATTCAGGCTCAGGTCGAATGATTTTTCGATAGCTTGTATGAATGCATTGGAGTAGAGATTATTTCCATTGGTCTGATATCCGGCATCTATCATCCCTTTGATTTTTTTGTCGCCATAGCGATCAGGTTTTCGATTCACTATGTTGATAACCCCTCCAAACGACTGTCCGAAGCGAACTGAGTAGGGGCCTTTAATCACTTCGATTTTTTCTATTTCTTCCATAGCCACCTGCGAAATAGCAGGATCCATGCGGTTGGGACATGCATTAGTAGTTTGCACACCTCCGTCAATCAGTACGTTCAACTGACTATATTTAAAACCGCGTAATACCGGCTCCATTCCGTAGTTCCCGCGTTTCTCTATCCCAAAACCAATCTGGTTAACAAAAAGAGAACCGCCGTCATGGGCATTTTCTATTTTTAATATACGTCCGGAGATATTTGTTTTCGACATGGTAGGTGTCGAAGTCGATTTTACGACTATCTCCTCTAACATGAGCGTATCAGGCTCTGAAGCCACTAAGGTTATGGTTGCTAACAATGCAGCAATGACTATGATGATGGCAATTAATGTTCTGGTTTCCATCTCTTTAAAATATTTTAATATGTTTTCCATCCATTTCATAAATATCCAGATTATCGGATTATTTCGTTTATTGGGGCTGCTGTTTTCTGTTAGATTAGCGTTACAAAGTCGCATAACTGATTCAAGCAGGTTCTGAATAACCGAAATGTTAGGTCAGGAAAATCGGGGAGGGGGAGATGGTGTTGTAAGGTATCTTGAGATGACCTCGTCCTGAAATGGCATGAATATCCATTTTTCGCCGTTAAGCAAATGATACGGTGCTGCGGCCAGGCAATGATAAAATAGTACAAAATTAGGCGTTACCCTCTCGGGCATAATAGGCTTTTCAGTTTTTTTATTAGTCTCTTTGGTGCGTTCAATCAACGCGCGTAAAAATGTGATATCACCCGTTAATGGGCGGTCACCTGATATAAAATGTGCATCAGTGGTTTGTGGGTGTTTTTGACTGTGCCCCATAAGATACATCACAAAAGGAATCTCCGGCAATATTAGAAAAGCTAAATGGATAAGCAAAAGAGTATATGTGAGTAACTTACGTATCATAATTAAAAGTCAGTAGATCTGATGCTATGTTTTTGATCCCATTTGAACATCGGCTTTTGATCACGCAACACAAATTTTGGCTGTGAGAAAGGGGCTAAACGCTCTAAAAAATCGAGTACCAACAATAAAGGCGACCCGTAAAAGAATTTCACATTCCGATTGAATGACCATAAGTGTTCTACATACGCATATAGAGAGTAGGGGGTGTCGCCTATATTATCCTTGTCTTTGTCGAAACCTTGATAATCGTCCCAGTAGTTGTTGTCCCATTTATTTAGGTTGGCTGTTTTACCTTCGGCTTCAACCTGTACTAAATTGTTGTGAAAATAATTTTGTTTAAACAGATTTCCTTCCTGGTTGGTGTGAAACTTCACTCCAACACCACAAAAGGCTATTTCATTATTGGCAATAGTATTTATTTTTTCAGGTACAAAAGGAGATACGTCAATATGTATTCCTTCGGAAGAGTAGATAAATCTGTTGTGTAGAATTTGGTTTGAAGAAGTTTCTTTCATCCCAAGGCACATCCCGCTAATGCCTGTTGACTGCATGATGGTGTTTCCGGTCATTACGGTTTTTTCGCTATACATCAGAAAAACCCCTACCGAGTTGTGATAGAATACATTATCAGCTATGCGGTTGTTGTGGGCATACATGAAATGGATTGAATAGCGGTTTCCAACGCCTTTGTTGGCAATAAAACTATTTTCTGAGGAATACCAGACGACCATATCACGTACCTGATACCAATAGTTTCCGGTAATCAGATTATGCTTTGAATACCAAAGTCTTATTGCATCACCTTTAAGAGCCATCGGACGTCGCGACAAGGAGCTTATTTCGCAATGGCGGATGATGTTATGATTGGCTTGCAAGATATCAACTCCGAACAGGCATTCGTGTATATAACAGTTTTCTACTAAGTTATAGTTTCCGGTGAGTTTGATGCCGCTGTCAATTTTATCGTGTGATCCGCCCGATTCAATAATTTCTAAATTAGTCAAGGTTACATGGTCGGCATTTACGAATATTACCGAGCTGTTTCCTTCACCTGAGATGGTTGCTTTTCCTTGTCCATCTATTGTAATACCGTTTGTGTTGATAGTTGCCGGGCCTATATAGTATCCCGGTTCAAGTCGTATATACTGGCCTGGTCTGGCTTGGTCGATTATCGTTTGCAGTGAAATAGGATTCTCTACAGCCTGATGCCCTTCTACAGGGCTTTCAAGCCCAAAGATCTCCTGTGCCTTAGCCCATGGAGCCAAAAACAGAAGTAAAACCAAATATATAACACAGTATTTTTTCATTTTATCAGATTTAAAACAGGGAGACCATTAATGTCTCCCTGTTTAAACAACTATCAACTAAACACTTACCTTTTTCAATGCTTTGCGTTTTAAAAGTATGGCTAAAAGGAAAAAGACAAAAGCTCCCATGGCAATCAGGAAGCCATACATGGGATACGATTCGGTAGTGAACTGGGCTACTTTACCTTCGCCAAATACTGTAGGCATAAACGGTTTGATACCTGCGAAAGCTCCACCACCATGTAATCCTAAATTATGTCCATACCAATACAAATAATAGATATAAACTATCAGGAAATAAAATGGGGTTAGTGCAGCTATCCAACCGAACAGTCCAAACATCTTACGTGAGGTAATCATGAATAGTATTCCGAATACTATCAGGACTACAAAAATATAAGGTGAGCCTACCATCAGTGTGTTTAATACCTTCAAAGCGTTGGGTGTTACGTTAATACGTATCTTCTGGCCTTGTGCGTTGTATAAGTCGTGTCCCTCTTCGTCTTTTTCCGTGTCAAAAACATAAAAGCTTGGATGTGTCATGCCTTTTGGATTGTTGACTCCTTGAACAATAGGAAACATTCCAATATAATGGTTGATCGCATTCATTTCTACCAAACAGTCAGCACCTTCGTTAGTAGCTAACTCTTCGCGTTCGGCCACTCCTTCACATCCGTTATACACCCCATTATATTTGAAATTAATACGGATCCCTTTGGGATACATCGCCTTAGGATATTGGATGCTTTGCAGGGAAACGCTCCAGATAGGTGCGAAATAGGTTAATGCAATAAATACTATCCCTATAAGTGAAAATATGATATATGTTTTTGATTTCATGAATTTTGTTTTAATAAGACTGGTTAGTTACCAAATTCTACTCCTGCTTGATCCATCATATAACTAAGTGCATCGAACAGGTCTTGTTCTGAGCAATCCAAACAGTTTCCCTTTTCCGGCATGGCACCATATTTCCCGGTAAATCCACTGACGGCATTAGGGAGTAGCACATCAATTCCTTTAGCGGCCATTTCTTCCCATCGTGGTTTATCGTCTAATGCAGCAGCACCCGAGACGCCTTTCCAATGGCATGCAATACATGAGCGGTCATACACTGATTTACCGTTGGCAAGATCAGCTACGAACTCTTTTTTACTGGTTCCACCACCACAAGAAGCAAAAACAATGGCAATCAACATAGTGCTAAGGGTCAATTTTACAAGCTTTTTCATAAAAAATGTTTTAATGAATTAATTAGTGATTGATTTTGAATTGCCCAAAAATACCATCTTTTTTTGAAATAAAGTGGCGGATTAATCCGCCACTTTATTATTCATTTTTTATTGCTCACTCATATATTGAGTAGTTCTGATTTTCAGATAGGTGATGATCTTGCCGACATCGTCTGTTGATACATTCTGATTCGGCATAGCCAGGTTGTATCTGCGGCGCATGGCTTCTATATCAGGCTCGCTCATATGCTTTTCGGGATTCAATATCCACGACTTGAGCCAATCGTCGCTGCGACGTTTGTCAACCATCAACAAATCGGGGCCATTAAAGTCTTCTCCAAACTTATGACATGCGTTACAGCCGTAATTGAGGAATTCCATTTCGCCATCTAACAAGCCTTTCATTTCTATAGCTGAAGGCTGGAATGCCTGCATCATCATATCTTCCTGTATACGTTTGGAGTAAGCTAATACACGTTCGTTATTGGCTTTCTCGTCAAAAGCTACGGTAAGATACCCTTGGAGCTTAGTGCCTTCAGGACTATGGTAATGGTCTAACAGCAATGGGTACATACCCGGTTTTTCGGCTTTGAACTCAATAGTAGCTGTTTCGCCCGGACGCCAACGGTACATCTGGTCGTAAGAAACGATCTCATACACATAATGGTCTAACTTCGTTTGCCCGTGATTGGTGATATGCAGTTCAACATTTTGTCCTTGACGAAGGTTAATATTGGACGGAGTAACAGCACCATTATTAATGGTTGCGTAAATATGAACTGTTTTTCCTTTCACTTCTACCTTCTCAGCACCAACAGCTGTATAGTATGGTGATTTCTCCATCGTATAGATATTGGTACCTAATGGATAGGTCTCTTCCGAGGTGAAATAATCGTCATGTATTAAAGCTGTATAGTGTGGCTCGCCCATAGGTATCGGCAAGTCGAAGATACACTGCATGTTTCCACCCTCAATATCAATGAGTTGATGGTTTTGAGGATGAAGTGGTCCAACCGGATTAAAACGGTCAATCGAAAGTTTGTTGAGGGAGATGAGATACTTACCATGTGGATCAACGGCATCGCCATGAGCTGCAACTAAGTGTCCGACGTTATAGTGTGAAGACACATAATCTAATACTTTCAGATTGAGATAATCCCATTTGGTTATCCGGGAATCTACATAAATAGAGGTGTAGATAATACCGGGTTCTTTGTCGTATTGATTATGCAGAGGGCCTAATCCAACTTCTACGCTACCGTGCAAGGCATCTTCTAATGCGATCACAGGTATCCCGAATTCGTCTGTTCCTTCGAAATTCTTTTCGTCAATTGCTTTCATGATCTTATCGAAGGAATATACCCATGCGTGTGAATCTAACTTACCGGCAACTACTATATATTTCCCGTCGGGGCTTACGTCTACTCCATGAGGTGACTTAGGTTCAGGTATCAGATATAGCATGTTATTCTGAATAGCTGTTTCTATAGTGATCACCTTATGTCCGTTTACGATGATGTATTTTCCTTCTTTCACAAGTCTTTCAGCTGTTTGCCAGTTAACCACATGCAGGTAGTCCACATCACGTGCCGAGCATCCTGCTTCAAATGGTGGCCTTCCGCTTTCTATACCTCCAATATACATTTCTGTACAGAAGGAATTAGTAAATGACCATCCGTAGCTGACGTTCTTACCCATATCGGATAAGTCTTGTGTGTAAGGTGGGAACTCAACAGTAAAAGAGTTTTTCTCGTCTACTTTTCCGGTTTCATTATTAAACTTCCAGTACGTATTACCGCCTCTCCAATATTTTTTGAAGTTGCGTTCGTTGAGTGGATAGTATTTTCTATCTAATGGTGCGGGATATTGGCACGATTCGACAAAATACTCTGAGTTGGGTGTAAAGAAACATCCACCGTGATTGCTTCTATAGATAGGATTATTAACTATCTGTTTCAGTTCCCAGTCTTTCAATGAGACTACGAATACACGTGGATTTGCTTTGTCGTTCACTACGGCCCATTTTCCATCATAGTTTCCATCTGTTTCAGAGAAACCGGGATGGTGTGTGTCGCCCCAATAGATTTTCTGTCCGTCAATAAATCCGGTTTTCATCATCTCCATTGATTCTTTACTGAATCCGTATCCGTTAATAGGTTGCTTGGTAGCTGTGGGTACATATTTCAGCAGTCGCATGGAGGGTACGGAATACAAGATCATATTTCCGGCTTGTCCGCCAGAGTTCAGGGCTATATACTCGTCTCGCAGATTATCTGGTGTATAGGTTTTAGCAGCTGCTAATACGTCGTCTGCATTAAGTCCTCTTCGTTTTACCACATCGGCAAACTTTTCTTTTCCATAAGGGGCGCCGGTCTTAGCTTTTTCAGCAGCGCCTTCCTTTTTGCCGCAGCCCGGTACGATGAGCATGAGGATCATCGCTGTTATGAGCAGGGCAGCAATATTTTGAATACTATTTCTTTTCATATGACATTTCCTTTGCTTATTAAACATTTGTGATCCTACTTATTAAGTTGTTCAGAGAGCAGTGTCTTAGCTCGTAATCCTACGTCAGCAGCTTTTACCTGGTATTGCCAGTATTGTTCAGCCCATAGGAAGGCGTCACGCCATTTACCTTCAGAGGCATACTGCTCAAAGTTCGCTCTTGCTCTCTTGGCTTGTTCAAGCTGGTCTAACGCATCTACTACAAGAGCTTCCACATACGGATAATTCTCGTATTTATTCTCTTTGAGGAATACCACAACGCCATCAATAACAGCTTGTGTTTCGTCTATCACTTTTATTTTTTCCTCATAGTTCTTCTTATATCCTTCTAGCTCTTCGGGAGTCAGTTCTATTTCCTGCAAATCTTCGGCTGCAGGCTTGTATCCTTTAGGTCTGACCATTAATATCCCTTCCATCTCAAGGTGTAGTGCGGAGCAGAATTCGGTACAATAGTAGGGGAATGCCCCTGGGCGATCGGCAACAAAGGTGAGTGAAGCTGTCTTGCCTGGCTCGAAGCTGCCATGAATACCATAAGTAGATACGGTAAATCCGTGTGTCTCATCTTCAGCACGCTCCAAGTTGGTAAGGTGGAAAGTGACTATATCACCTTCTTCAACTTCCACTATTTCGGGAGTTATATGTGAGCGTATAAGCGTTCCAAAGATATGGACGCGGTTTCCTTCACGTTCGATCTTTTCCTGACCAGCTACCGTTCTGAATCGGGAGATCTCACCTGTACGGGTGTTGGTTCCTAATGGATAACGGATAATAGGCTTGATGGTAGTGCGTAACACACTAACCGAACCATATAAGTTTGCCTGAGGTATCGTCATGGTGTAAATATCACGCATCTCATCCGATGAAATATCTATCAAATGCTGATAGCTCGGACGGGTAGGACCTATATTGATTTGATTGTCATACAAGCCTTCTTTGTTGGTAACAGTCAAATAGTTGGAGTGTGGTTCGGATGAGTTACCCTGAGGAGTCATCAGATGACCTGGACGAAAACTGAGAGCTAATTCATTCTCTGTCTTGAGGTCAATATAGTTCCACCGAATGATCTTTTTATCTTCAAAAGCGGAGGCATATACCACATTTTTGCGGTAGTCGAAAGCGATATCCATTACTTTACGGCCTAACTGCAGACTTCCATGTAGCAGTTCATCGGTGTTCAGCAGAGGAAGACCTAAAACGGTATTTGATTCAAACTGCTGATTATCCATTGCTGCTTTGGTTTTTACAAAATCAAACACTTGTGCCTGATCGGCAGCAGTGATGAAATAGTTGCCTGATGGATCAGTTTTTACACTTCTGGCTTGAGCATTCAACGGGATTAGTGCAAATGCACCGGCATCAATTAAATCTTGTGCAGATATCAAATCCATGCCGTTTACTTTGCTAGCTTTCAGTTGGCTGGCTTTGATAAAATCGAACACATATATATAATGTGCATTTTGATAGTTGGCTAATCCGATTACCAGTCCGTGTGAAGCACTTCTTCCGGCATCGAAATAGTCGAGTGTCAGTGGAGGTAGCTCAACTGTAAAGGATTCTTCTTTTATCATACGTCCGATATGGTGTCCGGTACCTGCTTCATCTTCGGTATCTTCAAATTTCCACATGGTGATACCCGACTTGAATTTAGAATCAAAATCGGTTGTTGGGTCTGCTGTAGCTTCGCCCCAGGGGGTAGGATACTGGCTTGTATGGATTACATATTCTGTGTTCTGGGTTACTGCTACTCCAGGGAAAGTGCTGATAAAGAAAGGGTGCATCAACACTTGTTTGGTCTCAAAATCATCTAATCCAAGTAATGCGATACGCGAGTTTCCGCCATCGGTATAAAACAAATACATTCCATTGTATTTACCGTTCGTTTCGCTTAAAGCCGGGAAACGCATATCGCCATACCAAGGCAATAGGTTGTCGTTAGTACCTTTTTTAAGCATCAGTGTACTTTCGTCATCAAATCCATAGCCTTGCCATGGCTCGGGTGAAAATACACCTACGTATTTGTAGATACGCATGGAAGGTAAGCCATAAACGACCATAGTACCAGAGTTACCGGTGCCGACAAAAGCAAAATACTCGTCGCGACCACCTCTTGGCATGAAAGTCTTAACGGCTGAGAGCACATCGTCATCTGTCAAGCTCCTGTTCTTCTTTACATCAGCAAGAGTTTGCTGTGCGGTAGCTTCAGATAACACTGTACAAACCATCAGCAAAATAATAAAAAATGCTGACAGTTGTTTCAAGGTGTGTTTCATATTCATAGAGTTTGGTTTATTGATTTAACATTTCGGTTAATAAGTTCAGTTTCATGAAAAATATTAGTGCTGATATCACACTAACAATAGTGTTATTCGATTAACAAAATTAGAAACTCATTTGATCTTAACCAAATTAAATTGGTTTAAAAATCTGAATTCAAACTACTTTAAGCCAAATCTACCATTGAAATACCTAGAGCAAAGAGTATGTAAGCCTGAATTAATCAGGAATTAAGTACTAGAGTGCCTGATTCTGTAAACTGATTCTAAATTACTTCCACCGTAGTTTTCGACCTAAAAACTTGTTTGAATTCACGAATTTAAACTAACTTTGTGGGGCTGTTAATCCATTAGCACTATAAAGAGGAAAAGGGTAACAGCAAAGAAACAAAGCAATAAAGGATTTTACTCGGATGGAAATATTTAATCACTCCTTGTGGCTCTTGATCAGTTATCAGAACCTGGGCTTCTTTATATTAGGATTATATTTCTATCTCACCGAACGCTCCATCGCCCGATTGATATATAGCTTTTTTATGCTCTCATTCGGAGCGAATATCTTTTTGTTCCATATACACCTGTTTGAACATACTCGTGGATTGACAATACTGTTTCCTCTACTATTGACAACAGTTTTTTCTATTGCTCCACTGTATTATCTGCATATGAAATCTATGTTGGTGTATAAGTATCGGTTTGAAGTCAACGAAATATTACATTTTGTTCCGCTGATGGTCAGCGCTATTACTCTGGCTCCTTTCTGGTATCTGATCACTGCTAACCGGCCAGAATATCTGGATCTGATATATGGCATGTTTCTGCTGAAGAAACAACCCGGACATCAAACATTTTTAATAGAAACCGGAATAGTAGCCCTCCTGATCATACAGTGTATATATTATATCATCCGATTTCACCAATTGTTTGTAGCCATTCACAGAGATGAGCGTAAGCAGGGAAACACCATGGTTACAAATTTTTTGAATACCAGTAAGTTGTTCACTTTCAGCTTTTTTATGCTCATGGCATTGATCATAGCTCGTAATTATGTAGTACTTGACGAAAAATCCTTGAGCGGCACTTTATACATTCTTGCAGTGTTGAGTTTGAATATAGGGCATGCATATTTTGGGATTCGGTTTAGCGACTCTGATCTGAAGTTACAGCTTTATGCTGATAAAAAGACTGATGATTCACATCCTCAACAACTTGGTGAAGCCGAGAAGCAGGCATTGGATGCAATAAGCGACACGCTTCGTGCCGAACTGATTGAAAACCTTGAAACCTATTTTTTGGAACATAAGCCGTATCTGAATTCCAAACTTAGATTAGAGGATATTGCACAAGAATTGCAAACCAATACTAGGTACCTCTCCATCATTATTAATAATCATTACGGCAAAAATTTTACTTCCTTTATCAATGATTATCGTTGTAAACGTGTTGTTGAGCTTTTTCATCACGATGAGTATGATGATTACAGCATGGATGGCATAGCCGAGTCGGCTGGTTTTCATAGTCGTTCTACTTTTGTGGCAGCTTTTAAGAAATTCAGTGGCAAGCTTCCTTCTGTATATAGGAATGAGCTACGGGCTCGAAAATGATGGTATCCGGGTATCTTGTTCTGGCTACCTTAATATATAGAGTGTTTCACTTTACCTACCAACTGCCTCCTGCTCCTCCACCACCGAAGCTGCCACCGCCAAACCCTCCGAACCCTCCTTTAAAACCACCTGATCCACCAGAAAACCCACCCCAGCTCCCTGTATGGCTTCTTCCTGCTTGACTGGCAAGCCAAAGTGCTTTCCAAACCGTCATCTCGGGCGAGGAAGAGCTAACCATATGTGTTGGCCCACGACCTATCAAGCGGGAAAAGATAACAATGATAAAAATCATGACTAATAAGACAACCAAGAAAGTTAAACCGTCCTGTTCCTGATAGTTGGATTTGGAATAAGCACCAGAAGCCAACCCTATGATGATATCGGTAGCTTGGTCAAGGCCTTCATAATACCGATCTTGTTGAAAATTAGGAATCATTTCTTTTTCAACAATGCGTTTTGCTATTGCATCGGGTATCAGGCTTTCTAATCCATAGCCCACTGCTATGAATGCTTTTCCACGTTCCTTGGCTGTTTTAGGCCGAACTATGATGACAATACCGTTATTGAACCCTTTTTGTCCTACTCCCCAGCTCTCGCCTATACGAAAAGCCAGATCGGAGATGTCATACCCTGCCAGATCAGGCAGCATCACCACTGCTATCTGCGTTGAAGTAGTATCGAAATAAGCTACGAGCTTTTCTTCTAATCGATTTGTCTGTGATAAATCTAAAGTTGAGGTACGATCTACTACTAAGCGGGGTGGATGGGGTGGAGGAGGTAGTTGAGCTACTATGTCTGGCCCTATAATGCCAAGCAAGAAAATCAACCCGAACAAGGCTTTTCTAATCATTTCCATATGATATTTCATCGCTAAGTTCATTGATATCGTCAGACTGATAAGGGAAAAATCGTTTCAGTTTTTCACCTGCACGCTTTATGGCGACCTGTATGCCTGCTGAGAACTCGCCCCGTTTAAAATGTAACTCCATTTGTTGCAGCACATCCTGCCAGAAGTTATCTTCTACCATACTATGGATACCGGCATCACCTATAATAGCAAACTTTTTATCTCGCACAGCAATATATATCAGTACTCCATTTCGTTTAGCTGTCTGGTTCATTTGGAGTTTGTCGAACAGATAAGCAGCCCTGTCTAACACATCTTCTTTGCAAAAGGTATCTATATGTACCCGTATCTCTCCAGAGGTATTCAGTTCGGCTTGCTCAATGCGCTGTCGTATAGCTTGCTTCTCGGCAGCTGAAAAAAAGTTTCTGGCATTGTGCATAAGGCAAAAATATTAGAATTCAACTTTTGGAGCTTCTTCTGCACCGGTAACAGACTCAAAGTAAGGCCTTGTTTCAAAGCCGAATAAACCTGCTAACAGATTCTGCGGAAACGATTTAATATAAGTATTATACGATCGTGCTACTTCATTGAACTTCATGCGCTCAACCGCAATACGGTTTTCAGTTCCTTCAAGCTGTGCCTGCAGCTCTAAAAAGTTTTGATTGGATTTGAGCTCGGGATATCTCTCTACCACAACCAATAGGCGTGATAAAGCACTGCTAAGGCCCTCCTGAGCCTGCTGAAAAGCTGACATATTTGAGGAAGTGAGATTGTCGGAATTGAGCTGAATAGAACCAGCTTTGGCACGAGCCTCCACCACACCGGTCAACACCTCCTGTTCTTGAGTGGCAAACCCCTTCACGGTATTTACCAAATTGGGAATCAGATCGGCACGACGCTGATATACATTTTCAACCTGAGCCCATTGCGACGATACTTGCTCATTTTGTTGTACCATTGAATTATAGCTCCCCTTGAAAAAACTATATAACAACATAACAACCAAAACAATACTAATGATGACGATCACACCTTTTTTCATGACAAATGAATTTGAGTAAAAAATTAAAAACAGACTGTATTTTAAGACAATGGGCTAAATTAAAAGAAATTATCCGTTCAGAGAGCTACAATGGCATAAAGTTTTTCATAACTTTTGTTGCTATTGAACAAAAACCGCTGTTTGGGGTTTATTTTGTTACGCTCAGACCTGTCGAAACAAATTAGCAACATGACCCTGCTTTGTATGCAAACCAAAAAAAAACAACTATTTTTGGATATAGGTTTGAAATGCAATAAAAGTATTGATCTGATTATTAAGTGAATATGTATAATTACGCAATGCTTTAAAAAATATATCAATTATTTATTCAATTTATTATCAACTAAAATTTCTTATTATGTCAACAACAAAATGGATTACTGATCCGGCACACAGCGATCTAAATTTCAGAGTTAAGCATCTGATGATCTCTAATGTCAAAGGGAGCTTCAACAGCTTTCAGGCTTTTATAGAAGGTGATGACTTCACTACAGCACCTGTACGGGTTGAGATTGATGCTACTTCTGTTACCACAAACAATACAGACCGTGATGCTCACCTGAACAGTGCCGACTTTTTTGATACCGCACAATTTCCTAAACTGATTTTTGAAGGAAAATCGGTTCAGAAAATAGATGAAGAGAATTATAAGCTGACCGGGCTACTGACTATCAAGAATATCAGCAAGGAAGTAGTGCTGAATGTAGAATATGGTGGCTTGAACAAAGACCCATGGGGTGTTGAAAAAATGGCATTTACTGTTGAAGGCAGGATCAATCGCAAGGATTGGGAACTGAATTGGAATGCTGCCTTAGAAACCGGCGGAGTGTTAGTAAGCGATGAAGTAAGGATCAGTGCTGATGTACAGTTTGTCAAACAAAATGCATCCTGATATTTGAACATGAAAAAGGAATAAAAGATTCCTACGTACGATCATAGCTATACTGGCATTTTGTTAAAGCCGGTGACGTAGACTCCAAGCTAAGCCTCAGAAAATTGCAACAGATCGAACGAAAAAAAAGACTTTTAGAAGGTAACTCAAATTGCCTTCTAAAAGTCTTTTTTTAGTAATCATCACAAAAGAAAATACAAAATCCGATACGGCTGAAAGTATGATCAGGCTTCACCTATATTGGTATAGACGGCTTGTACATCATCGTCTTCTTCAATTTTGTCTAACATTTTATCTATTTCCGCCATTTGCTCTTCGCTGAAGCTGACCGGATTAGTTGGAAACCGTTGCAGATTGGCTTTCAGTATTTCTATTCCAAGTCTTTCCAACGCTTGTTGCATAGTACCGAAATAGGTGTAATCTGCAAATGCCACAACCAGTTCTTCATGCTGATCAATTTCTTCTAATCCGGCATCAATGAGTTCCAACTCTAATTCTTCCAGGTCTATTTCTTCTGTATAGCGACATTCAAACACCGCTTTTCGACTGAACATAAACTCCAACGAACCATTAGGTACCAAAGCACCTCCTGCTTTATTAAAATACGATTTCACATTGGCTACTGTACGTGTGGTATTATCTGTAGCACATTCCACAAACACCAATACTCCGTGAGGCCCTTTGCCTTCATACACTACCTCAACCATGCTTTCGGCCTCTTTGCCTGAGGCACGCTTTATAGCTGCTTCAATATTTTCCTTAGGCATATTCTCCGCCTTGGCATTTAAAATGGCATGACGCAGTTTGGCATTCATCTCGGGATCAGGCCCGCCTTCCTTAGCAGCTATAGTTATCAGCTTGCCAAGTTTAGGAAATACTTTCGACATCTTATCCCATCTTTTTTCTTTGGCCGTGCGGCGATATTCAAATGCTCTACCCATACTATCAAATAATTAGCTTTATAATAAGACAGCATCAACTGTCATGCAAAAATAATCAAACTAAAAGTGTTGAAAAAATTACTATACAATAAATCCATGAGGATAGAAAAATTACCTTTTACAGGCTGATGATTTTAGATACCTTTGCATGAAACCTAAACTTCACCTGAAATGGAACTCATACTTGTTGCTTTAGCCTCGCTGACCTTAATCATATTGATCGTCTTACTTATCCGAACAGCTCATGGGTACAAGTCCAAAGAAAGTCTTCAACTTATCAGGAAAGCAGAGCAGTTAGAAAGAGACTTACAGCGTCAGGAACAGCTTTTTCGGGATGAATTCAGAGCAAACAGAGAAGAAATGGCTAACAGTCTGAATAGTTTTCAAGAAAATTTTTTGAAGACCTTGCGGGAGATATCTGCCAACCAACTTTCTCAACTCAAGATCATAACCGACCAGAATGAAAGCAGTCTTGGCAAATTGACCAAAACTATGGAAGAGCGGCTGACCCTGATCATGGATAAGCAACAACAAGCCAGCAGGGATATGCGCGACAGCTTAGACCGTAACTTAAAAGATTTTCGTGACAGCTTCAGCCAGAACGTCAAAGATTTCAACGAACTACAGAAGCAAAAATTTGCCGAGATGGAGAAGAAACAGTCGGAACTGATCAATAGTACCGAGATGAAGTTGGAAAAGATGCGTGAGACGGTGGACGAAAAGCTGCAGAAAACCCTTGAAGCCCGATTAGGCCATTCGTTTGAGTTAGTTCGCAAGCAATTGGAAAGCGTACAAAAAGGCTTGGGTGAGATGCAGAATCTGGCGCAGGATGTAGGCGGACTGAAACGCGTTCTGGCAAATGTGAAAACAAGAGGAATATTAGGTGAGATACAATTGGGTAGTATCCTAAGTCAGATCATGGCACCTGAACAGTATGAACAAAATGTCAGAACAAAAAAATCCAGCTCCGACCATGTAGAGTATGCAATCAAACTGCCGGGAAAAGACAATAGCATGGAAGAAGTATATCTGCCTATTGACGCCAAATTCCCGCTTGAATCCTACCATCAGCTCCAGCATGCATACGATGAGGCTAATCCTGCACTGATCGATGAAGCCAATAAAATATTGTTCAACCAAATTAAGAAATTCGCTAAAGATATAAGTGACAAGTATTTGGATCCTCCATTTACTACTGAATTTGGAATTATGTTCTTGCCTGTGGAAGGCTTATATGCCGAAGTGGTTCGCAATACCGACCTCATCGAACAGATGCAGCGCGATTTTAAAATTGTCATCACTGGCCCTATTACTTTAGCTGCTATTTTAAACAGTCTGCAAATGGGATTTAAAACATTAGCCATACAAAAACGAAGCAGCGAGGTATGGAAAATCTTGGGAGCAGTGAAAACTGAGTTTGGGAAATTTGGAACTATTTTAGAAAAGGCACGCAAAAAAATTGATGACGCCGGCAATGAGATAGACACACTTGTGGGAACCCGAACGCGTGCGATAGAACGCAAACTGCGTGAAGTGGAAGAACTGCCGGTCTCAGAGACCATGAAACTATTAGACGAAGACTTGTCCGATACAGACGATGAAAATAACTGATAACAATTTAATAGTGAAGCAGTTCAGTGGTGATTTAATGCCGGTTTAAATCGAATTGCTCTAAGAAGTCAGTCAAATTAGCTGTATCACAGAAAATATCACTCATGGGCCAAGTCAGCTATACAATTTATTTAATTTCGCAACTTGACTATATATACGTAAAAAACAAGGCCGGTAAATAAAATCTGAACGACAAATGAATGCATGCAAAACCATTTTATTGATTTTTTCCTTTTTGTTAGCTACTACCTGGTTAACTCCTGGATCTGTCAGAGCACAAGCCTCTATTGAAGGAAGTATCTCAGGATACAGGAACAAAAATTTACGTCTTCTTCTGATACGCGGCGATAAAAAGATATTAGTAGATTCAACCAAGACCGATGCCGGCGGCTATTTTATGCTGCTCCCTCTGACTGCCTGGCCTGCAGGAATGTATATGCTTCAGACAGAAGACGGCAATTCCATTCGCTTATTGGTGAACGGAACAGAAAAGATACAATTTGTTTCGGATGGCCAACAAAGCGATCATATAGTGGATTTTACCCTGTCGGAGGAAAACAGAAACTGGTATGCATACAGCCTATTGAAAAGTGAGACATTGTACAAGCTTGATCTGTTAAAACCTATTTTACGTGAGTTTCCGCAAAATGACACTTTCTATATACAGACTCGTGAAGCTTTCGATCGCTTACAACATCTGCCTTATCAAAAAGGTGAGGCGCTCATTGCTGAAAAACCAGGATCATTGGCGGCACGTTTTATTGAGGCCGACCTGCCACCACTTATTGATCTTAGTTTGGATTTTGAGGAGCAGCGCCAACAACTGAAAGCACATTTTTTTGACCGCATTGATTTCACGGATACCGATCTGATCCACTCGGATATACTAACTACCAAAATGATTGATTTTCTTGCCCTGTATCAGAGGCCGAATATGAGTATAGAAGAGGTTCAGCTTGAGTTTATAAAAGCGTTGAACCTGATTTTTCAACAAGCGGCTGTCTCCAACGAAGTATATGTGTTTGCCCTTGAATATTTTATCGAGGGATTTTATAGAATGGGTCTTACAGCCGTCAGTGACTTTTTAAGCAGCCTGCCCCATCTGAATCCCGACTGTATGGAACCTGATATGGTACAGGAAATTGAACGCATAGCAGGGCCCTATCGTAAAATAGCTGATGGAGTCAAAGCACCTGATATACTTACTACTGATATACAAGGAAATCCGTTTGACTTGTCAATGGTTTCCAAACCGCTTACTATTCTTGTGTTTTGGTCGGTTACTTGTCCATATTGCTTAGAACTGATCCCTGAACTGTATTCCTACTCCAAAAAACATCCTGATATAGAAGTGGTATCTGTGTTGATCAGCCCCGATAGTCCTGAACTGCGTGAGCTAGTAGCTAAGGAAGCTCCCGACTGGATACATCTGATAGATCAACATACGGGTTCTACTCCTATTAGTGATGAGTATATGATTTATGCCACACCCAGTTTGTTTTTACTTGATGCCCATAAGCATGTCATCGCCAAACCTTTTGGGATAGCTGATCTTGAAGCCTATGACCTGCCGTAACAATCTAAATTAAAGTGTGTCACTTATGATTAAAAATCTAACTTTTCTATTTTCTTTTTCAGTAGTCGTTTTTTGTTTCCCCCAGCATAGTATTTCGCAGCAGCAGCTCTCGTCTTCCGATCTGGCTGCCCATTACTGGGTTGATTCGATCTATCAGAGTCTGAACTGGGAACAACGAATAGGCCAATTAATTATGATACGTGCCAATCAGCCTGATAAGCCCTATGACGAACGGATTGAGAGCTACATCAAGCTGTATAACCTTGGAGGTGTATGCTTTTTCAGAGGGCAAGCCCGTGAGCAGCTCATACAAACTAACCGATGGCAACAGCAGGCAGCAACACCACTGTTTATAGGTATAGATGCCGAGTGGGGGTTGGCAATGCGTATCCCGGGAACAGTTTCGTATCCTCTTCAAATAACCTTGGGAGCAGTACAGGATAATCAGTTGATCTATACAATGGGGCAACAAATAGCTGAGCAATGCAAAGCTATGGGTATTCACTTCAACTTTGCACCGGTCGTGGATGTAAATAATAATGCTGCCAACCCTGTCATTGGAGTACGAAGCTTTGGTGAAAACCCCGATTTAGTAGTAGAAAAAGCCTGGGCCTACGCCAAAGGGCTGCAAGAGGGAAACATCATCCCTACAGCCAAGCATTTCCCAGGACATGGCGACACTCAAACAGATTCCCATAATGCACTACCCCTCATACCTCATACGCGTGCTCATCTTGATAGCATAGAGCTGAAGCCTTTCAGGGAACTGATAGAAAAAGGAATAGAAGGCGTGATGAGCTCACATTTGTTTATACCCGCTTTAGATACACAACAAAGGCCGGCTACATTATCCTATACTGTAGTAACACAGCTCCTCAAACATGAGCTTGGCTTCAACGGAATAGTGGTGACAGACGGATTAGATATGAAAGGGGTTACACAAGGAGAACAGCCCGGCATAGTAGAACTGAAAGCTTTAATGGCAGGTAATGACATATTGTTGCTTCCCGAAAATGTGCCTGTAGCCGTTGCTACTATTATGGAAGCTATGGAAAAAGATCAGACAGTGAAAGAGCGTATCGAAGAAAGTTGTAAGAAGATATTGTTGTATAAATATCGCGCCGGTTTAAACCAGTATCGCCCTGTCAATCCGGAAGCTATGGAGAGTGCTTTGCAACAGCCACAATATCACCAGGTAAGCTATGAATTGTTTGCATCAGCAATTACCATGTTAAAGAATGAACAAGAAACCTTGCCTTTAGGTACTACCGACAAAAAAAAGGCTTTCCTTACAGTAGGAAGCACGAAATCATCCCTTTTGTATGAGCAGCTTGTCCGTGAAGGGATCAATATGAAGCATTATCAACTGCCTAAGAATCCATCCCCACAACAATTGCTGAAGTTGGAAACTGATCTGAAGCAGATGGATGAGATGATTATCAGCATCGAAAACACAAATATATTAGCTCAGCAAAACTTTGGTATAGAGAATGATGCGATTCGTCTTATTGAAAAGGTTTCCAAAACCACACCTGCCACACTCGTCCTTTTCGCTTCCCCCTATGCCTTGGATCTGTTTTCAGAAACTGAGATGTTCAACGCTATACTAATTGGCTTTCAGGATCGTATAGAAGCCAAACAAGCTGTAGCAGATATTATGACAGGCAAGCAACCAGCTAAAGGAAAACTTCCGGTAAGTTTGAAATCAGGTTATAGAGCCGGAAGCGGACTGACGGTGAGCACCCCATCACAAACACAACCTCATACGACACCCTGGATAGAAGAACCTATTCAAATAGCTGAAAAATATTCCCGACAGATTGATTCCATAGCTATATCAGGTATAAAAAAAAAGGCTTATCCCGGCTGTGCCATCATAGCTTTGTTAGACGGGAAACCAATCTATAACAAACAATTTGGGTTTCTTACTTATGATCATCTGATTGCTGTTACTGATTCTACCCTATACGATCTGGCATCTTTAACCAAGATATTGGCTTCTACTTTGGCTGTCATGAAGTTGTATGAGGAGAAAAAACTTTCCCTTGACGTTAGCTTAAGCAGCTTTTTCCCTTATTTGAAAGATACGGATAAAGCGTCTATCAGTCTGATGGATATACTGACTCATCAATCGGGCTTTGACGGCTGGATCCCATTTTATAGCAAACTGATTACAAATAATGGTTTTGACAGCAGCCTGTTCAGCTCTTCTTTGAATCTATCTTTTCCTGTACCGGTATCTGACCATTTGTTTCTCAACAAGAATTACAGATACAAGCTGTTTGATGAAATCGCAAGCAGCCGTCTTAAAAAAAAAGAATACAGATACAGTGATCTGGGATTTTATTTCATGCCTGATTTAATTGAACTGACTACTAACCAACCGTTTGAACTGTATCTTCAGCAGTATTTTTACCAGCCAATGGGTCTGGGTCAGATAGGTTTTAACCCATTGGAATGGTATCCAAAAGATCGGATAGCACCTACCGAATATGACCGTGATTTTCGCCGTACACTGCTGCAGGGTACGGTACACGATCAGGGTGCTGCACTCATGGGTGGTGTTTCAGGGCATGCCGGATTATTTGGTACTGCTGCCGATGTGGCTGATCTGATGCAGATGCTGCTTAACAAAGGCTTATGGAACGGACAACAACTGTTGAAACCCGAAACGGTAGAGTATTTCACTCAAGCTCATTTTGCCCAAAAAGATAATAGGAGAGGGATAGGCTTCGACAAACCTCCATTAGACCCTAAAGATAAAAACCGATCCATTGCAATGGTATCTTCTATGCAGAGTTTCGGTCATACCGGTTTTACAGGTGTTATCGCCTGGGCCGATCCGAATAATAAATTAGTCTTTGTGTTTCTGTCGAACAGGGTCTATCCTGATGCCAAAATTAACCGATTGGCAAAGCTCAACATACGTTCTGATATACACGAGCTGCTATACAAAGCAGTTGCAGACTTGACTGTAAACATCAGTACCACTGATTAGCAAAAAATCTGTATAAGCGGTTTTTTGTTTGTGACAACAAGAATTTTCCTACCTTTGCCACCTCAAAAAATGGTCCGGTAGCTCAGCTGGATAGAGCAGCAGCCTTCTAAGCTGCGGGTCACAGGTTCGAATCCTGTCCGGATCGCTTATACACATAGAAACAGACATAGGATAATCATTATTTGCCACCTGCAAAATTAATGGAATAAGACCATACGGATGGCTCTCAAAAACACTGCCCGTTAATTTTGATCACCCTGGAAACCAATTATACCAACTCCTGCCCGGCATAAGATAGAAACTGGTCAAGCCCATGTATAGATGCAGTTTACCGGATGGATCTGTTTGTTTACTTCTGCTATCTCTCCATCAGATTATTCATCCTTTATTTTTATACTAACAGCCTTTAGCTGTTGCCAACCAGCTTTATCTGTCAGGCGTATCATGAAATGATAGTCACCTGTATCTACGTCATTAGGAATAAAAATTGCATCCTCTGTTTTAAAAGTGGTTTTTCCATTAGGGATAGAAAAATCCTGATTATAAATAAACGGATTTACAGGCTTTTTCTTAGGCTCTAAATCACATTCCACATCATCCGTACTATGTGAATGGTGATCGAAATTATTGTGAATTTCGATATTATAATCACCAAGTTCATTGTTGTCCGTAAAAATAGCCCTAAAAGAAAATGTTTCTCCCCGATAAAGAAGTGCGCAGTTAGTTGGGTAGGCATCATCTATTGACATATCAATAGACGGCTTTTCCATATCCCTATATTCATCGTCATTGCTACACCCCCAAAGAAAAAAGCAGAGTGTAAATACAGTTAAAATAATTTTTATTTTCATTTTTTGAGATGTTAAAGGGAATATGATAAAACACATTCCCGATTTCGTATTCAGTATAGGTAAGTTATTTTAATATCAACGTCTTAATAAATTCGCACTTAGATAGATTTTAAGGGATCGGCAGCCACAATCTTAAATTCAGTATGAATATTGACTATAGATGCTTCTCGCTTGTGTCTTATCTTCAAATCGGATTCATCTGTTGCCGTTTGCCCTAATTTATCGGTTACGGTTAGGTGTAAATGATAATCGCCGGCAATGGCTTCTGTAGGTATATCGAGATGTTCGTGGAAAGTGCTGTTTTTCTTTCCTACATACTTTTCATCAGTATATGTTTTACCAAATTTATAACTTCCGTCTTTTTGATGGACTTCCACTTCAATCATTGCGATAAGGCCTTCTGCAAATATTTCGGCTTCTATATGTGCATCTTCACCAATGTATGCGATCTTGTCATTGGGCGAATCGTGTCCCGATCCCAACTCCTTAATAACGACAGTCGGTTTAGAAATTATGTTATCATCACTACATGAAGTGAATGTTAGTATACATAAATTTAGCAGTAATAGTGTTCCAAAGATTAATTTTTTGTTCATGATCACTTAATTTTTTTGTGGAATTAATTCCGGTTATTAAATTTATTGAGTTAAAAATTATTTGATTAAAAATCAAATCCAATCATAAGCGAGAAATTTCGACCCGGTTCGGGTACATCTATCAGACGGTAATAACTTGTATGGTCGAAATATTTCTTATTCAGCAAGTTTTGACTTTGTAGATTAATTCGTATATTATTATTATTCCATTTAAATAATGTTGCTAAAGCTATATCGAAGGTCTGATAGCCTTTTGTTTTGCTTTCTGGTGGAACAATCTCGTTTTGAGCGCCTACTATTTTGTACGATACCGATATAGCCCCGTCGGTACCAAACCATTTCCAGTGTGGAATATATTTTATTTCTATGTCTACCGATGCTGGAGGTGAGAAAGGTAAAGCATATCCTTTTTTATCTCCCGAAAGTTGGTTGACATATAAATATTCTCCTTTTAAATCAATACTAAAAAATTCGGACAACTTATAGTCAAATTCAGCTTCAAATCCATATCGTATTACTTTACTCTGTGTATAATAATACATTTGCAAACCCTCGTAATAATTTGGAGTAGGATTCAGATATATATAATTTGGAAAGTAGTTAAAATAGGGTGATAATTGGATTGTTACCCGGGCAGTTTGCCAACTGACACCAGCATCAAACTGATACGATTCTTCGGGGGATAAATCAGGTTCACCTTTTTCATAACGGAAAATATGATAATTGATACCATCCGATCCTAACTCTTTTGGGATAGGTACACGAAAGCTCTTACCAATATTCGCTTTCAGATTCCACACCCCGATATTATAATTAATACCTGACGACCATGAAAGGCTATTAAAAGTACGTTTCAAACTAGAAGAGCGCTCTTTGTAAACAAATTCTGTTTCGTTGACAGGCGTCTTATACCAGTCTCGGTAACTATGTATATGCGTTCTGATCCTGTCGAAACGTATGCCTACACTGGCAATAAGATTATTCGAAATATGATAGCGGTCTAAAACATATCCGCCAATCGAAGCCGTCTCAAAATCAGGAATAATAAAACCCCAACCGCCACGTCTATTGTATTGATATTCGGTATTTATTCCTGCATCAAGACTATGTTTGTCAGCTAATAGATATTTCAAATGTATATTGGCTGTATAAACATTCTTATTGAACTTACGTTCCAAGCTATCAGGCGGAATAGGCATATAGCCATGAGAAACCGGTTCTGTAAATTCTTTCCGTAAATTATTCTGAAAAGAAAGATTACTTGCAAGGTAAACCCGTCTTATATTCCATGTGGAATTGTTTACCATTTTGAAATGATTGACCGAATGAAAAGGCAAGTCGATATCACGGTCTGACTTGTCGTAATCTATATCGGAGAGACGAACTTCCAAGCCATGAGCATCCGCAAAGAATCCGCTTTTGGCATAAACGTTGGCTACTAGTAGACTTGTATTAAACTTATCGGAAATATATCCTAGATTTAATCCAACATTCTTTTCATTGCCCGCAGTATTGCGCAAACGAAGATCTTTCAATTTTATATAATACGAGTGATATTGAATGCTGTCAGTAGGAACTTTGTAATCGGCATAGTCGCTAAGGGTTAAGTTTGCCTTATAATAGAATCTGTTTTTCTTCCCTGCCAGTTGGGTATGAAGCCCTAACGACTTATTATTGCTGCGGGCGAAAAGATTCACTCGCCCCCCAAAGTCTATTTGTGGTATGTAATTGTTTCTTAGACTGATTACTCCACCAATAGCATCAGAGCCATACAATAATGAAGATGGCCCTTTTATAACCTCTACCTCATCAACTGAAAACTGATCAATCTCTAGCCCGTGATCCTCACCCCATTGCTGTCCCTCATGCTTAATACCGTTTTCAGCAACAATCATACGGTTAAACCCCAAACCTCTTATTGTAGGTTTGGACAGCCCTGAACCTATTCTCATCGCTTTTACTCCTGGTATAGTCTCCAATGTTTGCATTAGGCTCCCCGAAAAATTCTCTTCGATAAAAGACTTTTCAACTCTCACGATATTTTGAGAGGATTTCATTTGCGTGTCTCTTCTGCTATCTCCGCTCACAACAATTTCACCCAGTACAATGACACCTTCCGGTAACGTAAACAAATACTGTTCTCTGTCGTTGGTAACAGTAAATTCCCATTCTTTCGCTTCATAGCCCATAGCGCTTATCTGCAACTTTATTTTTTCATTGGGGATAGACTCGAAAAAGAAAGTGCCATTACTATCACTTAGTAAAAAGATATTTTTGTTTACAATGTGGATAGTAGCATAGGGTATCGGTTCTTTGTTTTTATTATGAACAGTTCCCTGCAAGTTATATTGACCCTGCCCATTTAGTTGTCCGACAGACAACAATAACAGCATGACTATACTAGATACTTTCATGTGTGGATAGTTTTATTGCATATCGATTGAAATTCACTTAAAAAATAAGTGTAACCAAAAGAATCAGAACTCCTTTTTATCAGCGAATAAGGAGAAAGTTATAGAAGTTGAAGTTATAGAAGATTATGATGTAAAGGGAGGTGCGCGTAAGGATATGTATGTATGGTCAGAATAGTAATTTCCTGCAATATAAGGAATAGATATCTCGCAACTGAATACAGTGATTAAATTGCTTGTATGATCTAAGTCATCCGCTAGAAAAGTGCTATAAACAAACTGACAAACCGGACAAGTGTTACAATCGTGTTTTGCCTTATCACCCGTTGCATGCCCGTGCAAATAATCCGCACATTCATTCTGATAAATATGAATGTTTTTTATTAGTATGGGTAAATTGAATACCAATAGCAATAACCAAGCAATGAGGGTGATTTTATTTTTCTTATATGCTTTCATTCGATGTATTCGAAACAAACAAAGGACAAAGATATGTAATAAGTTCAAATGAAACATTGTTTCATTTGCTTTATTTTTTGTTTTATTCTATTTTTGTTGCCTGTTAATATTTACAACTGAATATGAATGCTATAGACCGGCTCAAAAACAAAGGAATTAAGAAAACGGCACATCGGCTCATGTTTATCAACATCCTTCAAAAAAGTGCAGTTGCCTTGACTGAAGCAGATATTAAACAAGATATGGGCGAGTTATACGATCGTATAACATTTTATCGCACAATTCAAACTTTACTCAGCGCTGGAATTATTCATCGCATCGTGATTGATAATAAAAACGTGAAGTATGCCCTAAGTGAAATTGCTTTCCGGAATCACCAGCATATGCACTTTTTCTGTAAAATATGCCATACTGTAGCGTGTATAGGAGAAGTCCCTTCATATGATTACGGCTTACCGACAGGATATAAAGGAGAAGAGTATGAGGTACTAATAAAAGGGATCTGTCCAAACTGTGGATGATTACACAAAAATGGGTTGGCTACTCTTATCTCTTATATCAGTCGTCTTCTTAAAAGCAAGAAGGTTAAAAAATACCTGTCATTGAAAGGACTTATTTATTCATGCTGTTTATTTATTATTGGGTTAGAAAATCACAAACTAAATCAAATGTCTTTTTAAAATGCTCGGTAACCTCATGTTTTATATTCTCTTTGGCAGGAAACGGTTCTTCATGTGAGTAATTATAAGGATAATCAAGTATGTCAACTCGTATAGGAATATTATTCTCCCTTCCTTTTAAAGTGTTAATTATCTCCTTAAACGGGAATACCTTATCTTTTTTTAATGCTATGGCATAAATTCTCTCGCTGATTTCATTGAATTTATTTTCTCTATACACTATAAATGTATCAGAATTGAGCATAGACCGAAAGTTTTTGCCTTCTGGACTGTTCTCCATATATTCATATAACTTCGTGTCTTTTTTCATGTGATTTTCCAAATTTATTCCCAATTGTAAAAGAAGACACTCATGGGCTTCATTATCCAAGATAGATTTTGAAACAGGAGTGATGTTGTTGAATGTTGCTCCTCCACAGAAAGATACTAATCGGGACTGCGAAAAATATCCATTTGAGTTTGTCATCATTAAAATCTCGGACAACAACGATCCTATAGAGTAAGAGAAAATATCAAATTTTGCATCTGTATGAATGATAGGGTGCAATCCTGTCTTTATGGACGTTATTAGTTCTATTACATCATAATAGGTCTGGAAACCTGACCATATAAAACGTAGAGGATTATGATGCAGGCGTGTACTGATTGCAACATTTGAAAAACTTGAAGCAATTAAATTTGGATATCTTTGCTGACGTTGTTTGCTGATTGAATACATCTCTTTACTATTACTCCATAAAGCTGGCGCCCGATTCATATGGAAGGCTAAAGGAAAAAGGATAACTGGTTTTCCAGTTTTTTCGAGTATATATTGTGCCCACGGAAAATATTTCATCCAAAATTTCTCGTTAAACCCATGAAAAAATAAAAGGATGTTTTTTGATTTTATTTCACCCCTTGGCATCATTACATGATATCGAAAGTTTTTGTTCTCTGTAATATCTGCATCTTTTATGTCAGACAGTTCTTTAATCACTTCTGATTCAGGCTTATGCTTATTGCAATACATAAGATTATCTAAACTGATTTCGTTTTCTTTACCTCCAGGTAAGATCGAATAAAACTTCGATTCAAAATCAAAATTTCGTATAATGACTTTATCATTCACACTTATTCTATCTGCTTTATATGTAATTGTTTTTTTTAGTTGATTAAACACTTCTATGTATTCCATTTTGTTTTATTCGATTGATTATTTTTATGACGGATTTACTTATAACATGGGTTAAATAGTGTAACACCCTAATTGTAACCTTAGAGAGCTCCTTTAAGGTTAGATTCGGCTTTTGTAAGTCTTTTATCAAGAGATTCCATATATCATAGTCTAAGGTATTTCAATTTATGAATGATGTGTTTTATGTGTATGACACATATAACTAACGGCAGTACTCATGTTATACTATGCGCAACAACTTGATTTACTGTTTCAACCCTTGCGGAATAGGACGCTTTTTCCTTTATGGCATTTGATCCGGGTTCCATAATTCTATATGAAGATATGCAGGAACCATCCTGACTGTATCTCTGTTCCAAAGATACACTTTTAGCTTGTCATCTTTGGTTCTGGGTTCTGGACTAAGATACCAGTAATCAACAGTAAGCAGCGAGTCTTCATTTGTTTTTATCAGTGGTCTGGCTCTGTATTTATATGCATCACCTTTATAATGGAATGCAATTACTAATAGGGGAGGCTTTCCGTCAAAGTCTTCAGATACTTTTACTCCGGCTTGTAATTTTATCCAGAAATGATCTTTATCAGTCAGTTCATGATATTTACGGTCTAAACCCTGAAAGAATGGATAGTCGCTATCTAGGAATGGTGTGTTTTGCGTTTCCTTTTCAGCTTGAAAATCGTACAAAACTTCCGGTGTATACTTGTCAAGTGTTGCGGGAGCTTCCACCATGCTTGTTGACCGGTACACAAGCAATAAAGGCTCAAGCTGTGTGCGGTTGATAGTGGTTTTTCCAAATATCGCAAAGTAGTAGGAGCGGGTCATGCGCTCTTTGTCGATGATACCTTTGGTAAACTGCCATGACTGGAAGAGGTTCAGCACCATGAACAGGGTGATAAGTATTCCTATTGGAGCTATCCATTTCTTTTTTATGGAACTTAGCAATGCACCTAAAGGTAGTGAGAGTACCGCATAGGCAGGCACAATGGCTCTTGCGCTAAAACTTCCTCCGGCATACCACCAGCAGCTCCATGCAGAAACGATCCAGAGCGATGCAATAAAGAACCATATTATAGCAGGGAACATAGGTCTGAAAGACTTATGGAAGTGATAAAAACCGGTTAAGGCAATGATCATCAAAGGGGTATAAATAAGCCATCCTTTTCTGAAGCTGAACAGAAATTCGAGCAGATAAGGCGGGAAAAACCGAAACCCTTCTCCGGGGTTGTCATACGAGTAAAAGAACCATTGGTCGCTGAATAACTTCCAATATATCAGTTGTATGGCAACAAAAAAAGCTCCACCGGCCAACGCAATAGGAATATGACCAATGTTGTTACGAATCTGCGTAAGCTTCAGCCTGCGCGATACATGAGTTCCCGTATTCCAAAGCAAGGGGATCAGAACGCATACAGCTTCGGATGGCCTGATAAGTATCATTAATCCGCAGCTTAACCCGATTGCAAGAGCTATAGTCCAGGTAGGTTGTTCGTGCCATCTGATTGTGAACTGCAACAAGATCACATACAAAGTAAACAGGAAGTTATGTGTTAACAGGGTACCATCAAGGGCGGCTAAATGAAAATAGTTTGTACCGGCAATCACCATCAATAAAACCACCATTGAAACTTTATCGCTAAAGAACTTCAGCAGCAACTTTCGCAGCAGGAATATTCCTGCAATTGCCCATAGAATGCCTCCTGCACTTAAAATATATTGGTATGGCAGCGAAAAGCCGTCTGCTGCATAGCCGGTAAAGGAAGCAATAAAATGGGCTAAAAAGAAAAAAGGCGCATAAAGCAGTGCCAGTCCAGAGGAATATTTTATGATCCTATTGCTTTCTTTTCCTTTTACAAGCTGATAAAAAGTATCGGAAGGCTGATAGGTATTCATTATTTCATCAAGCCATTCCGGATTGCTAAGGCCGGGATCGTGATAAATGAAGGTGGCCGGAAGATAAAGGTAGTATCCAAACACATCCCAGCTCAGAGCATGTCTTGGAGGCGAGATAATACGTACCGATGAAATGACCATAGCTAAAAGTATGGCAGTTATCAGGGAAAATCGCATATTTTTCATGTATACCTTTGTTCTATAGCCTGTTTTAAAAACCAACGGTCGTTATTCATCGCATTCAGTTATTTTTTTACGCTGTATATTGCATTATCATGGATTATATATTTTCGAGACGGTTTCTATAGTGCTTCAATAGTCGGTGAGCCAAAGGAATACCATTCCTGAGATGATGGCAATACCAAAGCTGACCAAAGTTCCAATGAGGATATATTCGGTGAGCTTACGGTCTTTGGCTTCCCTTAGATCGCCAAAGCGAAACACCGATTTTGCTGTCAACAAAAAGCCTATGGAAGCCCAGTTGCCACTCACAACAAATACAAAAATAAACAGCCGTTCTAAAATTCCTATATAGGTGCCGGCCTTGCTGAGCGAGTCTTCTTCAGCCTCTGAGTTTTTAATTGAAAGAGACCAGTTTAGCATAATAAACCTTATCAAAACCGCAGTAACTACAGTAAGAAACAGCAATACTGTGATCAATAGCCAGAAGTTCGGATTGAGTACCAATAGTGAGATATGCCACTCAGGCCTAAACCAAACATAGTACAGTATTAAAATACTTCCGAGATGCATTGCCTGATCAGCTAAAAACCAGGTGGTTTGATTGTGTTCTTTTTGAAAGTAAATTTTTAGTAGGTCTATCATCAGATGAGTGATAGTTAGTATGCCGGCCAACAACCAATAGCCAACATCCCATAGTAGCAGAATGATCAGGCCGCCATGCAACAGCACATGGAGGAATAGCTTCAACGATCGTATTTTATACCGTTCTTTATCTGCTACCCATCCTTTGGGTTGTAGTACAAAATCCCCTGTCAGATGGGCTAGTATGAGTTTTGTGAGTACGATCATGATAACAAATGTTGCTGTAGTTTATGCCGGTAAATCGTCTCCACTTCAAGTAGCTCATCAATTTTCGATCTGTTCCATCTCCCGCTTACTGAGTTTTGTTTTATTTTCAGATACTCACCTAATTCTGCTTGTGTGAGATGCGGTTGTTGCAAAACTAAATCCACTAATTCTGCCGAATACACGCTCCAGTTATCCATGAAAATACCTGCCAAACGTAAGTACAGATTCATTTCATAGTTGAATGATACATTTGAGGTTTTGACCATCAAATTGACTTTCTCCTTTTTCAGCTTATCAAACTGTTCTCCGGCAAAAATAAATGCAGGGCCATTACTCTCTGAAATACGAGTTCCGTAAAATGTCTTCTCTCCGATTCCAATCGACATGCGTATATCTAATCCGCTGTGTGTAGCTTTATTAGGTTCAATGGCCAACTTTTTTATCAGAGCTTTTATCCGAAAAGCCTTGTATAAGGCCTCTTCGGGATTTTCAATCTCCAACTGAAACAAATCCCCCCATACCAATTCCCATTGCATAGGCGATTGCCCCCATGATGAAAGCAAATCTTTGAATGGGGCCAGCCACTTGGACTGATCCTCCATGCCTCTGGAAGCGATAATATCTCCTTTTATTACTGCTATCATAACAAATGAATGAATATGCGAAAATAAACCTGGTTTATTTATCATACAAATAAACGATAAATTACGTTATCATGCAAATCAATGATAAAATAAATTATCGTGTAATCTAACGATAAAATGATTTATCGTGTAAAACGATGATAACAGGAAAGGTGTTCATCTGTTTGCCCGGTGAAAAACATTGGTAGTACTACAGTATCCTGAAAGAAAGAACTCAAGATTGGCGATACTGATTTGCAGATTTTTTGTCATAGCAAGGCTGTGGAAACTTGAAGGATATGTGTAAAGTTTATTTCTTGTCTTTCCAATTCCACCATTTCAGTTTCTCCTTGTCTCGTTCGTGAGCAGCTGTTTCAGCAAAATATACTGCACAACGAAATACATATAACAGGCATATGTCCTGAACACATCCTGCAAATCGGTTGGATTGATCGTACAGCTCCAATGGGTCTTTCCCTTTTAGATCATCAATGCGTCTGATACCGATATGATACAGGTCAGTCGCTATGGATTCACCTACACCCGGGATCAGTTTCAGCTCTTTAATGATTTCAGCTTCTGACATGCTAGGTTTTTCTTTACTAAATTCAGATATCAAAATTATCATTTTACTATCATCTCCTGACAATGGATGTAACTTTTACTATGTATTGGCTGCTATGTTATTGATGTGATATTACTTCTGATATTAATTTGTGTGAGTTGTTTCACTAGGTTTAACAGCGTGGTATTTCCTTATTTTTGTGAATCGAAACATCTATAAAAATGTCAAAAAAAGTACTTGTCATCACCGGTGCTTCATCGGGTATTGGGAGAGCTACGGCAGTGGCAGCAGCTGAATCATACAATCTTGTGTTGGCAGCACGTAATCTGGAAGCACTGCGGGAAACTGCCAGGCTTTGCCGTCAGAAAGGGGCAGAAGCCATAGAAGTTCAAACTGATGTCAGCAATGAAGAAGACTGCCAGAATTTAGTTGAACAAACAGTAGATCACTTCGGGAAGATAGATGTGCTGATCAATAATGCCGGTTTGTCTATGCGGGCAATTTTTGAAGAAGTAGATCTTTTAGTATTGAAGAAGCTGATGGATGTAAATTTCTGGGGTACAGTCTATTGTACTAAGCATGCCTTGCCATACCTGCTACAGAGCAAGGGCAGTGTGGTGGGTGTTTCTTCTATAGCCGGCTATAAGGGTTTACCTGCCCGCACCGGCTATTCCGCCTCCAAGTTTGCCATACACGGCTTTTTAGAAACACTGCGCATCGAAAACCTGAAAACCGGCCTGCATGTACTGATCGCATGTCCGGGATTTACCGCATCCAACATACGGAATACAGCTCTGGCAGCCGATGGAAGCCAACAAGGTGAATCACCACGCGACGAAGGCAAAATGATGAGCAGCCAGGAAGTAGCACGTCATTTGTTAAAAGCAATCAAAAAACGAAAAAAAACTATTGTACTGACAACTCAAGGCAAACTGACAGTCATGCTCAACAAATTCTTCCCAGGATTTGTAGATAAAAAAGTATATGACCTGATGGCGCAAGAACCTGACTCTCCTTTGAAATAAAGTGTATTTCATTTATCCTTGATCAGTATCTCAATAGCGCCTACACCAAACTTACTCATGCTTGCCATGCGGTTGTTCAATCCTTCGAAATTTTCAAGCGCTTTGATTATACCGTTCTTCAACACTCCGTTTCCCACCCCATGTATATAGGTGATCTTGTCGTACTCCTCCTTAATGGCACTGTTCAGCGTTTTATGAAAATAATCCATCTGTATTTTAAACATATCATGGCTTGATAGACCGGCTATATTATTCACCAACTCACCTATATGAAGATCTACTATAGCTTCACCCGGACTTTTGGCATGCTTTTCTATCAGCGGCTTTTCTTTTAATGGCTGTCTGACCGGCTCCGAAACCGGTATTGCAAAGTCTTTTTGCATCATCAGGCTGTCGGTCTTCAGCGAAAGCAGTCCGTCAAGCATGACCATAATAGCCTTTTCACCTAAAACAGCCGACGACACATAGCTGCCTTCTTTGTAAAACCGATTGGGACGTATGTTGAAAACGGCATGTAGCGGCAGATAAAATACTGAGCCTTGCTCTGCAATCAACACAGCTTGAACTACTCCTTGAGTCCACTGTTGAATATCTTCTCTTGAGATTGTTTCTATCACTATTTTGGAGTAGGGCATCATCTGTCCGTAGTCGGCGGTAACAAACTGGTTATCGGTTTTAAGTATCAGGGAATACTGTATATTCAAAGGGCTGTGATTGATGAGTACCACATCCATCAAGCCGGTAAGCAGCCATTGTTGTTCGTGGGGTACAAACGCTAAATAAAATCCTTCCGTTTCCGGGTTTTTGGCAAATCTACGAAGCCCGCTTTTACGGGCTTTATCACGTTCTTTCGCTTCGTGTTCTTCTTTTTCCCGCAAAGATTGTTGCAAAGCCTGCTGTGCTGTTTCACGATCTGATTTGTTGCGGCTTTGCTCAACCGGAATCAATTCCGACATCAGCACAGGAACCTCAAATCCATCATCTATGGCAACCAAAGCTAATCGGCTATCCATAATACGTACAATAGTACCACCACCTACATCGTTTAAAAACTTTACTTGATCGCCTGCCTTAAATTTCACCATGACTGCTTCTGTTTATCGAACAAAGTTACGGCAATTTGATACAGCAGATACGATCCTTTACATATACTTTCAATCAATAGAACTAAAACTGTATAGTGCAGAATGGTAGAAACAGTTTGTCTTTTTAGCACGAAATTTGTTGGTTTTGTGTATATCGAACAAATTATATCAAAACTTATGAAGAGCTTAGAAAAAATACTGCTCTTAGTAGCGGTAGTCTTTATGATTGGTCTTTTTTCGTGCAAAAAACCCGCAAAAGAAGGGTCAGTCAATATCCGAATTACACATACAGTAGATGGTCAACCGGCAGTTTATAATCAGATGAACTATATTAATGCAGCAGGAAATCAATATCAGATCTCAGAGATTCAATGGTTTATCACCGAGCTGGCATTGCTTGATGAGGCGAATAAATCATTTTCTTTGATGGGAACTGATGAAGCCTGGTATATTGATACAGATTTGGAAGAAACCATGCAGCTTACAATTCTGGCTATACCGGAAGGAAATTATAAGGCACTTGAGTTTGTATTTGGATTTACGGAGGAAACCAATCTGTCGAATCGCTTTGTCAATCCTCCAGAATCGTTTATGTTCTGGCCGGAACATATGGGCGGAGGTTATCATTATATGAAGCTGAACGGAAAATGGCTGAATCCACAAGGGCAAAAAGAACCGTTTAATTTTCATCTCGGCATAGGACAAATATATGATGGAGAAGAGATCATTGATTTTGTTCACAACTATTTCAAGGTTTCTTTACCCATGTCTGATCTCAAGATCATTGGAGAAAAGTCAAGTAACTTAGTAATAGAGATGCAGATCGAAAACTGGTTTCAAAGCCCGAATGTATATGACCATAACGAATGGGGAGGTGCGATTATGCAGAAACAGGATGCAATGCGCATAGCCATCGAAAACGGGCATGATGTGTTTAATGTAATGGAGGATTTATAGGATGAATGCACTAAAAAAATATGTAGGATGGGTGATGATACTCCTTATCGTGAGTTCATGTAAAACAGAACCGGAGCCAATAACTATACATGAAACAACCCCTTATATCATTGATATTCCTTTTGCTTTTCCTACCAAACTGAACATACCCGAAGATAATCCTATGACAGTCGAAGGTGTCGAATTGGGGCGTTATTTGTTTTATGACGGCAGGATGAGTGGCCGTACTCACCCCGATTCGCTGATGAGTTGCGGCACTTGTCACCTGCAGAAAAATAATTTTGAAGCCGGTATTGATCATCCTGTATTTACAGATGGATTCGTTCATGGTATCAATGGAATACAAACCCAGCATGTGATGCTGCCTCTTATCAATCTGGTATGGAATCACAACGGATATGGCTGGAATGGGTTCATCACACCCGACAATGATGATCCGGCTTTGCGGAATATAGAGGATTTTGTTCGTATAGCCGTATTAGCTGAAGATGAAATAGCTGGTGATACAAACCGTATCAAAAAACTGTTTCAAAACTTAGAGGGCTATCCCGAGCTTTTCTTTAAGGCATTCGGATCGGACAAGATCACCTTTAAGAATATGGAACGAGCTATAGCACAGTTTGTGCGCACGCTTATCTCCACCGATTCCCGTTTTGACCGCTACCTGAGAGGTGAGACACAGCTGACCGCCTCCGAGTTAAATGGGTTTGTTCTTTTCACTACCGAAGAAGGAGCTGATTGTTTCCATTGTCATGGAGGCTCAGGAAACCCACTATTTACTACCCATCTTTTTTATAATAACGGCAAAGATACCATTTTTGATGAGCCCATGGATCGTTTTGCTGTTACTGGTGATCCTATGGATAAAGGAGCGTACAAAGCACCTACATTACGTAATATTGAACTGTCAGGGCCTTATATGCACGATGGCCGATTTGCTACTTTAGATGAAGTCATTGATTTTTATTCACATCATGTGAAGTCATCCGAACAAATTGATCCGCTTATGCATCATGTGCTGCGGGGTGGAGTACAACTTACTCCGCCACAAAAAGAAGACCTCAAAGCGTTTATACGTACCCTTAGAGATGATACTTTTTTGACAAATCCCGATTTTGCTGAACCCGAAAAATTTCCTGATGAAATCTCTAAATGAGACAAGTATGAGCATGATCAGGTAAATTACAGTAGATAAAAAATCGTTGAATAACAAGGCAACTCCAATAAAAAAGGGCTGATGATTTGCTGATCATAGCCCTTTTGGGTGTTTAATAATACTAACTAAAAGTTAAGCAAAAAACAGTATGGTAAAAACCATTATGCGTATTATGCGTAATGGTACTCTTTCAGGTTTTCCATTAATTTTTTCCGGCTGTAGAATATCCTGCTTTTGACCGTGCCTATGGTGAGATTTAGTTCCTCCGCAATTTCTTTGTATTTATAGCCTTCGTTATACATATCGAACGCCCTGCGAAAATCCTTATCAAGCGATTCAATGCCTTTTGTAAGCTCCTTAGTTGCAATAATCGATAAAGGATTGAATGAAGTGTCTTCGGCACCTGAATTGATATGATACAGATTATCAGTCTGATCGATAAAGGTTTTAGCCCTTTTGTTGCGCCTGTAGTTGTTGATGAAAATATTTTTCATAATAGTAGAAACCCAGGCTTTGAAATTGTTGTTGTTTACGTACTTCTCACGATATATCAATGCCTTTAAAAAAGTTTCCTGCATCAGGTCCTTGGCATCATCTTCATTCCCGGTAAGTTGACGGGCAAAAATTTCAAGATACTTTTGAAGTCCGGTAAGGTTATAGTTGAATTCAATTGCAGTCATTTCTTTTATTTTGTTTAATGTTATGGCTGCAAAATTAAACAAAGCTTAAGCAAAATCAAAGCTTTTGCAAGCCCCAAACCTGAGGTACACACTCAAACATATCCTAATATGTTGATATGTTGTTAATTACTGAATAGTAAATAAATGTTAAATGTGCACGTCTCTGCAATATAAGTTAAAATTGTTGAATCTACGCCCTGCTATGTGCAGATAAAACGTATAGTTGATGACTGCATCTAACTTCTTAAACCTGCTAAAAGATATCAGGTGCTGATCAGTTCAATAAATTTTTTTGCTGACGCTACTATACAGGCATTTTCAGGTAGCTCAAAATCAATATTGGCTGATTGTATGCCGCTGATAAACAGCTTTTGTTTCGGGAAAAAATCCATGATCACTTGTATATATTCTTTCATCTTTTTTTTCTGTACTGCCGAAACAAAAGAAGTAGCCAGGTAATGGGGTTCTACTGCCTGTCCAACAAAGAACAGGTCTTGCAATGGCATGTTCTGCCCGAGGTAGAAAACTTTGAGGCTGTGTTTGCGTGCTAAATAAAAATGAGTGAGCATCCCGATTTCGTGTAGCTCCCATTCAGGGAGGAACAAGATGATCTTTTTGGCATGAGGCTCTACCACATTAGGAAGGCTGTCGATGGCTACAAAAAGCTTCATTCGGATCAGATTGCTGATGAAATGCTCTTGTGCCGGATTGACAGTACCGGTTTGCCACAGCATACCTGTTTTTTCGAAAAAAGGATATATGATATGATATAAACTCTCTTCAAAGCCTATCTTGATGATGCTTTGGCTCAATATCTTTTCAAAACGCTCTTCATTCAGTTCTATCATTGCAACAACCAAGCTCTCTATCTGGCTTTGATAGTCCGATTCAGGACGTATGACTTCTATGACTTTCTGATTCAGTGCCTGCAAACTTAGGTTGGCAATAGTTGATATACGCATCCCATACCGGTTGAGTATAGCTATGTTCAACAGCTTTTTCACGTCCTCTTCGGTATAGTACCGTATGTTCGATTCGGTACGTTGAGGGCAGACAATATTGTACCTCTTTTCCCAGGTGCGTAAGGTGTGTGCCTTCACATTAGTTAACCGTTCAAGGTCTTTGATAGAGTATGTAGAAATCATGCAATGACTTGTTAATAAATCTTAAACAACCAATAAGCTTTTTTGTTTGAACTTTTTCCGAAACGGCCGATCGTACAATGAATAGCCAACTAATAGCACCGCATGAGTTTTCATTCGGAATATACGGATCAATGCTTCATAGTGCCTGTATGTTGAAATAACAATATCAATGAGATACTGTTGTTGGCTACTGAACCTAACAGAATTGGCCAAGAGTGATCAATAACTTTATCCTGCTCTCATTCAAAAAGTGTATTTTCGTGAAAAATTAAAAATTTCAGTCGTTGACCAGGATAAAAGTATGTGTATTGGGCACTGGCAGGGTTGCCGGTCATTTGTGTACTGCCTTGTTCAGGGCCGGATTCTCCATCATACAAGTGTATGGGCGGAACTGGTCAAAAGCCAGGGAATTGGCTGTTTCTGTTCAGGCCCAGCCAATTGATAACTTAGAGAACTTGCATACTGATGCCCATTTGTATATATTGGCTTTATCCGATGATGCCATTTATCAAGTCAGTGAGTCAATTTCTGTTACCAATGGGCTGATTGTTCATACATCCGGTTTCAGAGCATTGACAGAAATTCATTCTAAACATCCGCGTAGAGGAGTTTTTTATCCGTTGCAGACTTTTACTTCAGGCCGTCAGCTTAGTTTCGATCATTTGCCTCTTTTTTTAGAAGCTTCGCAGACTGATGACCTGAGCATGCTTTCTGATATAGCTGTCCGATTAGGTTGTAAGCCAGTGTATTCAACAGAAGACCAAAGGCAAACCCTACATCTGGCTGCGGTGTTCGTGTCAAACTTTAGCAATGCATTATATGGTATGGCAAAAAAAATATTGGAAGAGAAAGGCCTTGATTTCAGGTATTTACATCCTTTGATCATTGAGACGGCACGAAAAGCTGTTGTCATGGATCCGGTTGATGGGCAAACCGGGCCAGCCAGACGAAAAGATTTGGGAACTATTGAAAAACACCTGCACCTACTTGCTTCCCAAAAAGAAGCAAAAGCAATATATCAGTTGATGACAGATATAATCATCCAACAATATCATACTTTATCCGATGAGTAACTATAAAACCCGATTGCATAAGATTACCACTTTTATTTTTGATTATGATGGAGTGATGACTGATGGTACCATTCTTATTAATAATCATGGTGAACCACTTCGTACAGCGAATGTCAAAGATGGATATGCCCTTCAGTTGCTTCAACGTTTAGACTATAATATAGCTATCATTTCTGGTGGTATATCGCCTTCAATGTACAAACGTTTTGAGATGCTTAATATAAAAGATGTGTTCTTAGGCGTTAGCAATAAATTGGAAATATTTGAAAAGTATCTGATCGACAAGAAGGTACAGGCGCATGAAGTGTTGTATATGGGAGACGATATACCCGACTATCTGCCTATGAAGGCTGCCGGATTAGCTGTTTGCCCTGCCGATGCTGCTGAAGAGATAAAACGAATATCGCACTATATCAGCCATTTTCCAGGCGGTCATGGTTGCGTGCGCGATATCATCGAACAATCGCTGAAAGTACAAGGTAAATGGATGACACAAAATGCTTTTCATTGGTGAAATAGTGTGTGCGGCAAGCGATTTCGTCATGCTGAATTTTTTAGGATTACCTGGGACATAGGAAAATACAAAACTCAAAATAGATGAAATATTTGATCCTGATACGTTGGCCTAATCTTATCATCATAATGCTAGCGATGGTAATCACACGCTACAAAATGATCATCCCTTCCCTTGATCAGGCTGGCATGGTAATAAGTAGCACTCATCTGATGTTTGTACTGTTGATGGCAGCCGTTCTACTTATTGCCATAGGCGGATATGTGGTTAACGATATTTTCGATATAGAGAAAGACAAGGTGAATAAGCCTGACAAGCAAGTCATAGGCCGCACTATTTCTGTTCGTACAGCCTGGTATTTATATAGGGTCAGTACTTTGGGCGGGATTGCAATAGGGCTGTGGTTAGGCTGGCAAAGCAGCTTGCAATTGGCAATATTGATTTTTTTGGTAGCCGGCTTATTGTGGTTTTATGCCCAGAGATATAAGTGTAAGCCACTGATAGGAAATCTATTAGTTGCAGTGCTTTCTTCTTTGGTGATCGTCATCGTTTGGTTACAGGAGTTTTTTTTGTTGCGGCAAGACCCTTATGTCTTTACAGCTGCTATTGGTGTCATGCCAATGATCACAGGATTGGTCATCGCCTTTGCTTTGTTTGCCTTGTTTACTAATCTTATACGTGAGATTGTAAAAGACATTGAAGATGCGGAAGGCGATCACTCTCAGCATTGCCGTACACTGCCCATAGTATTGGGAATTGTACAAACTAAGAATATTGCAGTCACTTTATGTGTGGTACTGTTTGCTATGACAGGCTTTTGGCTGTATATACTGTTTCATAGCCAGATGAAAGCTGCGTCGCTTGCGCTTATTCCGGCTTTGGCTGCCATAGTGATAACTATTGTCCGTTTGGCTTTAGCCAAGAAGAAGACACATTTTTCACAGTCATCAGTATTGTTAAAGATAGTGATGATATTAGGAATTTTCTCCATGCTTTTTCTCCCATGAACCCATTGTTTACAACACTTGAATTTAGCCTGGTGCTAGCGTCTGGCTCACCACGCCGTCGGCAGCTTCTGAGTGGAATGGACTTACCTTTTAGCGTCATCAGCAAGGAGACTGATGAAAGCTTTCCCGAAGATATGCCCGGAAGAGATATAGCAGCATACCTCTGCTCTAAAAAGTCGGATGCATTTGAAGCAAACGAACTGCCTGAAAACTTTTTATTGATCACTGCCGATACGGTAGTCGTGGTGGATGACCAGATACTGAACAAAGCTTCCACTAAAAAAGAAGCACAGCAAATGCTCAGACAACTGTCAGGCAAATGGCATGAAGTGATCACTGGCATCTGTTTGCGCTCAGCCGGGAAGAAACAAGTTTGCTCTACTACAACAGCAGTGAAATTTGCAGTTTTAAGTGAAGCAGAAATAGAATGGTATATAGAAAACTACAAGCCATATGACAAAGCCGGTGCTTATGGTATCCAGGAATGGATTGGGTATATTGGCATTGAAGAGATCAAAGGTTCATTTTACAATGTGATGGGACTTCCTACACAACGCCTGTATCAGGAGTTGATCCGTTTTATGCAGAAATAATCTGAGAACTACACCATTTTAGGTTGTTTTTCTTGCTGTCAGTACGTGTTGAGAATAAGCAAAATAATAAGTTACTTACCTTAGTAATAGTCAATTATAAATATATACTCTATGAAATCAATTGCCAGAAAAATTCTATATTATTTTTTTCAGGGTTTGCTTTATATAGCTCCTGTAACTCTTACCATATGGGGTTTGATAGCCATTTTTGGATGGATAGATGGCTTACTGATAGATTATCTTGACACTTTGTTGCAAAAGCATATACCCGGGCTTGGCATAATCGTATTATTAGTAACCATCACCTTATTCGGTTTTTTAGGCTCTACTATTTTATTCAAACCCTTCATGGCATATTTGGATACCTTGCTATCCAAAGTTCCATTTATCAAATTGATCTATACCGCAATCAAAGATCTGGTTTCAGCTTTTGTTGGACAGAAAAAGCGCTTTACCGAGCCTGTGTTGGTGAAAGTAGGCAAAGGCTATGAGTTAGAGAAAATTGGGTTTGTGACCAATAAGGATTTAAGTTTTTTAGGAGTGCCAGATCAAAAGGTTGCTGTATATTTGCCTCATTCCTACGCCTGGTCAGGGAACCTGTTTATAGTCCCGGCAGAACATGTGCAACCTTTACACGCTTCTGCTGCCGAAGTGATGAAATTTATTATCTCGGCTGGTGTAACAAATTTAGAAATATAATGTATGTCAAATCAAACAACAGATGTAAGACCTTTAATATTGGTAACTAATGATGACGGATATTTTGCGCCCGGCATCAGAAAACTGATCGCTATTATGCGCAAAATAGGAAAAGTGATAGTGGTAGCCGGTGAACAGCCAATGTCGGGTATGGGGCATGCCATCACTATTAAAATGCCACTAAGGATCAAAACAGTAACTAAGACCGATGAGTATGAAGAGTATATCTGTAATGGTACACCTGTTGATTGTGTCAAATTAGGTGAACAAATCATATTAAATGGTAAGCCCGATCTATTGGTTTCGGGTATCAACCACGGTTCTAATGCGTCTATCAATGTGATTTATTCTGGTACTATGGCAGCAGTCATAGAGGCATGCATTGACCAAATACCTGCCATAGGTTTCAGTTTAGACGATTATAGCTATGATGCAAATTTTGATCATACCGAGCAAGTGATAGAAGCTATCACACGCAAGGTGTTGAAAGAGGGATTGCCCGAAGGAGTCTGTTTAAACGTGAATATCCCTGCTTATACTGCCGAGCCATTCAAAGGTGTGCGTATTTGCCGTCAGGCTCGTGCCCGTTGGGTCGAAGGCTTCGATTCGCGACATGATCCGCGCGGATCGGCCTATCATTGGATGACAGGAAGATTTGAAAACCTAGATAATGGTGAAGATACCGATCACTGGGCGTTGGAACAAAACTATGTATCAGTAGTACCTGTTCACTTCGACCTGACAGCCTATAACGCATTGGAGACAATAAAAGCCTGGGAGTTCTAAACGAAATATACACATAGCCATCATACCTCAACCCTATTATCTTATGCGTGATAGCTTTCGGAAAAATACGTTTGTAGCCGGTCTGTTAGCAGGACTAGTAGTGTTTGGTGCTATGTTTGCGTTGCTTTATTTTGTGGTGATACCATTGTTTAAAGAACAGCATTGGATGACAAGAGTACAGGTTCCAATGATACTCTCAATCATACCCAACTTGCTGTGTATCCGTTTGTTGTTTGTGAACTGGAAGATGGAGAAAGCCGGCCGGGGTTTGTTGTTCATTACTTTTATACTGATGGTAGCCATTTTCCTTTTTTTCAAACAATAGCGGTATGAAGTATTATATCATCGCTGGTGAGGCTTCCGGTGATCTGCATGCGTCTCATCTGATCCGTGAAATCCGGCAGCTTGATCCGTCAGCTGTCATACGGGCATGGGGTGGCGATCGCATGGCTGCACAAGGTGCTGATATTGTCAAACATTATAAGGAGTTAGACTTTATGGGCTTCATGGAAGTAGTAGCTCATTTACCTGCCATAATTCGTAATCTGAAACTTTGTAAAAAAGATATATTGGCGTTTAAGCCTGATGTATTGGTTTTGGTTGATTATCCGGGGTTTAATCTGCGTATTGCTCAATTTGCCCATCAAAAAGGGATTAAAGTTGTTTATTATATCTCACCTCAGGTGTGGGCATGGAAGCGTAAGCGTGCGTTCATTATCCGTCGTGCAGTGGATCGAATGTTGGTTGTCCTGCCATTTGAACAAGACTTTTATAAGCAATTTGGCGTAGAAGCTGATTTTGTGGGACATCCCCTGCTTGATGAGTTAGCTGTTGCGCAAGCACCTTCACCCGACTGGAAAAAGCAACACGGCCTTGATGAACGCCCTTTGATAGCGCTACTGCCCGGAAGTCGCAAACAAGAAATAAAACGAATGCTGGTTACTATGCGCGAGATGAGCTGTCTGTTTACTGACTATCAGTTTGTCATAGCAGCAGCCCCCTCTGTCGAGCAGGGTATCTATGCGAAATACATACAAGGATACGATCTGAAATGGGTGGTGAACCATACGTATAACCTATTAAAACATGCACAAGCTGCTTTGGTTACCTCAGGGACAGCAACCCTTGAAACAGCACTGTTAGGAGTACCAGAAGTGGTATGCTATAAGGGAAATCTGTTTTCCTACTATATTGCGCGGCACCTTGTCAAAGTGAAGTACATTTCATTGACGAATCTGATCATGGATAAACCTATAGTAGCCGAATTGATACAAGGCGCATTCACTGTGGCAAATTTAAAGACCGAACTCGACCAATTACTAAATGATGAGCAGCTTAGGAAAGACTTGCTTGAAGAATATGCGCTGTTACGAGAAAAGTTAGGTAAGCAAGGTGCTTCAAAGAGAGCAGCTGCCATTGTTGTTCAAACAGCCGAAATCAAATAGTTGGAGAAGAGATTGGATAATAGGGGACTGGAAATTTAGATAGGGCATCTAAAAAAAGCGTATCTTCGCAACACTTAAAACTCGTCTGATCATGTTATTACGCATTTATCCCGAAAATCCTGCTCCCCGACTTATTCGGCAAGTAGTTGACTGCTTGAACGATGGTGGATTAGTCATTTTTCCAACAGATACAGTGTATGGATTAGGATGCAGCATACATCAGTCTAAAGCTATTGACCGTATTGCTGCTATTAAAGGTATCAAAAAAGAAAAAGCTAATTTCTCATTCCTATTTCCCGACCTGAGTCTTTTATCGGAATTTACTAAACCTATTAGTAATGATGTGTTTAAGATGATGAGACGTAATCTTCCCGGCCCGTTCACTTTTATTTTAGAAGCTAACAACAATATCCCTAAGATTTTTCAAAGCAAGAAAAGAACCATTGGGATTCGCATTCCTGATGAAGCTGTCATTCAGGCGATATTATATGAGTTAGGACATCCTATGATGACAACCTCAATATTGGATCAGGATCAGTTAGTTGAATATACAACCGATCCATCCATTATTTATGAAAATTATAAAGATAAGGTTGACATCATTATTGATGCTGGATTTGGCGGTAATCAAGCTAGTACAATAGTGGACTGTACTGAAAACGAAGTGGTTATATTGCGTCAGGGGAAGGGAGAGCTGCAATAAATCAAAAAAAACTCTAAAAAGCCTTGATGAGTAAGGAATATTGCCTACTTTTGCACTTCCAAAATGGGATGATTTGTTAGCTCAGCCGGTAGAGCATTTGCCTTTTAAGCAAAGGGTCCCGGGTTCGAATCCCGGACAAATCACAAAAAAGCCACTCAATCGAGTGGCTTTTTTGTTTGTATATTTTACTTCCTATGCTATGAATAGTAGCTCAATTAAAAGCTATGTACACTTGTCATCAGGGGTTGAATAATTTAATAGCGGTATCAGTATAATTTGTGATAATGCCATCCACCCCCTTAGACTGAAGTGTCAGCATGGCTTTTTCATCATTGACAGTCCATGCAAATACTTTCTGTCCGCGTTTTTGCAAACGCCTTACTTTACTTTTTGACAGGAATTTGTAATATGGATTGACAGCAGCCCATTTTTTATATTTCATAATCGAACCCCAGCGAAGTTTAGTATCAATATGAAAAGGTAAGACAGGTATATTTCCAATCACCAACTTATGCAATTCGATGTTCGGATCAAGTTGTTTCATATTTTCCAACACCTTTGAATCAAAGCTTTGTACGATGCACCAGTCATGGGCTTTATAGGTATGTATATGATCTGTCACTAACTTTTCTATCATGGAATCATTAACGGGTGGTGATTTAATTTCGATAAGTAGCCTGGCTTTTCCCTGTACGAGTTTCATGACTTCATCCAGGGTTGGCACAAGCTGTCCGGTAAATTCATCCGAGAACCATTTGCCAGCATCAAGACTTCGTACGTAGGCCAGTTCAACATCTTTGATAGCCCCTGTGCCGTTAGTGGTACGGTCTAAGCTGTAGTCGTGCATAACGATCAGATGCCCGTCTTTAGTGAGATGTACGTCAATCTCAATAATATCGGCCTTAGCCGCAATTGCTTGCTCGAACGCAGCCATAGTGTTCTCCGGTGCTACCCCTGAAAAGCCCCGATGAGCTACTACAAGAGGGGAATGGTCAGTAGGTTGTGCAGTGAGCTGCAGGACAGGAAAGAGTACAGATATCATCAGCCAAAAAAAATATGTGATTCTCATAAGTTTTTTGATCAAAAGTAATAAAGTTTTATAGTAACAAGCTTCTGATGTTGTTTCATCAGTGGCTTATCGGGCAGCTCATAGCTTTTTGTTAAGGAAGTGCAAGTCCGGTGAGTTCTAAAATGATGGGTACTATATCCGTATTATCTATGATACCCCCAAAGTTTTCGGCACCGGCACCATAGGCTAATAGGGGTACTGCTACACCTGAATGACTTTTGGTTGAGAAATGAAATACTATAGGATCGTGCTTGGTAGGATGGATGATAGTTAGTCCGCCAGTCTCATGATCAGCTGTGATAAGTACTAAAGTTTCTGGATGTTCATCAGCGTAGTCGTATGCTATTTTGACGGCTCGGTCGAAGTCAAACATTTCTGTTACAAGAAAAGCTGAATCGTTGGCATGTCCGCCCCAGTCTATTTGTGAGCCTTCTACCATCAGGAAAAAGCCTTGATCATTTTGTGAGAGTGATTCTAATGCTATTTTTACTCCATTGGGTAATAAGTCACCTCTTCCATCCAACATGCTTGGTGGATGCACGCTGTCGGTAAGCACCAATAATTTTTGATAGTCCGAACCCGATTCTGGTAGTTCGTTCAAATAGCTGAATCCTTTTTGTTCTAATGAGTCCGTCAGTGTTTGACCGTCTTTACGTTTATTAAAGTGGCTGATACCTCCTCCTATGACTACATCTACTTTAGAGCTCAGGAAGCCGGCTGCGATATCTTCATAGTGGTGGCGGCTGACAGCTTTTGCGATGAAGCTTGCCGGTGTGGCATGGGTTACGGCGCAGCTTACTACTACGCCCGTTGAGCGCCCGTTGGCAGCAAATATATCTAAGATACTTGGTATGGCAATGCTGTCAGGGTCCATTCCTATCATGCCGTTTCTTGTCTTATGGCCGGTAGCTATGGCTGTCCCACCTGCTCCCGAGTCAGTAACTAAATCATCGAACGAATGAGTGGTTACCATAGCAGCATGTGTTGCACGCTGCATGTCAAGCGGTGTATCGGTAGCTAGTAAAGCCGACTGTATCTGGGCATGACCCATTCCATCGCCTATGAAAAGGATGATATTCTTTGGCCTGAGTACTTCAGGCTGTTTCGAAGGAGCTTGTTTTTCTGTGCATGAGCTCGAAAACAAGACAAAAAATAATCCGATAGATAGAATAAAAATATTAGTTCTCATAAATTATACTGTTTGTAGTTCTATTACTGTGATTTCTGGTAAAATACCTACTCTGCCCGGATAACCTATTGAACCTAATCCGCGGTTGACGTATAGGTATTGGTTTTGATCTTCATTCTGATATAAGCCGGCCCATTGTTTATATAGATATTGTGCCGGACTCCAGCGAATACCAGGCACTTCCACGCCAAACTGAAACCCATGTGTATGCCCTGCTAATGTCAACAAAATGTCGTGATGCTTTTTACTGACTTCGGCATCCCAATGGCTAGGATCATGCGACAATAAAATTTTAGGTGTTGATTTCCCTATACCTTTACTGGCTTTAATGATGTTTCCATATTTTGGAAAACGTTTGTTGACACTCCAGTTCTCAACACCTATCAATGCTAACTCCTCATCTTCTCTGCGTATGATAGCATTTTCGTTTCGTAAGAGTTTCCAGTTGATCTGATGATAAAAGTTTAGTAAGGCTTCAAGATTTTTCTTTTTTTCGTTTTTGTCGGGCCAGTTGATATAATCGCCATAGTCGTGATTTCCTAATATAGCATAAATACCATCTTTTGCTTTGAGGGTTTGAAGGATATCCTGAAAACGATACGCTTCATCGGTTTTATAGTTAACTAAGTCTCCGGTAAACACGATCAGATCAGGATTCAGGTTGTTGATTTGTTCAACTACATCAATGACAGGAGTTTTACTTGACCATGTCCCTAAGTGGAAGTCAGAAATCTGAACGATACGATATCCATCAAACAACTTGGTAAGCTTGGGTAGTTTGAGACTGAGTTCTGTAACCTTAAAGTCGTGTACCCATTTGAACATCCCTGTGAACATGGTCCCTACTATCAATCCACCGGTAACTAGGGCAAGGTCTTCAAGGAATTTTGACCTGCTGATCTTTTGGCCATCTACTGCCATACGTCTTTTTGGAGAAATCATACCCCACATCCATTTTAAAAACCTAAGTAAGTCGGAAAAGAGCAACATTATGGCCATTAATGCTTTTGCAATAAAAAAGCTGATAATAGTACCGAACAACAATTTACTGATCCAGATATTCCAATCAGATGAAGGGATATAGGCTGTTGTAATAACACTGCCCAAGAGCATGGTGAAGGGTAGCCAATAGATCAAGACGGTAGTTACTTTAGCCCATTTTTTGTAGGTGAAAACTTTTTTCTTGATCAATCCCCACACATAATAGTCTATGATCAGCAAAAGCAGTAAGATCGGGTAGTGCTTCATATAATCAGGGAATGTGAGTGACAGTGTGATATATACTCCAACTAATCCCAAAAGAATCAATAAGATATAAATGAGTTTCTGTTTCATTATAAGGGCAGCAAAAGTAATAAAACTATTACAAGGATCATTTGCTGTCTTGTCAAATTAACATTCTTTTAAAAATGCTGCTTGTTGGTCAATGATATTTATTTGGTGGGTTTATTGAAAAATATTTTTCAGATTAAGTTTGCTTATATGGCTATAAAAGCTAATTTTGCACCTCCAAAAGGCATTAGTTGTCTTTTACATATCGGACAAGTTCTTTAAGGGTATCGGGGCATGGCGCAGTCCGGCTAGCGCACCTGCTTTGGGAGCAGGGGGTCGCAGGTTCGAATCCTGCTGCCCCGACTATATCACAGCCATTTTTACGATGACTTTGTTTTCAGGAGAGGTGGGTGAGTGGCTGAAACCAACAGTTTGCTAAACTGTCGTACTCGTGAGGGTACCGGGGGTTCGAATCCCCCTCTCTCCGCCAACCCAACAAGATGCCCTGCGAAGCGGGGCTTTTTTATTTCCTCCCAGACGCTCTGACCACGTCAGAAGCGGATGGGAGGAAATAAAAAAGAAGCATCCGAAAGGATGCGCATCTTGTTGGGTTGAAGTATCCCCCCTCAAGGGATCACCGCAGGTAATCCCCCCTATATTTCTTCTCAGTTACCTTTCGTTTTGATTTGACTACCGCTCTGACCACGTCAGAAGCGGATGGGGGAAATAAAAAAGAAGCATCCGAAAGGATGCGCATCTTGTTGGGTTGGAGTATCCCCCCAAGGGATCACCGCAGGTAATCCCCCCTATATTTCTTTTCAGTTACCTTTCGTTTTGATTTGATTACCGCTCTGACCACGTCAGAAGTGGATGGGAGGAAATAAAAAAGAAGCATCCTAAAGGATGTGCATCTTGTTGGGTTGGAGTATCTCCCCTCAAGGGATCACTGCAGGTAATCCCCCCCCCCTATATTTCTTTTCAGTCATGAAAAAAGATGGCAGCAGTTTGAGCGACCATGATATTCACCGCTATTTACGCAAAAAGGGTTTTGCCAATCCCGAAGGCGAATGGTTTAAATGTGCGATAAATGATTTATACATAGCTATTTTAAAAAAAACAAATACAGGAAAAACTCATCAAGTTCGCTACCCGTATTCCTGTGTTTATGTATCTGACTGATTTCAGAGAGCGAAGTCTAAGAGATGTTATTACTCAATTAGAACCGGGCTTGTTCAAGAAAGTAACCGGACTATCAGTCAAAGATTTTGAGATATTGGTAAGCTTAGGGGTTTTTAATTCTTCCCTGATGAATGACGCTGTTTATAAATTTAAACGCTATGAAGATGCAAGCCTGGAATATATTGGGATCAATAAACACGAAGGAGAAAATATTGGACTTTATGATACCGTGTTAAGCAGGAAAGATTATGAAGAAAGTTTTGTAAACGAACCGGCTCAGACAAAGAGATAAATCGACACTATTATATATCGTGATTGTCTGTAATCCTCCTGTTTGGAATTCGGGATTATCGAAAATAATCTCCCCTTGCGTTTCCCAAATCTCAGTATGAACTAATAGCTATTGAATAACAGTATATTACTACTTTAGGATGATCTGTTCCTTAGATTTTTTATAAGATCATGTCAACCAAGGTTATGGGATTAGGATGAGCCTTCCGGTGGATACTTTAGTGCCATAACGCAGCTCGTACAAATATATGCCTTGTGGCATCCGGTTTCCTTCGGTATCTGTTCCGTTCCACATCAACTGATGTGCTCCTTTTTGCAGCTGAACGTACTCATGCAGCCATATTGTTTTCCCGTTGATATCTACTATCCGCAGAGTGACTGTTGTTGTTTCAGGCAGATTGAGCTGTATGTTTGTCTGCGAGTGAAATGGGTTAGGATAGGCTTGTCCATGCATTTTGTCGGGTGACATCTGATGCTTGCTTACTCCAACCGGAGCATTCAGTCCTCCGGAGTAGCATACTAATTTTCCGTTGCGTCCGCCAGCCACCATTTCCCATGAGTTATCTCCTGTGATGTCGGGTATGACAGTCAGCGCATCTACCGCTTCACCAAAAGGAGCTGAAAACAGTTCGGCGCCGTCAATCCCACGGATAAAATAGACGTAATTATTCTGGTATAATGTCCCTAAGGCAATATCTTTCTTGCCACTACCTGTGAGATCGTTGATAGGCGAGAGGTTCCATGTCTGGTCAGCCATCACCTGCGACCAGATTGGTTGTCCGGTCTTGCCACTGATCACATAAAGTGTGTTACCGCTTTTTGCGGGTAAGATATCTATATAACCGTCATTGTCAATATCGTCTAGTCGGAAAAACTGTATCAGCAAATTATTTCCAATGTATCCTTGTTCGAGTACCTGTCCGTTTACCGGATTGATCAGGTAAATATTGCCATTGAAGCTACCGGCTATGATATCCGGTATCCCGTCTTCGTTGATATCGTCTATACTTTCGAGGGCAAACACGGCAGATCCCGAAGTTGTATGTGTCCACATAATTTCACCATTAGCTCCATTAATACCTATTACACGTCCTTCTGTTTCATTGGGGCTGGTAGTCCCGGCTATCACATCAGGTATTCCGTCTCCATTTACGTCGGGTATGCCTATCACGGCGTAGGCGGCACTATTCACAAAGCATTCCCATATTGGGGTGCCGTTTTTTCCGTCTAAACAGTAGATGCGTTTAGGGCCTGTGTTAGTGCCATCATTACCTGTTGCAGCGAGTACGTCGGCAATCCCGTCATTGTTAAAGTCGAAGCGGGTATCTATTTGATATACCCAGCCGCCAGAGCCGTAGGTATTGGTTTGATGCTTCCAGAGTATGTCACCTGTTTTTCCACTCAGAGCCACAACAGACCGGTCGCCCCAAGCTGTCCCTACCACTATATCCTGGTATCCGTCATTATCAATATCGCCTATAGTTGACAACGCATTTTGCTGATAGATAGAGCCAGATGATATTTCACGTTCCCATATCACCTGACCTTCACCGGAGGCGTTACCGTTGAAAGCCCGTATGAAATTATCTTCCGAACAGACGATCACATCTTCTATTCCGTCACCAGTGATGTCAGAGATATAGCCAATAGCTTTAGGACTGTTATCCGATCCACCAGTGATTTGATATTCCCATAAAGGAGTGCCTATCTCGTATGCTTCTTCTATCCCTTGACCTGTGAGCTGTACCTCAAAAGGGTTTTGTTCCGGATCATTGGAAACGAGTATTAATTGTGCGGCATAGGAGGTGCTTTCGGTGGGCCAGAACCAGATATCAAAACTTGCCATACCGAGAGGTGCTAAATTCAGTGGGAATGTAGCAGAAGTCTCTACATAAAATCCTGTGTTGCCGATGCTGATACTTTCAATAGAAAGTATGGCGTCTCCGCGATTTTGAAGCTGCATTCGCCAGTATTTGCTGGCTCCTTTGCGGATAGTGCCGTAATCATATTCGGTTATGAGTTGATAGATAAAAGGACCGCTCTTGAGCCCAAATCCTGTCACACTCAGTTCAATGGCGCCTTGTATAGGGTCGTTGGAGTCTAATATTGCATTTCCGGTTGCCTCACCCGGCTCAGTCGGGGCGAATATGATTGAAAACTCAAATGAATCCTCAGGTAAAATTTCAACGGGGAAGCTCTGATCAGTATAAAACGGCAGGTTTTCGTCAAAAGCGATATTTTCTATGATCAGTGGTGCTGAACCTGTATTGAATACTTCCATATTCCAGACACCATCATCTCCTATAGTAATATTCCCATAGTCATAGCTTACTACAGGCACTACTATAGCCGGTGCCCCACTTCCGCCCGGATCAACTTGATACAAAGTGCTGTTCGATCCTAAAGCTCCGGCTACATACCATATATAGGTGCCATCAAAAACGATCCCTGCCGGACGTTCGATCTCCGATTCCTGGCTTTCCAAAATAGTCCCATCCTGATCTACTTTGTGGATCGTATAGGCATAATAATCTACTATCCAGAGATCGTCGTCCTGTAGACAAATATCCCAGGGCTGATCTTCTGGCGGGATAAATTCATGCATGACAGTTCCAGTATTATCTATCTTATATACTTTTCCCGGATCGGGATAATAAGTGCATACCCAGAAGTTGCCATCATCATAAGCTATACCCGACATATACTGGTCGGGCAGGTCAAACTGCGAGATGACAGTGCCGTCTAACCCAAGTTGCAACGCATAAGCCGGAGAACCATCCCGATCAATGATCCAGAGATGTTCACCGTCAAAAGTCATCCCGTATGAATCGCCTATATATGGGTTAGTAAACAATAATTCTGCCTGAGCTGTAGTTGGATCGAAACGATAAACCCTGTCGCCCTGAGCACCATAAATTCCATAGTACAAAAAGCTTCCATCCCAGGCTAAGCCCGAAGCTTTACCCGGAACAGAATAAGAGGATACTATAGTCCATTCACCGGTTTGGGCATAGCTGAAAACAGTACCTAAACAACATAGCATAGCAGGTAGTAATAACGATAGTATTTTGTTTTTCATAAGACAAAAGGTGTTAAAATTTAGTATTGAGCAAAAATATGGTGTAAAGATACAAAATACATTGATTCAATGCTATAAGAAATATACCAATGGGATAAGAGGCTTTTCTGAGGCCAAAGCTGCTGTTTGCAGCCTATAACCTATAGCGAGAATAGGTGTATCAGCCTTGTTAACCGGATGCGTTTGGTCTGAGAATCAGGGGAAGTTACCTGTTTTATAAAGGAGACAGTGGTTTATTCTGATTGAGAAAAACTTGCAATCTGTTCTTCAAGCACTTGTATGCGAGCTAATGCGTCAGATTCTTTTTTGCGTTCCGTTTCTATCACTCTATCCGGGGCATTTGCAACGAACTTTTCGTTGGACAGTTTCTTTTGCACTGTTGTCAGAAACCCTTTGGTGTAATTAAGCTCTTGTCTAAGCTTGCTGAGTTCGGCCTCACGGTCTAATGTCTCCTCAAGAGGTACGAAAAACTCAGTACTTCTGATCACGAATCCGAATGCTGCTTTTGGAGCCTGATGTACGTATTCTAAGTGTTCGATATTGCATAGCTTGGATGCGATTAAGTCGAAGCTGGTATCGTTTCCTTGAGGTAGTGCTTTGATAAACAGTTGGATAGGAGTTCGTAATGCAATGTTTTTCTCTGCCCTGAATTTTCGTATCGCATTGATGACTTCCGCAGCATAATCAAATTTTGTCAGTATCTCCTCATCGAAATCTTTGGGCTCCGGTTTACGAGATACGATGATGTCTTCGCCTTCAGCCCTGTCTCGTAATGCATGCCATAATTCTTCGGTAATGAACGGCATGAACGGATGAAGTAGTTGCATCAGTTGCTCGAATAATTGAGTGGTTCTTTCAAGTGTGAGGCTATCCACAGGTTTGCCATACTCGGGTTTTATGATTTCTAAGAACCAGGAGCAAAAGTCGTCCCATATCAGTTTATAGATTCCCATCAGCGCATCTGAGAGCCTGAATTTCTCATAGTACTCTTCGGTTTGCTGCACTACCTGATTAAATCGGGCTTCGAACCAACGTATAGCTATTTGAGCTGTTTGGGGTTGCTCTAACTGGTTGTCTGTCTGCCATCCTTTGACTAATCTCAGTGCATTCCATATCTTATTGCTGAAGTTGCGTCCTTGTTCGCACAGGCTCTCGTCAAACGGCAGGTCGTTGCCGGCAGGAGCGGTAAGCAGAAGCCCCATACGAACACCATCTGCGCCAAAGCGTTCAATCAGCTCTAATGGTTCGGGTGAGTTGCCAAGGGTTTTCGACATTTTACGGCCAAGTTTGTCACGTACTATGCCGGTGAAATACACATTTTTGAATGGGATGTCGTGCTGGTACTCTAACCCAGCCATGATCATACGTGCTACCCAGAAAAAAATGATGTCGGGTGCGGTAACTAAATCGTTGGTAGGATAATAGTATCGTATCTCGGGATTGTCAGGCTTTCGTATGCCATCAAATACTGAAATAGGCCACAACCAGGAAGAAAACCATGTATCTACCACATCTTCATCCTGTTGCAGATCGGTGAGTTGCCAATCTTTTTCGGGGAATTGAGTACGGCAAATAGCCAACGCTTCTTCTATACTTTTTGCTACTACCATTTCGCCATCAGGCAGGTAATATACCGGGATGCGCTGCCCCCACCAAAGTTGACGTGAGATGCACCAATCTTTTACGTTCTCCATCCAATGCCGGTACATGTTTTTGAACTTGGGAGGATGGAATTGAATAGTGTCATTCTCAACTACTTCTAAGGCTTTTTCAGCAAAGGCATCCATCTTCAGAAACCATTGCAAGGATATCTTAGGTTCTATTACTGCATCGGTGCGCTCCGAAAAACCTAGCTTATTCACATAGTCTTCGATTTTAACTAAGTTTGAGCCTGCTTCCAATAAAGGAATGATCGCTTTACGCGCATCAAATCTGTCCATGCCGATCAACAGCGTAGCTGCTTCGCTAAGAGTTCCGTCATCATTAAAGATATCCACTACCGGCAGCTTGTGTGTAAGGCCTAAGGTATAGTCGTTGATATCATGTGCAGGAGTGATCTTAAGAGCACCCGTACCAAACTCTCTGTCCACATACTCATCAACTATAATTGGTATAGGACGATTGATCAGGGGTACTAATGCATTCTTTCCATGGAACGCTGTATAACGTTCATCTTCAGGATGCACGCATATGGCTGTGTCGCCCAATATAGTTTCCGGTCGGGTAGTGGCGATAGTGATATATGTATCCTCCCCTTCAATTGAATATCGTATATAATATAGTTTTGACTGTATTTCTTTGTAAAACACTTCTTCGTCGGAAACAGCTGTTAGTGCTTGGGGGTCCCAGTTGACCATTCGTACGCCACGATATATCAGTCCTTTATGGTACAGGTCAATAAATACGTCAATGACTGATTCATACAGACTTGCGTCCATAGTAAAGGCTGTTCGATCCCAGTCGCAGGAGGCTCCTAACTTTTTCAGTTGCTCTAATATGATGCCGCCGTGTTTTTCGCGCCATTCCCATGCGTGCTGCAAGAATTCTTCGCGGCTGATCGCTGATTTTTCAATGCCTTCGGCTTTAAGCTTGCTTACTACCTTGTTCTCAGTGGCTATGGAAGCATGGTCGGTGCCCGGTACCCAGCAGGCATTTTTTCCCGACATACGGGCACGACGCACCAACACATCTTGTATGGTATTGTTGAGCATATGACCCATATGCAATACTCCGGTTACATTGGGTGGCGGGATAACGATAGTATAAGCTTCCCGTTCATCGGGCTCGGAATGAAAATATCCCTTTTTCATCCAGTGGTCATACCATTTTTGCTCTAACTCGGCCGGATCGTATTTGCTGTTGATATCCATAGACTTGTTCTTTGTAAGGCACAGGTGTTAAAGGCTGCAAAAGTAGTAATTTTTTGAACTTTGATGCTGACACATATGTGGTAAACCTTTAATCGGTAAGCTTTGGTACTGGCAAAGCCGGGTAAGTATGTGCATATAATGTACTATTGATACATGTGTTTTAATGATTGTTTTGTGTCTTGGCAGGCTCACTGCTTTACCCGATCAGATATGTGCGCATAGTATTGTCAAGCTATTATTTTCTGGTTGATAAGAGTGACCGTTCACTGTCTTTTTCAGCCCATCATGTTAATTTTACTTGGAAAGCAAGGTTTTTTGTCTAAATTTGCTCGCCTAAGAATTTGGGATATTATTTTATTTACTCAAAATTATAACTTAAACTATTGATTGTATGTTTAAAGGACACCCTAAAGGACTGATTTCAGCGGCGCTGGCCAATATGGGCGAGCGTTTCGGCTTTTACACCATGATGGCGATTCTGACCTTGTTTTTAATGTCGAAATTCAATATTTCGGGTACAGAAGCCGGAACACTTTATTCTATTTTCTACGGTGCTATTTATGCATTGGCTTTAGTAGGAGGTATTATTGCTGATAAGTCAAGAAATTACAAGGGCACTATCATAGCCGGCCTGGTAGTGATGGCTGCCGGTTATGCATTTTTAGCTCTTCCGGCTATGATCACTTCAAAATATATTGCACTGGGCGCCTTGTTGGTCATTGCTTTTGGAAATGGCTTGTTTAAAGGAAACCTACAAGCTATCGTAGGTCAGATGTATGATAATCCAGACTATGCCCATAAGCGCGATTCAGGCTTCCAGATATTTTATATGTTTATCAATCTGGGAGCAATGTTTGCACCATTTCTGGCCACATGGGTACGCAATACGTTCGTAGCTATGCAGGGATATAAATACAATGCCGAACTACCTGGTTTCTGACATCAATTCCTCGACGGAAAAATGGCCGAAGATGTTGTGAGCGGACGGTTTACCGAATTAGCTACTTTGGTATCCGATGGTGCGATACCGGATAATCTGAATGCATTTGCCGTATCTTATCTTGACGCATTTAATACCGGATTCCACTATGCATTTTTAACAGCCGTATTTGCCATGTTTGTCTCATTGGCTATATTCCTTGGCACCAAGAAGATGTTGCCAAATCCTACTGTGCATGTAAAGAAGACCGAAGTATCAAAAGAAGAGATCATGCAAGATGCCAAAGAGATCAAACAGCGTATTTTAGCTTTGTTTGCTGTATTTGGAGTGGTAATTTTCTTCTGGTTCTCATTCCATCAGAATGGATTGACACTGACAATGTTTGCCAAAGACTATACGCTTCTTGGTGGAATTTTCCCATCAGTGGAATCATTCCAATCCATCAACCCAATATTAGTGGTTACCCTCACGCCCATCATTATTTTTATCTTTTCCAGATTGGCCAAACGAGGTAAAGAGCCTTCCACACCAAAGAAGATTGCAATAGGTATGGGTATCGCTGCAACAGCTTTTATCATCATGACTATTGGATCGCTTGGACTTCCCAAGCTTAGCGAGGTTACTGCTATGGGTGGTTTGCCTGATATACAACGTGTAACACCCTGGTTATTGTTTGGGGTATATTTTGTTTTGACAGTAGCTGAGTTGTTTATCTCACCATTAGGCCTTTCATTTGTCTCAAAAGTAGCACCTGCTCATCTGCAAGGAGCTATGCAAGGTGGATGGTTAGCAGCTACAGCAGTAGGAAATGTATCGCTGTTCTTAGGTGCAATGATGTATGAAAATATTTCTATCTCAGTAACCTGGTCAGTCTTTGTGATAGTTTGTCTTATCTCAATGATCACAATGTTTGCTATGGTGAAATGGCTTGAAAGAGTAGCTAAGTAAATGAGTTGAATTTTTGTTTCAAGGCAGGGCACTATTCAATATGCCCTGCCTTTTTTAATGTACACCTAAAAGGCATAGCCGTATGCATGAAACAAGACGATACAATAGGTATACCGATTATATGAAGTCTATATTTGGTGCAAGGGTACAGAAAATCAGTGTTGATGCCGGTTTTACATGTCCCAACCGTGATGGTACCAAAGGATATGGCGGCTGTAGCTACTGTGATGGTGAGGCTTTTAGCCCTTCTTACTGTAAACCGGATAAAGATATCAGTCAACAAATTGCTGAAGGTATTGAATTTCATCAGAAAAGATATAGAAGGGCTACGAACTATTTAGTCTATCTACAGTCTTATTCTAATACGTATAAACCTCTTCCCGAATTAGTCAGGATATATGAAGAGGCTTTAGCCTATCCTCAGGTGGTTGGACTTGTCATAGGCACCCGGCCGGATACTATTGATGAGCAAAAGTTGGATTATTTGAGTACGCTGCAAAAGAACGCCTTCATTATGATTGAATATGGAGTTGAGAGCGTGTATGACCAAACCTTGAGGCGTATCAACAGAGGCCACGATTTTCAAACAGCCGTTGATGCAATACAACTCACGCATGAAAAAGGGATCCCATGTGGCGCTCATTTTATATTTGGTTTGCCGGGTGAAACAAAAGCGATGATGTTAGCAGCAGCAGAAGTGATCTCCTCACTACCCCTTACTTCGGTGAAATTTCATCAGCTGCAATTGTTTAAGAATACCTCCTTGACTAAGGAATATCTGACAAATCCAGAGGATTTCACATTATTTTCTTTGGATGACTATATTCAATTTATAGTTGAGTTTATCAGCCTGGTGAGACCAGAACTTATAATTGAGCGCTTTGCCGGTGAAGTACCACCTCGTTTTTTGGTTAGCCCGCCATGGGGGAAGCTGCGCTACGATCAGGTGAGAATACTGATTGAGAAAAAGATGGAAGAAATGGATGTCTGGCAAGGGAAATTTTATAGAAAGACATCTTAGCCCGTAAATATTTGTCAGCTGATCTGATCTATTTGCGTACCTTGCAATAAGGCGTACAACTTATACTAGTTGGAAACAATTATATGTTTCAGCAGCAAAAAGCCTGTTTCTTCATTTGGTGTAGCTTTATAATCAGAGCCTGTACTGTATCATTATGGCTATTAACCATAGTCTTTGAAAGATGTTATAGCTTATGAAGCTTGGCGTCTTCCCGATCGGTCGCTATAAAAACTCATAAAGTTTTTTAAAAAAAACAGGGTGTACATATAGTTTTTTCTAACTTTGTCTTAATTTCACGGTATTATTAACCAAAATAACTCTATTATGAAAAAATTTACTTTATCATTTTTCATGGCTGTTGTGCTGTTGTTTGCTTATAATGTTATGGCACAGACAGCTCAACGCGATGCATTGTATTTCGAGGATTTCGAAAGCTTCAATGTGGGCGACCATATTGCACAGGTAAATCCCGATTGGTGGCGCACATGGGGAGATAGTCCAGGTACTGCTGAAGATGCTGTTATTTCTGATGAGCAATCACTTAGCGGTACAAAGTCATTAAAGTTCACTGGAGATAATGATAATCTGGTAAAACTGGGTAATAAAATTGCAGGGGAGTACGAGCTCTCGTGGAATGTGTTTATCCCGGGTGGTTTTGCCGGTTATTTTAATCTTCAACATTTTGAAGCTCCTGGTAACGAATGGGCTGTTGAAGTGTATTTCGATGATAATGGAACAGGTTTGATTCATGCAGGTGGTTCTAATGCAGCAACATTTACCTATCCTCAGGATACCTGGGTACCTATCTTTATCAATGTGAATTTAGATGATGACGAAGCAACCCTTTTCATCAATGATGTATTCGTTCATACCTGGCAATTCAGCTTGCAAGCACAAGGACAGGCCGGTGCTAAACAATTGGGTGCTATCAACTTCTACTCCGGAGCAACTACCGGAATGACACCTACCTATTATATTGACGATCTGGAAGTGTATTTTGTCTATGACGATGTAATATTCGACGACGATTTTGATTCGTATAATGCAGGCGATTATGTATCAGTTACCATTCCTGAATTTTTTGTCACCTGGTCGAACAATCCCGGCTCAACCGAAGATGCCAAGTTTTCTTCCGAACAGTCATTATCAGCACCTAACTCAATAAAAGTTGATGGACAGACTGACTTACTGTTCAAACTTGGAAATAAAACTTCAGGTGCGTACATAGTCGAATGGGACTTTTTCGTGCCTACCGGTTTGGCTGGCTATTACAACTTACAGCATTTTGAGGCACCGGGAAATGAGTGGGCTGTCGAAGTGTATTTCGACAATAATGGAACCGGACTTATGCATGCAGGTGGCGAAAATGCGGCCACATTCAATTATCCGCAAAACGAATGGTTCCGTATCTCACACCTGATAGACTTAGATAATGACTGGATTGAGCTGTATTTTGAGGACGACCTGATCTATGAGTGGCAGTTTAGCTTGCAAGCTCAAGGTGAACCGGGAACCAAACAGCTTGGCTCTGTTGACTTTTATGCAGGCGCTTCAACTGGTATGACACCTACTTATTATGTAGATAATCTTTTCTATATGGTGCTCATACCCGGTTCTATGGATCCTACCATACAGATTGATGCAAGTGCTATCATACTTACCTTAGAAGAAGGTACCTCAACTACTAAGAACCTTCCTGTGACTAATATAGGCGAAGCACCTTTGAACGTCGATATAGTTTCTTCCTTCGATCAGCCTGCCTCGGCTGTTAGCAATCCTATTCCTTCAGGAACGGTTGGAAAAGTAACAGGCGAATTTGTTCTGGACCCTAATCCATATAGAGGAGATCCGGCTCCCAATAACAGGGATGTAACCCTTCATTATGATGGCGAAAATAATACAGGAATTGGTATCACCGATGGTGGACAATGGAGACTGTCAGCCCGTTTCCCGGCTTCAATGGTTGGCCAGTATAATGGGATGTATCTGACAAGTATTATGATTTATATCAACGATCCGGGTGATGATCACAAAATCCAGGTTTATGATATGGGTTCCATTAATGTTCCGGGCCCCGGTGAACTCCTGACTGAACAGCCTTTCTTGCCTTCACCCGGCTGGAATGCCATTCCATTAGTGAATCCAGTATTTATTTCAGGCCGTGATATATGGATAGGTTATTGGGTTGATCAGCCTCCAAGTATTTATCCCGCAGGTGCGGATGCCGGTCCTCAAATAGCTGACGGAGCATGGCTTTCAACTGGTCCGGGATGGAGACTGCTGACATTGAACAATAACTGGAATATTCGCGGGATATTGACCGGCGATGCTGGCGAAGTATGGCTATCTGCCAATCCTAACCAAATGACTATAGAACCCGGTGAAACAGTTGATGTTACAGTAGGCGTAGATGCTACCGGCCTCACACCATTGAATGTGTATAAAGGTAAGCTTATCGTTAGAAGTAATGACTTTATTAACGAACAGATCAATATCAATGTGTGGATCACTGTGTTGGTCGGACTGAATGAGCATGGAGAACAAACCTATGTTGCTATATATCCTAATCCGGCTACCACAGTGCTTAACCTTGATGTCAATACGGATATACAACAAATAGTCATTACCAACAGCCTCGGACAAATCGTATATCATCGTCAGGGTGAGCTACCTACATCCCAGATTGATATCAGCAGATTTGATGCAGGAATGTATTTTGTACGCGTTGAAACAGCTCACGGCACTGCCGTTCAGAAGCTGATCAAGCAATAATCAATCTAATATACTATCAAATAGAGGCTTGCTCAAAAGGTAAGCCTCTATTTGTTTTTATCTGGAGCTTTTTAGTAAATTGCATGCGTTTTATAGGAAATAGATATGCAACAAACTGTTATTGATCTGCTGCGTCAGGCAGCATCACGTTTCTCACAGACAGCCTATTTGAATGAAAAAAATGATATTGGCTGGCATGCAGTGTCTTTCGCTGAAGCTTTTGAAAAGTCGGGCTGGTTTGCTTCAGCTTTGTTAGAAGCAGGTTTTGCTTTTGACGATAAGTTTGCAATCCTTGCCGAAGGACGTAACGACTGGGTGATAACCGAATTTGGAATATTGCGTATAGGGGGCATAGGAGTACCTCTTTCAATCAAACTCCTGCCCGAAGAAATACAGTTTCGGTTAGAACATGCAGGGTGCAAAGGAATGCTAGTGTCGTCAAATACGATTGAAAAAGCACTTGAAAGCCTGAAAACACCTGAACTGAAAAAGATCCAACTCTTTTATTACGACGATAACCTGGAACAATACCGAACCCAGCTTGAACAAGCCGGAATGGATATCAATAAAGTGTTGCTTATCAAAGATTTATATGAAAAAGGAAGAGAAAAAATTCATAGCTTTGAGAAAGAGCTGGCAGCTATAGAAGATCGGATTTCGGGAGATCAGGTAGTTACCATATCCTACACCAGCGGAACAACCGGTAACCCAAAAGGTATCATGCTTACCCATATGAACTATTTCAGCAACAGCAACGATGCCATGCAGTTCTTTGATGTTGGTCAGGGCGACAGACTTATGATCATCCTGCCTTTAGATCATTCATTTGCTCACACAGTTGGTATTTATGCCTGCCTGGTAAAAGGCCTTTCTATTTATTTTGTGGATGCTAGAGGAGGAAGTAAAAATGCACTGAAAAATATTCCTGGTAACCTCAAACAAGCTAACCCGCATTTTATGCTTACCGTACCGGCATTGACCGGTAACTTTATGAATAAGATGAAAGAAGGTGTTGCGACTAAAGGCAAATGGATTCAAAAATTATTCGAGGCTGGGCTTAGAGCGGGTATAGAAATCAATGGGGATGGATATCATCGACCTGCCACAGTAGCATGGCAAAAGAAAATCGTATATAAGATCGCTTATCAGTTGATATTTAAGAAGCTACAACAAATTTTTGGAAATAATATGCGCTTTTGTGTAGGTGGAGGAGCTTTGCTTGATATTTCCCAGCAACAGTTTTTTGCCGCTATAGGAGTACCTGTTTATCAGGGGTACGGACTTACTGAAGCCACACCCATAATCTCGGCCAATAATCCATCGGTATATAAATTTGGGACCTCGGGCATGGTGATCCCTAATTTAAAATGTAAAATTGTGGATAGCAACGGCAGGCAGCTTGATACCGGACAGAAAGGTGAGATAGTCATCAAAGGTCATAATGTGATGCAGGGATACTATAAGAATCCTGAGGCTACTTCGGATGTCATCCGAGATGAATGGCTATACACAGGCGATCTTGGATATATGGACGAAGATGGTTTCTTAGTGGTTACCGGACGAGAAAAAGCTCTATTGATTTCGGCTAATGGTGAAAAATATTCGCCTGAAGGAATAGAAGAAGCCATCGTCAATACTGCTGAATACATTACCCAGGTTATGGTCTATAACGATATGAAACCCTTTACGACAGCAGTAGTAGTTGTGGCAGAAGACAAAATAAAGAAATTGCTGAAAGGGCAACAGATACACGATAAGGAGCAGATTTTATCCCTTATTTCAGATGATCTGATACGCTTTAACTCCCATGAAGCTTATGCCAATCAGTTTCCAGAGATGTGGATACCCAGGATATTTGTATTGGCCGGTGAGCCATTTACCGAGCAAAACCTGATGATCAATTCCACTATGAAAATGGTTAGGCACAAAGTGCTTGAGGTGTATAAAAAGCCCCTTGAGGCAGCCTATATCAATAACGGCAGCAAAAACTTGCACGAACATAATCAAGCTACTATAGAGAAGCTCTTTAGGATTTGAGGCTGGAAGTTAGTTTTTGGCTATGCCTCTTTCTGTCCTATAGTTTTCAGCTTGTGTTCAACCTCCGCATCCGCATTCGCAGGCCTGCACTTCGGCATAGCTTTCGTTACATCCACATTCGCATGCGTGTGCTTCGTCCGGGCTATCACTACATCCGCATCCACATCCACCATTTGAGTTGTGTTGCTGCCCTCCGTTACCTCCGCAACAACTGTCGCTGCCGGAGCCACATCCACAGCTTGAAGCCGATGGGTTAAGCTCTTCTTCGGTAGCTTCTCTGACATGCAGTACAGCGCCGCGGGTAAAGAGATGCTTGCCTGCCAACGGATGATTGAAATCCATGCGTACCGTATCAGTATGAACACTGATAACCTTGCCATCGAAAGGATTGCCATCGCTATCGACCATCGGAACTGTGCGGCCTATTTCAAGAGCCTCAGGCTTAAGCTGGCCGTTGATCATAAAAGCTGTCTTTGGAAGATCCATAACAAGCTCCTCTTGATATGCGCCGAAGCATTCATCCGGACTTAACACAAATTCAAATCTGTCGCCCGAACGAAGACCTAACAGCTTCTTGTCAAAGCTCTTAAGTAAACGACCTGTACCAAAAAGCATAGTACGTGGCTGATCTATTGTAGCCTCTTCCAATACTTCGCCTTCTTGATTATTGACTTGTATAGTATAGGTTAAAATACCAATGCGGTTTTCTCTTATCTTCATAGTAATTGAGTTTTGATAAGTTGTTTGAGTATAATGATGCGATATTTCGTAGGATGCAAATGTAAAAGAAATTATTATTTAGAATCGTTTTAAATAAAAAAATTATATCCCTTCTTTCAACAATTCTGTTGATTAGAGATTTACGAACATTATAACACGCTGATTCACAGCTTGTGATACGATTCAAAGCAAAAGAATGCCAGATTTTTTATAGTCAGTAATACGTGTAGGAAAGGAAAAAGAAATAGCAGCATCAAAAAAATGAAGATTTGAGAGGCGTAAAAGTTTGTGTAATTAAAAAAAATGATGTTACTTTGCACTCCCAATTTTGAGGGAGTTCAGATTTAACATCATACGCCATGTCAAAAGTTTGTCAAATAACAGGAAAGAAAGTAATAAGCGGGAACAAGGTTTCTCATTCTAATCGTAAAACACGTAGGACATTTGAGCCTAATCTACAGATTAAGAAATTTTATATACCCGAAACAGATGAGTGGGTAGTACTGAAGGTATCTGCTGCCGGTATTCGTACAATCAACAAAAAGGGTATATACAAAGCGTTGGTCGATGCTGCCAATGCTGGTCATCTGTACCGCTATTAACTCTATAATGCTAAAAGGTATTCGGGCTGCCCACTCAGGCAGCCTTTTTGATTTTGGAAAGGTTTGGCTAATAAAAAATCTCTTGCAACGTACTAAAACAGCTTAATTCAAGTTTTAATTACGTTAAATTATATACATGCAAAAGACGGTCGTCTATTTTCTTTTTTTGTTGTACATACTTATACCCAACATTATTTTTGCACAAGAGCGTGCCATAATAAAAGGGAGGGTTAGCGATGAAAGAGGGCGTTCCTTAGAATTTGTCAATGTATCTATCAAAAACAGGGCAGGAGGGGTAAGTACCGATGCATCCGGAAACTATCGCTTATTGGTACCCGCTGCTACCGAGCTGACATTGTATTTCTCCTATATTGGGTATAAACAGGTTGAGCGACCTGTGATCCTGACAGCTAATGAGGTGATGCAGTTGGATGTAACATTGTTCAGCACTTCTACTACATTGCCTTCTGCTGAAGTGCGAGATGAACGGCTTCAAAGCACCAGTATCACTAAGTTAAATCCAAAAGCTGCCCAACTCCTGCCGGGTATCAGCGGGAGTGTAGAAAGTCTGATAGCTACCCTGCCGGGGGTCTCGGTTAAAGATGAGCTGAGCTCGCAATATACTGTCAGAGGTGGTAATTATGACGAGAATTTAGTATATGTAAACGGTATTGAGATATATCGCCCTTTTCTGATCCGCTCCGGTCAGCAGGAAGGATTGAGCTTTTTAAACTCGGCCTTAGTCTCGGACATATCATTCTCGGCTGGTGCGTTTTCTGCCGAATATGGCGATAAATTATCCTCCGTATTGGATATCACCTATAAAACACCTACCGAGTTTGCCGGTTCGGCCTCACTAAGCCTTTTAGGTGGTGAGCTGCACCTTGAAGGAACTAATAAAGATAAAAGCTTGACGTATCTGTTGGGAACCCGATATAAAACTACCCGGTATGTGTTGAATGCCATGGAAATGAAAGGTGATTATCAGCCTAATTTTGCTGATGTGCAGTCCTTGATAAGCTATCGCCTGAAACCTAAATGGGATATCTCATTATTAGCATACTACAGCCGTAACAGTTATGAGTTGAGACCTAAAGAACGCGAGACAACGTTTGGAGTTTTTCAGGAGGCTTATCGCCTGATGGTTTATTTCGATGGACAAGAGATAGATCGCTATAGTACCGGTATGGCTGGACTGACTTTAACCCATCGTCCTGAAAAAAGTACCGAGCTGAAATGGATAGTATCGGCCTATAATGCTGTCGAATCCGAGACTTTTGATATATTAGGACAATATTGGATCGGACGGCTTGAAACCAATCAGGAAAGTGAAGAGTTTGGTAATGTGATTCAGTCGCAGGGTGTAGGTGGTTTTCTTGATCATGCACGTAACTATTTCAATACCACTGTAGTAAATTTTGATCATAAGGGAACCTATGCAAAAGATAGGGCCGTTACCAAGTGGGGGATACGTTATCAGCTCCAGCATACTCACGACAGGATGAAAGAATGGGACTTGATCGATTCGGCAGGATATACACTGCCCCGACCTGCCGACCAGATCGGATACCTAAAGCCCGACAGACCCAATCTATTGATGAACAACTTTTCACAAGCCGATAATACCTTGTCGATTCACAGCGCTAATGCGTATATGCAACAGTCGATAAACTTTATTGACCGCTATTTTACCGAATATATTTTTACTGCCGGATTGCGTCTTAATTATTGGGGATATGCAAATGAGCTCATGCTGAGCCCACGCCTGAGCGTGGCAATGAAACCGGAATGGGAAAAACGCATGCAGTTCAGAGTCGCAGCAGGAATGTATAATCAACCGCCTTTTTACAGAGAGATGCGGCTGTTCGACGGAAGCCTGTTTGAAAACCCACGCTCGCAGCGCTCCTATCAGCTTGTATTAGGTAGCGATTTGGATTTTCAGGCATGGAACCGACCCTTTGTATTTACTTCAGAACTCTATGTTAAATATTTTGACCATTTAGTGCCTTATGAGATTGATAATGTTCGCATCCGGTATTATGCCGATCAGAAGGCTACAGGATATGCCGCCGGATTAGATCTGAAGGTGAACGGTGAGTTTGTCAGAGGTATAGAAAGCTGGGCCAGCCTCTCCTTTATGAAAACTGAAGAAGATATTATAGGCGATTCCTATACCTATTATCTGAATGATGAGGGCGAACGTATCAATTTCTTTACCGAAAATAAAACCATAGCAGATAGTGTAACCGTTTTTCCGGGCTATATACCTCGACCCTCTGATCAACGCATACAGTTTTCAGTGCTGTTTCAGGATTATATCCCGTATTATCCAAGCTATAGAGTTCATCTTCGACTGATATTTGGCTCACGACTTCCTTTTGGCCCCCCTAATACCGAACGATATCAACAAACACGACGTATGCCCGAATACAGAAGAGTTGATATAGGATTCAGCAAACAAATTATAAGTGAGGACAAAATAATGCACCAGCCAATCTTAAAAAATATTAGAAATATGTGGGTGAGTGCAGAGATACTTAATTTGCTGCAGATCAAAAACACTATCTCCTACATATGGGTAAAAGACGTAAATAATTTGCTGCGTGGCGTGCCAAACTATCTTACACCACGTCAGTTCAATATTAAATTGGTAGCTGAGTTCTGAACATTTTTTAACTCGTTTTGTTAGGTAGTTGATTGCTTTTTGAGATAAATCGCCAACTCATATTTCGTAAAATCATTAAAAATTAGTTAAGACTATGAACAAGAAAGTGAACCTATTACAATTTCCCGAATTGCCATATGCGTTTGATGCATTAGAACCCCATATCGATGCGATGACTATGGAGATTCATTATACAAGGCATCATAAAGCCTATTTTGATAACCTGCAAGCAGCTGTGAAAGATAGCAATATGGCAGAGATGAATTTTATTGAGCTGTTGAAAAATATCAGTTCGTTTCCGGTAGCTGTTAGAAACAACGGAGGAGGACATTTCAATCATACTTTATTCTGGAAGATCATGTCGGTTAACGGAGGTGGCAAGCCTACCGGAGCTTTGATGGATGCCATTCAAGGGCAGTTTGGCTCGTTTGAGAAGTTTCAAGAACTATTCAGTAATGCAGCAAAAACACGCTTTGGAAGCGGATGGGCATGGCTGAGCTTGAAAGACGACAAAAGCCTGGCAGTATGCTCCACACCAAATCAGGATAATCCATTGATGGATGTGGCTGAATGTAAAGGACAACCAGTCATGGGCTTAGACGTGTGGGAGCATGCATATTATCTGAAATATCAAAACAAACGACCTGATTATGTGCAAGCATTTTGGAATGTTGTTGACTGGAATGCGGTAGCCGAAAATTACAAAGCAGCTCTTAATCGATTATAAAACTTTTTGATCAAGTATAAAAAAAGCGCCCTTATTAAGGCGCTTTTTTTTTAGTGCTATCAAGCTTTATATTCTTTGAACACCGTTTTGATCCGGTTGAGTGCTTCCCGAAGGTCTGTCTCAGAAATAATTAAAGGAGGTGCAAAACGGATGATATTTCCATGTGTAGGTTTTGCCAATACGCCAGCCTTTGCCATATCTATACACAGATTCCACGCCGTAGCGCTGTCGGGGCTATCGTTTATCACTACTGCATTGAGAAGCCCTTTACCTCTTACGTTGGAGATCAGATCACATTCGTTGGCCAACTGATTCATCTCTTGACGGAATATTTCCCCCAATGTTTCGGCCCTCTCGGCTAAATTTTCTTTTTTTACTACTTCCAGAGCTGCAATAGCTACTCTGGCTGCTACCGGATTGCCACCGAAAGTGCTGCCATGCTCACCAGGCTTGATACACATCATGATGTTATCATCAGCTAAGACTGCCGATACAGGATAAACACCTCCCGACAGAGCCTTACCTAGTATAAGTATATCAGGGCGTACATCTTCGTGTTCGCAGGCAATCATTTTGCCAGTACGGGCAATACCTGTCTGTATCTCATCAGCTATGAAAAGTACATTGTGTGCCTTACATAGCGCGGCTGCCTGTTGCAGGTATCCCTCATCAGGTACATACACACCGGCTTCACCTTGAATGGGTTCTAATAAAAATCCGGCAACATCAGGCTCTTGCAGCGCTTCCTTAAGCGCATCAATATCATTATATGGAATCGTGATAAACCCGGGGGTATATGGTCCGAAATCCTTACGCGCGCTAAGGTCAGTCGAAATACTTACTATAGTGATCGTACGACCGTGGAAATTATTTTCGCATACAATAATTTTTGCTTGGTTCTCTGCAATACCCTTTTTCATATATGCCCATTTTCTACAAAGTTTGAGAGCTGTCTCAACTCCTTCGGCACCTGTATTCATCGGCAACACCTTGTCGAAGCCAAAAGTAGAGGTCATATACTTTTCAAATACGCCAAGTGCATCATTGTAAAAAGCACGGGAAGTAAGGGTTAAGACTTGAATTTGATCCGACATGGCTTTGATGATATCCGGATGACAATGCCCTTGATTGACGGCTGAATAAGCAGAAAGAAAATCAAAATATTCCTTTCCTTCAGCATCCCATACACGAGCCCCTTTACCCCTTGATAAAACTACGGGAAGCGGCTTATAATTATGTGCACCAAATTGGTTTTCAAGTTCGATGGCTTTAGCAGAAGAAATTTTTTCAGTCATAATAATGTGAAGTTATGTGATTTGTTAAAATATTAACATTAAGAATTGCAAAAATACAGTTTTATTTGCTGGCTTAAAAGCCCCCATCTATATAAAAATCGAATGTATATCCGACTGATATTTCCTGCTATTTATAGTAGATGGCGAAATGGCAGCAACATATACTCAAAAAGTCGGTTGATGAGTGGGCGATGTCTCCATCGGTCATAGTTGAACGGCTCGGTTTGCTCTAAACTGACTGCAATATGCCGGTTGATTTGTTCAGCTATAGAACCATCATTCCCTATCAGCATGATCTCGTGCATATACCGGAAGCTTCGATAATCGAAATTTGATGACCCTATAGCAAATACCGATTCATCAACCAACATGAATTTTGCATGTAGATTATGGGGCAGATATAACAGAAACTGAACCCCTTTCAGATGCATATTACCTAAATATTTGTTGCGTAAGATATCTACCAATCCCACGTCAGACCGTTTGGGAATTAGTACCTTCACATCCACCCCGCGAGCTGATGCGTTTGTCAATGCTCTACGAAGTTTATAGCCCGGCAGAAAATATGGCGTTACTATAGTTACCGAATGATCAGCCTTGTTGGTGAGCAGTATAAACCTACGCATAATACGTTGCTTGGTGATAGAAGGCATATCACGGACTATCTCGAAATCGGCATGCCGGATCAACCGGATATAATTGGATTTGGTAAATACATATTTGTTGTAGATGCTGAAATCTTGTTTGAACACCTTTTTAAAAGCTAAGCTGATAGGTGATTTCATTCGTAAAACCGATTCCCGCCAGTTGAGATTGTATCCCGTCAGATTGGATGATCCGATATACGTGATCTCATCGTCTATTATCATTATCTTTCGATGATTACGTCTATGGCTACGGGTAAACATATCGAAGTTAAGACGAATTTTTTCAAAAAATCGTACCTCACCGCCATGACGTACCAACTCATCAAAAAAATTACGGCTTACAGAAACACCTCCCCAGGCATCAACTAACAGCTTCACTTCTATCCCCTTTTTGACCTTTTTAATTAATGCATCCCTGAAACGAGCACCTATTATATCATTACCAACCCTGTAAGTCTCAATATAAATATAATGGCACGCATTCTCAATATCGTCTATCATCGCATTAAAATATCGGATTGGATCAGAAAACAAATGATAGGGTTCTATAATGGGATACATGTTCTAACGTATGCTGTTGATTGCACAAAGGTATATCAAGTATGCGATCTATAAATCAGATCCGCTCCTTTAAGTTTACTTTTTTAAATTGACAAGCAGCCTTCGAATGTACCCTTTGTCAGAAGAGGATGTGTTGTAGCTTATTTTGTATATCCACCAGGAAAGCATGAACACTACTACAAAGGCTGCAATAGCACCTAAATAATATCGTAGGGATTGAATTTTCTTTTCTAATAAAATTGTTTGATTTTTTTGTGCTTCAAGATGGCGCATCAAGGTCTGATTCTCACTTTTCCAATCTGTCTCAGATGAATGCATAGCGATCAGCTGTGAATATATGCTGTCGTAGTGAGCGGTATAAAGTTTATAAATAGATAAAAACCCGGTAAAATCGTTCATGAGCTCGTAGTTCTTCAGCATAAGCTCGGTGATGATCGGTATATAATGGTCTAAAGCAGCATCTTGTGCCATGCGAAGACTGTTGTGAAGCAACTCATTAGATGTGGGGTATTCCTTTGTAAGATGATAAATTTTGCCTTGTTGATGTAGAATACGAATCATTGCCTCTATAGCTTGAGCTTGCTCAAAGATTTGTTGCGACTGTATCAATAAATTCAACGCATCGGCATAATTGCCCTGATCGGTTTGTGCGATGGCTATGTTGATCATCACATCGGCTGCAGCCTGATACCATCCGTTATTATACCTGATTTGAAGAGCCTGATTGAAATAGATCAACGCTGAATCAGGCTGGTTCTTATCGTATAGATAAACTAAGCCAATATTGTTATATACTTTTGATAAATGCTCGTTGTTATTGTGATTTTCAAACACTTTGGCAACCTCAAAAAGCATGGTCAGAGCTTTATCGTTTTCATCCCATTGCCAATGTATCATTGCAATACTTTGCTGTGCTGTAGCCCAGTAAAAGTCGTTATGTTGCTGATCAGCAATGAGTAAAGCCCTGTACAGCCAGTCGTAGGCTTCCGAAAAAGCACCTCTTTGATAATAAGTCTTACCCAAATTCAGGCTGATCAACATGACTAAAGTATCATCCTGATGCTTTTCAGCTATCTGCAGAGCAGCTAAAAATTCAGACTCCGCCACCTCTGATTCCGCCTGTTCTAATAGATTATATGCCATATTATTTGATATATAAGCTTGCTGTAACTCATTGCCAAGTTGATGATAGATTTCATTTGCTTTGCTATAAAACTCATTAGATAGCTGAAAATCACCTGACAGCCTTGCTGAATTGGCAAGGGAGCGATAAATCTTTGCACTTAGTTCAGGCTTGTCTCGTTGGGAAGCTTCAAGCAAGGCCGCCTCACCGGTCTCAATGCTTTTTTCTAAAGAAACAGTCTGATACGCTTCCGAAAGCAGCAACATAGTAAGGATACGGCTGTCGCCACTTTGTTTTTCTATCTGGTCAATCAAACTGTCAAACGGGATAATAATATGGTGTATATCCTGTCCTGCAAGGAAAAGAGGAGAAAGTATGACCAAATAAAATAAAAGTCTGAGCTTCTTCATGAATGCTACAATATTACGAAGAAAACAATTAAAACCCTACATCTATTTACTATGATATCTGGAATGAATTTTATTGCTTTAAGCATGTCATATCATAGAGTGTTATCTTTAGTGCACTACAAGCGCCTTTCAATAAGTTGTATGCGAAAAAATCACGTACTTTGCCAAAAGCTTTATTATGATACGATCCATGACGGGCTACGGCAAGTCACAACAGCTGATTGCCAACAAAAAAACTATAGTTGAGTTTAGGTCATTGAACAGCAAACAACTTGACCTGAGCTTGCGGTTGCCGCCTGAGTTAAAGACTATGGAGTATGAGATTCGAAGTCATTTTGCCGACAAGCTGCAACGAGGTAAGATTGAGTTGACCGTGACCATAGAAACTGATGCCGGAAGCAATGATCTGCTTGTGGATGAGCAGATAGCTATGAATGCTCTGATGCAGCTGAAATCCTTAGCTGAACAATTGCAGATCAAGCTGCCAGATGACATATTGTTGTCTCTAATGAAATTTCCCGGCTTTTTTACAACAGCCGATGTTGAACTCCCCGAAAGTTTTTTAGAACATCTGATAGAGCTGTCCGAAGAGGCGTATAATGGATTTGATACCTTTAGATTATTAGAAGGACAGGCTCTTAAAACCGATATGCAGCCTCGGATTGAACAGATATTGGAACTAGTGAATGAGGTGGAGAAACTGGAAATGCAACGTACGGAGGGTATGAGAGCCAGAATCATGCGTAACCTACAGGAAATAGCTGATCATCCTCGCTTTGATCCAAACAGGTTTGAACAAGAGATGATCTATTATTTAGAAAAATTAGATATCAGTGAAGAAAAGCAACGGTTGCGACAACATTGTCAATATTTCACAGAAACTATAGACGAATATAATGCCGGAAAAAAACTAAACTTTATCAGTCAGGAGATAGGACGGGAAATCAATACATTAGGGTCAAAAGCTAATGATGCCTCTATCCAGCGGCTTGTGGTACAGATGAAGGATGAATTGGAAAAGATCAAGGAACAATTGTTTAATGTACTCTGACTATGGCAACAAATCAGGGCAAGCTTATAATTATCTCGGCTCCTTCTGGTGGAGGCAAAACCACATTGGTTAGCTATGTGCTATCAATGATACCTGAGCTGACATTTTCAATTTCTGCCACTTCAAGGCCTAAAAGAGCTCATGAGATAGAAGGAAAAGACTATTATTTTCTGACTAACGAGCAGTTCAAAGAGAAAATTATAAATCAGGAGTTTGTAGAATGGGAAGAAGTGTACGACGGACTTTTTTATGGCACTTTGAAAGGTGTAGTCGAACGCACACTTGACTCAGGGCAGCATCTGATCTTTGATGTGGATGTGATAGGAGGGTTAAATATAAAAAAACAGTTTGGCGATCAGGCTCTTAGCATTTTTATCAGCCCTCCTGATTTGTTGATATTGGAGCAAAGACTTCGTAGCCGTTCTACCGATACGGAGGAAAGTATCCGGCAGCGAATACAAAAAGCTGCTCAGGAAATGGAATATGCTGCCTCTTTTGATGTGGTCCTCATAAATGACCAGCTTGATCCTGCTAAAGCAGAGATTCTCGCCATCATTAATAGATTTTTAAATCATGTCTAAAATTACATATCCGTTTTTATATAAAGCAGTAGAGTTAGCTGAGTATAAGTCTAATATACTCAGAAGCCTGTTATCGCTACGATGGGTTGAAAAACGATTGGAATCCCTACCCGACGATCATCTTCTTGTAAAAGTTGATGCCGCAAGCTGCAATCCTTCCGATATTGCCTTTTTGCAAGGTGCTTACCAGGTTAAAAAGCCTGTACCTGCTGTCCCTGGATTTGAAGCCAGCGGAACTGTTGTTGATATAGGTGCTAAAGTGCTCAATAAAACATTAGTTGGTAAACGAGTAGCTTGCTTTACTCAGTCGGATGCATTTGGCACATGGGCTGAATATGTGGTTTTGAAGCCTTCTGAAATCCTGTTGCACGATCAACGGTTTAGCGTGCAGCAATCGGCAGGATTTTTTGTCAACCCTTTTACGGCATACGGACTTTTTGAGTTGGCACTTGAGAAACAAAGCAAAGCTATAGTTGTTAATGCAGCGGGTAGCGTTGTGGCTTCGTGGTTGCATGCTTTTGCTAAGCAATTTGGGTTACATATTATTGGTATTGTCCGGAATAGGAGTACGGCCAGGATGCTGTCCAAAAAGGGATGGGAAACAGTGTTAGTCAGTAGCTCGGATGGCTTTGAAGAAAAATTACGAGATGCCCTTGCTGCTTATACTCCAATCATTGGTTTTGATGCGGTAGGTGGTGAAGCAAGCGGCCAGTTGATACGCTGTTTGCCTGATAGCTCATTTTTAGTGGTGTATGGCGGACTATCCGCCAAAGCCATAGGTGATATACCGCCATTGAGGCTCATATTCGGAGAGCATACCATACGTGGGTTCAACCTGAACAACTGGTTGAAAAGAGCTTCTACTGAGAAAATTGAACTGGCCGCTTCGGTAATAACCGAAATACTGTTGGAAAACAAAGACTTAGTCTCGATACAAGCTGAGGTATCAGCCGAAAATTTAGTAGAAGGACTGAAGAAATATCTTGGGAATATGTCCGCAGGAAAAATATTGATACGGTTTTAATCAGAAACGGATACAGGGTGAAGTTGACGGAGTTTTTTTTGTAGGTTTTGTCCTGTCGTTTTAAATTAGGTATACATGAAGATTGGTTTGTTTTTCGGTTCATTCAATCCGGTTCATCAAGGGCATATGATATTGGCTAATTATATGCTGAGTTTTGCAGGATTAGATGAATTATGGTTTGTGGTTTCACCTCATAATCCCTTAAAAGATAAGCAGATACTATTACATGCCTTTGATCGCCTGAAGTTGTTGGAAAAAGCTATTGGAAAATATCGCTATTTTACAGCCTGCGATATTGAGTTGTATCTCCCGCAACCATCCTATACTATTGATACTTTAGTGAGATTAAGCGAGCGGTATCCTACTCATGATTTTGTGTTGATATTAGGAACCGATACATTGGAAACCCTGCATAAATGGAAGAACTACAAGCAGATACTACATTCATATCAGCTGTTGGTATATCCTCGTAAAGATGCGGATGGCGGCAAGTTGATTAATCATCCACATGTTAAGCTGTTTGAGGCACCGGAAATAGAACTTTCTTCCAGCTTTATACGTGAATCCATACGAAACGAAACAGATGTACGATTTATGTTGCCGCATGGTGTGTATGATGAAATCATCAAAAAGCAATTTTATAAGTACTGAAAAGTATGCCATACTGGCATTGAAAGGATAGCATATGTCAATAAAGCAGTTGACAGATGAAATCTAGATCCTTTTACAAAGATTGTCTCTGGTTATCCTTTTATGCTATCCCGTGAATGAAAATCAAGTCCGGTTTTAGTATAAATCAAGCAGACTACAAAAACCTTTTAGGCAAGATTTTTGTTAAGACAAATACATCTATAGGAATACAATTCCATGAATAAGGAAAAAGAACTTAAAGCATTGATTAGTTTGGTTGACGAGCCTGATGATAGTTTATTTAAACAGGTTCGGGATCATATTTTTTCATATGGGGCTCAGGCTATACCCGAGTTAGAGAAGGTGTGGGAACATACTTTAGACGGGCACATACAAGACCGTATCATTTCAATCATACACGAAATTCAACAAAGAGAGCTTTATAATGAGTTAAGCAATTGGGCCTTATTTGGATACGACGACCTGCTGAAGGGCTTCCTGATCGTTACTCGTTATCAATACCCTGATCTGGATATACACGAAGTAACCCGTGAAATAGGTCAAATCGTACAACAAGTTTGGATGGAGATGAATCCTGATCTGACCCCGCTTGAAAAAATCAAAGTGATTAATCATGTACTGTTCGATATCAACGGGTTTACGGGTAATACGACTAATATAAAATCACCGGAAAACTTTTATCTGAAACCGCTTTTAGAATCGCGTAAAGGGAATCCGCTATCGTTGGGAATGTTGTATGTGCTTGTGGCACGCAGTCTGCGCATCCCAATCTATGGGGTTAATCTGCCACGCCATTTTGTGTTGGCATATTTGGAAGAGTCGCATAGCAAAACAGCAGCCGAAGCCCAAAGCGATCAGGTGTTATTCTATCTGAATCCGTTCAATAAAGGAGCTGTGTTTACCAGAAACGAAATTGAATTATACATACGACAGATGCGGCTAACGAAAGAAAAGAAATATTTCCTGCCATGCTCAAATCTTGAGATTATTGGCCGCATGATTAATGGACTGATCGAAACCTATACCTTATCTTCCAATACTGAAAAAGTAAAAGAACTCGAACGCCTGAAAAAAGCATTGGAAACAGCATCCTGATTTCTTAATAAAGAGCTTTAGTGAATACACACGGTCAACCTCATTCTTCTTGTCTCACATGACATACTATCCCGTTTAAATGCATTGATATACAATTAATGACGATAAAGCGAGAATCGGGTGTTAAAATCCTAATTTAGAACAATTCTAAGGTTGGTGGCATATATTTTGATCTTTATCTGATAGTTTTTTGATCAGTGAAAATTTTTATGAAACCAGTAAAATTTTATCATCATTTTAATTTATAAACCTATAAATTTTAAACGTTATGTCAATTTCACAAGTTAAGGTAAGTTCAAGAATCAGAGAAGGTTTCCGCATTGATGTAAACACATCTCATCCATTCGTTATCGATCAGCCTAAAGCTGCCGGCGGAACCGATCAAGGCCCAAACCCATTAGAAATCTTTTTGTCAAGTCTGGCTGCTTGTATATGCACCTTGGGAAGAATTATTGCTACTCAAAAGAAGCTGAATGTAAGAGCTGTTGATGTAGAAGTAGAAGGCGATATTGATAAAGACTTTTTGATGGGCTTCACCACCGAAGGTCGGGCAGGATTTACAGAGATACGTACCTTTGTTACTATTGATGCCGATCTGACCCAGGCCGAGAAAGAAGATCTGTTGCATGAGATTGAAAGACGCTGTCCGATTGCTGACAATCTGGCATTGGAAACTTCACTCAAAGCTAAGGTGGTTGACCATATTGCTATCTCTAACTAACTCCCAAAAGGGTAGACTTGAGTACTGAGATCTCTTATGAAATACAACTGATATTGTAGATAAATAATAGGGATCTTACGAACCGATAAACCGGAAAATGAACGAATACGCTTCATTTTCCGGTTTTTTATTGGCGATGTTCAGCTTGATTTTTTTGCCTGTCGAACAACCGAAAAAATGGAACGTATTCGGTGAAGGATGATTGATACTAACGAGATGTAATTGGTTAATCAGGCATGTTATAAGATTAGGTACTTTGAATGCTATTTGCACACCTAAGGGAGAGAGCCATAGATAGATCAACTAATAGGATCACCAGTTTTTGTAAGGGTTTTGTGTAAGCATCGCATTATAATACTTGTTGTCATCCGTCACCTCCTTCCCTAACCAGGATGGTTTTAGAAAAATTGTTTCAGCCGATTCTAACTCAATTTCAGCTATGATAAGGCCTTTATTTTCACTAGTAAACTCATCTACCTCAAATATATGCCCTTCAAAAGGAATGATGTATCTTGTCTTTTCGATGATACCCGGCAGGCATAATTCCATGAGCATAGTTGCATCCTCTACGGATATTTCTTTCTCCCATTCAAATCGTGTCAATCCGTCATCTGAACGTTTGCCTTTGATGGTAAGAAAACCCTGTTCCCCGACTATACGCACACGAACCGTACGCTCGGGCATGGTAGAAATATATCCTTGAGTGATTTGAAAATGATGTGTCGCAAAAGGTTTGAACTCACCTTTCACTAAAAATTTTCGTTCTGTTTCCTTATTTAACTCTGCTGTGGCTTTGTTTTTTGTATTCATATCATTCTTTAAAAATCCATGCTTCAGGATATAAGTTTTGCAGTTTCTCTTTGGCATTCATAGCATTTCTGAGCGTGTTGAACTGTTCTAACGATATTCGATAACGCCCGTCTTTGGCTAGTATGCTGGCTTTTTCCATTCCGTTGTTTTTAAACCTTCGCAAGGCTTCATCGGCATCGGCCTTAGTGGTGAAACTCCCGTATATCAGATGATAGATAGATGGCTTGTTATTTACAACTGGCAAACTTTGGTCTTTTTGAGTCGGGTCAGTATCACCCATACCTGATATCTCCCGGCATGCTTTAGGGGTACCTGCCGGATCGTTTCTTTGCCCAAACCAGATAGAGACATAATTTTCGCCTATGGCAAGTCCCATAGCAGCCCACTTTTTATCATGAAACATGTTTTTAGTCAGAAACATATCCATAGTCTCACTGCTCGATTGAAAGATAGCAAACAGGCTATCGGGCTGTATGATGTTTTCATCATAATAAACCAGCTCATATCCCCTGTAAGGATAAGCCGTCAACTCTTTGGGCTTATCCCACATGCAGTCGTATTTTAGTACGTAAGGATTAAAACAGCATGGGGTCCATTTTCCATGCTCCGACCAGCTGGCTGCCGTACAAATGTTAGTATCAGGCCGATGAGTCTGCAGATCGTCAATATGTGTTTTAGCTACAACAGTCAGCGATTTAGACAGTGGAATCTCGGGAAGTCGGCTATCCTTGCGATAGCGGTTGATTTGTCTGGCAAGAGTCGTTTCTTCGGCTGTAAGACAGATGTTGTCAACCGTAAAAGATTGGGCTGAGCCAGTAATAGAAGTCAGGATAATGATGCCGAAGATCAGCAGAACTGAAGATGATGATCGTAAGCTGAGCATATCATGGATTTGATTCAAAACTAAGACTTTTCATCTGATCCCAGTCAAAATTTTGCCAGTCGGACTGAATAAGTTTTGTAAAAGCTTTGCGCAGACGTAGTATCCATGGGTGTCGGGGATTGAAATGCCGGAATTGATCAATTTGGTTTAAAGATAATATCTGAGGTGAGGTACCTGTAATAAAAGCCCCTTGAATCTGGATCAGCTCATCAGTAGTCACACATCGGTACTTTATAGGAAACCCTTGTTGTTGGCATAGCTGTAGCGTTTTTTGACGGGTGATCCCCTTCAGCACCAAATGATCCGGTGCCGTAATAATTTCTTTCTTACCAATAAAGAATACATTCGAGCGGCTTCCTTCGGTGATCCCTTCATCGCTGTTTAGCAAAGTCTCAAACACCTTATGTTCACGGCGAAGCTTTTCCTGTGTTGTTTTATACTGTTCGTAATAGACTTTTGCATTGGGTTGCATGCGTTGGTAGTTGACTAGTATGGCTGCCACCCCTTTTTTATATTCATCTTCAGTAGGATAATAGTGCGGTATGAACCAAAGTGCAAAGGACAAGTTATGTTGGCCTTTTGGTATGCCAAGCTGAATACGAATATTGCCTTCATCAACTTTATTGGCCGTGATAAGTTGCTTGAACGTATAGCTGATAGCTTGCATATCAGGCGATTGTGACAAACCTATCAATTTGCCTGAATGAAGCAGCCTTTTCAGATGATCGGTTAAAAACAATGGTTTTGAGTTGGCGATCCGTATTACATCATACACGGCTAAAGGCCATTGCATTCGTTCGGGTACGAAGCTATAGCAGTTCTTAAGCTCTCCATCCTCCACAAAATATCTGTTCAGGCAAAGTTCCATCTTTACATTACCTGTTTTTGAAATAGGTTTCAATGATTTTTTTTGCCTCTTCAGCCCGGTCTGTTTCAACCTGAATGATGGCTGAGTCTTCGGGTGATCCGGAGCCCCATCCGGCTATCACACTCTCACTGATAGTGTCGCGAAGCCTGCATCCTATATTATGTTCATTTAATAGTTCAACTAAAAACCGTGCCTCTACTATTGAGCCGGTATATATATTGGTGATTTCTCCACTCATAGCTGTATTTTTTTTGTTGATGCTAATGTAAGGGTTTTTTGGGCTAAACAATAAATTTTAATGTATTTTAATCGTCCTGATCAAATCTTATTAGTTTTACTCGCAAAAATAGACTATAAATGAAGTATGAACATATTTTAGAAGCTGTTTCTTTTTTAAAGCGCAGCGGAATTGACCAGCCTGATATAGGGTTGATTTTAGGTACCGGTCTCGATAAATTAGCGGAGATAATGCACAAGGAAGTAGAGATTTCTTATACCGATATTCCTTATTTTGTGGAGACTACCGTAGAAGCACATAAAGGGAGACTGCTTTTTGGTACTCATCATGGTAAAAAGATAGTGATGATGCGAGGGCGTTTTCACTTATACGAAGGCTACAGCTTTGATCAGATCACTTTCCCTGTTCGGGTTCTGAAGGTGTTGGGAATTAAACAACTGCTTGTCTCCAACGCAAGTGGAGCCCTGAATCCGTCCTACTCATTATCCGATTTAGTGCTGTTGGACGACCATATCAACTTTCTTCCGGGTAACCCTTTAACAGGCAGAAATATCCATGAGTTAGGATCTCGTTTTCCCGATCTCAGTCAACCTTATGATCCGGTGATGAACAAACAGCTGAAGCAATTGGCCGAAACATTGGATATTACTTTGTTTGAAGGAGTGTATGCAGCATGGACCGGTCCAAGCTTAGAGACAAGAGCTGAATATAGATTCCTGCGTAATGCCGGCGCAGATGTAGTAGGTATGTCAACCGTACCAGAGGTGATAGTAGCTAATCATATGAAGCTGCCGGTTGCAGTAGTGTCAGTAGTAACAGATTTATGCGATCCTGATAACCTCCAACCCCTGACCATCGAACAAGTGTTGCAACATGCCAATAAAGGAAGCAGAAAGCTGAGCCGGTTGTTCGATAAATATATTCAAACTGCACCCGAACTATAAAAATGGGATTGTGATGATGAAAGTTGTCCAACTGGTAAGGCCGGAGCTTGAACCGCGTTTTATTATGGGGTTCTATGAGATCACTATATTAATTCTTGTTGAGTTTCAGATATGACAGTGTCTATGCAACCAAGCAGTAAAGCTTATCTGTATGCCATGTTGGCGATTTTGTTCTGGTCAACCATGAGCTCGGCATTCAAGCTTAGCTTACGGCTGATGCCTTTTGACTTGCTGCTGTTTTGGTCGGTATTAGCTGCTGTATTATTGTTGATGAGCATACTCCTGTTCACAAAGAAACTTGGACAGATGTGGTATCAAAGCAAGCGTGCCTGGCTTAGTTCGGCATTGATGGGATTTATCAATCCGTTTGCGTATTATGTAGTACTTTTCAAGGCATACGAATTGCTTCGGGCACAAGAAGCTGGTGTGCTGAACTATAGCTGGCCTATAGTGTTGGTTGTGTTGTCGGCTCTTTTTCTAAGTCAGAAAATCACTGGCAGAGATTGGGTGGCAATAAGTATCAGCTTTTTGGCACTTATTATCATCAGCACGGAAGGCAAACCATGGACCTTGCAATTCACACATCCGACCGGAGTGCTATTAGCCGTGTCAAGCGCTTTTCTATGGGCATCCTACTGGATTTTAAATGTACGCGATACCCGCGAGGCTATTCAGAAAATTGCAAGCAATATGTTGTTTGGCCTTTTGTATATCAGTATTTTTTTAAGCCTTTCAGGGAGCTGGCAGCTACCGAAACCTCAAGCTCTTACAGCATCACTGTATATTGGTTTTTTTGAGATGGGTATTGGATTCGTATTATGGCTAACAGCTTTAGGCCATGCTGAGAATACCGCTAAGATCAGTAACTTAGTGTTTCTTTCTCCATTTATGGCGCTCTTTTGGATATATCTGTTGGTGGGCGAGAGAATCCTCCCTTCAACCGTTATCGGGTTAGCCTGTATAATCGGTAGCATCTTCATTCAGCAAAGGCGCCCTAAACAATCCAAAAACAAAATGTTGAAAAGAATTTAAAACACAATACACATGAATCTTGAAACAATTATGGATGATGCTGTTTCTCTGGCACGACTGACAGCTGAATTTATTCGTCAGGAGGCGTCACACATTTCCCGTATCCCTATTGAATCAAAAGGAGTGCATAATTTGGTTTCTTATGTAGATCGTCAGGCTGAGCAGCAACTGATTACCGGATTGCAGAAGATACTTCCCGGATCTGGGTTTATAGCTGAAGAAAGCGGTGCCGCCAAAGCTGATACGTATAACTGGATCATTGATCCGCTTGACGGTACTACCAATTTCCTGCATGGGGTACCTGTTTATTCGATCAGCATTGCCTTGCAAGAACATGATGAGCTGTTGCTGGGGATCGTATTGGAGATAGGCAGGGATGAGTGCTTTTATGCCTGTAAGTCAAGCCCTTGTTATTTGAACGGGGTTGAGGTTCGGGTGTCGGATAGCTTGTTGTTGGATCAGTCGCTTTTAGCCACCGGCTTCCCATATTATGACTATAGCCGTATGCAACCCTATCTGAGACTGTTTGAAAACCTGATGCGTCACACAAGAGGTGTCCGCCGATTAGGATCGGCTGCTGTGGATTTGGCGTATGTGGCAGCAGGCCGGTTTGATGCGTTTTATGAATATGGCCTGAATCCCTGGGATATAGCTGCCGGGATAGTTCTTGTGCAACAAGCAGGTGGTAGTGTTACAACCTTTGATGGCAGTCAGAATGTGTTGTATGGCAAGGATATTTTAGCATCTAACAGCCATATCCATGATGCCATGCTGACCGAAATAAAAAATACTTTCGACTGATAAGTTAACCTTTCCTTGGCCTTGTCCTGGGTTTTTGATGCCTGCCTGCCGTTCTTGCAGCGCCTTTGGATTTTCCAAACCGCTTATTGCGCCTTTTAGTCTTGGCTTCTAACTCTTCTATTGACGGTCCTTGACCTAAACTTTCGGGTAACGGCATCTTCCTGATCTCTGACTGTATCAGCTCTTCTATACGTTTGAAGGTAGTCCATTCTTTTTCATTGATAAAAGTGATGGCAAGACCAGTTTTCTCGGCCCGGGCAGTACGACCTACCCTGTGAATATAATCTTCAGCATCACCAGGTACATTATAGTTGATCACTAAGCTGATGTCGTCCACATCTATACCCCTTGAAACTATATCAGTAGCTACCAATAGCTGAATCTGTCGGTTCTTGAAGTTGTTCATCACCTTGATGCGTTGTTCCTGCTCTAAGTCGCTGTGAATAGCCTCTACATTTAACCTGAGCTTACGTAGGGCTTTTTCAATGTCTTTTACGCTGTTTTTTGTCCCCGCAAAGATGAGGATCAATGGGAGGTCACGGTTAGTGATGAGATGTTGGATCAGCTCGATTTTTTGCTGGTCATACACTAAATAAGCAGCTTGTAATACATGCCGGGCTGGTGTGGATACGGCCAGGTTGATCTGTCTGGGCTGTTTGAGTATCTGCTTCGACAACGACCGTATGGCATCAGGCATGGTAGCAGAGAATAAAAGAATTTGACCGGTTTTGGGTATATGGCTTAAAATACGTGTGATATCGGGAAGAAACCCCATATCTAACATACGATCAGCTTCGTCTAACACCAAAAATAACAAATTGCTGAAGTCCACATAGCCTAAGCTGAGATGCGACAACAAACGTCCGGGAGTAGCTACGATGATATCAGCTCCACTTTGTAAGGCTTTCTTCTCTTGTTCAAACAATATCCCCGATCCACCGCCATACACCGCCAGAGAGCTGATGCCGGCAAAATATCCGAATCCTTCAAGCTGCTGGTCAATTTGTATGGCTAACTCTCTGGTAGGAGCAATAATAAGAGCTTTAGTGCCGGTATGTGAACTGCCTTCCTTCAGGATACGGTGCATGATAGGCAGCAGGAAGGCCGCTGTCTTGCCAGTACCGGTCTGCGCACAACCGATCAGATCATGGCCTTCGAGGATCAATGGAATAGCCTGCTCTTGTATTGGACTAGGGTTCTCATATCCCATCGCATTGATACCTTCCATCAAAGGGGTAGCTAAGTTAAAATCAGTAAACTTCAATATTGAATGGGTTTAGTTTTGACAAAAGTAGTATAAAAATAGCTGAAATAATTTAGTTGAATATTAAACTAAAATCCCAAAGGTCGTTTAGACGTAGCTCTATTAGGATTCTCTTGTCCCATCTCTGCGGCCTTTACGTCCCAATCCCCATTGGGACTGCGGTTAATAATAATCTGCTTAGACCATAAAGCTCCTTATGTTGTGCCTACTGATTTCGGGGAATCTATCGTTCCTAATGTGTAAGCCCTACGGGCTACCAAAATTTTTTTCTAAAATCCATATTCTATGGATATGAAAGCCCTACGGGCTATTTCAAGCACTAACATCTTTCTGAAAATATGGATATTGTTCTTTAGGAAAATCATTATAACGACTAACCATTGCCCGTCAGGGCATACACTTCTGCAAATCACAGTTTAAATCCTCGTAGATTATGCCTGTTAACACTGATTTTTCTTAACCGCAATCCTATTAATAATCTTTCTCTCTCCCTCCCGATCCCTATCGGGACTCCTTCTCTCCATCTCTCCCTCTCTCTCCATTGGGACTCCATCTCACCTTCTCTCCAACTCACCTTCTCTCTATCGGGACTCTGTCTCTAAAAGCCCTACGGGCTATCTCAAGCACCAACATCTTGCTGAAAAGATGGATATTGTTCTTTAAGAAACCATCATTATATCAACTAACTCCCTACTGTGTAAGCCCTACGGGCTATCAAAAACCTTTTTCTAAAATCCATATTCTATGGATATGAAAGCCCTACGGGCTATCTCAAGCACTTATATCATGTTGAAAAGATGGATGTTGTTCTTTAAGAAACTATCATTATATCAACTAACTCCTCCCCACAGTGTAAGCCCTACGGGATACCAAAAATCTTTTTCTAAAATCCATATTCTATGGATATGAAAGCCCTACGGGCTATCTCAAACACCAACATCTTGTTGAAAAGATGGATATTATTCTTTAAGAAAGTATCATCATATTGACTAACCATTGCCCGTCAGGGCATACATATCAATAAAAAAAGCATAATGAAGCGAAAAATCATTGCCCGTCAGGGCATACACTTTTACAGATCACAGTTTTTGTTCTCCACAGATTACACTGCTAAATACAGAATCTTCTTAACCGCAATCCAATCCTATTAATAATCTTTCTCTCTCCCGATCCCGATCCCGATAGCTATCGGGATCGGGACTCTGTCTCTAAAAGCCCTACGGGCTATCTCAAGCACCAATATCTTGTTGAAAAGATCGATGTTGTTCTTTAAAAAAATCATTATAACGACTAACCATTGCCCGTCAGGGCATACATATCAATAAAAAAAGCATAATGAAGCGAAAAATCATTGCCCGTCAGGGCATACACTTTTACAGATCACAGTTTTTGTTCTCCGTAGATTACGCTGCTAAATACAGAATCTTCTTAACCGCAATCCTATTAATAATCCATCTCTCTCCCGATCCCAAACTCTTCCCCACAGTGTAAGCCCTACGGGCTACCAAAAATCTTTTTCTAAAATCCATATTCTATGGATATGAAAGCCCTACGGGCTATCTCAAGCACCAACATCTTGTTGAAAAGATGGATGTTGTTCTTTAAGAAACCATCATTATATCAACTAACTCCTTCCCACAGTGTAAGCCCTACGGGCTATCAAAACTTTTTTCTAAAATCCATATTCTATGGATATGAAAGCCCTACGGGCTATCTCAAGCACCAACATCTTGCTGAAAAGATGGATATTGTTCTTTAAGAAACCATCATTATATCAATTAACTCCCTACTGTGTAAGCCCTACGGGCTATCAAAAATCTTTTTCTAAAATCCATATTCTATGGATATGAAAGCCCTACGGCCTATCTCAAGCACCAACATCTTGTTGAAAAGATGGATATTATTCTTTAAGAAAGTATCATTATATTGACTAACCATTGCCCGTCAGGGCATACATATCAATAAAAAAAGCATAATGAAGCAAAAAATCATTGCCCGTCAGGGCATACACCTCAGCAAATCACAGTTTAAATCCTCGTAGATTATGCCTGTTAACACTGATTTTTCTTAACCGCAATCCTATTAATAATCCATCTCCCTCCCGATCCCAAACTCTTCCCCACAGTGTAAGCCCTACGGGCTCTCTCCACAAACCCTTGTTCATCAGAAACTGTTTATTTTTTCTTTAAAAAAATTATCTGAAATGATTTTTATTTCAAAAAAGAGTTTATGTTTGCCTCAACAAAAAATCAGCAATTTGATGAATTATTCAATTCTCAATTTTTTTTGGTGGTGGTATGGTACTGAATCTCGCCTGAGGCAGGAACCATAACCTATTTATAATATTCTATAGATATGAAGCCGCAGGAGTTTTTCTGCGGCTTCATTGTTTTTAACAGCTTGCTGGCAGTCGAAAAAAAAGAAATGAAACTAAAATGAATTAAAAAATGAGATATATATTCCTTGTAAGAACAATCCTATCGGTCGTAAGGCCGGCTTTCGGGATGAATACCTGGTTTTCTTGCTGGCGGGGCATGCCCGCCTGATCATAGCTTGTGGCTTACGTAGCTGCTGAGTGCATTACATAAAGTGCACATTATCAATAAGTAAAATATATCTATTATCATTTATAACATACAAACTCATGAAAAATATCCATATACACATAAACAATCATATTGAAGTATCCCCTTTGCCATCTATGTTGGCATATGCTGATGGCATGTACGGAGACTATGGTGGTGCTTATATCCCGCCTGTGTTGGCCGAACCTCTTGAAAAATTAGCTGCATCTTTTGATACCCTTGTCCGGACAGATGCTTTTCAACAAGAATTTGTCCATTACCTGAAAACCTATGTCGGCAGACCTTCACCGCTGTACAAGGCTGTGCGCTTAAGTCGGCATATAGGCTCAACGGTTTATTTGAAGCGGGAGGATTTGAATCATACGGGCGCTCATAAGATCAATAATACGATAGGTCAGATTTTATTGGCTAAACATATGGGTGCTAAGGAGATCATAGCTGAGACAGGTGCTGGCCAACATGGGGTAGCTACTGCTACTGCTGCCGCTTTGATGGGAATACCCTGTAAGGTATTCATGGGTGCTGCCGATGTGAAGCGGCAGGCATTAAACGTACGCAGGATGGAGCTCTTAGGTGCGCAGGTGCTTACTACCGAAAGAGGTACTAAAACTTTGAAAGATGCGGTAGACGCAGCTTTAGAGTATTATGTAGCTCATCCTGATTCGTATTATCTGTTGGGATCACAGGTTGGCCCTCATCCATATCCTCGTATGGTTGGCTATTTCCAAAGTGTGATAGGTCAGGAGGCAAAGGCTCAGATACTGCAAGCCGAAGGACGGCTACCCGACTCGGTTTTTGCTTGTGTAGGAGGTGGCTCTAATGCGATCGGACTGTTCTCCGGATTTTTAGATGATGCCAAGGTCAGAATCTATGGAGCCGAAGGGGGAGGTAAGGCTATAGCCGGGCAAACCGCAGCCACACTCTCTCAAGGTAAGCCTGCTGTTTTTCAAGGAACCTATTCGTATTGCTTGGTGGATGAAGAGGGTAATCCGGTTGAATCACAATCCATAGCAGCCGGCTTAGACTATCCGGGTATCAGCCCGCAACATGCCTATCTGAAAGATACAAAAAGAGCGACATATTTTCCGGTAACAGACCATCAGGCAATTGAAGGATATAAGCTCATATCACATCTTGAAGGGATAATCCCGGCTATAGAATCCAGCCATGCGGTGGCTTTAGCGGATAAGCTGCTAAAAGATAAAGGTGAATTAGCTGTGATCAACCTCTCGGGAAGGGGAGATAAAGACGTGGAACGGGAATTAGACTGATAATCAGCCCTAAGTTTGATAGACAGAGTTTTTATTAGATAACCCGGTGAGTGGTGCCATAAACCTGAAAAGGGTTTATGCACCCTTTCCGTTTTTACTAGCCAGGCTGCCCTCATTATTTTCTGCCCCTTAGGGCATATTCATCAGTTTTATTGTATTTTTACCTGACTATAATAAGGCGGTTATGCAAAAAACATTTGTCATTTCAATATGGATACTTACTTTCTTACTTGGTAACACACTATTTGCAGCATCCTTATCTCAGGCTGACTCCTTGCCTGAGCCGCAGCTTTCAGATACTGTCGTTCGGCAAAGCGAGAAACTACAGGTGTATGTGTTTGATATCAAAGAAGATATTGCGCCACCTGTATGGCGTACCACCCAGAAAGCTTTCAAGGCGGCTGATGAGATGAAAGCTGACCTGATCCTGATCCACATGAACACCTATGGCGGTATGGTGGATGCTGCCGATTCTATACGAACTAAGATATTGAACTCCGGGATTCCGGTATATGTGTTCATCGACAATAATGCTGCTTCGGCAGGTGCACTGATCAGCATCGCCTGTGACAGTATTTATATGGTACCCGGAGCCAGCATGGGAGCTGCTACAGTAGTTTCACAAACAGGGGAGGTGGTGCCGGATAAGTTTCAGTCGTATATGCGTTCGATGATGCGTAGCACGGCAGAAGCTAAAGGACGTGATCCTGATATCGCACAGGCTATGGTAGATCCGTCTGTGTTTGTGGCAGGAGTATCGGATAGCGGAAAGGTACTGACTTTTACTACTTCTGAGGCTATACGCCATAATTTTTGTCAGGCAGAAGCTAAAACGATAGAGGAAGTGATCGCACGAACTACTACAGAAGAGTATGAGTTGATCCACCACAGCCTCAGTGGTATGGACAAGGTGATTAACTTTTTGATCCATCCAATGGTGAGCGGTATTTTAATCATGTTGATAGTAGGCGGGTTGTATTTTGAGCTTCAAACACCCGGCATAGGGTTTCCGTTAGGAGTGGCTGTGTTTGCTGCCTTACTCTATTTTGCCCCGCTTTATTTAGAAGGTATAGCTACATATTGGGAGATCATTTTATTTGGGTTTGGGATAGTACTCCTCTTAGTGGAGATATTTGCGTTGCCGGGCTTTGGAGTAGTAGGTATTTTAGGGCTGATCTTTATCATCACCGGATTAAGCCTTGCGATGGTAGATACCGTTAGTACCGGACCATTTTATGTAGATGTTATGCCACTGCTTCGGGCTGTGTTTATTGTGATTATCGCTGCATTCCTCTCACTTGTACTTTCTTTATATGCCAGTCGAAAACTGCTGACAACCACTACTTTCGGACGCTTAGCCTTAGACACCGTTCAGGATAGCGCCGAAGGATTTACATCAGCTTTCAGCGACTACAGCATGATGATAGGGAAAACCGGAACAGCATACTCTATACTGCGACCGGCAGGAAAAGTGATGATAGATAACGATATATTCGATGCTACTGTAACAAGCGGCTTTGTTGATGAAGGTGAAAAAGTGGAAGTAGTAGGTTATCAAACGGGACAATTATTTGTGAAAAGATCAGAAGCATGACCAAGATACGTTTAATTCATGGTGACATCACCCTGCTTGCTGTAGATGCCATAGTGAATGCAGCTAATCGCAGCTTATTAGGAGGTGGTGGCGTTGATGGGGCTATCCATCGTGCTGCCGGCTCACAACTTTTAGAAGCTTGTAAAAAGCTGAACGGATGCGAGACCGGACAGGCTAAAATAACCCCAGGCTTTCGCCTGCCTGCAAAATATGTGATCCATACCGTAGGGCCAGTATGGCGCGGTGGCCAGGATAGAGAAACAGAACTGCTGAGTCAATGTTATCTTAATAGTTTGGAGTTAGCAAAGCAGTACGAATGCCGGCAAGTTGCTTTCCCTAATATTTCCACAGGCGTCTATGGATTCCCTAAGACTAAAGCTGCACACACAGCACTATCAGCAGTTAAAGACTATCTGACAGCTTATACAGGCTTTGAAGAAATTAGTTTTGTATGCTTCGATCAGGAAAACTACCAATTGTATAAAGACCTCCTGCCAAGCTTTTTTTCTCAGGATCAGATAACTTTTTAAAAGATTAAAGCCAGAAGCACAGGTGTTGATCAACTAATCGTTCCATACTGGCAGGCATGGGTAATGGTCGGCATAGTAGAGCATTTGCTCTGTAAAGCTTTGAGGATAGCTTATTTCCACGTCAACAATACGATTATCCTGCCGGATCGCCTTCAACTGTGGCTGAATAAATCCTGCATAAGGAGCTATGCCTAACTTCTCCCAACGAGCTAACATTTCACTATGGAGCTGAGCATCAATCTGAACGCCGTATGTCTCCACCATTTGTTGGGCAGCCTGGCCGTCACCTTCCGATTTGATACGTTGTATCTCTCGTAGCAACTGCCCGAACAACTCACGTAAACGCTTGTAATCGTTGATCCTGATATAGGTCAGGCCGTCTGCCTTAACTTTTTCAATCACTTTTTCCGGTTTACCTTTTTCATACACCCAATGAGCGATCAGCTGTCGGTTTCGCATATGGCTTTCTTCTAGTTGCTGTCCGGGTGTGATACGTACTAATTGACGCATCATGCCATTAAGTATATAACTGTCATACGCCGTTTTATACACTTCTTCCGATTCAATCAGTCCTGTCTCCATCAGCTTTTCATCAGCTATGAAATAAAGGGCTACTAAATCGGCGCGTGCCTCTTCGATGGTGCTGGCATAGCTTCTCAGAGTCTCTTTTGGACTGCCTGTCCCGGGCATGATCTTACCGCTGCCATGTCCTATCACTTCATGCAAGCCGGTATGTATCTTAGAAGCTAAATGCCCAAAGCGATGTGCCCTTTCCTGTTGTTCTTCAAGATAAAACGCTTCAATAGTTCCCGAGCGTAATGAAGATTCGTAATAGGCATCTTCAATATTTCCTAATGAGACCGATTTTGAGCCGTAGATTTCTCTGATCCAGTCGGCATTAGGCAGATTCACTCCTATAGGTGAAGCCGGAGCGTTATCGCCTGACTGAACTATAGCCTGAATCACTTTATAGCTGATACCATGAGCCTCAGACCGTTTATGCTCATCGAATATAGGTGAGTTTTGTTCAAAATAACCTGCTAACTGGCTGAGCTGATTAAACCGCTGGCTAGCCTCTTCATCGCGTAATGATACAACAGACTGCCATGAGCCGTGATACCCCAAAGGATCGCCATATACTTCAATAAAGCCGTTGGTGAAGTCAATATTAGGTTCGATATCCTGTACCCATTGAATGCTGTATTCGTCGAAAAGGCGTAAGTCGCCGCTCTCATAAAAGTTGATCAGGGTTTCAATGCTTTTAAACTGAAGCTCGGATAAGGCATACTTTTTTGCCCTTTCCAATGCAATGACAATTTTGCGAATCGCTTTTCCATAGCGGCCATCGGCTTTATAGACTTCTTCCCTTATCTTTCCGTTGCGTTTTACTAATCTGCTGTTCAATCCTATCGAAACAGGTTTTGAATCGTTGGAGTCTGATATGGAACGGTAGAACTCTTCAGCTTCCGGCTGGCTGATGCCGTCGTAGAAATTATTGGCTGAGGTTTGGATCAGATCGTCGCCCTGCTGCTGATTCACACGTTTGGGAGCTATAGCCGGATCAAAAATAATAGCTACGATCAACTGGTATAGCTCATCAGCCGTTTGCTGATGACGCAATGGCAATTGTGCTTCGTGCAGTGAATCATAAAGGGATCGAAAATATGACTCGCTAAAGCCGGGTTGAATCTTATCGGTAGAATAATGATGGTGGATGCCATTGCTGAACCAAACCCGTTTGGTGTATATCATAAAGTTGTCCCAGTCAGCTCCGCTTCGGCTTCCGCTATAATGCCTGACTATGGCTTCTAATGTCTTGCGGATAGTGAGATTGTATTTGTAGTTTTGATCCCAGATGATGTCGCGCCCAGCCATAGCAGCCTGATACAGATACCAGATGAAAAGCTTTTCTGACAGGTCTAATTGTGCGAAACCTCTTACCTGATAACGCAAGATTCGAATATCTGCAAATTGTTCTGTTTGCCAGATAAAGGGAGTGTCTGTTGTGTGCATAGCGATATATTAGAAGCTGCAAAAGTAGCAAATTTGTAGCTTGCGGATTGATCGAATATCCTTGGGCACATAGCCGGTTTAGGATATATAGTTTAAAGGTCAAGCTTCATTTGTATAGCTTTGACCTCTTTCTGCAGCTGCTTCACGGTTTCGGTCAGGGTATCCCGTTCCCGGTTTGCTTCGGGCATTTGCGAACTGATATAGTGCACAAAACGCCATACCTCTCTCACTTCGTTGATCGATAGCTCGTAAGGCTCATACAAGGTGTTGAGCGAATGAAGGATAAGCATCCCTTTCTCTTTGATCCTGTTTTCAACGATCTTGAATACGACCCCTTCTTCACGGGTCAGAATAATATAAGGCTGAAAGTTGCGAATAAAGCTCCAGTCGGTTACATATTCGCCTGTAACGTAGGATGCATCAGGTATGGGTAACATAGAATCACCGCTGATCTGGAAGGTACGATATTTTTTGTTGCGCGAGAGAAACGGCAGATGGAAGGCAGGTAAGATCCGTATATAATCCGGATCGGCAAAACCGGTGGTATAACCTGCTTTGGCTTTTTCTTCTACTAACTCTATGTTCTCCGTATTGCTGCTGTCAACAGTGGTAGTGAGTACCCGTAGCTTGCTGCCGGTGATGAACACATCGTGACCGCGTTCAAGCTGAAGGAGCTGAAACTCACCTAAGCTGCTCAGGTCTGTAGTGATCAAGGTGTCCAACGCAATATTATAATAGGAAGCTATGGCGATAAGAGCTTCCAAACCCGGCTCAGCTACCTGATTTTCATAACCGCTCAATGTGGAACGCTTCATGCCTAATGCCAGAGCTACCTCATCCTGAGTACGCTGGCGACGCTTGCGCAAAAGCTTGATGTTAGAACTGAAATACATAACTGTTGAATATTAAAGATATACCTGTAGGTATAAAAAAACTAAAAAAATGATCTCATAACTGATCGCATTATAAAAACGATTATATTTACGTCATGTTTTATGATTAAAATCACGTCAAAGATATAATAATTTATTGTCATCGGTTAAAAAAATTATCTCTATTTTATCGTATATCTTTTTAAAAAATCAGGTTTATGTCTGAGCGCATCGTTTTACATATGGATATGGACACTTTTTTTGTGTCGGTAGAGCGGTTGCTTAATCCGGTGTTGATTGGTAAGCCGGTGATCATAGGTGGTGCTTCCGACAGGGGCGTAGTGGCGAGCTGTAGTTATGAGGCGCGCCGTTTTGGCGTACATTCGGCTATGCCTATGCGGATGGCACGGCAATTATGTAGTCAGGCTGTATATATCAAAGGTGATATGGAGCTGTATTCGCGTTATTCGCGTTTAGTTACCGACATCATAGCCGATAGCGCTCCTGTGTATGAAAAGACTTCTGTGGACGAGCACTATCTTGATCTGACGGGTATGGACAGATTTTTCGATAGCTATCAATGGGCACAGGAGCTGCGGCAGCGTATCGTAGCACATAGCGGACTGCCTATGTCGTTCGGGCTTTCGGCCAATAAAACCGTGTCCAAGATCGCTACTGGTCAGGCCAAGCCAAACGGATATTTGCAGGTGCCAGTCCCTCAGATACAGTCTTTTCTCGATCCTTTGTCTGTGCGGGCTATACCTATGGTATCTGCTGCCGGATATAAGCTGTTGCGTTCTATGGGAGTAGCAACCATAGCTACGCTGCGGCAGATGCCATTAGTGATGATGGAGCAGCTGATGGGGAAAAATGGACGGACGATATGGCTGAAAGCCAATGGCGTAGATCATAGCCCGGTACAACCTTATACAGACCAGAAGTCAATCAGCAGTGAACACACCTTCGACAGAGATACAACCGATATGACTATCTTGCGCCAGACATTAGCTTATATAGTCGAGAAATTAGCGTTTGAACTGAGAACCAAACAAAAACTTACAGGCTGTATCACAGTGAAGATACGCTATTCTAATTTCGATACGCATAGCTTACAGCAGCAAATACCTTATACAGCTTTTGATCATCTGCTGCTCAATAAAGTGAATGCCCTTTTTGACCGGCTGTTTACACGCCGTATGCTGATCCGGTTGGTAGGCGTACGGCTCAGCCAGCTAGTAACTGGAACACCACAGTTAAATATGTTTGAAGACACATCCGAAATGATCAGCTTGTACCAAACTATGGATCATATCCGGCAACGATTCGGCAGACAAGCCATACGAAGGGCAGGCAGTATGACAGAAGTGGACAGAAACTAAACAGGAAATTCTGGTAACTACCCTGATGTACTATGGGGCGCACAAAATAAGACCGGATACCGACTTGATAGAAATATCACAAAAGGAACTAATTTCTGAAAAACAGCAAAAGATGTCTGAAATCTTATAATTTTGCAGCTATTCCTTCGTAAAACTCATAATTTTGTTTTCACATGATGAGACAGTATAAGCAATTACTCAAACTTATATTGGTGCTTTCAGGAATTACTAGCTGTTTGGTGTTTACCCGGTGTTCGCCTTCTCAGTCTGGCGAATCATCTGCCGAAGAGCAGGTCTATGAGCCGCAATATATGTTTGACATACTCGTAGATTCTCTGGAGATCATACAGGATCAGATAGGTAAGAATCAGTTCTTAGCCGATCTTTTGCAGCAATATGGAGTGCCTTATGCTACTATAGACCTGTTGAGTCGTAACTTTCGCGACACTTTTGATGTACGCCGGATACGGGCAGGAAATAATTATTTCGTCATGCTTACCAATGATAGCCTGCGGCAGCCCAAATATTTTGTCTATGAGATCAATAAATCGGATTATGTAGTTTTTAGCCTGAGCGATTCATTGTATGCTTATAGCGGACAGAAATCAGTTGAAACTCATATAGAGTGGGCGCATGGTATCATCCATTCTTCGCTTTGGAATACCATAGTAGGACAAGGTTATGATGCGGAGTTAGCTATTAAATTGTCGGATGTGTATGCCTGGACAGTGGATTTCTTTGGCATTCAAAAGTATGATAATTTCGAGCTGATGTACGAACGCAAATATATTGATGGGGAAGCGGTTGGAGTAGGCAAGATATTAGCTTCCCGGTTCAATCATTATAATAAGGATCAGTTTGCATTTTATTTTGAGCAGGATGGTGAAGGTGATTATTTTGATGAGAAAGGGGAGAGCCTTCGCAGGGCATTCTTGAAAGCTCCGTTGAAATATAGTCGGATCAGCTCTCACTTTACACATAGCCGCTATCATCCTATTTTAAAGATACACCGGCCTCATCATGGAGTTGATTATGCAGCACCAACAGGTACTCCGGTCTATGCGATCGGACAAGGAGTAGTAACACGCAAAGGGTTTCAAAAAGGAGGAGCCGGGAACTATTTATATATCAAACACAACAGCACTTACACCACAGCGTATATGCACCTGCAAAAATTTGCATCCGGAATACAGGAAGGTACGCGTGTAACACAAGGACAGCTGATAGGATATGTAGGCAGTACGGGATTAGCTACCGGACCGCATTTAGATTTCAGATTTTTTAAACATGGTCAACCCGTCAATCCGCTTACCGTAGAATCGCCACCCGCAAAACCTGTAGAACCGCAAAATATGACTGCTTTTGCCAACTTAGTAGCAGAGAAACAAAAAGAACTGACCGATTTTATCAATGAGCTTAATCTGGCCCAGTCGGACGAGATAGCCTCAGAAAGCGATATCTGAACCTCTTCGCATAATCATTCGATAGAAATCGGCTTTTTTACTGCCTGAATCTCAATACCAATAGTTTATACATTGGGTTTATTCTGTTTGCGGCTGTTTTTTATCCTTTCTTTTGCGCTTAGGGAAACTGCCGGGTAAGATCACATTGATCAGTTTCTTGCCCCATAGACCCAACTGAATACCTGCTACCAGACTTGCTACAGAAAGTACAAACGTCCATAACCCGTAGCCTTCCTTAGGACCTACCACCATCATTGCAACCGAGAGGATTAGAATGATGATGCTGAAGAGTATCTTGATCTTAAGCAACGGAGTATTTAATGTTTTAAAGCGGGTAAACCCATCTATCATGCCGGTAATCATTGCTAACACTAAGGTAAAAGGGAAAAGAAAGACAGCTGCTTGCAGTATATTAATGATCAGCTCGGGATGAAATCCAACAAACATATAGCTGATGATGATAAAGACAGGAATTGTAATTACCAATGTTTGCGACAGATGAATAGCAATAGGATGCAGGTCTAAATTGAGTAATCGCAGCCTGTTGAGAGCCACTTTCTCGCGATAAGGTTCGAATACTTTGCGGGACATGCCGCAAGCCGGACAAACATCACCCAGCTTGTCGGCTTCCATGACATAGCCACAAGGGCGACAACGTACGAGTTCTTTCATATGAATCAGATGTTTAATGTGTAGTTTAGATGATTTAAAGCTTCGGTCTCAAAGATAAACATATATGTGATTAAACCACATAGGACGACATATTTTATTGAAATAGGGAAATATACTATGAACCCCACTATGGCAATTGTGTTTTTTCAGGCGAATTACACGTTCCGATCTTTTTTTAAGAGCTCTGTGGTATGATTTTTTTGCCTTAGTCGGCTGAAACCGGCTATATTTTTTAAGACGCCAATGTATCGACTGCAAAATAGGTCTGAGAAAGTAGTTCGTCATATTTTGGAAAAAATCGGGATAGACTGTTTTTACTTAGCATTCCATACTACCACCGAAATATTTCTTTCAAAATATGGTCTTAGCGAAACTGTGATGCCACAGTACAATTGTTGGCGACACGAATCACACTCATGATAAAACATTCCATGATTTCGTGATGATCAATTCCACGCCCACTAGCTTTCTCAATTAATGGAAGTTGACACAAAGCCGATGCAGCCGTAAAACTCTTTGAGTAAGCGCATTCTTCCCCACGGACTCACCTCTTTATCTTTAAAGGTCTATGGAATATCAGCTTTCACTATTTTGGTGATTGAGATAATGAATCTAAGATATTGTTATTGAAAACATTATACTAGTTCCAGTAAATCAATTGCATGATTTGGGTTGCATATAAATTCACACTAAAGGGTGATTACAAAAAATCATAAACCTCTATTCCTTTGCCTAAATATTTTAAAACTTTATATCATGAAAAAGATTTACACAATCATTCTAGGATTAGGCATATGGCTTTTGATACCTTTCATTTCTAACGCCCAACATTGGGAAACGCTCTCTCAACAATATACAAATACCGATTGGCATACAAAAATGATTTTTGCTTCGGGTTATTCTAATATTGTAACCACCAGTCTGTTAAACAGGAGTGGCGATCACTATATTTCATTTGATGGCGGGGATAGCTGGAGCAATATGGACTCACAGTTTGACGACATAAAATTTACCGGTGTGTCTATTGGTCGTGACGGTTCGGTATTAATTGGAACACATGGTGGTGAAGCCTTGTCTTACGTGAGTTTTAAATTTTATAAATCTCCCGATGGTTTAAGCGACTGGGAGGACTTAGGACAGTTATTTTCACCTGATGTAGTTGACCAAAAAACAAGAAAACTCTATGATGTAACTCGTAACAATACATTTTTTATTGGTCGGGGTACTAATATCCAAAAATCAACCGACAATGGTCAAACTTGGAATATTTTATTTGCTGTACCTTTAAGTGGTATTCATCCTATTTCTCTTGCCGCTTCTTATTCTGGAGATACGATTATTATTGGCTCCTATAATCAAGGTATCTATTATTCTCATGATGGCGGAGAGTCCTTTCAATCTTCCGAATCTGGAGTGGGGAACATAAATGTTGGAGGTGTTTTCGTGCTACCAAATGGAACGATCATCGCAACGACTCTCAATAGCTTTTACAAATCAACTGATGGAGGAGTAAGCTTTAATTCTATCGATTATATCGATTTAGACACCAATGAACCCATTTATGCCATGTTCACTTTTGTTTTATACAACGAAGCAAGAAATCAGTTTTATCTGGTTGCGAATGCAGGCGGTAATAACAAGGTTTTTGTTTCTACTGATGCGTGTGCGACATGGAAAAATATTACAGGCGATTTAGGCAGTAATGATATTATTGATTTTGCAGTGAGCAAAGACCATCTGTTTGCCGTAAAAAGTGACCAAGACCCAAATATTTACCGAATAAAAATAGATGATTTGGGGTTGGGCAACTCAGGTGTATCAACTACAGAAATGAATAATGTATTCATGTATCCGAATCCGGCAACCCATAACATATATTTTGAAAATTTGCCTGAAAAATCTACGATTTCCATTATGAACAATTTGGGTCAATTGGTATATCAATCAAATTCAGCAAATTCGTCTGAAACCATCGAAGTTTCTTCTTTTGCTGCAGGTATTTATATGGTAAAAATTGACTCGAATCATAAAGTAATATCTAAAAAGTTGGTTGTAAAATAATTGTAAGCTTTAAAAATAAATGATAGAATCAATTTAAGATCAGGCTATTGTGTCTTAAAAGATACTGTGCCTACATCAAATACTACATTTTCGTATTGTTGAAAGGCTCAGTTTACTGCTTCACCCATTTTCCGCTTTCGTTTAGCCCTGTAGCTGCACTCAGGCGATAAATATAAGTGCCGGACGGTAATTGTGCGGTGTTGATGTGGCTTTCCTTTTCGTGTACCTGCTTGCTTAGCATTAATTTCCCTTGGCTGTCGAACAGCTCCAACAAGGCATTGGGATGCTGTGCTGCTAACCTCACCTGCATGATGGCACTACCCGGATTGGGATACACTATGGCTTCACGTAGCAGACTTTCCTGCAGCTTGTTTTGACCTGTCAATAAGCCTTCGCTATTGAGTTTTAAGACGATGATATCGGTTTGGGGTAGGGGATCATTCAGATAATCGTAACGAGTGCCAGTTATCAGGCAGCCACCATCGCGGGTAGCAATGAGGTTCGTCATTAGATGGTTTGCATTGCCACCATAAAATCTTTCCCAACGGATATTGAGCAGGCTGTCGGTTTGCAGTATAACAAACCAGCTTGGAGATGGGTAATGGTATGGGTCAAGTACATAAGGCATATTGTGAGTGCCTCCAATAAATAAAGTGTCCTTGTTTTTATAGTCAATACCATTCAAAATTGCAGGGGCATTGAGTGTGTCGTTTGTTTGCCATTGATTATAGGTATATCCGGTGGTATCAATTGGATTATGCTGTTTGATGAAACCAAGACTATGATAATCATTAGTTTTATCTCCTAAAAGAAAAAAACTACTATCACTGTCCCATTTAACGCCAAAACTTGATGTGAGATATTCAGGGATAATTTGCTCTTGAACTCGATTGAACTGAAAATCAAATAATTCGTATTTATTAGTTAATTCATTTATAGCCCAATAGGTATAGTTGTCAAGCTTTCGAAGTTGAAAATAAGTCGAGGGGGATGTGTTTAAAAAACGTGATTTTAATAGTTCAAAGGAATTATTAGTTTCAATAAGGTATGAATGAAATAGTGCACCGGATAAATGTCCGGTTATGCTTAAAAAAAGATTTCCATCATCTGATATATTTCCGTTAGCACTTAAAATACGATAATTACTATCTGCAAAAAAACTAGTAGATTGACTGATATTTAATTCATTATCAACGTAGTTGAGTAATATTCCTCCATTATTTCCTTGAGCCGAGGCTTCGTGAAAAAATGATAATAAAATCACTTGATCATCAATACTTTTTAACAGTTGTGATATTAATGTGTTGTGCCCTTCAAAATCGAATTGAATTGAGTCTAAAAAATCTCCAAGATGGTTTAATTTAATAAGTAATGCCTTTGATTTATAAGGTTGATCAAGCTTGCGAGAGCGACCGGCGATAAAGATTGATCCGTCTTTTTCTTCTATCAAATCACGCGCATAATCATCTTCTTGAGGAGTTGACATAAGAAACTCCCATGTGGCTTGCTGAGCATGACTGAAGATAGTCAACTGCATAAATACAGCAGCTAAGATGGATTTAAATATGTTCATGACAATTATTTTTAACAGGGATATTTTGTAATCTAATTAAACTCAAAGTCACACTCAAACAAGGATAAAAAAAACAGACTTCTCAAAGCAATGAAAATCGAACACAGAATGGTTTAACAATATACTAAGTAACCTATTTATCCGAACAGCCTGTGCAAAACAGGTAGCAGACGGAGTGTGATATTTGTTTATCTCAGATAATTGTAATATGTTGGTTGTCATCCTGTTAAACATAATTTCTTATTGATTACTTCAAATTGAATGGTGTAAAGATATAAAAAAATATAGTGCAAACATCAAAAGCTTCACTTTCGTGTTGTTGATAAAGCGCAGTTTACTGCTTTACCCATGTCCCGCTTTCGTTTAGCCCGGTAGCTGCACTCAGGCGATTAATATAAGTGCCGGACGGTAATTGTGCAGTGTTGATGCGGCTTTCCTTTTCGTGTACCTGCTGGCTTAGCATTAATTTCCCTTGGCTGTCGAACAGCTCCAACAAGGCATTGGGATGCTGTGCTGCTAACCTCACCTGCATGATGGCACTGCCCGGATTGGGATACACTATGGCTTCACGCAGCAGACTTTCCTGCAGCTCGTTTTGTCCTGTCAACAAGCCTTCGCTATTGAGTTTGAGTAATAAAACATCAGTCTGGTTTGTAGCGGAATTCTCAAAATCATATACCCAGCCACCGATAAGGCAACCTCCATCATTCGTAGAAATGATTTTCCCCATCACATAATACGCATCACCACCATAAAATCGTTCCCATCTTACATTGAGCAGGCTATCGGTCTGAATAATTACTAGCCAGGAGGCTTCCTGAGCAAAATATGGGTTTTGCACCGATAGGTTTCTTGTAGCTCCTATAAAAATAGAATCCTTATTGTTAAAGTCAATACTTTCCTTGAATGCGGGATGATCAACAGTATCGGTCAAACGCCAGTAATTTGTTAGTAGAGCTGTAGTATCAAATGGATGATACTGCTTGCTAAAACCTAATGAAATGCCGGGAGAAGCTGGATTGCTTACTTTTCCGGCAGAGTAAAATGTGCTTTCACTATCCCATTTCACTCCTATACTACCGATCGAATATGTTTGATATCTATATTTTTCAAGCATATTTAATTCTGAATCAAGCTGGTAATACGTTCTTTGTAGTATGTCGGCAAGCCAGTATTCATTGGTAGAAAGCTTTTTAAACTTGTTAAAATAGCCGTTATCAGAATGTTCAGGAAACACAACCGCCTTGATGCTGTCGAATTGATGGTTGAACACGTAGAAAAAAGGACTACCCCATGAGTTTTGATTAATATGATAAGAACCGCCTACAAGAAACTCGTTTTCTGCTGTATTTGCATGCAACGCAAATAAACTGTTTGAAGAGGGAAAATCGAAAAAAGTGGAATCAAGCAGGTTTAAGCCGTTATCCATTTTGTAAAATGCAATACCCGATTGGGTGCTTTGCTGATCAGTATTTAAATAAGAACCAACAAGATACAGAAAATCTGTAGAATCAAAAATATTGCTGATATGCAAATCTTTGTTTAGGTGGCGTAAATGATTTTCTACCAGTACTTCCCCTTTATCGTTAAGTAGAATAACAGAGGCAATATCATCTTCTTCGGGTGAAGCGTTCATTGTGGTGTAGGTTAAGATAATTTTGTTGTCTTGTGTTTGAATCACATCATTAAAGTATTCATGCTCAGGGGATGTGATTTTGAACTCCCATGTGTTTTGTTGGGCATAGCTGATTACTGCCAACTGCATAATTAGAGCAGTTAAGATAGATTTAGGTGCATTCATGATAATTATTTTTAATAGAGGTATTTTGTGATGTAATTAAACTCCAATTCCTACTCAGACAATGATAGAAAACAAGTTTTTCAAAGAAACGAAAAGAAAATTCAGGACGGTTCAACAAGCTGCTAAGTAATAAAGTATTTGAAACAGCTTTTACAAAATGTGTAGCTGCAAGATTATATTCTTTATTTATATAGAATAACACGTAGATTATCAGGTTATTAAATATTGTTTTTTTTGATTGTCTCAAAATAAATAGAACATATCTAACCATAAATATAATATATATAACAAAAATCTCACTTATTTATTGTTACCTAAGCCATGAAAAGTTTTGCTCTCACTTATTCGATGATGCTTTTTTATTCGTATCTATAGCTGTATATCGGATGTAGGTACATTAAATATAACTAATTTTCAATGGATAATAGTGTATTTATCTAAATTATTTTAATTTTTGTAAATAATTCGGGTTTAGGTAAAAAACTAGCTATGAAAAAATATTATTGTCTGCTCTGCTCCTCATAACGGGCAGTGGCTACACGAAGGTGGCGATTTCGGAACTGCGTCTGTATCACTTATTATACACCTTGATACGAGATGAAACGATAGATATTCAACTGAAACCCACTATGGCGTATGACCACTTGTCAGGCAACGGTGATTATTGTTTCCTTATTATCCAAATATCTTGTGGTAACCATTTTCCGTTTTCAGGTTTTGTCACAATATGTTCTAAGATCTCAACATTTTCGAATAATTGTCTCATAAATCCTTGAGGATGAAATGTTGAAAAAGTTCTATGTCCTTCTTTTACTTTTCCTCTAACAACCAATTGGTTTTTATCATATTTGATCAATTCCAAATCAGTCAATTTAACCTTGAAATTATCTCCTTGTGTCGACAGGAACATTATTCCATTTGGTTTTAAAATCCGATATAACTCCTTGTACCAATCAAAATGCAGCTGCTCAGAAAGGTGAGTAAAAATCGATATGCCATAAATCACATCTATAAAACTATCTTCATATGGTAATTGAGCCTTTAATGAATTATTATTGAATTTAATACCAGTCAGGTTTTTGGAACACCAATCAATAGATTCTTTGTTATAATCAGTTCCATAATATTCACATCCATTCCCAATTATATGTGGTAAGTGTCGAATAATCCGGCCAGGTCCACATCCCCAATCAAGTATCCTTTTATCTTTTAAATCAATATGTTTTTTGAAATGGTCTGTCAACCACTTAGCAGTTTCGATACTTTCGGTGTAATATTTCTGATAATTTATTTGGAACGATTCATAGATCAGGTAATCAGGTGGTAATTTCACATCAGGATTCATTGATTTAAAATCCTTGTTAATCTTACGATTTTTAAATTTTAGTATGTAATATCTCACCCAATCAGTGAAATACATTAATCCAAGCCCTCTAAGTAGATTTGAAATCTGTCCCTTTTTCATTTATTTCTAATCAATTTTTTGCTTAAATATATATTTTATTCTTGTTGTATTAAAATCACATTGCTGGTTTGCAGAACGCTTCTTCACACTGTTGCCTAACGTCTCGGGCGGTTTTCGAAGTGATTTGCAAAATGCAAATCGCTTGTTGGTGGACAGTCCCGCAGGGCTGGTGGACACTGCAACCCGCTGTTATGCTTTCGTGCATTATTCTAAATCGAGTATTAGCTTAATATTCTCACTCACCCTTTCAGCTATGTGCGTTGGTAAGTCACCAAGCTTTTCCATTAATCTACTATTGTCAATCGCCCTAAGTTGGTCTATCATGATGTCGCAATTTTCATGCACATTAGCAGTACCCTTTTCCAAATATACCCGCAATAACTCAGATTTCTTGTTCACATTGGTCGTAATTGGGCAAATAATGGTTGATGGATGAGGTATTTTATTCAATAGGTTTGTCTGGACAACTAAAACAGGTCTCGTCTTTCCTGGCTCTGTACCGATTTGAGGATTCAAATCAGCAATCCATATTTCAAATTGTTTAGTCTGCATACCCAAGCTGCTCAAATTCTTTAAGTATGGACAGTGAATCTGATTTCACAAGCTCAGATTCTTTCCTGAACTTTTCCTCAAGAATCATCCTCTTCTGATGCTTGTTGTAATACTCGATTGCTTCGTTGATATAGCGATTTCTTGGCTTTTTAATCAAGGCCAGAATCTTTTCGGTCTCTCGGAAGATAGATTCGTCAATTTTCAGTGATACATTTTTCATACCGATTGTATTTTGTACCACAAAAATATATCATTTTGGTATATGCTATAAGTATTCTAAAAAAAATGCATAAAGTATGACGTTTTGGCAAGCTTGCCGAAGTGGCGGATTTTGCAGATCCCGATAGCTATCGGGATCAATTGAAGAACGAACTTTTAATTTCCAAAAATTTTTAATCAAAGCACTTTGCCCGCCCTAGTGTTCAACGTCCCGGGTGATTTGCGAAGTGATTTGCATTTTGCAAATCGCTTGTTTGTGGAAAACCCGTAGGGGCTTCCATCTAACGCCTTATCTACGACACAAACATAACCATTCATTCATTCAAAACCTACAACATTTGTGAGATAATTTAATTGAGGAAAGGCAAATTGCGCCAAGCCCCACTATGGCAATTGTGTTTGCTTCAGGCGGCTTACAAGGACAAGCCTTTTGAAAAAGCCATTCAACATGTTTTTTCCAATGCGAATTGAAATCTGTCTTTCTGGTATTTTCTGAGGCTGGTACTTCAGTATTGGAAGTTGAATTCAATCACAATCAACTCAGTCAGTGCAGATTGCCGATAGATTATTAATTTTCGTGAATTATTTATTTTATAATCATAAATTTATACACGCTCAAGTTATTGTCAGTCTGTAGATTGATAAAATAGATGCCCGAAACAAAATTTTTGGTATTTATCTCAAAATTTTGAAGGCCATTCAAATTTCCGGAAAATACTTTTTTTACAACACGTCCGGACAAATCACGAATTTCAATATGTATGTCAGCATTTTGTCTCAGATACAGTTCAAAATTGATTAAATCCTGACTCGGATTTGGAAAAAGATGTACCGAAAAATTTCCATCAGCCCGCAATTCGGTTATTGTAGTGGTAAAATCGGCACCGGTACCAATTACCCCTTCGGGTGGCGGAATAACCAAAATACTACCGCAATTAAATTCATCAGCCCCTATGTCGTAGGGTTCAGTTCTTGTGCAACCGTCGTAATCATATAGGGCACTTTCTACTGCAAAGCCATTGTCAACAGCCGGACTCGAAGAATTTAAATGATAATTGGCGTCCAAATCAGGATTTTCGTCCAAACTATTGGTATCGAAGCCTGTTGCTGTTTTCCAATCAGCAAAATTCAATAAAGATTCGCTGATGCCGTCATCGAATTGTACTCCATTTTGACGATAATAGATATTGTAATCAATTTCACAATCGCCTAACATATTGCTGTTTATGTCATTTTCGTAATATCTGATTTGAGCAATGGGACGGTTTGTTGATTCTGCAATGGAAAAGATATTGTTAAACACAAACACATCAGAACATGGAGGTGCATACATATCGTTCAGCGCTTCAACCCAAATGTAACCTGTGTTCATGAATAGTGCGGCATGCGCTTCTCTTGCTGCATTTATCACCGTATTGTTGTAAACGCGTGGATTTTTGGCGGCATACAAGCCAATCCCGGCGTGATCTGTGTTGATCACAATATTGTTTCGCGCAATTCCGTCAATATTTTCGTAGAGTATCGGGTTTGATTCGGGGTCAAACCATTCCTCGTCGGTATAGAAACCCAAAAGTATTCCGTTAGCACCTGTTTCCATCACCAAATTTCCTTCAACCACAGTATTGACGGAGCCACCTTTTGAATAGATTCCGGTTGTAGAAATATCGTGTATATAGCAATTTTTTATAGTCAGATTGTTGCAATTAACGGCATCAATCCCTTCAGCATTTGGATTTCCGGCGTTGGCAGGTCCTACACCTGAATTGTATATTTCGCAACTTTCAATCAGCAGATTATTACAGGCCGGAGTCAGTTTAAGACAATCTCTTCCCGTATCGTGAATAATACAGTTTTTTATGGTGATATTACTTACGCCACGGCGTTCAGAAATTGGATAACCCCAATTCCAGTTGCTTTCCAATTTTATGCCGTAATAGTATCCTCCGACAATTTCCAAGCGCTCGAGTTTGCCGCCAATTATTTCGGGTTTGTGATACCAGATACAAAAATTAATGTCCGGGTCGTCAATAGGTGCGGTTATGACAGCCCACTCGTTTTCGTAAGAACGTATCGTAATATCGTCTAAATCTATCCTAATTTCGTGACCCGTATAATTTCCGCCACGCATGACAATGGTGTCGCCTGCAGTACACTGCCAAAGTGCATGTTGCAAGGTAGCATACGGATTATTGATGGTTCCGTTGCCAGATGTATCACTACCATTGGTTGCCACAAAATGCGTATTTTGTGACAAAACAAAGCTTGATGTGAGAATCAAAATGGTTAGCAGTAAATTTTTATGTGCCATGATATTTCTTTTTGTGGTAGAAGTCGTTGCAAGTTAATGAAAATATCAATATCCCGCACGCCCGATTTATTTTGAAATTGTATTTGATAAAACCAAAAAACCAACCAATACAGCATTGATCCTTTTTTGGTAGTTTTTTTGAATATCTTGTGTGAATGTTAACGTCTGACCAGCTTGCCGCTGTGGCGGACTTTACCGATCTCGATAGCTATCGGGATAAATCGAAGCAGTTATTTGTCGCTTTTGCCAAACGAGCTGTTATGTTGCCGTACAATTTTGCTGTTTTAGAAATTTATTTTACTTTTGTTGTGTAATGATGTGTAAGGTTGTATAACTATGGAAAAGCTAATCAATATAAAAAAAGCTGCGGAAATACTTAATGTAAGTGCAGAAACACTTAGAAGATGGGATAATTCTGGAAAGTTCCCAAGTCTAAGACATCCTATTAATAATTATAGAGTTTATTCGGAAGAACAATTAAATAATTTTATTCAAGAAATGAGAGCGGACTACGGGCTTTTCGATGAAGTCGAAGAAGAAGTTCAAATAAAAATTGAGCCTTTTATTGAAACTGAACTTGGTAAGCTCTTTAATATTGACGCCGTTAAATTATTAAGAGAATTAGAACCAAATTCAGTAGATTTAATTTTTGCCGATCCACCTTATAATATCAAAAAGGCTGAATGGGATACATTTTCAAGTCAAAAAGAATATATAAACTGGAGCTTGGAATGGATAAGAGAAGCTCATAGAGTTTTAAAAAATACAGGTTCACTGTATATCTGCGGCTTTTCTGAAATCTTAGCAGATTTAAAATGGGCAGCTTCTCCATTGTTTCAGGGGTGTAAGTGGTTAGTCTGGTTTTATAGGAATAAAGCAAATCTTGGTAACGATTGGGGAAGGTCACACGAAAGTATTTTACATTTTAGGAAATCTAAGAAATTCACATTTAATATTGATGAAGTTCGCATTCCGTACAATGCCCATACTCTAAAATACCCAAAGAGGACACAAGCTGAAACATCACAATATAGCAACGGGAAAAAGAATACGAATGTATGGGAACCCAATCCTTTAGGGGCAAAACCAAAGGATGTATTGGAAATTCCAACTATTTCGAACGATGCCTGGGAAAAATACAAGCATCCAACCCAAAAACCTGTTGAACTGTTAACTAAATTTATACTATCATCAAGTAATGAAAATGATTTGGTCTTAGACCCATTCGGAGGTTCAGGAACTACTTTTGCGGTGGCAGAGGCTTTCGGCAGGAGGTGGTTGGGTTCGGAATTGGAAATAGGATATTGTAACCTAATTAAGGAAAGAGTTACGGATACCAAACATATTGTAAGAATCCGTAGTCAAAAAGATGAGATTGCTTCTGAAAATAGGAGAAAAAAATTAAGGGGCTAATAATTTTCTATGGTCGAAGACGATAAGTTCTGAAAATCGTTTTATGTAATCGGAATAAGGTTTTTTCAATGCAATAGGAGGTGGGTCTAAATAATATATTCCTTCTAATTTTGTGAGGAATTTTGTGTAAACCATAAACAATCCGGACACGAGCGTGTAGCTAATATTGTCGGATCCTTTACGCTGCACATCGTTTTGAAAAATGCCAATCACTTTTTGAGGATGGTTAACAAAGCGTTCCAAGAGGATTTTATCAATAAAAATTTTACCCATCCTATCTTTAGAAGTAGTCTTAACTGATACAACAATTTCTCTTTCGTCTAAGGAAGTTGCTGTAGATTTAACTTTTTCATAAGGAGATAAAATCAAATCATTTTCTACCTTGTAAACCTTTTTCCCTTTTTCTGTTTCGTAGGGAATCTGTAGAATTAATTTTTTGTTCGATACACCGATTTTCGAAAAGATTGTCTTTATAAGCTCTTCAAATCTGTTCCCAACGTGTTTCCTTGCACTATTCGGGTTGACTAATAGGTCAGAACCCGCACCGATGGCCTGTTGGATTGTATAAACGACGCTGTCTATGTTATTTTTTTCTTCTATTGAAACACTTTTATTCTCTCGTACTTTTTCCAAAGTGTCTTTTAATAACTTGAATTTTTCAGAGAAGGTTTCAGGTTCTTTAATAAATAAGATACTGTTAATAGGGCGTATAAATTTAGTCGTTCCAGCAATTTCAGATGAATAAATAGTATAGTTCTCTTTGACTTCAGACTTGCTTATTACATTTGGCAGATATTGAAGTACTCTAATCGTAACATCAGAAAACTCTTCTAAAGTTAATTTAAACTTTTGTAGATCTTTATCAAGAGAAAGCATTATATTTTTTTCTTCAAAGATAACTCTATTTTTTTCTGAGGGTCTTTTTGTATGGCACATAACGGTCAAGTATAAGCGTAGTGCGGGGTTTCGGAGACGTTTTCTGTCCGCCCACCGCAAAGTTTATTAAGAGCAAAAATACTCACTTTTAGCCGTTCAGCCCGCATTACGCTTATACAATGTTGTGTGCAGTCTTCTTTCATTTTTCTAAGTTCACCTTATAGTTTGTCGGAATGTCGCAAATGGAAGTCAATTCTCCTTGAATTTTCAAAAGATTAGCAGTTTCGGTGTTTTCGTTGTAATTATAAACTCGATACAGGAAATATTTCTCCTTTTCGATTTTGCTCCTTTCCAATTCATTTCTAGTTACGTAGAATGTAGAATTCAAACTTCCTTTGGTGGTTTTTACTTCTATAAACTTTTCATTGCCGTTTAGGTCATAGGAAAGAATGTCAAAGCCCGAACCATCTCCCTGGTCTTTTGCAACGTGCTTTACCTTATCAGCCAATTTTGATTTTCCATTTTCTGTCAGGTACTCAACCTCTTTTTTAAGCACCCATCTCTCTCCTAAATCTCCAATTCTTTTGTTTTCAATGTTGTTTTGAATATGGTTGATAATCCTTGGTGTAAAGTCAATGGATTCACCTTTTGATTTTAGATTTAAGATTGAAGTTTCCTCTACTACTGTCGTTTCAACTTCTGTTTTCTTAGTAATTGTTGGTCTGTCTAAATGCCTAACTACAGCGTAGATAAAATCTTGGGTTAATACATTATGGTCTTTGTCTCGGTAGCACTCGAAGTCGAGGCGATTCTCGTGAAGGTTCAAGAGTTCTTGGTCTCCTTCAATTTCATATCGAACTAATTCACACAGATTGTGAAACTGTCCGATATTTTCTATTCGTCCGCCTATCGGTTTGTATGTGAATTCTACCTTTTCTGCAAAGTCTTTGAACATTCGATACTTGTAGAAGAAATATCTCTCAGGGTAATAAAGTGTCAAATAGACTAAAACAGCTCTATGGTCTTGATAGTCATTGAGGTCGACAAAATTTGTTGTGTTTAAACTTTTAAAGTCTGAGCGAAAATTTTCAACTCGTTCCAAAATGTCGAAGTCTTCATCATAGAGGATTTTGAACATTTCTCGAATTTGTTCAGGCGATTCTTCAACATTCTTCAGAAGCATTCTTTTCGGAAAATATTGTCCCGAATCGAGTAGGTTTCCTGCCTTGTTTAATGAAAGTTCGAGGTTTTCATAAAAGTCCTGTGCATCAATGTCGAAGTTGTCTTGAAACTGTTTAATAGCCCTCCATTTGTAAATTTCTTGGTCGTGAACTTGCGCAAGGTTCCTTTTATATTCTTCAATGTATGACTTTACAATTTGTCGATTCATTTCGTTTTTTTAGATTGCACACAACGTCTTTTTTACGACACAAATATAAACATTCGTAAAATAATTTTATAAAAAAAGGAAAATGCTCTGTAAAAGACAGAAAAACAGCACTTTAACTTGTGAAATAACAAAACAATAAATTTGCGTCTACGAATGTTTTGTTTTTTTCGCTTTTCTCATGAAGAGTGAAACAAGGGATGTGGACAACCTGATTCAGGAATTTGACAAAAAAGCTGATTTTGCAACAATACAGCGCAAATGCGTTTTTGAATTGTAAAAGTGTGGTTATGAGCTTTCTAAAGCATGTCTTGACCGTGTAGTTCATACTTCCATCCGCTTTGAATTAGAGGGTGACATATGAGAAAAAAATATTAATTGTATCTTCGTGAAAAATCTATAACAAGGTGGCCGAGTATCACCGGAATAGGTGTCCGACTAAGCTCCGGAAAATATGCGTGCCGAAACCATTTTCTTTCATTTTTTACCTTTTTTATAGGTGAGCGAGCATCTTTTTTTACCTCATTTGGCTGGATTTAGTGGCAGACGATGCTCTGGAATACCCACCCTATTGGTCAAAGATCCCATTCAAGAGCTTCTGACTCCTCCGGATAAAACATCCAATGATGACAACGACTACCAACTGCATTTGGAGTTCAAATTTGATTCACATTTTTTTAATTGACACCAGTGAAGAATCTTTAAGATGTGCCAACTGATAAGTGATTTTTTTGAATTTTACGAATTTTATATGTTCTTTGGGCGAACAGCCAACGTGGTCGTAAAAATGATTTCTTATTGTGCGGTCGGTAACTCCTAATTCCTTAGCTAATTTTGTGACCTCAATGTTTTCTTCACTGTTTTCAATTAAATTAACAGTTTCAGTACTTAGTGACAAATCACGAACCAATAAATTATCAAAAAAGATTTTTTCCATTTCGGCAAACATTGTTTCTGTATCGGTTGCCTTATTCAACCGTTGAATAAATTTACGAGTAATGTCTCCAAATAAATCTTCGGTATTCATCAATCAAGGCAAGGAATGAATTGGTGTTTTGGTGAGATAAGCCAATGCGTATGGCTTGACATGAGCTGCACAAATTTTAATTCTATCCGTATTCGATTGGACGATGATTTTTTGTGTTGTCATTATAGAAATAGTGAGATTCGCAATGACAGATTCGTTCAATGTTTGATTGATTACTTTAAACGGATGATCAAAGAAATATCCAAAAGTAATTATTGGATAAGGTAGAATAAACTCTGGGCTGGAAGTCAATTCAGAAACTAAAGTGTCTATATAGAAATAATCGTCAACGATGCTTGCCAAGAACGTATTTTTCGGTTTCTGAAATGTAAAGTTGACGGTTTCCATTCTCTAAAGCATATTTCGTTTTGTTTATGCTTTTATTGAATTCATTTTAATTGTTTAGCATTAGCCTGATAACCAATGCTTAAAATCGTTAGAATTAGACCGACTTACAAATATTTGTTCTTTGGTGGTGACGTGAAGATTTAATAATAACCGGCCGGAGAACCAAATGACTATATCTTTAACGACTTTACGCGATACAATGTATTGCCGGTTGATTCTGAAAAAATCATTTGGAGACAGTTGCTGCGACAGGCTTTCTAAGGTGTCGTCAATAACATAGCTAACATTGCTTAATGTATAAACCTTAACAATTTTAAACTCAGTACGAAAATAGGCAATATCATTGGTTGCAACAGGAATTAGTTTATCCTTATACGACACCAGGAGTGATTTTTTATATGACGATTCCCGCCCTATTGTTTCTATCAGGTTTTGCAAAACCGTTGAATTATATTGTTCTGGCCCTTTTGCCTGTAACAGCTTTCTCATTTTTGTAAGTGCACGACTGAGGTCTTCTTTATTGATTGGTTTTAAAAGATAATCAATGCTGTTCACCCCGAAAGCTTTTAACGCATACTCATCGTAAGCCGTGGTGAAAATGATGGGCGCTTCAATGGTAACCTCCTTGAATATCTCGAACGCTGATCCATCGGCGAGATGAATATCAAGAAAAACCAAGTCCGGCATAGCGTTCTCGCAAAACCATTTAATACTTTGTTCTATGGTTTGGAGTACAGCTATAACCTCAATATCGGCTGCAACCTCACCAATTAAGTTTTTAAGGTGTTTGGCAGCTCTGTTTTCATCTTCTATTAGTAATGCTTTCATTTACATATGCTGTTTTGAGTTGTTTACAGGATAATGCAATGGCAGGGTGACACTGAATTGTCCTGAATTGTTTGAAATTTCAATTTCTTTCTGATATTTCAACCTGAAACGTTCGGCAAGGTTTGATAATCCGATACCACTTCCGCTCTGGGGCGATTTTTTAAGCTGTATCTTGTTCGATACGGTTACAAATGGTTCGGGACCTACAGAAACTGAAATGATTAAAGGAGTTTCTAATGTAATTACATTGTGTTTAATTGCATTTTCTATCAAAAGCTGGATACTTAACGGAACTATTTCATAGCTCAGATATTGATTATCGATTGAGATTTCAAATATCAGGCTGTTTTCATACCTTAACTGCATAAGATCAATATAGCTGTGGGTAAATTTAAGTTCATTCTCCAGGGTTGTTGAATCTTTATTTGACAACAAGTAGCGGAATACCGATGAGAGCTGCTGTAGGTAGTTACGTGCCATATCGCTATTCTCTTCAATCAACGAGTCGAGGGAGTTAAAAGTATTGAATAAAAAATGAGGGTCAAGCTGATTTTTAAGCACTTCAAATCTCGACCGCTCATTTTCGGCCTTCAATGTTTCATATTCAATGGCAAGCCTCTGTTTTTGAGATGATAAATAAACAATAATTGATAAAAAAAGCACACCGGTTGCTAATACAAAGTCTTTCACCAATGGGCCGATACGTCCACCGGGAGGAACATCCTTTATATTGCTGACGAATTGCATTAAAAGTGAAATGATAGTATTAAAAAAGAGGGCAATAGTTAGCGAACAAGCGATTACCACAAAAATTTTAATTCGTTCTTTTAGTTTGCTCTCCAGAATTTTAAAATTTACGGCAAACAGGGTAAAAAAGTAAATATATGACCCTATAGTAATAATGAGGGTTACCCATAAGTTGAAATCCCTTTCAACATGTGGCCTCTCTCCTGACGGAACAAAAGCAGCACGTCCAAAGTAGAGAACGATAGCCAGCAACAGGGATACTACAAAAAAGAAAATTGTAGAGTATATTGCAGCATCTTTGGTTGATAATTTCAAGTTTTTTATCCTATGGTGTTTCATATTGCAAATGTAATAATTAAATGATGAGCAGCGTATTGCTCGTTGCGTAAAGCATCAATTACTCATAGCGTAAAGCATTAATCGGGTCAAGATTTGATGCTTTTCGTGCCGGATACCAGCCGAAGAATATCCCAATGGCAGCACATACAAAAAACGAAATACCCATGGTGATGAGGTTAAGTACAAATGGCCATCCTAAAAAGTAAGATGCAATGTACGAAAGTCCTATGCCAAATGCCATTCCTATCATTCCTCCCGCAAGGCTCATGATGGAGCTCTCAAATAGGAATTGCTTGAGTATGTCATTGTTTCTTGCCCCTACCGCCATACGCAAACCTATTTCACGAGTACGTTCCGTAACCGTTACGTACATAATATTCATAATACCAATACCGCCTACAAGCAATGAGATTGCTGCTATTGCTGCCAAAAGCAGCGTAAGCATGCCGGTAACCGAACTAAGCATGTCAAGTATTTGTTGCTGAGTGCGTACTTCAAAATCATCATCGGCCCCCTCTTTTATTTTATGTGTTCTTCTGAGTATGGATTCAATATCGGCAACAGCTAAATCGGAAGCTTCTTCAGCGATGGCAGATGCCGATATCATGTGAATATAGTTGATGGCTAGCATCCGCTTTTGGACAGTTGTGTAGGGCATAAGAATAATATCATCCTGGTCCATACCCATTTGGTTTTGCCCCTTGCTTTTGAGTACTCCTACTATTTTTACGGGAATTTTGCCAAGCCTGATTACTTTGCCCAGCGGGTTTTCACCATCATCAAAAAGATTATCAACCACGGTTTTTCCTATTAAGCAGACTTTTTCTGAGGTTTTAACATCCTCTGCCGTAAAATTTGTACCCGATGCAATTTCAAAATTATTAATGCTTAAATAATCTTCGTTTACTCCACGAATGGAACCCGGCCAGTTGTTTGCCCCGTAAACTGCCTGTTGAGAAGAATTTACCACAGGAGATGCTTTACTGATGTGACTCGATCCGGCTCGAATAGCCTCTATATCGCTTGAGGTTAAAGTTTGCACACTGCCAGATCCGATATTTATCCCACCCTGAGTTTGGCTGGCCCGCATAACCATGATAACATTTGTTCCCATTGACGAAATTTCGGCACTTATGCTTTTTGTAGAACTCTGGCCTAAGCTAACCATGGCTATAACAGAGCCTATACCAATAATGATTCCGAGCATTGTGAGCAGTGCCCGTGTTTTATTCCGGAGCAATGCTTTCCACGAAATTCTTATAAGATTTATTACTTTCATTTTTCTGGCGTTTAATTCAACGTTTCAACCATAATCTCGTAATCGTCATTTACAGACAGGCTCTCAAGGGCAGCTATTGCCGACATGGTTTTTACGGCTTCATCTTTTATAATAAGCCCATCGCGCAACTTGATGATTCGATTTGTAAAAACGGCAATATCCGGCTCATGGGTAACAAATACGATTGTTTTTCCCTTGGTATTCAGCTCCTGAAAAAGGCTCATGATTTCGTATGAAGTCCTTGTGTCAAGATTTCCGGTGGCTTCATCGGCAAGAATCATTACAGGGTCGTTTACTAGAGCCCTGGCTATTGCAACACGTTGCTGCTGACCACCCGAAAGCTGGCTGGGAGTATGCCCCATACGGTCTGATAAACCTACCAGTTCTAAAGCGTGCATTGCCATTTCCCTTCTTTCCTTGCCTGATACCGTATGATTATAAAGCAATGGCAGTTCCACATTTTCGAGCGCTGAAGTACGTGGCAACAGGTTGTAAGATTGGAACACAAATCCAATTTTACGATTTCTGATTGTTGAAAGCTCGTTTTTTGACAGGCCGCTCACCGAAATACTGTCTAAGAAATATTGTCCCGAGGTGGGTTTATCAAGGCATCCGAGAATATTCAAGAGTGTAGATTTCCCGCTACCGCTTGTTCCCATGATGCTGACAAATTCTCCTTCATGAATCTCGAATGAGATGCCTCTTAAGGCATGGACTATCTCAATGCCCATGATAAATTCTCTGCGTAGCTTGTCAACCTTTATTATTGTTTTCATAAACTTAAAATTTTAATATATTACCTGCCACCGCTTGGTCCATTCGGTCCACCATTAGGCCTTCCTTTTGGCGGACTGGGCATTATGCTTGCACTCTTTTTGTCATTTTGCTTTCTATCTATTGAAGCGGATAGTATAACATTTTGTCCGGCCGATAAACCTGATTTGACGATAAAGTAAATTCCGTCACCCAGACCGGTAACTAAAGGAACCCTAGCAATTTGACCTTCCGTTTTTACCCAAACCCCCTTGCTTATATCAAAATTGTCCACTTCAACGCCTGAGCCGGCAGCAACCATTTTATCCATTTGGAAATTAATAGCCTCTGCAGGAACAAGCACACCATCCTCCGATGCAGCAACGATGGTAATGTTGGCCGTCATACCGGGTAATAGTTTGATCTCAGGATTAGGCGCATTAATGATAACTGTGTAGGTTACCACATTTGAAGTGACTGTGGGTTGCAGTCGCAGCTGGCTTACTGTACCTGTAAATGTCTCATCAGGGAAGGCATCAACGGTAAATCGAACCTGTTGGCCAAGGCTTACCATTCCAATATCGGCTTCGTCAACATCTGCCTCAACCTGCATTTTGGTAAGGTCCTCTGCAATTTTAAAAAGGGTGGGAGTGGAAAAGGAGGCTGCAACTGTTTGCCCTGTATTCACTTCTTTGTCAAGCACAACTCCATCAATAGGAGAGTATATGAAGGCATAAGACAGGTTAACTTGTGCCTGTTTTAGCGTTGCTTTGGCATTTTCAAATGTAGTCTTAGCCTGATTGAGCGTGTTTACAGCATCCTCATACGAAGCTTGAGTTGCTGCATTTCCTTCGTACAGCACTTTTATTCGCTCAAATTTCTGCGTTGCATAGTTAAGCTCACTCTGTGCTGCATTCTCATTAGCTTTAGCCTGATTTACCTGTTCTAACAGAGTATTGGTTTCAAGCTGAGCCAACAGCTCACCCTTTTTAACCTGTGAGTTGTAGTCCACAAATATCTTCTCAATCACTCCGGAAACCTGGGTTCCTACCTCCACAACTTCAATGGGCTGAACATATCCCGTGGCCATTATCGTTGTTTCTATCGTTCCCTCTCTGATAATTGCGGTATTAAAAATAATATGTTTCTTTCTTCCCGTAAAAATCAACAGGAGTATTGCAATAATCACTAATAGAATTGCAGATGTGAACAGTTTTACTTTTTTTGATTTCATCTTATTCTTTAATTAAGTTTTACAATTGAACCGGATACCCCATATACACATCTAAGACTTTTCGTTTAAGCAAAAAGCCGTATTTGCTTTGAATATAATCATTTAACACATGTATATAGTTGTTTTGTTGTTGTAATAGTTCGACAGCTGTGATAGAACCCTGTTCAAATTTTAACTTATATGCCTCGTAAGATGCCAGATAAGCATTCTGCTGAATTTGTGATGACTTGAATTTGCTCTCGGCTAAAACAACATTTTGGAATTCCTGATTAAGGGTTTGCATAACATCCAGCTCAGTTTGTTTGCGCTCCAACTCATATTGTTGCAGGCTAATCTTGCTTTGTGTTACTTTTGTTTTTGTTCTGCCATTGTTAAAAATTGGGATATTCAATGTAATACCAACATTCTCGTTTAGCCTATTATTGAGCTGAGTGCCATATCTGTTGAAATTGCTTGTATGCCCTGTAGCAATACCCGCACTCAGGCTTATTGTTGGGAAAAAGGAAGAACGCGAGATTTGAACTCCGGTTTTAGCAATTTTAACATCATAATCAATTATTCTTAATTCGGGCAAAGTTTCCATTGAGCGTGCAATAAATTCATCTTCTGAGGGCATAATGCCCATAGTATTCAACATGGATTCATCAGGATAAATAATTTTAATTTCTTGCGACAAATCAATGGACATGAGATTCTTCAAGCTGTTTAAGCTATTGTTCCGGCTTATCTTGGTTTCAAGCACATTGCTCAGATCATTGGCATATTGTGCTTCAAGCATAAGGAAATCGCTTTGTAGTATATCTCCGGCTTCATACCTGATCTTCCCTTGGTTAAGCTGTTCGTTACTGGCTTTTAAAACGGCATTCTGATAACGCAATAATTCCTCGTTTCCAAGGGCTGTAAGAAATGATTGCAAAACCTGTATGGTCAGCTCATTATCGTACTGAGTGGTTCGATATTTCGATTGTTCGGAAGATAACCTCACATTTTCAATCGTGCTTCTTACATATCCACCTTGATATACGGCTACACCGGTATTCAGCCCATAGTTGCCACTCCAATCAATCCCGGAGCCTTTCGATTGCGAGTACGATTCTCCAATAGTTGCGCTAAGGTTGGGCAACAATTCCAATTTGGACTGATTATAAGACTCTTGTGCAGACAATTCGTTCAATACAATAGATTGTCGATTGTGATTATTTTTAAATACCAACTCAATGCACTCCTCTAAAGACAATTTTAGGCTGTCTTGTGATTTGTTTTGAGCCGAAGCAGAGAAAACATAAAAGAATAAAGTCAGCTGGTACAACAAAACCTTTTTCATATTGCCTAATTTTTAGATTAAATTCATGATGCAAACTTATGGCAGCCTGTCAGGATTTTATTAAAAAAGAGACCCAGTGGTTAGAAATCCACTTTGATATGCATTAAAAGGTGCTGAATGGAAAAAAGAGCTAGGAGAAGTAGGTCAAAATGGAGCTGGCGAACTACTTGTAAAACTTACAATTGAAGGGAAACTAGAGATGCCTAAAGTAAAAAATGATACGATTTTAATTGATGATTAACGTCCGGCATATTGGCGAAGTGGCGACTTCTACTAATGTTCTTGCGGGGTAGTAACTTCCAATTTCGCACTGCACTTTCTGCGGGGTTAGTGCCGCCATTTAGCCAATATGCTTGTTAGCGATTCGTGCATTTAATCTTCACAAGCCTTATATGTAAAGTAATTACCTCTTTCATCAATTACATCTCCTGAAAAAAGGATACGATAAATATTAGCCTTGTCAGTAAAAGTCAGAGCTCTAAACTCTCTATTGTCGTAACCAAAATCCACATTAATTTTTTCTTTATTAACATTATACCCCTCTCCGCTATAATGTCCTTCTTCTACTAATACGTTCAATATTGGCTCGTATTTTCTTATCAAAGAATCTAATGCGAAATTAAAATCATTGCCTATTCTGCTTTGATATGTTATTGTTGCACATCCATGGTCAATTGTAAATGTTTTGGTCTCGCTAAAAATAGATTCTTCTTCTATATCTATATCGCTTTCGTCTGGGCAATACCATGACCTCAAATAGTAATTTCCTTTTGTGTCAAGTACATCTGTGTACATTCCACAATCATCGTATGTTATACCAAAAAAATGTCTATTATCGTAATCAAATAAAACTTCTAATGGACTTTTGATTATTTCCGAAGAAATATTTTTTAATTTTCTCAAGGAATCTAATGCCGAATCAAGATCATTGCCTGTTTTTCCGACATATTCGAGTAATTCACAGGGTCTTTCCTTAATTCTGATTTTAGTTAAATCAGGTAAACTTTCTCCATTTTTATCACAAGCAACAAAAAGTATTGCAAATAGTATGGACAATAATATCTGTTTCATGGCATTTTATTTATTAATGATTATTTTTTCTGTTTTTATTTGATTGGCTGACGAAATAGTCAAAAAATAAGTTCCCGTAGAAAATTCGGAAACAGATATTTGAAGTGTATAAGTCCCTGCTTGCTGGTTTTGTTTAGGTAATGCTGTTCTTATTCTTTGTCTGAAAAGATTTACTAATTCAATAGTAATAATCGTTTCCGTATCCAACGAGTATGTTATGTTAATTAATTCGCCGGTTGGATTGGGATATACTGTGTATGAAAAATCAGATTTGTTTTTGACTTGGATATCGGTTATATCATCATTTTCTTCGGGTACATTTTGAACCATTATTTTTTGTACAGGCGACGAACTTGTGCCACAGTCATAAACATTGTCAATTGTAGCCGAAAACTCTGCTCCCAATTCAAACGAAAAGCCAGGTTCTAAGGTTATACTGTTTCCAGCTCTCATGCTTAAAGTATTTCCGCTATTGACATTTACAGTTTCATTAGTTGTTATATTTTGTTTTGCAATAACATCTGCATATTGAGCATTCGGAATATCGCCACTTGTAAATGTTACATTGTTATCGGGTTGTCTGAATGCCATTACGGTATTTGATTGCTCATTCCATACTCTTGTGTTATTATGAGTAGCTATTGTCCCCATTGGTGCACCACCATAAGTTATATTCGGATTTGACCAATATTGTAATCTTGGACATGAACCACAAGCATTTGCATATGCCATAATAGTTCGCCATGTATTTGAGGGATTGACATATCCATGTCCATAAGCAAATGGAGTTGTACTGTTGTCTACATAAGGGTCGTGTCTGCAACCAAGTAAATGTCCTATTTCATGCCCAAATGAATAATTTGAAGTTGCACAAGTGCTGTATGTGCTTACTAAACAAAAAGCATTAGCGGCTGTAACACCAATTCCTGTAGCTACCCCGCAAACACCTGTTGTGTAATTTAGTAACACGCAAATATCTGCCGAATATTTATTTCTCAATGTATGCACTTCATCCATGTATCCATCTCCTGCAATTCTAAATCTTGATAAATCTGTTGAGTATCCTGCTTCGGTGTAATTAGTTTGTCCTGCATAGACAAGTTCAATTTGATAATTAATATTGCTATTGATAAATGATTGGTTGGTTAATGCAACGGCTGTCAATATAGTATTCTTTATATTGCTTACGGAAGATTGGACATTTGGAGTGTATAAAACAAGAACTCTTATTTTGCAATCGTATGCCGCAGCCGACTTCAGTATTGGAGAAGTAGTTATATCATCATCGCCAATATCTGAATCATGGTTATGACTCTTTTCATCGCCAATGTTTGAATGACCATTATCTTCATGTAAGGTATCACATGCTTCTCTTAATTTAGAGTGGTCAACCGTTATAATGGCATACTCTTTTTTCCCAACGGTCTCAATGGTAAATACTCCATTTTTAGTCTCTATAACACCTTGTATGTCATCGCCCAATACAGAGATTAAAATGTGACTTCCTTCATTATTGCGACCAACAAAAACATAATTATTGATTCCTCTAACATCTATTCGTTCTTTACTGATTGATATGTTGTTTTCTTTAAACTGTAGTGAAAATTGTTCGTACTCCAATATCTTCTCTAAATTAATTTCCACAAACTCGGCAGAAGTATATGATTCACTTTTTCGGAGAATTTCATTTAACTTCTCTGCTCTGTTTGATACTTGCTTTGAATAAATAAGTTTATTGTCTTGTCCGTATATGAATCTGGAGCAAACAATAAGAAAAACGAATGTTAAAAAATAATGTCTCAAGTTTATAATGTTTTAATAATTTATTTTATTTCGGTACTATTATAGATTTTACATTTACTTTGTTTAAAATTATATTTCATCTTTTATTTTCACTTTCAATTCTGCACTGCGCTTCATGCATGACCGCTAACGTCTTTTTTACGACACAAATATAAACATTCGTAAATTCAATTCATATAATATTTGTAAAATAATTTTATAAAAAAAGGAAAAAGCTCTATAAAAAACAGAGAAACCGCACTTTACCTTGTAAAACAACAAAACAAAAAGTTTGCGTTTACGTATGTTTTGTTTTTTTTCGCTTTTCTCATGAAGTGTGAAACAATGGATGTAGACAATCTGATTCAGGAATTTGAGAAAAAGCTGATTTTACAACAATACAGCGCAAATGCGTTTTAGAATTGTAAAAGTATGGTTATGAGCTTTCTAAAGTATATCTTGACCGTGTAGTTCATAAATTCATCCACTTTGAATTAAAGGGTGACAGTATGAGAAAAAAATATTAATTGTATCTTCGTGAAAAATCTATAACAAGTAGGCCGAGTATCACCGGAATAGGTGGCCGACTAAGCTCCGGAAAATATGCGTGCCGAAACCATTTTCTTTCATTTTTTACCTTTTTTATAGGTGAACGAGCATCTTTTTTTACCTCATTTGGCTGGATTTAGTGGCAGACTATGCTCCGGAATACCCAGCCTATTGGTCAAAGATCCCATTCAAGAGCTTCTGACTCCTACGGATAAAACATGCAATGATGAAAACGACTACTAACTGCATTTGGAGTTCAAATTTGATTCACATTTTTTTAATTGACACCAGTGAACCAATACTTGGTAGGCGTGAAGTTCTGAATAAGTGGAATATTGAATGTCGTCAAGTTTTTCGGCTTTGGGGTCAGCAACTCTTATCCATTCAAGTTTGCTGTTTGTTAAATTCAAAAAAAAACCATGCAAACTCGTCAATCTGAGGTAAATAACCTCCAATCGCTGCCGGTTCTCCAGTTGCTGATACTATTTCGTCATTCACACTACTCACTTATTTCATTTATCACATACACACTTCCTTTCCCTTTACCAATCATTGTAAGCACTTGTTCGTTTCTCAGATATTGTAAATCTTTTTTCAAAGTGCTTAACGGGAAATCAGTAAATCGCTTTGCTAAATCACCTACTTTAATAGGTTGATTATCAATGATAAAATCTCTGATTTGCTTCTGACGTTCGTTCAAATAACCGCCTTTAGATTTGAACATATCATATTTTTGTTCTAATTTTTGAGTAAGCATTTTAAGGCTTTCCAAAAAGAATAGTAACCATTTGTCAATACGTTCGTTTTCTGTTCCTCTGTTTTTTTGTCCTGACATCAATGCTTCGTAATACTCCTTTTTGTTTTGTTCAATGTGGTTTTCAAAAGAAATGTATTGAATGAAAACGTAGTTGTTCTGTAACAAACAAAGTGTTGTAAGCAATCTTGACAACCTGCCGTTTCCGTCTTGAAAAGGGTGTATACTCAAAAAATCATAAATGAAATTTCCTATTACTATTAACGGATGAATATTTTTTTGTTCAAATTGTTCATTTGTCCAATCAATGAGTTCTCTAATTTCCCCTTCAACCAATGCAGGTTCGGTAGTTGCAAAAATGGTACGTTGTTCACCTGTTGGATAAGTAGCAATAACTTTGTTCGGCAAGTTTTTGTATGTTCCTCTGTGTCGCTCGTCTTTACTGCTGTATTTCAACAATAGTTGATGCAGTTGTTTGATGTAACTTTCAGAAAATTTAATAGTAGAGTAGTTGTCGTAAATAAGTTCCAACACTTCGTAATATCCAATTACTTCTTGCTCGTCGCGGGTTTTGAGTGTAGTAATTTTTATGTTGTTTAAAAGTTCTTGCACTTCTTTGTCAGTAAGCGTTACTCCCTCAATTCGTGTAGAAGAACCGATACTTTCGATTGTCGCAATTTTCCGCAATTCTTTCAAATAGCGGTTTTCTTTATTTTCTACAATATTCCACTTGCCTGTAAAGCCGTCAATGTAACCGATGAGTTGTAACACTCTTTGATTTGTGGCAAAGTCAAAATTGAGTTTCTGAATGAATCTATCCATAAGATGTTTGTATTTTATCCAAATAAGAGCGACACAAAGATAGGAGTTATCTGTATAATATCCATATTTTATTCGAAAAATATTGGGTGGTGGATGGGTCTGGGAATCAGCTTTCAGTAGTCCGCTTCAAAAAATAGTTGTCTTGTAAGAACGTAAATTTTGGGTGAGCCTGTCAATTTCGTAGGGTCGCCCATCGCTTGTTGCAAAGGGTTGGCAGCTACAAGAAGTTGGCGATTTGTGAGACGAAAACTCTCTGCCACCAATGAACTTGATGCGAAGCACAAATGTTTATGTAACCATTGAACCGCCAATTTCTTTTAGGTGCTGTTAGCGATTTGGCTTTCTTTTCAAGTTTCTTTGTATATCATTTCATCAAGTCATTATGTGATGATGTTTGTCATTTTTGCGGTATATAAGTTGTCGGACTGCATTGGGCAAACTTGGTTTTAGCAGTTAGCGAAAATTTATAGTCTGAAATAAACACATTAAGTAACCTTTGAAATTCCTTTTCAATATTTTCGGCAGGTTTGTCTTCAGTCTTGCCAAGAAAATTAAACAGGAAATAATCTATTGTCCCGTCTGAGTTAAAATATATTCTATTAAAGCATCTTGTCGGCTTTTCCCATTTGAAGTTGTTTTCAGAAAGGAAATTAGCAAAGTCTTGCAAAAGATTGAAATATGCTTGTTGCAATGCTTCTTGTTCTTTTTCTGTTTTAAAAACTGCTAATGAAGTGTCGGTATGTACTGCACTTGTATAAATACTGTCTAAGTGCTTTATTGAAATACCTTGTTTTTCTGCGTTCTGAAAAGTCAATCCAAGGTGCTGTCCAAATGTTTGCAAACAAGCTGTTAGCAAAATTGTAATTATTAAATTTGTTTTAGTCATATTCTTATTTTTTTTCGAATTATCTGTTAATGCGTGGTCTTTTATGCTGACCGCTAACGTTTTGGCGGCTAAAAGAAGTGGCGGTATAGGAGCACCTACTGTTCCGAATCTTAAAAGTTTATTCGATGTACTTACCTTTATTTTACCACTTCACCCGCCATTTTTTTTAGGTGCTGTCACATTCTTTTCTATTTTTTTTGAACTTAATATCCCTATTATCCCCTTTAAAAGTTAAGGTTTTTCCTTCTACTGTGTATGTATTGGTCTGTTCGAGAGTACTCCTGAGACTATCATTAAACTCTGTATGTTCGGCTTCTGAAACTTGTGACCCGCTAGTTCCATAAATAATTATTTGCCCTTTTGAAGGAATTTCATATTTTACCCACATAGAGTTGGTGTTAGTTGGTAATGAGAAAAGGTTGTCACTTTCGAATTTTAGAATATATGCGTCTGGTTTATGAAAATTCCCAGTTGGGGCATCAGTCTTATTTGAATTAATAGTAATTGATTTTAATTCCCATTCAAGTTTAGTAATATCTAGATCAAGTGTTTTGTCTTTTTGACAACTGTAAATTCCTGTTATCAATGGTAACATGATTAAAAGAAGCATAGTCATTTGTTTTTTGATTTTATTTTCTTTTGTTTTCATAATTTTAAATTTTTGGTTTATTGTATAATAACTTTCTGGGTTGCAATCCTATTTGAGGACATAATTCTAAAGAAGTATGCACCTTTGGGTAGTCTGGTTTGATTAATATTAACCTGATTGGTATTTAAGTGTTCCACCTTACACATAACTTTTCCCTCTGAACTTATTATTTCGAGAGTATAAGGAGTAGCAATTGAGTAATCAGGCATTTTAATAGAGAAACTACCATCATTCGGATTAGGAAATACTTTGAACCCAAAATCAAGTACTGTTGTATCAAGTGGTACGGATAGCAATAGTTTTTCAAATTTATTTTCTTCTTCATCCTGATCATCTCCACCTGCTGTTTTCATCATACAGGAAGCTACAAATACTTGATAGGTATTGGAAGTTTCTTGACAATAGTTTTCAAAAGTTACCGTTGCAATGTAAATTCCAGATGCAACCCCTGACGGATTCCATACGCAAACGGGAGAATTAGATGCGTTCCCTGAACCTTGATGCACCAAAGCACCTCCTACGGTATGAATCTTAACTGTATATGTAGAAGCGTTAGAAATTAAAAAACATAAATTGTCGCTGCTACATACAAAACTTGTCCAAGCAACCAAATTCATCGGATCACAAGGTACAACACAATTAAAATCAACAATTCGTGCCACAAAGTTGCTACCCGATTCAGTTTTGAATCCGGGCTCTAATACTATGGAATTTCCCGCTTCGTAGGTAGCTGTTGCGCCTGCTTCAATAGTGTTTGATGCTGTTATGTTATTGGTTGCCTGATGAAGTTCGACTGAGCTTGAAGTTATTGTATGTGTAATATCAATATTTACTTGAGTGCCTTGTCCGCAGCCATTAATTCCATTTAGTACAAACACATTATTTTCTGGATTAAGCCAATCTCTTAATCTTTGGTTAGTACTATTTCCGTCCCAAGAAAAGAAAGTTTTACCATAAACAGATTCTATTTGATTTGCATTTGCACATAGGTCTGTAAAATTTCTACAAATTCCAAACAGTTGCCCAATTATTCTGCCATTATTATTAAACAGTGGAGAGCCTGAACTTCCCCCTTCTGTAACACCGTGTCCATTTGTAGTTGCACCCCAATTAACCATCCAAAACTGATTTCCCAAACAGCCATTGAATCCCAAATCGGAATCAACAGGAGTCATATAGTATGTATTAATTTTTTTTACATCTCCTCTTGGATGATGGATTCCAACACCAGACTGTGGTGGGGACGATGTTCTATCCCAACCTGCATAAAGAACTCCGAAACCGGAAGGTGGTTGTGCAAATAATTCTAATAATGCAAAATCAGTTCCATCCCAATTAGCCCTCACTGTTGAGCCAGTTATACTCACCCAATGACCAGCATCATCACCCTGATTGCAAGTTGGACTCCAGTATTTAAAACGAAAAACCCATGTGCTTTCATCTCCCCGCAGACAATGATTTGCTGTTAAATAATAAGGTGTTAAATCTTGCCTAACATTATTTACAAGACAGCCAGAACACCATCTTGTATTATCATCTAAAAGTATCATAGATACCGCTCTTTTTTCTACGCACCAATCGTTTCCTTGTGAACAATTAACATCAACATTACAACTTCCCGATTGTCCGTGTCCGCTAAAAGTATTTACATAGGCATGTATGACTTTATCAACATTAATAATTGCACCACTTGCATAACTTGGTTCATAATATTCCAAAATAAGAACATCTCCTTGTACTAAATCTGTTGCAAATTTGTTGTATTCATTGTTGCTTACGTCTGGTGTAAATGCACCCAATACCATACTATGGTCTTCATTATAGACAAAAAAACGTGAACCTTCGGGTAGCCAAAAATTATCAAAAATCAGGTTGATTGAAAAAGCACTTTCGGAATGTATTTTTAATCGCCAAATTTTGTCGCCATTAGATAGAGTATCCCATGTACCACTGTTTTGAAGCCCCATATTCACATCTATAGCGTATCCAAAACGAAAGGGTTTTCCTTCACTTTCTTCTGCGGCATCTGCGGTAAGCAATGAATCCACATTCACAGCAGACATTTTTGCAATCGAAACGGAATCGCGTAGTTCTGTTCTCGAAAAACTTTGAGGAACTCCGCCCTTATTTATTTGACAATATCCTTTATTGCCCACCAAAATAACACCAGTTATTATGAATAGAATTAGAAAATTTTTATTTTTCATATTGATATTTTTGTCATTGATAAAACTTTTCATTTAATATTGTCCCTTTATCGCTTTCTTTTACTTTACATTTTATTCTTTTTCCCGTTTTGCACCCGCAAGCAAAACAGTTTTCTTGTACTCCGTCATGTGTAATTTCAATCTTAAACACTTTTATACTTTTGTCTTTAAGATATTTTTCAACGTTTTTCTTTTTTTCGTTGTCAGAAACGGTATTATACCCCCATGGGTCAGCACAGTATGTTTCATCATAGTACACCCAAGTTGTGTCAGATATTTTTTCACAACCACTAAAGGATAAAAGTCCGATTAAGGACATCATTAAAATTGTCATGGTTTTCATCTTTATTGTCTTTATATTTTCTTCAAAAGTACATAAAAAGGCACTTTATACATAAACGGGATAAAAATCTAAGCCGGCCTCCTGGTGCTCTTACGGCACATTTTTTTATTTTAGTTGATTTATTAATCAATACTTCAACAATATGA
>Ga0172377_10000010_pt1 | contig 161475 bp, 135 predicted proteins | sample Pumphouse3metaG_FD_119749 | JGI IMG/M metagenome (GOLD analysis project Ga0172377, IMG submission 119749) | Leachate microbial communities from a municipal landfill in Southern Ontario, Canada - Pumphouse #3 metaG | ecosystem: Engineered > Solid waste > Landfill > Unclassified | place...
AGACAGAACAAAAGTCTGTATAAAAACTTTTTATCCAACAAAAGGATAAAAATAAATAGCATTAAAAATGTCCACTTAAACACATCGTTTAAAAAAAAGCATCAAAAATGTCCATTACTCCAAAAAATCAATACAATAATCTAAAAATATTTCATCAATTATTAGTAAGACCTCATCTCTGTAGTCTTGATTAGAAATTACTTTTTTGATAATATTTTTCTTTGCTTCAGTGTTTAATGGCATAACTACTGTATTGTTTCCTTGAATTCATCAAGAGTTAAAAATTTTGTTTCAATTGTATCAAACATTTCTTGAGTTTTTTTTGACTTCATATACTGAAAGTAGGTTTGATCTTTCTCTGTCAAGAAAAAGTAACGGCCCAATCTTTTTGCAGTTTTTCCCATAGTCCCACTTCCAGCAAATGGATCAAAAACCAGATCACCTTTATACGAATAATACTGTATGACTCTTTTACAAAGTTCAACCGGAAAAACTGCAGAATGAACTTTATCGAAACAAGGTTCGATTCTCCACACATTTGTTGTTTCATAGCCATCAGGCACTTTACTTTCATTAATGGTTTGCTGATCGTATTGACGCATATTCCAGTCTAAAAGTTTTTCGGTCGATTTTCTGTAAACCATCAAATATTCAGTAATAGAATTAGGTTTGTAGGCAAGCGGTTTTTGGTGTTGTTGAAAACCACCTATCCGATTTTTTACACTTGCTTCTGGTTTCATCCAAACAATGTCATCAATAAACTCCCAGCCCATTTCCATTAAATAAGGATGAATGTCAAAAGGGATTGGATAGCGCTTACTACTATGTGCTCTGCTAATTCTCGGAATTATAATAGGTGAAGTGTTTACTATTAAAAAACGCCCTTCTTTTGTAATACGATGAACTTCTCTAAATACATCTGCAAGAAATTCTAAATACGCTTTATAGCTTGGATAAATTGAATAGTCTCTTGCATTATAGTAAGGAGGTGAAGTAAACGTAAAATGAATGCTTTCATCCTTAAGCAATTTCATAGTTTCGATAGTGTCAGCATTTACAATAACATTCTTCAAATAATCATAACTCTTTGTATGGGGCTGTGCGTTCTTATCTTTTCTTTCTGCAAAATACTCCTTATAAATTATAGTGCGCACCATCTCATTTTCGTGATTTATCATTGCCTTCAAGTCTTTATCTACTTCATTTTCGCCTTTAAATACAAGAAGCCCACGAATCGCTTGACATACTATTTTCGGGTCCTTATCTTTCAAAACTTCTGTTAAAATCTCTTGTCCTGTTGATGATCTCATTCGTCCAATAGAAGAAACAGCCTCACGTTTCACATGCGTATCACTATCATGAAATGCAGTTTCCTTAAGAATAGGCAAATAAGATTCATCTTTCAACTTCCCCATTGTTTTTACTGTCCATAGTCTTACACTTGCGTTTTTATGTTCAAGTAAATCAAGCAAGAAGCTTCCATCAAAGTCTTTTGGTAATTGACCTAAATTTTCAAGAATAAAAGTTAAAGAAGCACTGTCTTGATATTCACTTATCAAATTTCCAATGGCGCCATTATTGTTGTTTTTTAAATCCTTAATATATTCTTTCGTAAGCATTATTTTTTATTTATTATCTTCAAAGTTAATCTTTTTCTATTAGACTTGTATAAAATTAAGAAGCAAAAACTTAATTATTTTTTTCAAGCTTCACCTCAGAAGTCTTTGATTGTTCAACGTAGAGATCAAAAAACTTAAATATGATTAATAAAACAGAACTAAACCATTCTTCTTTGACTAGTTCCCTTCAGGTTAGTGAGTGCGTTACCAGCCCAATATCCAAGCAAATATAAGAGGCGCTACTATGGTGGCATCGCTTTCGATAATAAATTTCGGTGTGTGTATATCTAATTTTCCCCAGGTAATTTTTTCGTTGGGTATTGCACCAGAATAGGATCCATAACTTGTAGTAGAGTCAGATATCTGGCAGAAATACGACCAGAATGGGACATCAGTCCATTCTAAATCCTGATACATCATTGGTACCACGCATATAGGGAAGTCACCTGCTATGCCACCGCCTATCTGGAAGAATCCTACTCCTTTACCGGAAGAGTTATTGCGATACCAGTCGGTGAGATACATCATATACTCTATCCCGCTTTTCATGGTTGAGCTTTTTAGTTCGCCTTTGATGCAATAGCTTGCGAAGATATTGCCCATAGTTGAGTCTTCCCATCCGGGTACTATAATAGGTATATTCTTTTGAGCGGCGGCTAACATCCATGAGTTTTTCGGGTCAATCTCGTAGTACTGTTCCAACACCCCCGAAAGCAGCATTTGATACATGTATTCATGCGGGAAATAGCGTTCTCCTTTCGTTTCTGCTTCTTTCCAAATACGGTATATATGTTTTTGCAGTCGCCTAAACGCTTCCTCTTCAGGGATACAGGTATCGGTCACCCGGTTATAGTGGTTTTGGAGCAGCTCCCACTCATCCTTTGGACTTAGATCCCTATAATGTGGGATACGTTTATAATGGGAATGAGCAACTAAATTCATCAGGTCTTCTTCCAGGTTGGCACCAGTGCATGAAATAATCTGCACCTTGTCCTGACGAATCATCTCTGCCAATGAAATACCTAACTCAGCCGTACTCATGGCACCGGCTAAAGTGATCATCATTTTTCCACCGGCGTTCATATGAGCTTCATATGCCTTGGCAGCGTCTGATAGAGAGGCGGCGTTGAAATGGCGGTAATGATGTGCGATAAATTGTGAAACAGGGCCTTTTTTTTCCATAACTATAGGTTTATGATAAAGATGAATAGCTTGGTTGACAACAGGATTATGATGGATTAGGTTTATTCTAAAGGAAAGATAGTATGTAGCTGTAGATACTGCATGATGGCTTCCAGATTTTCGGCCGTTTGTTCAGGTCTGCATATAAGAGCTGGTTTAAGAGGTACTTCGTATTGCAGGTCGATGCCCGGCAAAAATTTCAGTTTTCCCTGATCAGCTAACTCGTACAGCTCGGGTTTGTTTTTGCGGCAGTAGTCTATATCGACATCCATATAGATCAGATGAAACCTTTCATCACCAATGAGTTGTGCGATTTGTTTGCGTATGTGTTCCTGTGAGGTGATGAACGAACAAATGACCAATACACCCTGATCATTCAGTATCCGGCACACATGAGCAACACGTCTGATCTGTTCGGCTCTTCCGGCGGGTGTGAAGTCTAATTCATTAGTCAAGCCCGAGCGTATAGTACTTCCGTCTAACATAACCACTGTTGCACCGCGGTCGAACAGTTCTTTTTCAAGGGTGTAGGCTAACACATTTTTTCCGCTCCCGTGCAGGCCGGTGATCCAGAGGGTAGCTCCTACCTGGTTGTATCTTTTTCTGATGGCTTCTGGCTTGATCAGACTTTTCCCTCTATGAATCATGGCAATCTGCTCGGTATCAATGATACGTGAGTGTAGGTCGTCAGGATTAAGCTTGTCCATGATCATTCCTACTGCACAGGTGTTGTGCGTGATAGGATCGATCAGAATGAATGAACCGGTATTGCGGTTGCGGTGGTATGGATCAAAAAAGAGTGGCTTGTTCGTCGTAAGTACAACCCGTGCTATCTCGTTGAGCGACAAGGCTTCGGAGCTATGGTGTTCCAAGGTGTTCACATCTACTCTATAACGTATCTGGTCTAATCTGACGCGGGTTGTTTGGGTGTTGTGCTTAATAAAAAACTGGGCATACGGGTCCATCTTTTGTTCGTCCATCCATACTAACATAGCTTCAAATTGTCGTTCTATACGAGGCTGATGATGTGGATGCACCAACATATCGCCTCTTGAGATATCTATCTCATCGGCAAGCGTAATGGTCACCGATTGAGGAGGGAATGCGTAGGAAACATCTCCTTCGGCACCTATGATGCGTGTAACATGACTGGTCTTTCGTGAGGGAAGCGCCAGTATTTCATCTCCTTCACGCAATATCCCTGAGGCTATCTTACCCGAAAATCCTCTGAAATGTATATCAGGCCGTAGCACATGTTGTACTGGTAATCTGAAGTCTTCAAAATTTCTGTCCGACCCTATATGCACCGATTCTAAAAACGTCAGCAAGCTCTTGCCTTTGTACCAGGGCATCATCGCTGAGTTATCCACTACATTATCGCCTTTTAAGGCTGAGAGTGGAATAGAATACACATCGGGGATATTAAGTCGGGTCACAAACTTTTTATAGTCGTCGCATATCTTGTTGAAGACGTCTTCCTCGTATTCTACTAAGTCCATCTTATTGACAGCTAATACTATATGCTTGATACCTAAGAGAGATACCAGGAATGTATGCCGTTTTGTTTGTGTGATCACTCCTTTGCGAGCATCTATCAGTATGATGGCTAAGTTGGCCGTACTGGCGCCTGTAACCATATTTCGGGTATATTGCTCGTGACCGGGTGTGTCGGCTATGATAAACTTGCGTTTATTAGTTGAAAAGTAGCGATAAGCCACATCTATGGTGATGCCTTGTTCGCGTTCGGCCTGAAGTCCGTCTAACAGCAGGGCATAGTCAGTCTCGGAGCCGGCGTGTCCAATGCGTTTGCTGTCGCTTTCAAGGGCTGCAAGCTGGTCCTCGTATATCTTCTTGGAGTCGAACAGCAGCTTGCCGATCAGGGTGCTCTTTCCGTCATCAACCGATCCGGCCGTCAGGAAGCGCAACAGGTCTTTTTGTTGATCCTGATCTAAGAATTGTGTGATATCCAATTTTGATGTAGTCTTTTGCATCGTTTAAAAGTATCCCTCCCTTTTTTTCTGTTCCATGCTTCCTACCTGATCGAAGTCTATCACCCGTGTAGTGCGTTCGCTCTTGGTTATCGTCATCATCTCTTCCACGATTTTTTCAATGGTATCAGCTTTTGATTCTATAGCTCCTGTCAATGGGTAGCATCCTAAGGTGCGAAATCGTACCATTCGCATCTGTGCTTTTTTGGCTAATTCGGCAGGCATGCGGTTGTCGTCCACTAAGATCAGGTTGCCATCTATTTCAACTATTGGTCTTTCTTTGGCATAATACAAAGGTACTATAGGTATTTTTTCTAATCGTATATACTGCCAGATATCTAATTCAGTCCAGTTGCTAAGTGGGAACACCCGTATTGATTCTCCTTGATGTACGCGTGTGTTATAGATATCCCATAACTCGGGACGTTGGTTTTTCGGGTCCCATTGATGGAACTGGTCGCGAAAGCTGAAGATACGTTCTTTTGCTCTGCTTTTTTCTTCGTCACGTCGGGCGCCTCCAAAGGCAGCATCGAAGCGGTGCTTGTCTAAGGCTTGCAGCAAGGCTTGTGTTTTCATCACATCGGTATGTACCTTGCTTCCATGTGTAAAAGGGCCTATACCGGATGCATAGCCCTGACGATTATATTCTACGATCAGATCCCAGTTGTTCTGAGCTGCATAATAGTCGCGAAACTCAACCATCTCCCTGAATTTCCATTTACTATCAATATGCATCAACGGAAAAGGTACCTTGCCGGGATAGAACGCTTTTTCGGCCAAACGTACCATCACCGACGAATCTTTCCCTATGGAATAGAGCATAACGGGCTTCTCAAAGCTGGCAGCCACCTCACGTATGATATGAATAGCCTCGGCTTCAAGCTCCCGAAGATTATTAAGAGTAAAGGTATTCATCGGCATACTATGAATTGATTTATGTGGCAAAATAAACAAAAATATGCGCATGAAAGGGCATTTGATGCCAATGCCTTAAGAGTGTGGAAGGTTTTAAAACTGCTTGTATGACGGTGAATAGGCTATAAAAGAGGTGTTTTTAAGATCGGGTTTGTTGTATTCTATAGGCTTTCCCGAGCTTGTTTGAATCAATTCTCCGCCTACAGCCCGTACCAATGCATGTCCGGCTGCTGTATCCCATTCATAGGTCGTGCCAAAGCGGGGATACATATCGGCTTGCCCATCAGTAAGCCAGCATAACTTCAGTGAACTGCCCAACAACTGCATGCGTAGCTCGCCAAATTTAGATTGTAAGTCGGTGAGGAAATTAGTGTCTTGTAATGCTTTATGCGAACGGCTTGTCACCACAATAAACTCTTTGCGCACAACCGGAACCGGGAGTGTTATAGCAGCCTGGTACAATGTGGAAATATCTTTGCTTGCCAACACTTTGGCACGGGCATGTTCAAGTTTCACTGCATGTTGTCCGTCAGTGAAATAAAGCAGATCGGGTACTGGGGCATAGATCACACCTAAGGTTGGAACTCCATGATCTATCAATCCGATATTGATACTAAACTCGCCATTGCGTTTCACAAACTCTTTGGTGCCATCCAACGGGTCGATCAGCCAAAACCGCTCCCAATGCCAGCGCTCTTCAAAAGGAGGTATGGCAGACTCTTCGCTGATAAAAGGAATCTCAGTTGTTTTCAATACTGAGATAATGACCTCGTTGGCTTGTTTGTCGGCAAGGGTTACTGGGCTGTGATCGCTTTTGTGGTCTATACTGAAATCAGTGGAATACACTTCCATAACTGTGTCGCCAGCTTTAACAGCTGCGACGATCACCGAAAAAAGATGAGGCGAATGATCCATTGTACAAATGCGAAATAAGATTTACTGTCCGAAAGCGCTGCAAGTATAGCGTTTTTTCGTGGATCAGCTGATAGCAGAGATAGAATACCAAGCTTGTACAAGATACTTAAACAATAGGCTATCAAAAACAGACTATATGGCTGAAATATTGATTAGCGTCTAAGAGAAGCTTAGTTATTAAGGTGTTTTACAGATCAAAATACGCTTTTTTACGTAGAAGACAGGCTTTGTTGGGTACCTATTTTTGTACCATGAATTTTAAACTATAAATATGATGAAAACTTCTCAAAGCATTTTTAGCATGAATCGCTTTATTTCTTTTCTGTTTGTTCTGGCTATATTGATTTTTACTGTAGCCTGCGATAAGGAAGAATCACCGGATACGAACGGTGGTGATGATTCGGGTTCTTTTCAGTTTGGTAATGGTACCTTAGTTGCTGTGCAGGCTGAATCGGTACAAAACACTCCTATAGGTGACATGACTATTACTGTAGGTACTGCGGTAGCCGTTTTTTCCAATGATGGCAACTATAGTTCTTTTGTTAATGCAGGGTCGGTGACAGCTGATGGCCACGATTTAAAGAAATTTGATAATAACTCCTATGCATTTACTCCCGGTTTAACCGATCCTACAGGTATTGAATTTGGTAATTCGGTAGATTGGAAAGTGGTAGGTAGCGATCATGTGCCGGCTTTTGAATATACCATGACAGGTGGTTTCCCATCTATTGGGACTATCACGGCTGATGCTGAATTATCCAAGTCGTCTTCTTATACCATATCTGTAAGCTCTATCGCCAATGCTGATTCGGTTTATTTTATGGTAAACGAGGTATATAAAGCGTTACCCGGCAATACCAGAAGTTATACCTTCTCGGCCGACGAACTTCAAAACCTCTCAAATGGCACGGCAGCTGTTACCGTAGCCGCATGGCGTTATAAAACTTCTAGCTTTAGCGGAAAGACCATGTATTTTATCAATGAGACTGTACGTCAGAAAACAGCGAACGTTAGCAATTAGTTGAGCTCTTTCCGATCTTTCGGAAAGAGACCGTCATGCAGTTTACTTGGTGGTAAGCTCCTTAACGAACAAATCGTTGTCAGTTTGTTTGAAGCCTATCCGCCGTAAGTAAGCTGCATGTTTTTTTATAGTGGTAATGGATTCTAAGCTATGAATTTGATGCTGACGGAAAAAGTCATTCAGATGGGAGAAGAGAAACTCCCCCGATTTAAAATCACGATAGGGTGAGGTGACATAATCTAAAGTGATCTGTAAACGTCCTGTATGTATCTTCGCAGTGAAGATCCCGGCTACAGCCATGTTTCGCAACACTAAAAAATGAATATCGTCTTTCTCGGGAGTGAAATGATAATCGGGAAAAAATTTCCGGATATCGTCACGATTAAACTCCAAAAATCTCAGTAAGTATCGGCTTGTGCTCTCAACCTGAAGCAGCTCAAACATCTCACGCTCCCAAAAGATGCGTATCAGATAATAGATATCTACTACTACTATAAAGCCATTCATGATACCTACCGGAAGGGCACCTATGATAAACCCATAGATCGAAAACAAAGCTGCTCCGATCAGATTGGTGACACGAAATTTTACTATAGAACTAAATGCCATGGAGATGGCAATGATGACCGAAGCTAAATAGCCTACCCATTCCAATATGCTGATACTTTGCACAAGTTCTATCATATCCAATGATTTTAAAGGCAAAAATACTGATTCAATTGCAATAGGATGAGCCAGTCTGACAGCTGTAAAGCTAAAATATGACCTGAACTAACTCGCAATTTTTTTACACCAACGGTAATGATATGCAAAAGCTAATTAATTTTGTTATTAGTTTAACCAAATAAATAATTGATATGATAAAGAAATCTTTACTCTTCAGTCTTATGCTTTTGATTGGAATAGCTGTTTCGGGCCAGAATAATAAAGCACAATTCGGAGAAATGTCTGCTGATGCACCTGATCATAACTGGGCGTACAGCAAAACTACGCAATCGGGAACTACTGATATCCCTGCTGTTATGCCTTTACCTTCACTGAAAGACAGCAAGGAAGCCAATTTTGTCAGTGTCATTCCTATAGGAACTTCAGCCAATGCTTTTGGGCATTTTGTGGGTTCACGCACTGCCAATATAATGGTAAACAACCTACTCAATACTGTGGTTTATACCCACAGGCTCAAAGTACCCAATGGAAATTATATAGGCTATGATGTGTCGTTTGATAGGGGGCTTACCTGGCAGGTTGATCAGATGAACTACGACCCTACACTACCAGGCTATTTCCCTGCACGTTATCCATTAGGAGGGCTTTACAATCCTGCAGGCAATACCGATCCTCAACAAGCTTATCACACCTATGTAGCTCCACTTCTTGATGGCAGCCTTGGGGTGGAAAATTCATGGGGTGGCATAGGGTTCGGAGCCAAACAATTTGCCGATGGAGCACAAGCTGCTCAAAGCAGCTTCAACTCATTAGGCGACATTCACCATTATTTACCCTCAGCCTTTGCTGTTCAGGCAAATGGAACAGCTTGGTTTATCAGCGATCGTAACCAATGGGACGGTTCGTCTTCAACCTACGACGGCATTCTCAATATTGCCAAAGGATTTTTTAATGAAGATGCCGGTATGTTTGAATACGAAGTAGATGAATGGCCTTTTGATGTGCAGGAAGGTAGAGGTATAAACGATATTGAGATCGCTTTTTCACCCGATGGCATGACAGGCTGGATATGTCTGCTGACTACACAACCCGAATTATTACCTTATACCTCTTATCATCCTATCTTCTTTAAAACAACCGATGGCGGTGAAAACTGGAGCGATCCTATAGAAGTGCAGTTAGGCGGTGAAGCAGGTCTGGAGGCAATCAAAAATTTCATCACCGACGAAGACTTAATCGCTTTTTACGATCCTGATCCAGTACCCGATCGTAATGAAATACCCTACTATATCGGATATTATTTTGATATGGTCGTTGATGCATGGGGTAATCCTCATATTTCGGGTAATGTGATGTTGACCAATGTGGAAGAAAACACTATCTACACCAATCCGAGATATAACGCTCCTTTTCATATTTGGACTACCGACGGAGGTGAGACCTGGGAAGCTTTTAAATTGGCTACACTTTATCAGTATAAAGCGGAGTTTGATGGCGATGTGACGCACTACAATCATCATCAGGTCTCTTCCGCACCGGATGGAACCGTTATTTTCTTCTCATGGTTAGATAGTGATATAGATGAGGCCACCGACAACAAACGCCCGGATATTTATTTCCGTGATTTTCTGCCCTACGAAGGAGAAATCGGTACCCATGGAGAAATCGAAAATGTAACTTTCTTAAGTGCCGCCATGTGGAAAGCCAACTGGGCTAATATGCCGGAAAGGGTGTTTGAGCAGCTTTTGGGTGACAATACCGTTGAATATACTATCCCATGGGTATATATGCAGCTTGACGAAACCCTCAGCGGAAATGATCCGGTACAATTCAATTATATACCCGATTTTAAGAAAGTTTATTCGCTTACCGGACTGCAAGATAAAGTGTTCAACGAAATAGCTACTGTAAGTCAAAACTATCCTAATCCTTTCAGCTTAGAGACCCAGATCAAACTTACCCTGATCAAAGAATCGGCTGTTACTTTGGAAGTGTTTTCACTCACAGGCCAGAAGGTGAGTGTGCAGCATAAGGGAAGCCTACAAGCTGGTACGCACACATTGACTATTGATGGTAGTAATTTGAAACCAGGTATTTATTTCTATACCCTCACAACTGCCAATCAAAAAGTTACGAAAAAGATGATTGTCAAATAAACGGATATCATCCCGATTTTGAAAGCTGCCTGTATGTGTATGGGTAGCTTTTTTTTATTGTTTGTCAGTCACAAAAATCGTTAACCGCTATTTGTAAGATGAACACTGTTTGATTTATTTCGCTCGATTTCTTGTTTATCTATCCATCCCATTACTTCCATGATACGTTTGAACTCTGGCTGATATGGTGCTTCAATACGGAGGTTTTGCTTGCTTATCGGGTGCGTTAGTTCAAGTGCAAAAGCGTGTAACAGCATGGTATGATGGTTCCATTTTTCGAGAAACAGCCGGTTTTGTTTGTTGCAGCCATAAGGCCTGTCGCCTATAACGGGATGAGAGATGTGCGCAAAATGCCGCCTGATCTGATGCATCCTGCCGGTCTGAGGTGTGATCTGAACCAACGAATAGCGTGAAGTGAGAAATTTGCCTTGGGCGATGGGTAACTCTGCCGTCTGAAGACGCATATAATGGGTAACGGCATCCTGAAGCCTGCCTTGATCGTTTTTTAAGGGATAATCAATAATACCCTTCTCAGACACATACCCTCTGACGATTGCATGATAGGTTCTGCCAATCTGCGAATTCATAAAAGCCTGATGAAGCATACGATTGACTTCAGGTGAAAAGGAAAATAATAGCAGGCCACCGGTTTTTCTGTCAATGCGATGAGCCGGATACACATAACATCCAAGCTGGTTACGCAATTGCTGCAACGCATATTCATTAATATCGGCAGCGATCGGACTGCGATGAACCAATAATCCATGAGGCTTGTTTATGGCAATGATAAACTCGTCCTGATAACAAACAGGAATTTTCATAGCTAACAAAGTAACCGATAAATATACAAATAGGCTCTTTACCAAAAGCTTTTTTTGTAACTACCGGATATAAGCGTTTTAAACATACACCATGCTTGTCACAGTAAAATGATGTGATGGTTTATTTTTGAAAAAAATATTACTTCCTTAATAAAATGCTATATGATTGATTTAGTTAACAATACTGCTAAAAAACGTCTTGATTTTCATTATCCTTTTTCGAAAGTGACTACTGCAACAAAAAAAAATTTCATTGGTATGCTGTTTTTTTCAATTTTTGCTTCCTCAAATCATTCCTGACATTTATGATCAAAAAACTTGCTGTAATAGCTCTTGGTGGGAACGCCCTGCTACGTTCAGGTCAAAAAGGTACTATCGAAGAGCAACGGAAGAACGTATATGAAACCTGTAACAAGTTGCTTCATTTTGTAGAGCAGGATTATAATATAGTGATTGGTCATGGGAATGGGCCACAGGTGGGAAATGTTTTACTTGGCAGTGTAGCTGGTAATAAGCTGTTTGGTTTACCCATGATGCCGTTGGATATATGTGGAAGTTTCACACAAGGACATATTGGATATCTGATTGAACAACAATTCAGTAACCTGATCCGCACAAAAGGTTTTGAAAGACAGATAGTAACTCTTGTTACACAGGTAGTAGTCTCCAAAAGCGATCCAGCTTTTTCGCATCCGTCCAAGCCTATAGGCCCTTATTATACTGAGGCAGAAAAAGATGTGCTTATTGGTCAACATCCAGAAGACAGCTATGCTGCCGATCCTAAAGGACGTGGTTTTCGCAAGGTGGTAGCATCTCCACAGCCATTAGAGATACAAAATATTCATCTCATCAAAAGACTGGCTGAAGAAGGGAACATAGTCATTGCTTCTGGTGGAGGCGGTATTCCTGTTATACGCAACGAAAATGGTGATATTGAAGGTATAGAAGCCGTTATAGATAAAGACCTTGCATTAGCTTTGTTAGCCACTAAACTGAGGGCTGATGAATTGTACATACTCACCGATGTTCAGCATGCCTGTCTATATTTTAATACCCCTCAGGAAACCCCTCTGAACGAACTAAGTATAACGGATGCACGGCAATATTTAATTGACGGTCATTTCAGCGAAGGCAGTATGGCTCCTAAAATACGCGCTGCCTTGTATTTTATTGAAAATGGAGGTAGCGAATGTATCATCACCGATGCGGCACATCTGCATATTCCCAATGCCGGCACCCGTATAAGGAAGCTTGACTGAACACTGATTCGGATATAGATCGGATCAAGGCGAAACCAATTTTAAACTTGCTGACACAGATGCTATTTCTGAAGGTAGATATCAAAACGCAACCAATAAAAAAATTGCTGTGTGCCGAGCTTTGGTATCTTTGCCTTGTCAATTTGAATTTTTTTTTTTGATATGAACCATGTACTTGCTCAGCTTAAGACCATGACTATCGTTGTGGCCGATACAGGCGATTTCGAATCCATGCGTCAATACCAGCCTGTGGATGCAACTACCAATCCTTCTTTGATCTATAGCGCTGCCCGGGATAAGAAATATACCCATCTCATCGAAGAGGCTATAGCTTGGTCGAAGAGTAAAACTAATTCAACCCATGAACAAATTGCATTATGCTTAGACCGGCTGTCAATCAATTTTGGGAAAGAGATATTGAATATCATACCTGGTCGGGTTTCTACTGAGGTAGATGCCCGGTTGTCGTTCGACAGTCATGCTACTATAGCGAAAGCCCGTCAACTTATACGTATGTATGAAGAGGAGGGTATCCCCAGAGAACGTATCCTGATTAAAATTGCCGCTACATGGGAAGGGATACGTGCTGCCGAGGCACTTGAAAAAGAGAATATACATACTAATCTTACCTTGTTGTTCAGCACCATACAAGCTATTGCATGTGCCGAAGCCGGAGTAAAGCTTATCTCCCCTTTTGTAGGGCGTATTCTGGATTGGTATAAGGCAGTCAAAAAGATAGAAGTTATCAATCCGCAGGATGATCCTGGCGTACAATCCGTTAAAGAGATATATCAGTACTATAAAAAATTTGATTACTCTACCCAGATCATGGGCGCCAGCTTTCGTAACACAGGGCAGATCATCGAGCTGGCCGGCTGCGATCTGCTTACTATTTCGCCTTCGCTATTAGCCGAGCTAGAACAAGATACCCAAACTATCGTACCTAAGCTCATAGCTTCGGAAGCGAAAACAATCAATCTAGATCGCATACAACCCGATGAAAAGATGTTCAGGTGGCTGCTCAACCAAAATGCGATGGCCACAGAAAAGCTTGCTGAAGGCATACGCAAATTTACTGACGACTTGCTGTTATTGGAAAATATGATAAGAGAACAACTGGCCGAAAAAGAATAGAATGATTGCACGATAACGGAAAATCTGTAATTTTGCTGCCCTTGGTTAAAGGCCCTATAGTTCAAGGGATAGAACAAAAGTTTCCTAAACTTTAGATCCAGGTTCGAGTCCTGGTGGGGCTACTAAAGCTTATAAGAGTCATTGATATTTAGATCAATACAACTGAAAGGGAATACATTTCATCCTGATCATACTAAACGAAATAAAACACTCATCTACTGTAGTTTTGCAGATGAGTGTTTTTTATTAACCCTATTATGTGTTCGTTATTGGTAGGTGCTTTGGAAAGCAACTAAAAAGTTACGCTTGTTATTTTACCTGTTACAGTAAATGTTTTTTTCAATGTGCCACCAGAATATTCGCCTCCTGTATATAGGCCGTCCATTACGGTTCCTGTGCTGCTACCTCCGGTATAAATCGAATAAGTTTCACCCATTTGCAGGTCATCTGATGAGAAGATGATGGACGAATAATTTCGCATAGGCTGAAAAGTCACTATTTCGGTACCTGATGAATGTTGCAGATGAAACAATGTACTTGATGACTGAGTCTGGTAGGAAGTGGCTTTCATACTATATTGTTGCGAAGTGGCATCAGGTGTTTGTATCAGAAATGAGTTCGTAGCAGAGATAATCATAAACCCACCGTGCACATTACAGCTTCCATTGAAGTCTAATCCTACCTCAGGCATATAGGGTGGGCCGTGAATAATCAATGTGCCACCGGTGATCAGCACATCGCCATTGCTGTCTATGCCATCACCTCCGGTAGAGTTGGTTACTATGTATCCGTCATTAATAGTCAGCAAGCTGCCATCGTTAGCCTCGCCACCAGATCCAAAGGTTGCATTCAGGCAGTCGTCGCTGGACTTGATATGCGAACTACCTCCGTTGAAAGTGATATATGGTGCTTCTATACCTTCGTATGAATTGGTGATGTTCAGGTTACAGTCGTTGATAGTAATTGAGTTATTGGCTTTTAAACCGTCATCTGCCGAGCTGATCGTGATATCACCGCTGTGGATTGTAATATCCTCATCGGCTTTAACTGCTTTGGCAGTAGCATATTTGGCGTTGTTGCCCCATCCACTGATCAGCAATCGGGTTCCGGTAGTAGTAATAGTTAGCTCTGGTACAGTCGTTTGGCTTCCTATAATAATGTTCTTGTCAGTGTTTATTCCCTGTCCAGCAATGCCTGAGCTTAAAATAGTAAGATTTCCATCTATGAGATGCAGTTCGTTATCTATTGTAACACAAGTAGCCTTATATGCTTTTAGCTGACCTTGCGGGTTCGTATAAACAGCTGCGTTACCAGAAGTGGTGATATGGACTGTTCCATCCGTCATCACCACATCTTTATCCGAAGAAATGCCTTTTCCTGCTTGACCAGTACTGGTGATGGTGATATTAGCCCCACTCAGATAGATATTGTCTGTCGATTTGATAGCGGTACAATATGATGGGCTGTGGCCGCTGCCCGAGGGCTTCAATACGGCATTGCCGGTTGTATGAATAGTTATGTCTCCTCCACTTAAGCTTAGTGCTTGTTTAGTTTTTATCCCTTTCGACTGATCTCCGTTTATCGTAATTGAGTGGGTTCCACCAGCTATGAGTATAGTGCTGTCAGATATTAAACCACCTACATCTTCCGAGTCGAGAGTGATAGTAATTGATCCGTCATAAATTTCGAGGCTACCGTCTTTTGCATCAATTCCATCGCCTATAGCATGAATCTGAATAGTGCCGTTGTTGATTATCAATCCATCTTTGGCATGGATTCCGTCGTTGCCGGCCGAAACGATAGTTATGTTTCCACTATTGATCTGTATGTCGTCGTCGCTGCAGAGGCCGTGTTTATCAATACCGTTACCGTGTATTATCAAGCTACCTTCTCCTTCAATGATTACAGTAGCCTCGGCAAAAAAAGTCCCTTTCTGATCTTCATTATTAGGTGGATCAGCATATAGCTCACCGTCAGTAAGCACATTGGTTGTGCCGGCTGCCAGGATCACGGTGGTCTTCTTTTTTGATTGAGAATTAATGGCCGGACCTGTAGGATTGGTTATACTAAGTTCGTTAAGTATCAGATTAAAGCGTTTTTCTGTATATATTTTGAAACAGCCATTATCTGTGGCTCCACTCAGGATAAAATCAATATCCCTGATGTCTGTGGTTGCGTGTACTGTTACAAAAGCTCCTTCCCTGACCACCTCTACTCCCTGAAAAGCCAATGGATTCACTATACGAACTGCTTCGTTCTCATAATGAAAGGATACGGTTTGTGAGGCCGGGCCAAAGGTGATGCTGTCAATATCCCGGGTAGCGTAACTATAAACCTGTTGATTGAGCCGGAATGAAAACAAACTGCCGTCTTCATTGAAATAGATGCTGTCGATAGCTGTTACCTCAGCCCCTAAGGAGGCTTTGTTGTTGAAATGCAGATACATTACATCCTGCCCGGCATGGACGAATAGAATTACAAAAAAGAATGAGATACTGGTAAAGAGCTTGTTCATAGCTTGATAAATTTAGAAGTTAAACCGGCAATACGGATAAAATAAAGGCCTGGGTACAAATGCGCAAGCTCTAAAATCATGCTGTCAGTCTTGTTGATCTGTTGACTGAAGACCAATGTGCCGTCTATACGATATATATATAGTATCTCCTCTGTGGTGGAAATGCCATCAATTCTCAGCAAGTCATTTACCGGATTGGGTGAGAGAATAAATCCCGAAGCTGATTTTTCGATAAAACCTGTGGACATATCAAAATAAATCTTTTTTATCTCGTCCAATGCAATGGCATTCATAGTTCCATCTTTTAGCAACAAGATCAGATCGTCCGATTGAAAGTGCAGATTTCGAACATCAGCAATCAGTTCATCGTACTTTGTCCCATCTTGTTTTTCTACTAAAATGGTTTGTCCTAAGGCTGAAACCGTACTAACTAAGAGCAATATACAGCTTACTACTAAATTGAGAAAACGATTAGACATATTAGAAAATATTATCACCAACAAATTTTCAGTAGTACTACTGACCTATAAAAACCAAATAAATTGCTGGTTACGATTAAAAAATGTATAGTTTGTATGTGTTTTTTTCTTTGATTAGACAAATATACTCAATAAAATATTCCGTAGCTAGAATTTTTCATGTACTTCATGCTGGGTTATCCAACCAATTTAGCACACATTCACTGTATCGATTTTATGATACTATGCCTTTGTATTTGAAAAAAACTAATTTTGCTGCGTTTTAAAAATCGATGAAAGGAAGTTCAGGAATGAAATCAACAGGAGCATCAAAAAACCTGGTTATAGTTGAATCCCCCGCCAAAGCGAAGACAATAGAAGGATTTTTAGGGAAAGAATTTATAGTAAAGTCCAGTTACGGCCATGTGATGGATTTGAATAAGACGCATCTGGGCGTAGATATAGAGAATGGATTCAAGCCACAATATGAGATAGACCCCGACAAAAAAAAGGTGGTAGCCGATCTGAAAAAATCAGCACAGGCTGCCGAAACCATATGGCTAGCATCTGACGAGGACCGTGAAGGAGAAGCTATTTCATGGCATTTATTCAATGCACTTGGACTGAAGGAAGAAAATACCAAACGCATAGTTTTTCATGAAATAACTAAACAAGCTATTACCAAAGCTATTGATAATCCTCGTTCTATCGATATCAATCTGGTATCGGCTCAACAAGCCCGCAGGGTATTGGATCGCTTAGTAGGGTATGAACTATCACCTTTGTTATGGAAGAAAGTAAAACCCTCATTATCAGCCGGTAGGGTGCAGTCGGTAGCTGTACGGCTGATAGTAGAACGCGAAGATGAGATACGTGAATTCAACGTAAACTCATCTTTTAGAGTGATTGCTCTGTTTGAGATAGATACTGATACCGGCATTCAAAGCTTTGAGGCTGAGCTGCCCGAACGTTTTAAAGACAAAGAAACAGCATGGGAGTTTCTACAGAGCTGTATTGGTGCACAATACACTGTTCATGCTGTAGAAAAAAAACCTGCAAAAAAATCTCCCGCACCCCCTTTCACTACCCCCACCCTGCAACAGGAAGCAAGTCGTAAGCTTGGATTCTCAGTTGCCAACACTATGCGAGTAGCACAACAGCTCTACGAATCGGGTAAGATAACCTATATGCGAACCGATTCAGTTAATTTGTCTGCCTTTGCGATAGAGATGATAAAACAAGAGATCATCGGAAAGTTTGGTGAAAACTATTCAAAAACACGACGCTTTGTAACAAAAACCAAAGGAGCACAAGAAGCTCATGAAGCCATACGACCTACTTATATGGATAAATCTACTGTTGGTGGTAGTGCCGATGAAAAGAGGCTGTATGAACTTATTTGGAAACGCACTATCGCTTCTCAGATGGCGGATGCAAAATTGGAGCGCACCACTGTACTCATCAATATATCGACTAACCAAAAACAGTTTACAGCTACTGGAGAAGTAGTGCTGTTCGACGGCTTTCTGAAAGTGTATTTTGAAGGTACAGATGAAGATAACGGGGATGATAAGAAAAACCTACTCCCTCCATTAAAACAGGGACAGCAGTTAACCTTAGATGAAATGAACGCCACCGAGCGATTCACACGACATCCGGCACGCTATACAGAAGCCAGCTTAGTCAAAAAAATGGAAGAGCTTGGAATTGGACGACCTTCTACCTATGCACCAACAATCTCAACCATACTTAAACGCGAATATGTGGTTAAAGAAGACCGACCGGGCGAAAAACGTACCTATAAACAACTGAAACTCGTCAATAAAAAAATAACAGAAAAAACACTGTCCGAAATGAGCGGACAGGAAAAAGCCAAACTGTTCCCTACCGACGTAGGTACATTGGTGAACCGCTTCCTGATCCAACATTTTGAGAATATTATTGATTACCATTTTACTGCTCACGTAGAAAAAGAATTTGATGAAATTGCTGATGGTAAAAAGGTGTGGAACAAGATGATAGGTGAGTTTTACGAGTCTTTTCACCGCGATATTGTATTTGTGACAGAAAATGCGGGTAAGTTTTCAGGCGAAAAATTACTTGGAATCGACCCTGCTTCAGGTAAAAACGTATTTGCTAAGGTAGGACGATACGGCCCTATGATACAGATAGGCGATACCGAATCGGAAGAAAAGCCACGGTTTGCCGGACTGCGTAAAGACCAAAGCATGGAGACCATCAGCCTGGAAGAAGCACTCAAGCTGTTTGAGTTTCCAAGACATATTGGTACCCATCAGGAAAAGGAAGTGATAGTAGCTATTGGACGCTTCGGCCCCTACGTAAAATTCGATAATAAGTTCTATAGCCTTCAAAAAACCGATGACCCGCATACCATTGATCTAGAACGTGCCATCACACTTATAGAAGTCAAACAGATGAAAGAAGCTCAAAGCATCATCAAAGAGTTTGATCAGGAACCCGAGCTAAAAGTACTTGACGGTAGATATGGCCCCTACATACGGTATAAAAATAAAAACTATAAGATACCTAAGCAAACCGATCCGGCTCAACTGACCCTTGAACAATGCAAAGCCATCATAGCCGATCCGGAAAATACACCTAAGAAACGTTTTGTCAGAAAGAAAACAAAATAACGGCTAAGAATTATCCTATATTCGCACTTGTAACAGCCCTTTTCCAATGATAGACGTAAGCCTCTTTCTTGAACCAGTTGAAATAGAAAACATTAGGTTTAAAACTAGTGCAGGACAAAACCAGTTAGCCAATAGCTTGATCATATATAGTGAGCAACATAAATTTCCTGCGGTAGATGGCGTATCGGTTGCGATCATTGGAGTAGCCGAAGAACGTAATGCGTTGGATAATACCGGTTGTATGCATGCTCCAGCTTACGTCCGACAGGCATTGTATCCACTTTTTGATCATTGGCCCAATCTTCTCATAGCTGATTTAGGTGATATACGGGCAGGAAACAGCATAGACGACACTTATTTTGCCTTGTCGCAAGTAGTAGAAGCTTTGATCAGTCAAAACATTATCCCGCTTGTGATAGGAGGTAGCAATGATTTAGTGTATTCATTGTATCAGGCTTATGAAAATCAAGGCCGTTTAGTTAATATACTTGCAATAGACCCATTGTTTGATATAGGGCAGGATGAAAATGAATTCCATTCGAAGGCATACCTTAGCCGCATTATTATGCAACAGCCAAACTACTTATTCAATTTCACCAATATCGGTTATCAAAATTATTATGTAGATGCCAAAGCTGTTGAACTGATGAAGAATCTGTTGTTTGATGTGTGGCGTCTTGGCTTTATACGTTCTAATATGGAGGAGGCAGAGCCTGTTATTCGAAGTGCCGATATGATAAGCTTCGACATAGGTGCTGTAAGGGGATGCGATGCGCCAGCCAACGGATTGGTCAACCCAAACGGATTCACCGGTGAAGAAACCTGCCGCCTGGCAAGATATGCAGGTATGAACGAGAAACTTAGCTGCTTTGGATTATTTGAGATAAATCCAGCCTACGACACACATGAACTGACAGCTAAATTAGCAGCTCAGATGATATGGTATTTTCTGGATGGAGTGGCTAATCGGATACCCGATACCCCTAAACACCACGACACACGTTTTGCACAATATATCGTTCGTGTTGAAGGGCAGGAAGAAGAGCTGATCTTTCTAAAAAGCAAAAAAACCGGACGATGGTGGATGGATATGAGCATGGGACAACAGCATCAGGAAAAATACAAAAGACAATATTTCGTGCCATGCTCAAAAAAAGACTACGAATCGGCCTTAAATGATGAGCTACCCGACCGATGGTGGCAGTTTTATCAAAAACTGATGTAGGCACTACTCACTAAAACTGATGATAGGTTGATATATATGCATAAGCTGATTGAAAAATAATAAGTTCTGCAAGCCTGAAAATAAAACCGATCATTTTTCCGTACCTTTGTAAGCCACAATTGTATGTTGTTCTAATCCATTGCTTGTCAACGTATGATATTGATCAGACAACCTATTCATTACAAATACAGTATCAAGATGCGTAAAATATTTACCCTTATGTTATGGTTTGCAGCACTACTGCTGATGCCTTTTTCCCTTTTGTCAAACTCATTGGTGTTAATACCTGTTAGTGATGTGATTCAAAGCCGGTCGTATATAGAGAATCCTGCTTTTGAAGTACATTTCTATTCCGATGATTTTGTTATTGCCACAGTTGATTTTGTTCCTAAGGAGCCTCATACGCTATTAGATTCAAACCCCTGGCAAGCTGATATCAGTTATTATATAGTCTATGTGTCAGCTGATGAAGCGGTTGACTATCAACAACGCTGGTCAGACAGGATACAGCTGTTGTACAAGACTGATAATCTGTTGATTGTTTCTACCAATGAAAAGCAATATGGGCAGCTTGAGCCGGCGCGCAACGATGGGATGATACGCATTCATCCTCAGCAAGCGCGTATACCCGAAGCAAGCTTGATAACCCCTTCACGTACTGCCGATCCTGATCCTTTTATTCAAGAGTTAATTGATCAGGTTGACTATGTCAATATCACTGCTACGGTACAGCATCTGCAAGATTATGGTACACGTGATTCGTATCATCCTCAAAGTGTGGAAGCTCAAAACTGGATCAAAGCTAAGTACGAATCCTACGGGTTGGAGGTTGAGCTGATGGATTTTCCCATGCCAGGCGGACCTGCCAGCGATAATGTGATAGCGTTGATGATAGGAACCAAATATCCGGATGAATATGTGGTATGTGGTGCGCATTATGATTCATATAGCTATTCGGGCTTAGCCCCAGGCGCTGATGATAATGCATCCGGCACTGCCGGTGTGCTTGAAATGGCTCGTATCCTCACCCAGTATTCTTTTGACAGAAGTATAATATTTTGTTCCTTCTCCGGCGAAGAATATGGCTTGTATGGCAGCGCCGCCTATGCTGCATATGCTGCACAGCAAGGGTTAGACATTCATGGCTACTTTAATCTGGATATGAATGGCTATCTCAAACCGGGGAATACCACCATCAAATCCACTTTGATATTTCCATCCTCAGCTCAGGAGTTAGCCGATTTTTATATGAGCGTATGCAGCACCTATCTGCCTGAGTTTGTTGTTGAACCAGGAACACTATCAGGTGGCGATAGCGACCATACCTCTTTCAATAACAACGGATATATGGGCATCTATCCGTTTGAAGCAGTACCCGATTACAGCCCCTATATCCACACTTCCAACGATATCATCGGACTAAGCTATAATAACGAACAACAAGCGGCTATATTTACCAAAGCTGCATTAGCCTCTATAGTGACTATGGCTAACAGGCTATTGCCCCCAAGAGGATTAGTAGCTTTAGCCGGCGATCAGCAGGTGGAGATGGAATGGTTGAATATGCCCGATGCGGCATCTTATAATATATACAGAGATGAACAGCTTGTGGATAATGTTACATCAGCTTACTATCTCGATCTGAATGTCGAAAACGGCACACCTTATACGTACTTTGTTACTGCTATCTATGCCGACAGTGGACTTGAATCCGATCCTTCCAATTCGGTAACCGTTGTGCCTATGCCTCCTTTGGTGCTTCCCTTTTCTATGGACTTTGAAAACGGAACACCTTATTGGGAGTTTACCGGCAGCTGGGGTTTGACTACAACCCAGTCGTACTCGCCTATACACTCACTATCCGAAAGTCCAAATGGTAACTATCAAAATAATACCACTAGTTATGCCTATTTCCGTCCCTTTAGCCTGAATATGGGATTCACAGAAGCCGAGCTTAGCTTCTGGACACGATACGATATAGAAAACAACTACGATTATATGTATTTGGAGGTAAGTACAAACGGTATGACATGGGCTCAGTTGGCCTCTTTCACAGGCACACAAAACAACTGGCAGAAAAAAACATATAACCTGAACGCTTATTTAGGACAAAACTGGGTACAACTGCGTTTTCGTTTTGTAAGTGATTATATGGTGACTAAAGACGGGATGTATATAGACGATTTCACACTACAGACTACTGGCGGTATGATGACCTTCAATGCATCTCTTGAGAAGGGATGGAATAGTTTGTCTTCGTTTATTCAGCCGGCAGAGACAGGACTGGATCAATTGTTCGAGCCTGTTTCCGATAAGCTGATTGCTGTACAGTCGGCTACTGGACTATATGATCCGGCACATGGGATCAACACTATTGGTAGCTGGAACGGCTTTGAAGGATATAAAGTGAAAATGGATGCTGCGGCTAACCTGATGATATCGGGTCCCGAAGCGATGGAAGGCAGTTTGGACATACATACCGGGTGGAACCTCATTCCCGTACTAAGTTCGTGTCCGGTTGCTTTAACCGGCTTGATAGATTCGTATGCTGACCAGATCATTTTTGTAAGAAACCTGAGCGGTACTCAAGTATATTGGCCGGAGGCCGGACTTGAGAGCCTGATACAGCTTTCCCCAGGAAAGGCGTATATGCTCAAGTCAGCTTCTGATCTCACTCTGCACTTCCCGGAATGTACTTCAGCCAAGGCTCAATTGTCTGAGCCTGAGATAGCCATCACTTCTGCCGCACACAACTTAGGCTTTGCAGCTGGAGTACTTAGCTTTGCTCAGCCTGGCGATCAGATCATAGCTTTTACCGATGAGGGACTGCCGGCAGGAATTCTCTTAATAGATGACCCGGCAGAGCCTGCTTTTATGGCGGTGTTTGGAAACGACAGCCTGTCGGTACCAATAGATGGTTTTGTCCCGGGACAGAGCCTGCAACTAAAGTGGCGTAAGCAAGATACAGGCTATTATCACGACCTGACGGCAGAGTACGACAGTTCTATGCCCGATCAGGAAGTGTTTCAGTACGATGGTATATCGTTGATTAATGCTGTAGAACCAGATATGGTTGGATTGAGCGAATCAGCTGCTGGGATTGAGCTGTATCCAAATCCTGTATCAGATTATTTAACGATAAACGCCAACGGGCAACTTATTCAAACGATCGACTTGTTGCGGTTAGACGGTAAACTGATACAACGGTTCAAACCTGATCATTCGCAGGCCGAGCTTGATGTGTCAGGTTTGGTTACTGGTATGTATGTGGTACGAATTCAAACCTCATCAGGCATACGCCGTATCCCACTTATCAAGGAGTAGGATATAGGGTACATATCAGTTGTCAGGCTTTTTTTGTTTAGAACCAATCCAAACAAAAGAAGCTGGCTATAAAGTTTTGGAGGCGATAAAAAAATATGTACTTTTGGCCTTTATTTTTGGATGCAACATATTGATAACAGTGTGTCATGGAGAGGTGGCCGAGTGGTTGAAGGCGCACGCCTGGAAAGTGTGTATACCCCGAAAGGGTATCGCGGGTTCGAATCCCGCTCTCTCCGCTTGGGATTGAAAAAAAAGTTAAAACGTTTAAAGATAATAATGTACATTTGCAATTCGTTGTATTTATATAATTCGTAAATCACATAAATCTAAATTAGTTCAAGTAGTAATCAACACTATCAACTATGAAAAAATTAATTGCTCTACTTACCATGGCAGGTATGATGTTTATCGGCTTTCACAACGTCGTACTTGCACAGGACAGCCCGGCTGATCCTACCGAACAGACTGAAATAACCGATGATACTGCTGAGGCCATCGAGGAAGAGGTAGTACAAGCAGATGAACCTGAAACGGTACAGATGGAGGCCTTAGATGAAGAGCCACTAACGTTTCACGAAGTTTTAAAAGAAAAATTTATTGAAGGGGGCCCTGAATTTATGGGCGTCGTTCTGTTAACACTCATCCTTGGATTGGCTATCAGTATTGAAAGAATTATCTATCTGACCCTTAGCACTACAAACACCAAAAAACTATTGGTCAGCATAGAAAAGGCATTAGAAGGCGGCGGCGTGGATAAAGCAAAAGATATCTGCCGCAACGCTCGCGGTCCGGTTGCCAGTATCTTCTATCAGGGATTGATGCGCTATGACCACGGAGTAGACGAAGTAGAAAAATCAATCGTGTCCTACGGAGCAGTGATCACCGGCAGGCTCGAAAGCGGAGTAAGCTGGATCTCACTCTTTATCGCTCTGGCACCTATGCTCGGCTTCTTGGGAACCGTAGTAGGGATGATCATGGCATTCGATGATATCGCAGCAGCAGGTGATATATCACCACAGGTTGTGGCAGTAGGTATTAAAGTAGCTCTGTTGACAACCGTGTTCGGGCTGATAGTAGCTATCATCCTGCAGATTTTCTACAACTACATTATCTCCAAGATCGATAACCTTGTAAATGATATGGAAGACAGCTCTATCTCTTTCATAGATATGATCACCACCTTTGCAAAAAAATAACATAGTATGGCTAATAAATTATCCAAAATAGTTAGTTGGGTGTTATATGCGTTGTTGGCAGTTAGTGCGCTATTGACTATACTGTTCTACACCAATAATCTCGACTCGGCAAGCTTTATCCAGTGGGGGATCATTTTAGTGATCGCAGCAGCTGTAATCGCTATTGCCTCACCGGTTTATGGCTTCATACTGAACCCGGGTAATATAGTGAAGATGCTTATAAGTATTGGTATTGTGGCTGTGATAGCTGTTATCTCATACAGCCTTGCCGGAAATACCTTCAGCGATCTGAGACTTGAAGTACTCGGTGTTACCGAACAAACATCAAAATGGGTTGGAATGGGTTTGCTCTTTACCTATATTACAGCAGCTCTCTCCATTCTGGCTATCATTTATTCCAATATCATGAAAATATTTAAGTAACATACAATGGCAAAAAGAGCTTCACCAGAAATTAATGCAGGCTCGATGGCCGACATTGCCTTCCTCTTGCTGATCTTCTTCCTGGTTACAACTACCATGAATGTTGATACTGGTATCACCCGTAGGTTACCACCTCCAGTTGAGACACCTGATGATATCAAGATCAAAGAAAGAAACGTGATGAATGTCTTGGTCAATAAAGATGACCGGTTGTTGGTCAACGGGCGTATAGGGGATATTAAAACCTTGAAAGACGAAGCCAAGCGGTTTATGACCCCCGTTGTACCCGATAATCCAAATTATCCAGAAGCAGAGATGAAAACGATTGATCTCATTGGCCCTATATACACCTCAAAAGGTGTTATCTCGTTGAAAAACGACAGAGGAACTTCATATAATATGTATATACAAGTACAAAATGAATTAGCCAGGGCATTTAATGAGTTGAAAGATGAACTGTCAATGGAAAAATTTGGGGTCAGATTTGCTAACCTGGTTAATGAAAACCAGATAAAAGCTATCAATGATGCGATACCTATACGTGTTAGCGAGGCTGAACCCGAAAGTATAGGAGAACAATAATATGTCGAAGTTTAAAACAAAAAAAGGAAAAGGCACACCGGCAATCAGTACCTCATCATTGCCGGATATCATCTTCATGCTGTTGTTTTTCTTTATGGTAACTACCGTGATGCGCGAAGTTACCCTAAGAGTAAAAATGCAATTGCCAACAGCTACTGAAGTGCAAAAGCTTGAAAAGAAATCCTTAGTAAGCTTCATTTATATAGGCCCACCGGCTATAGCTTCTTTAGGAACCGAGTCGCGAGTGCAACTCAATGACCAGTTTGCCAGAATACAGGATGTACCTGAGTTTATAGCCCGTGAACGGGAAGCACGTAATGAAGCCGACCGGCAGTTCCTTACTACATCACTTAAAGTACATAAAGATACAAAAATGGGTGTGGTTACAGATGTGAAACAAGAGCTACGAAGAGCAGGTGCTTTTCGTATCAATTACTCTACACTTAAAGGAGTGAAATAGTTTTTTCATACCTGATAATTTTCAAAAAAGGGCAGCTGCACAAGCTGCCCTTTTTTCATTGGAATGCCTTGACCAACCCTTGTCAAAACGATAAGGATCGGGTAATCAATAGTGTGAAAATGATAATGCGATGAAGAGCTGAGATAGCGCTTTCAGTATTGCAAAAATTCAATACCTATGAACTGAACTTGGTGTATATGCGATTACGCATCGATTTTTGCGTATTTTGCATTGGCTTCAATAAACTCTCTTCTGGGTGGGACTTCGTCTCCCATCAGCATGGAAAAGACATGGTCAGCTTCTAATCCGTTTTCAATGGTGATCTGCCGTAGTGTACGGTTGGCTGGATTCATGGTAGTTTCCCAAAGCTGTTCGGCATTCATCTCTCCAAGTCCTTTATACCGTTGAATGTGGATACCTCTATCGCTGCCGTCACCCGACCATTCTCTGACAGTGTTTTCACGTTCTTCTTCCGACCAGCAATATCGTTCTTGCCTACCTTTGCGCAACAGATACAGAGGTGGAGTAGCAATGTAGATATACCCTCTCTCAATGAGTTCTGTCATCTGCCGGAAGAAGAAGGTAAGGATAAGGGTAGCTATATGGCTGCCGTCTATATCAGCGTCGGTCATGATGACGATTTTGTGGTAGCGTAATTTTTCTAAGTTTAATGCTTTACTATCTTCTTCAGTTCCTATGGTAACTCCTAATGCAGTGAATATGTTTTTAATCTCGTCGCTGTCGTATATTTTATGTGGCATTGCTTTTTCCACGTTTAATATCTTCCCTCTCAGCGGCAATATAGCTTGAAATCGTCTGTCTCGTCCTTGTTTGGCTGTACCTCCTGCCGAGTCACCTTCCACTAGATATAGCTCAGCTTTAGCTGGGTCGCGTTCAGTACAGTCGGATAGCTTGCCTGGTAATCCTGATCCGCCTAATACGCTTTTGCGTTGTACTAATTCGCGTGCTTTACGGGCTGCATGACGGGCAGTGGCAGCCAATATCACTTTATTTACAATGGTCTTGGCTTCTTTAGGGTTTTCTTCTAAATAATTTGAAAGATGCTCGCTGACGATCTGGTCAACCACTCCCATAGCTTCGGTGTTTCCTAATTTAGTTTTAGTCTGACCTTCAAACTGAGGCTCAGGAACTTTGATGGAAATAATGGCAGTTAGGCCTTCACGGAAGTCATCACCATTGATATCGAATTTGAGTTTAGCCAATAAGCCTGATTTCTCAGCATAGGATTTCAGAGTACGCGTCAGTCCTCTTCTGAAACCAGCCAGATGAGTACCACCCTCATGAGTGTTGATATTGTTTACGTAAGAATGAAGATTCTCCGAAAAAGAAGTGTTGTATTGCATGGCTATCTCAACAGGTATCTGGTTGCGCTCGCCTTCAATAACTATGGGTTCGGGAATAAGCTTTTCTCTGTTCTCATCTAAATAGCTGATGAAATCTTTCAATCCGTTGGATGAATAAAAAGTTTCGCTGCGTATGTGACCGTGGTTTACATAGGTACGTTCATCGGTAAGTATGATGCTTATTCCTCTGTTTAGAAAGGCCAATTCGCGCATACGTGAAGCCAGGATAGAGTAATCGTATTCGGTAGTGATAAAAATTGTATCATCAGGTCTAAATGTGATCTTGGTACCGTTTTTATTCGACTCTCCAATAGCTTTCACCTCATATAATGGCTTACCCTCGCTGTATTCCTGTACAAATATTTTTCCTTCGCGATAGACTTCTGCCTTGAAGTGTGCTGAGAGTGCGTTCACACAACTAACACCTACTCCGTGCAAGCCGCCGGAAACTTTATAAGAACCTTTATCAAACTTACCTCCGGCATGTAAAACCGTCATAACCACTTCAAGGGCTGAACGATTTTCTTTCTCATGCTTCCCTGTTGGGATACCTCGCCCGTTATCCATTACAGTAATAGAGTTGTCGGCATGTATGATCACTTCTATCAGATTGCAAAAGCCGGCCATGGCTTCGTCTATGGAGTTGTCAACTACTTCATAAACCAAATGATGCAATCCGCGTACGTTCACATCACCTATATACATGGCAGGACGCTTACGAACCGCGTCTAACCCCTCTAAAACTTTTATATTACTTGCTGTATATTCGTTAGTTGCGATTAATCTTTTTTCTTCTTCGGTCATTTTGGGTTTTTGCTGTTAGCTTAGTTTAAACAACAAAGATACGAAATATAACCATAGGATTTTATCCCTTGTAGCCTCATTTCTATCCATTTATTGACAATTTTTATGCAATCGGTTGCATTGAAATTACCGATGATCTATCAACATCCGAAAATATATGTCAAAACTTGATTAACACATTGAGAGACAATAAGAAAATTAGCTTAAGAGTCTTCTTATGCCAGACTTTTGTTAAAATTTTATTATCATTCCGGCAAAAACTTGCATTCCTTGTACCGGATAGTTGAAATAGCGTTCATACCGCTGATGCAACAGGTTGTTCATCAATGCGTAGAAGCTCAGATAGTCGTTGAACGAATAAACAGCTTCTATATGCACATCCCAAATAGGTTTTAACCGGTGTATCTGAATTTCATCAGATGTATAGACCGGCGTCGGTCGTTTAGATTCGTGATGTAATCCTGTAGCAAACGTCCATTGCTCGCTCCACTGATGCCTGACAAGAAAATCAGCAGTAAAATCCGGCTCGTGCCAGGCTTGTGTTATACTGTCTGTAAAATATTGCTGATGAAGTAGAACAGCCGATGCCGTCCAGCGAGGTGCCATATGGAATGAGAGCTCCGATTTGAATTGCAGACGCTGTACATGATCGTGTGTCATGCCAATATGATTGAAAAGCTTGAAAGTGGTGTCGGTCAGAAAAAAGCCTTTGTTGTTGATCTCGTCATATACAATGCCAAAACGAAAATCCAGATTTTTGATCAGACTGGTTTTTATTCCGGCATCAAAATGGAACTTATGGTCTTCCCACCACGAACTGAATCCTGAGGCCACAAAAGGGTTGTATTCAATGATCTGGGAAATGTTCTTACGTTTTAAACCTCCGTCTAATGCGGCATAAAACTCAAAGTGGTCGTCAAGCAGCAGCAATCTGCCGGAGAGATGTGGATAAAGCTTGATATTTCCTTTGGTGCTATGCAGGTATTCGGTGCGTAATGCTAATTCCAACGAATAAAAACTCCCACTAAGCGCTAAACCTGGTTGCATCCCTATAAATATTTCATTGGTCTTTTGGATGCTGTCGCCAAAAGAGGCAAAAGAAGTATAGCCAGATAAATTGACAGACTGATTATCAACCAACGGAAACAGCTCTATATTTTTTCTGATGTCGGCATCTAATTTTACTACATTTTCATATGCTGCGAATTTATCGTTGAACCGGCTGTAGGTCAGCTCCACACTATGGTGTAGCATGGATGGATCACGATATGTGCTTTGCAATCGGGTTTTTAATCCCATATGTTGATAATGTTGGGCAAGAGAATCACGGCTGACAGATAAATCGGGAAAATCAACAGGTCTGAACCCGTAATATCGGTGATGGTTGCGCTTGTAAAACAATTCAGCAGTGAGGGTATGAGAGTCAAACGCATGATCAATGCCTGTTGAAATATTGTTTTTCATCCAGTCGGAAGGAGCAAAGTCTTTGATGGCTATCCATGAGGAAAGATGCTCAATTTGATTATAGAAATAAGTTTGACGAGCTATCTTGCTGTAATGGCTGAACAGGAATACCGGACTTGCTGATGAACCTATTCCTGCTTTCAGATAATTGGAAAAAGGATTATCTTTTTCTTTGGCCTGGATTATCAGTGGGCTTAAAGCTGAAATATTGGGCGATGTAGGTTCAATGATATTCAATCCCGATAGTGTTGAGTCAGGTTTTACTGTGATAGGTGGTGAAGGCTCGGGTTTCAATACGGGCTTTTGAACTGCCTTTAACCCCGGTTCATATGCTCCAATGATCGTTACTTGTTCCTTGTGCGATTGACCATACAGTATAGACTGCTTCATAAACAAAGCAGCTAAACACAGTATGCAATAAGCAAAAACAAACTGGGCTCGCATATAATATTTTTCGTGTCTCATGAACTAATTGTAATGAATGATCAGCCGTTGAGCATCTCAAGTTTTCGGGCGGCTTCCTGTTTCAAGTCATCACCCTGATAGTTATCCATTATGCTTTTTAATGTTTCTTTAGCTTGATAAATATTATTTTGTCTGACATATACATCTGCCAGCAGTATAAATCCGTTAGCTACCCAATAGTCTTGCGAAGCATATTGTTCGGATAGTTCAAAGATGGCGTTTTCAGTATCTTCTAACCGGTTTTGTCGGAAGCTGATCCGAGCCATAAGGTAAAGGGCTTCGGCACCCAAACGTCCCCGATCTTGTTGCCTGACCTCTTGAAGACTGCTGTATGCCTCTTCGTTTCTGTCAGTCTCAAAGAGTGACTTGCCGGCTATATAATATGCCTGAAGCTGTTGAGCAGACGATGATGCAGTATTGGTCTGAATCAGATGTGCCGCTTCTATAGCCTGAGTGAAATCATCAGTAAAATAGGCGCTTTTCATTTTACCTTCAAGAGCTTCCATTTTCTCGCTGCTCTGAGTGGCAAGGTGGTATAAATCATTATATAAACGGCTTGCCTGATTATATTGTTGACGATCATAATAGATACGTGCTGCATATAACAGAGCTTGCTCCATATAAGGATTCCCATCAATACTGATAATATAGTTTATACTCTGTAAGGCTTTATCCTCCTCAGCGTTTCGGATATATATTTGATATAGATAGTGATGTGCCGGCAATAAATAAGCTCCGCCTTGCTGTTGAATATATTGTTCAAAAGCTGATAATGCCTGTTCAAATCGTCCTTCTTGATATAAGTTTTCAGCCTGACTGAAAGTTAAAGAATCCTGTTCGGCATTGCTGATAGTACCAAAACCAAGCTGATTAGCAAATGACACATATTCTTGTATTAGGTTCATTTCTAAGTAAATAGCTTTTAATGTGTTCATAGCCTGTCGGGCATCGGGTGTTCCAGGATAAAGCTGAATGATCTTTTTAAGCCAGGTGATAGCCTCTTCATTCTGATTGTTGTTAAAATAAATTAATGCGGTCTTATGCATGGCATCTCGTGCATAAACCGAGCGGGGACGTTGCTGGGCTAATCTGTCGAAGAAGATAATAGCACTTCTGGAATCGTTGAGAATCAGATGTGTACTTCCCATCTCATAAAGAGCTTGCTCATAATAATTGGAGCTTGAAAACTGTTTGATCAAACGATCCAAAGCTTCTGTTTTGTCGGTGAAGCGTCCGAGAGCTCCCGATGCTAGCCCTTTTTGTAAGAGGGCATAATCGGTGCCTGCCTGATTGACCAAAATCACCTGATTATACGCATCTATGGCCCTGTTGTATTCTTTTTGAATGAAATAGCAATCGCCTATCCGGAGCCATGCGTCGTATCTCAGATTCTCATCGGCTCGTTGATGTTGGATGAATTGATTGAAATAAGGTAGCGCTTGTTTATATTGGCCTAATTGAAAATGAGCGTATGCGGTCTGAAAAGCAGCTTGCGGCAAAAGCCCGGTTGATGAAGCAAACTTGTGACCTCCAAATTGTTTTAAACGTTGTAACGCTTCTGAATACTGACCGGTCTGCATCAATGCTTCTGCTGTCCAAAACAGTGCCAAAGCTCCATATTCTGAGTTAGTAACCTGAATGATAGGCTGAAAATAGGTGATTGCTTTTTGTACATCACCTTGTAAAAAAGATTCATTGCCTACCGCATAGGAAATTTGTTGATAGATCTTTTCAAGCTGAGGCTTTCCCGTTTTATTCTTTTCCAATGAAGCCAAAGCCGAGTCAAAATTTTTGGTATGCAGATAAAGCTGAATAAGCAATTGTTCGGCCTGCTCTTTTTGGGCAGATGCAGCTTGAGTTTTGAGATACTCTTCTAACAGATTGATAGCTTCGTTATAAGGTTCGGGATTCGTCTCCAGACTCAGTTGTGCATATTTGAAAAGCGCATCATCTGTAAGTTGTTGGTTATGATTTAGTTTATATGCTTTTAGAAAGGCGTTGCGTGCAAACACCTTTTGTTCGGTTTCGTAGTAAGCAAGTCCTAAATGATAGGCTGTGTTTTGTGCAAGGACATCATCAGCGGAGCCGGCTATTTGCTCTAACATGAGAATCGCATCGGTGAACGCACCGGATTTGAACTGACATATGCCTTTTTGATATGCGTCTTCACGCTCTAACTGGCGCCTGCCATAGTTTTCGGCAAGCTTGTAAAAGTATAAAGCTTTGATGTATTCCTCCGACTTATACCATGCATCAGCTACTAAAAGAGTCAGATCGGGGCGACGCTTGCTGTCGCTTAGCTCCATCACTTCTTCGCCATGCAGAGTTACATACTGGTAGTCGCCCTGACGATGATGGATATGTAGTAAATATTGTGGGACGATTTTTTTATAAGATGGCACATATTGTAGCTTTTCAAAATAAGAGGCAGCTTCCAAATCATTTTCCTGCAGATAATTCAGATGGGCGTAGTAATACATAGCTGTCTGCTGGTAGATTCCATCAAAATCTTTTGCCTTTGCAAAAAAGTCTATTGCTTGTGCTGTTTTGTTTTGGCGCATCAGACAAAAGCCTGATTTATAGGCTAACTCGGCCTGCTCGAAATCAGCAAGTGATTGAGGATCGGTTTGCTCGAACCATACCAAAGCTTCTGAATAACGCCTTTGTTCGAAGAGCACTCTGCCATGCAGGAAGTTGATAACCGGCATCCATGCCGAACTGGTATATTGAGCAGCAAACGCTTGTATCTTCTCGGTTGCATCTTCTTGTTTGAGTTGCACAGCGCATAACAAGGCATAATAATGTGCATCGGCTAGCAGCACATGATTAGGGTCGGTCTCTTCCTGTATGAAAGCTTCCATCTTGTCCTTGGCAGTGCCATACTGTCCGGCCTGAATCCGCTCCAATCCTTCACGATACAGCATAGGATACGGATCAAAATATTTAGTGTGTTGAGCCACCAACCGGCTATGAGAAAGTATGATAATCAGGACGAATAGGATCAGCGCAAAAGGCTTAATGTCTATAGGTGAACGGTGTTCATATGGTGAGAAAAAAAGGCTTTTGGCAAATGAAACGGACATAATAAGTGTCGAATAAAAAAGTATCAGCTAATGAACGCTGATGCACAAAAGTTATTGTAAACAATCCGGTGAAGCGTGTTCACCGGATTGTTTGAGCAGCATCATAAGCGGGATTCTGTATCAGGTTGTCATTTATCTGGGCTTTTTGTCACCAAAAAGCTCAAGCAGCCTACCCACCGGCATCAGACGAGCAGCCTTTATCATACGGGTTTTTGAAGCCCATATCAGCGCCGGTATATTTGGCCTTGCAGCTCATAAGGTTTACCCCATCGACAGCTCACACTGCCTATGCGTGAGCTCTTACCTCACGTTTTCACCCTTACCCTTTGTAACACTCAGGGCGGTTATTTTCTGTGGCACTAGCTGTTACACAACTGTCTCCGGCTGTGTCCCTTCCTGTTAGGAAGTATGGTGCTCTGTGCTGTCCCGACTTTCCTCAGCAAATTCATGCCGCGACAACCGATACTGCCAATGCAAAGATACACCTAAAAGAAAAAAGCTTGCCAATATGTACTAAGAACTACTTTTTTATTCTGTGAGCCTGAAAAGTATGTATTAAGTTGATTTAACGATTTCACTTCAGAGGTTGTTGTTTTTATCTTGCCTTTGTCCATCTTGCGTAAGTTAGCAAAATAAATATACTGATATTCAATGAAATAATTGCACATTAACTGCATTTATTCTGGTGATACTACTCTATAAATTTCGATCAATTTAATTTTAAAGATTATATGCTTTTTGATTTAATTACTCAACGGATCAAAAAACTAATAGTAATTGAATAAGGCTTTCAGAAATTATGACATTAAATACAGAATGGGCAAAGAGTTGGAAAGAAAATACACGAAAACATTTGGTAATATAGAACTATTGTAAAAGCCCAAAACAGTTTTTTTATACAGCTTATTGTTTTGTCGATTTGTTGGTGGTGATTATGATTGAGTACTGTTCAAGTAATTGATTAATCAGATTTAAACATAACGGTATGATAGAATCACGAAATGCCAACGAATAGTCTTAATAAGAAAAGTGGATACTCGCAAAATTCTAAATTAAAATTGTGAACACCGATCCTTTGCCGGGTTTGGAGTGAGCGGTGATGCTAAAGCCATGCGCATCGATAATTTTTTTTACTATACCCAGTCCTAATCCAGTTCCTGTCTCACCTTTTGTACCTGCCGTTGATTGATGAATAAAATCAGTAAACAGGCCCTTACAGATTTCTTCGTCCATACCTATGCCGGTATCTTGTATGACAATCAGTCGTTGGTTTTTTTCTATAATGAATTTCAGATAGATAGTCCCTCCTTTAGGTGTGAACTTCACGCTGTTGCCAATTAAATTATTCATTGCCTGACCTAAAAGGGTCTCATCGGCTTCCAAAGTAAATGCTGGATCAACAGACCATGAAAACTGTATCTGTTTTTGTTTCAGCTGTGTGGCGTAAATTTTTTGTACATAAAGCGCCAGTTCTTCTGGGGTGATCTTTTTTCGATTGATCGTAAAATTGCCAAGCTCTAAGTACGACCATTGGAATAGTTTCTCGTTATAGTCGAGCAGGCGGCGCATTTCCGATTTAATATCTTCTAATAGTTCAATCTGCTGGGCTTCCATTTTTTGATGCAGGTCTTTATCGTTTAGCAGCAGGCTTGCTAATCCCATCACAGCACCTATAGGCGAGCGTAGGTCGTGGCTGATGATGGAGATAAACTGGTCTTTAAAGGATAGCAGTTGTTTGAGCTTTTTTTCGGCTACGGCTAATTTGTCCAATGTGATTCGTTGTTCTCGGGCTTTTTGCAAAAACCCCTGATCCATTTCATTTTGTTGTGAAACAGGTTTAATAAGCATATAGTTTCGTTGATCGTGATGCAGTGCAACGGCGTGCAAATAAATATTTTTATTATGAATATCTCTTTCTTCCCACATACCGCTCATTAGCCGGGCATCTGATTGACTGTTCCAGACAGGAGCTGCTTCTAATTGAAACATTTCAATAAAAGGAAACATTTCAATGAGTAGCGCTTTATTGTTTTCTGTTTTAAGTTTCTTGGGTAGCTTGTGAATCCATGAAGGTGGTTGGCCAATTAATTTATATGTCTCAGTTTTATCGCGTTCAAATACAATATAATCCAATAAATATAGAGCTGATACTGCTCCTTTGACATTCATTGTTTGTGGGTCGTTTCGTTTAGAAAGTTTTTCTTCATTATAAAATTGAAGTATAGGGTGTATGGCTTTTATTTCGTGTGTTTGGTCAATCAAGAATATCCAATTACGTCTTTGTTCGTCAGTAAGAAAATGGGCTTCGACATATAGGTTGTCTTTAACTCTTAGATGAGATACTACCATAGGATTGGTCAAAGGAGGTATCATCCCAACTAAATAAGGTGTAAACTCGTCTATAGATTGTTGTGGTTGCGGAGATACGTCAAAATATTTTTCTATAGGTCCGTTCCAGTAGTTGATTTTGCCACCTTCATCAACCTGTAATATAACCAATCCCAGATATGGCGGAATGGCATTCAGTATATATTGCAGGGTTGTTTCTGAAAAATTTTGGAAATGAGTGTTATTTTCTTCCATAACATATTTTATTGAGCAATCATTTGTTCTGTCAACCAATAAAAGGCAGCTTCTACATTAGTACCTTCTTTTGCGCTGGTTATAAATATTTTATATCCCTTATCCCGAAGCTGTTGTATATCGTTTGAAGATATCTCCCATGACTCTTCCAGATCGGCTTTATTGATCAACATCACAAAGGGCAGCTTCCCCAGAGTATCTATTGCTAATTGATGCAGGTCATGCGCAGTAGCAATGGTATCATGTCGTGTCCCATCCACAACAAGAATATAAGCAGAAGAGCCTAAGAGATATGAAGCCTTGACTTTCATAAAATCATCCTGACCATATAAATCCCAAAGCATCAGAGTAATATCAGTATCCTTGATATGTAGGTTCTTTTGGTCAATACGAACCCCAATAGTTGTCTGGTATCTCTCACTGAAAATACTATGAACAAATTGCTGTACTAAGCTGGTCTTACCTACAGCAAAAGCGCCTAACATGGTAACTTTCTTCTTCAGCATTTTATATTATTCTTTATTTTTATCAATAACTTTAAATTGTACCGAACGTATCAGAGAAGGGCTCTGACCTTCTTCAACAAATTTGACGTGTGCCTCTAACAGCTCTTCTTTCAGACCAGCTTGATAGAGTAGGGTAGCAAAATGTTCGGCACGTCTGAGTGCCACTCTCAGATTAGCTTCTACATTTCCATCATGACTGGTATATGAATAAACAATTATACGTAGTAAGGTGTGATGAGTTTGATTATATTGTTCAAGGAGCAATGCCGCTTGAACTAAATCCTGGAATGCGTTGAACTGTAAGCTATCTATTTCTGTGATATTGATATCGAATTCGAATGATTTCTGCTCTATTTCAGGTATGATCCAGTCTAAGTCAGGCTCCTCAGTGTGATTCACCCGTAATTTAGAATCATCTAACTCACTGATACCGGTAATCTTAAAAATGTTTGCCCGTAATTTTTCTACCCATTCCTGATTTGCTGCCCCCGTTACTTCCAATACGGTTCCTTGTGTTTTGAGGAATACAGTGGGTGGCGGTTGCAAACGGTCTAATGCTTTTTTTACTAATATTTCGGGTTCAAGCGACAGATAAGCCTCAAATTCTCCTTTGACTTTGTTGCTGTCAATCGTACTTGAAGCAACAATTTCATTGAAAGGTGTTGCATCAGGGTCTTGCAGCCCGATAAACCAGTATTTACCAGCCTTCTTCTTCACCGAGCTCAGATGATATCCCGGTGTATTATTCACTTGTTCCTGCAACGCACGTATTTGTCTTCTGTTAGTGATATAGCCGTAGCCTACCCATGAAATTAGTATGAATAAAAGGATAAGCAAGCCGATAAATGCCAGGGGTGGCCTGGCTTTTCTTTGTTTGCGTTCGCGTATCAGACAGGTCCTCAGAAATTTGGAGCTATGTATAAAAATAGCTGTATCGCCATCAAATTTTTCTATCTCCGGAGCCATATTGAAATGTATGGCTTCAATGGCTTCGGTCATCGTCAGCCGGAAGTCGGCTGGTGGATTACCTTCTACTATTGCAGCAATGATTGCATGCGGCCCTTGCTCGATAAAAATATTCATCAACCCTACCTGTATGGTATCCAAGCTGGTGTCTTCCCTGTTGTGAAACGAATCGCTTACAAAGTCGCGTATAGCCGTTATCATAGCCGATATCATATTCGATTCTAACTGCTGGCTGTCGTTAGCAGCTTCCTGATGAAGCAATATACCACTTTGGCGATGGATCAGAAAGACGTGGCTGACATGATACAGATACGTATTGGCTAACAGTATCTCGGTATAAGAGCGTTTGCTGAGCAAAGCCTGTATCCGCCATTTGAGACTTTTAAAAGACAAACCGGTCTCTATGCTGGTATTGATAGATGCGATCAGTCGTTTGATATCTTCTGAGACAGCTTTTCGGATGGCTGGGCCCATGACCGGAAACAGTATATCTACCAATTTACCGGGATTCTTTTGAACGCTTTTATGCATGCTGTCTTCTATGATGGGCATCAGGCTATCTACCGTGATCTCGCCTTTTTCGACTAAACGCCTTACCGCATACGGAAGCAGCTCGCTTATCTCATCGGCAAACGCATGTGGGTCGCGTAAAAGTAGATGTAATCGATCTTGATCTTGCTGGTCAAGTCCGAGAATAAGCTGACGAAGTGCATGCAACTTCCCACTTTCCATTAAGTCTATACCCGATTGATCTTTGGTAGTCATGCTCTTATTCGTTGGATGAGCTGGTTTGCACCTCTATGCCGGATTGGGGATAAGCTCTTAGACTACTGGCTAACGATTCCAGGAGCGAAGCAATAGTCTCACGGTCAGGCTTGTTGTTGTCAATGGCGTTCAAGCGTTCCATAAGGCTTTCAGTATGAGCTTGATGTGTTTTCGTCAGCTCCTCAAACCGAGCTGTCATCTGGTTACGGAGCTCCTCAACTTGTTGAGTGAAATGGTTTGAACTCTCTGCTTGCCGGTTTTCAAGCTGATCAATCATGGATTCTATGGCAATAATCCGGTCAGACTGCTGCTGGTGCTGCTGCCCTATCAAATCGTGAAGCCCTTCAATGGCTGTTTCTAAGTCTTTCTTAAAACCTTCTATCAGCTGTTGCAACCGAATGTCAACAGCATGGATGGTTTCATGCAGGGAAGCCAACTCGCTGCCAACAAGTATATCCCTGATTTGTGACAAATTATCTGGAGAACCTGACATAATCTAAGTGATAAAAAGTATGCTTGCCATTAAATAAGTGCTAAAGTAGTAAATATTCTATCAGCTGAATGATTTATGCAACACCATTTGTTTTTAATGCGTTTCAACAGATAGTGAAACACCTGAAAAATAACTTTGTTTTTAGTCGGTATAGTAAAAACTCTTGAAGGATTTAGTATGGCTGTCTTTTTTGGTGACTTAGCTTTTGTATCTTTATGGCGAAAAGGATGACGGCTTTTTTTACTCATCATTTTCTTTTTACGATACGAAAAAAATTGTACAGAAGCCCGGCTTGAAACAATCAGTTTAAATTACGTATATGTCTGATCAGCCACGACTTATTATTGAACCAATGGCAGCCGACCGTGCGCTGGAGGCTTTGTGTATCACGATCTTATTGGCAATGTGGGTGCTTACCGTGAGCTATCTGCTGATTTTGCCAGAGCATATTGCAATACATTTCGATATGCAAGGCCAGCCGGATGGATATGGCAGCAAATGGGTGCTGTTGTTCAGCCCTGTATTTGCCAGTATATTATGGATAGGATTGTCAGTGCTGAATAAATTTCCTCATAAGTTTAATTATCCGGTGAAGATAACTAATGACAATGCTGTTAGACAATATAGCCTGGCTATCCGCCTGATCAGATGGATAAAATTAGGAATACTGCTGCTGTTTTCTATATTGCTTCATGCTTTCTACTCGTCTGCTTTGAGTGAAGAGCTTAAAAATATCTGGTGGATAATAGTCCTGTCAGTAATTATCGGATTAGTCCCACTTATTATCTTTCTTATATTCAGTGTTAAAAACAAATAAACTCATTTTATTATCTAACTTAACCTTTTATGTTATGACATCATTTTCTCGCCTAACTTATTATATACTCATACTGTCGGCAAGTTGTTTTATGCTGTCTTGTAAGCAAGATATACAGCTTGAAGGATATTATGAAGGTTCTCTACGTTTTTCGGAGCACGAAATCATGTTTAATCGCTTATGGTTAAACACCGATAGCAGTTTCTTTTATCTCAGCCAGCCTGATGAGGATGATGACTGGCATGCGTTTGGTGGCAACTGGAGCATTCAAGATGGAAAACTGTTCTTAGACGGCAGTGCGCTCTTTAAGCTATGGATGGAATTAAAAGAAGAGCAACTTGAGGTGCTTGATTATGCCGGTAATATGGTTATTGGTGATAAACATCTGACCTTATCGAAAGCTGTGATATCTCCTGCTATAGATATGGATTTCATAGCTACTGGAGCTATATACCCTAATGAGGAGCTACCTATGTTCAGATTATGTGGTAGTGAAAAAAAGTATCCGCTGTATCAGTATTCAGGCCGCTTATCAGATTCGTCAGAACTGATACCCAATAAAGGATCAGATCCCGAATATTTTGTGATGGTTAAACTAAAGGCTGATGATCTATCTACAATTCAGACGGATCGCTTCTCATTAAAGCTTATTGAAGTGCTGAGCGAAGCAAATCCATGTGAGTAGAGCAGCAATGATCGTATCTGTGTCGTAAAAGACGGAAAGCCATTATTTTTGTTGTTTTATTTAAACGAGTAGTGTATGAAAGCATTTGGCCGTTTGATGATGAAGCTTATTGGCTGGGAGTTGGTTGGAGCTGTGCCACCCCATATAAAAAAATGTGTCATTTTGGCTGCACCCCACACAAGCAACTGGGATTTTGTAATAGGACGATTTGCGTATTGGGCTTTGGGAGTACCTGTCAAATTCTTGATTAAACAAGAAGCATTCAACCATCCTTTAGGCTGTATAGTGAAAAAAATGGGAGGAATACCCGTTGACCGAAAAAAAAATACTAATATGGTAGAATATGTGGCTTCCCTGTTTTCTGAATACGAGGTTTTGAATGTGATCATCACTCCTGAAGGTACCAGAAAATTAGTAACCGAATGGAAACGTGGATACTATTATATTGCGCAAAGGGCAGAAATACCTATCGTATTGGGATTTGCGGATTATAAAAACAAACAAGGAGGATTCGGCCCTGTCATCTATCCCAGCGGAAATTATGAAAAAGATTTTGTGATGATTGAAGAGTTTTATAAGACAAAAACAGCACGACACCCTGAAAAATATAATCTGAGTCAATTATATCAACAGCACGACCCTGCAAATTCTGATCGCACAGAATAAAAAAGTAAGATCAATTGGGTTACCTTCCTCTGGTCGTAGCACCTAAGTCGAAGGTTAGTGCAAAGCGTACTGTGTTTTGAAGCGGATTGTTACGCGAGTCAACAGGGATCAGATAAGAAAAATCCAACCCAAACACATTATACCGCAGGCCAGCACCCAAGGTGAAAAATTTACGGTTCCCTTTGGTCTTATCTTCGTAAAAAGCACCTCCACGTATCGCAAACACTTTATTGTACCAATATTCTACCCCAACGGAATAGTAGAGCTCACGCATCTCTTCAGCAAAGCCACCCGGAGCATCATAAAAAGATTGTATCATACCAGTAACTACCGACACATCATTGTCCATGCCTTTTTCTATCTCAAACTTATCCGTTCCAGGTATTTGGATTGGACTATTGGTCGAATCACGCTTATAATGGGGTGGGGTAGGGACTAAAAGTTTATTGATATCCACAGAGATGGATATTTCATTGTATTCGTCTAATCCTAAATGTAATGTAGGCCCAATACGTAAATTGGTCGGGATAAAATCTTTCTTGATACTTGCTTCGCTGTATCCTAACTTACTTCCTATGTTGGAAATGTTTGCTCCCCATGCAAAACGTGTATCCAGGTCATTAAACCAATATACTTCTTTTTCCCAATACAGGGCTACGTCAGCTGCTACCGATGTTCCGGCTGAGCTGGGTATTCCTTGCACATTTTGCCCTTGCGTTAGGTTGGAGTAAATAAAACGTCCGGCTACAGCCATGGAAAGATGATCGCTTAGTTTTCGGGCATAAGTGGCGTCTAATGCCCATTCATTAGGGCGAAAGGTTCCCTGGTCGCCTCCGTGTATATCAGTAAACTGTATATCACCAAGTGTGAAAAACCGTAGGGTAGCTGCTACTGCCGAGTTTTGGTTTAAACGTTTTTGCACAGCTAAATACGCCAGATTCATGTCGGGTACCAAATTGCGCAGCCAAGGGCTGTAGGCCAAACCTACTTTCATATCGTCGCTTAATTTTACACGGGTCTCGTGCTGCTCAATACCGTCTTTTACTATTTTTACCTGATACACAGAATCATTGAAAAAAACTGCATATTTAGCAGGGTTCCAATGCATTGAATACACATCTGGAGTAGTTGAAACGCCCACATCTCCCATAGAACCGGCACGGGCATCAGGAGCTATCATCAAAAAAGGAACAGAGGTAGAAATGACATTCAACGCATTACGTCCCGATATCTCCTGATAGTTCTGTCCGTATAACAGGCTGACCATCAAAACCAGGGTAATCAACAGAGATAGTTTACTTCTCATTCGAATAAAGATAAAAATAGGTTTGTACAATGATGCTAAACGATTCATAATAGGGTTTATTGTATTCATGTCTTAATCAATTGGGAGGTATAGCATTTTTTGATTGGCAGTATAAGTATTGCCATATGTATCTGTCATAGAAATGCGATACAGATAAATACCGGCTGGCAGCTGCTTGCCGCTCATAGCCGATAGTGGAACCTGTATAGGCTCAGAATGAAGGCCAATAGAACGTATTTCACGACTTAAACCAGCTACAGGCTCTCCCAGACTGTTGTAGATATCTATGTGTATAGTAAGTAATTCTCCGGGCTTGTTATGAGTAAATAATATATTGGTTTCGCTGGTAAACGGATTAGGTGCATTGCGCAAGTTATAGATCTGTATCCCACTCTCTGGATCAACAATGAAATAGATTTCTTTGGAAGAAGAGTTATTGTGAAGGTCCCAGGCTTTGATCTTTAAAATATGTTCTCCATGAGTGAGTTCGTGCATGGGGTATAGTATAGAACCTGAAGTGAAATCATCTAAATCAGGTACATACATTTGGTTGATAGTATGTTCGCTTGTTGATTCGGGTGAGATATGTGTGAGAGTAATATCCCGTCCTATGTCGTTACCCAGAAAGTGGATACCTTGTGGGTCGTGCAGCCGGATAAAGGCTGTTGCATCGGCTGCCACCTGATCACCGTCCTCAAAATCAGGTGAGTTGATATACATTTGTATCTCAGGGCCATGAGTATCAACTGTGTTTGTCGTCCCACTACCACCGATGAGTAAATTATCGTAATAGCCACTTGCATCAGTATAATTCAAGCTGTCAACTGCATAAAAGCTGAAACGGGCTTTGCCTATCTGATAGGCAATATTGCGTGGAAGTGTCAGCCGTATCTGGAAACTACCGTCTTTGACTGTAACTCTCCCGCGATACAATAGCTTGTCATAATAGGCGAAGGAGGCAGGATAACTTGCCGCATCGTTTCCAAGAGTACGGTACATAGATTTCTTATCGAACAGCTTAGGATACAGATACCCTTGAAAATCGGTCAACAGCTTATCGTTTTTATCTACTATAATACCTGAGATAACGATCTCCGACATAGCGGCCAGAGTATCGGGTAGCTGGTTGGGCGTATGGTTGTTGAACTTAGTGATCTTTACTGTATGTGTGGGAAAGCTTATCCGTAAAGCAGGATCACCAAGCAGAAGAAAATTATATACATTACTGTTAGAAGGATTTTTACTCATGCGGATGATATCGCCTAATCGTCTGATCTGTTTGTTTTCCGGATCGAAAAGCGAGGCATATATCTTTTGATTAAGGCTGAAGTTGGAATGTGCCCAAGCCAATCGGGTAGTAGTGAGCATTGACACACATCCTCCTCTTGGGTTTAATAGCAGCTGTTCGCCAGCCGATATCAGTGCCGGATTATCGAAACGGCTGAATTCACAGGTAGCAGTGATAAAAAGCGGCAGATGATCGTAATTACTAAGCGAATTGATGTGGCTGATAGTAAACACACCTTCATCGGTAAGTCCGCTCACACCACCATGCCCGGTATAGTTTAGGATTAGAGTGCCATTCTCAAGCTGTTGCATAAGCTTGTCAGAGGCCTGAGGAAAACGATATCCGCCAGGAACCTGTATCCGTTTGAAGGCATCAATATATACTTTCGATATGTTCAGATTTTTATAGGCAGCATCAACATAAGCAGTCAATGTTTCGGCTTGCCCGAAATGCAAATTATCATCTGAATCATCAGCCATAAAGGTGATATTATTGCGCCATTCATTAGTCTGCTCCGGTCCTTTGGTCAGATAATGACGTATCTTATTCAGCATCGCACTTGCCTGGGTATGAGTGCTAACCGGAAAACGACCTATGCCAATATCTAAAGAACCACTCAGATTATAACCCTCGTTAAAGTCTAAAAGGCCAAAATAGTCGTCTGATATATAGCTTGAAGTCTCGGTAAGTGAGTTGACCGCCTGATAGGAAGGAATGAAATGGGTGTTGGCATCTATTCTGTCTTTAAAGTCGTAGGAGGCATCGCCAAAAAGCAGTAGATATTTCAGGTTTTTATCCGATTTGTAATAGACCATGCGAACGAAGTCCCGTATAGCTGTCAAATCGGGTGATCCGCTTCCAAACTCGTTATAAATATCCATCACATTAATAACTGTGGAGACTAATCCGTCGTCTTCAAAATGCATTTGTGCCAACGAATCGGCATGATGCATAAATACCGGATGGGCGATGATAAGCATTTCACCTTTAGTTGTAGCATGTAAATTTTGGTTGGCTACAGGTTTGAAAACTTGTATATCATGGCTGTGTGATGGTTTGAAAAGCACATATTCATTCAATGCATCAGCCAGATCATCAAATTTTAACATGCCGTCCGATATGGTATAGCTTAGTGTGTGAGGCACAAGTGGATCGGTGATATCCCACAGCATCAGGTTTGATTCATTGACTTCAATATGGAAGCTTGAAATCTGTTCATCGCCTACCACCTCCGGATTGCGGAAAAACAACGGACTGTCGTCATATTTTAAAGTACGCCATGCGTTGACACGTATATAGTTCAGCCAGCCTTTTGAGCTTTCGCTTTCCACATGCATCTCAAGGCTGACGCGTATTTGCTCATCTTCATCTAAAATAGTTGCCGTCTGGTAGCTGTCGCGGGCATAAGTAGTGTTGTTAGGCCCAAGGAGCAGCATACTGATATTTTCAAATATAGGCTGTCCGTTGGCATACCCACTGAATTGTACGTTTTCTATAATTGATCGGCCCGCAAAATGCATTTCAATTGTAACTGGTCGCTCAACGACCCGATCAGGAAACACAAAATCGAAGCTTTTGGAAGGCTCGGATTTAGAAAATGATTCACCAAACCACTCCCTCCCCGAATGCAGCAGATTGACAAGGTCTGACTCGTGATACTGCCGGTCTAAAAAAATATGAGTATTCGTTGTGGGTTGACTTTTTACGCTTCGCTTGGAGCTTATGCGTTTTCCATGCTGATCTGTATGCAGAGTGAGGAAATACCATGTGGTATCCGAATAATAATTGATCTGATGCTGGAATCGGTTGCCGTTCGCCGAATATTTCCATTCTGTAGGAGCCTGCCCATAAAAATAAAGGACATCCTCTTCATCAAAACTGCCATCTTCTTCACCTTGTACCCATATTGCGTTTTCAAACAGATCATCGTATCTGAATGAGCTGTTGGATTCGGGAAGCATATGACCTCCGTTGCCGTATAGAGCCAATCGACGTGGATCGAGTGTGGAAGCATCAAAGCCCATCCGAGCTAATTGGGTGCGGTCAATCCTGTAAATACCAGGTGTGGTTATGCCAATCTTAACCCATTGACCACTGTTCAACACTGAGTTGTCAACATATGTTGGGGTCTCATCACTATATATTTGTTTATCCGGCTTCAACTCGTATCGAAAATGCACTTGTATTAATTTTTCAATACCATGCTCTGTCTTTCGTAAAGGAAGTATCTGGAGTATATATAGTGTTTCTTGATTGTGCGGCTTGGTTTGAAGATGAAACACAAATTCATCTTCTATCAGGTCTGAATCAGCAATCAGAGCTTCTTCCTGTATTTCAAATGGTTCTGTGATGACATCCAATATTTTGACTGATGCGGCTGTAGATGATCTTGGGACATCCAATTGAATCTCTGCCCATGGAAGTATACCGGTTTCAGCTTTGGTCGTGGCATTTTCTATAGTACATACATACACACTACTATGAGCTCCAATAGTTATACCGGATACCGGCAGCCAGTTTAGGGTATGTTGCGTTTCAACAGACTCAGGTACTGACTGAGCCCAAACTGTTGTAACACCCATGAAGGCCATGATGCAATACAAACTCAATGATAGATACAACTTCATTCTTACCGATAATTAATCATTTTGCCGAACTTTTCGGCTCTAACTCCCATTTTATTGGTTACAATCAAGCGGTAAATATATAAACCTTTAGGGAGACGACTGCCATTTTGAAGTCGGCCGCTCCAATGAATAGGAGTACTTTGTATGCCGCTGCTCAGATTTTGTGTGTTGAACTGATGCATAAACTGACCTGATAGATCATATATCTCAACAATTACTTCTAACATCTCGTTGGATTGATTGTGTGAGAAAACAAAATAAGTGTCGTCAGTGAATGGATTGGGAAAATTATACAGGAAATCTAATTTTATTTCTTCACCAGCTATAACTTCAAAACTGATCTCAGCTGTAGAAGAGTTATTCAAGATGTCCCATACTTTTAAAACTAACGTATGCTTTCCTGGGTTAAGGTTAAAGAAAGGGAAACGGATACTTCCTTCGTTACTTTTATCTAAGGATGCTGAATAATAATCGTTGAGTATGGCAAATCGCTCTGTTGCTCCACTGATGGTAGCGGTGATATCGTGGCCTATACCTGCTCCTGTGGTGTTAATACCGCTTTCATCGGATAACAATGCAACTAAAATTGGATTTTCTCCGGTAAATCCACCGTCGCGGAAGCTGGTATCTCCCATAAACAGTCGGATAGAAGGGCCCTGATTGTCGTTTACTGTACTATTTGAAAAGCCACCTATTTGAATCCCGTCGTAGTATCCTTTGGCATCTGTCACAAGATCGGTAGCATAATAGCTGATACGACCTGCTCCAAAACGATAGGCTATATCTTTTGGCATCATAAACTGTAACTCAAACGAGCCATTGGTAACACTTACTAAACCTTTATAGATGATCTTGTTGAACATAGTAAAGGTGGTAGATGGGTTTTCATCTCCATAAGTAGTGATGGTACTGGCTTTATCAAATATGGTCGCATACAGCTTCCCGTTAAAATCAGATAACTTTTTTCCGTACTCATTAGCTACGAACCCGCGTATTGATACCTGGTCTAATGCTTTCAGGGTGTCGGCTGTCTGACCTACTGCTTGACCGTTGATATGTGTGGTGATCACTTTATTATGAGGGAAGGTCAGTCTCAGAGCTGGATCGCCTAACAGCACAAACTTCTGGTCGTTTTTTTCGCTGTTTTTCTTTGATTTACGTATCACATCACCAAAAAAGGGATATTCACCTGCTTCTTTGTTGAATATATTGTTTTCAAATATGGCGCGGCTCAGTCGCAGATTAGGATCGGCATAAGTAGCACGGGCTGTGGTGAACATAGCTATGGCACCGCCATCGGGATTAAGCAGTACCATTTCACCTGCCGAGCGGCGCGTAGGGTCGTCATAGCGTGAAAACTCACATGTGGCGGTGATAAAAACAGCCGGCTCGTCGCGATTTCTCCAACTGAGGATATCCGAGATCTCTAAAAAGCGTTCATCACCCCAACCTACCTCGCCACCATGACCCGAATAGTGGATAATTAAGGTGCCTTGATCAATTTTTTTGTTGATAGCTTCATTGACAGCCGGAGCCTTTTGCCCTGAAGGAGTAGCAATCTGCGGATATGCATCAAGGTATATCTTGGTGAGGTTGAATTCGGGAAAATTATTTTGTATTACATGAGATATTGTCTCGGCATGACCTAAATGAAGGTTTCCATCTCCATCATCGGCAACTATGGTGATCTCGTTTCGCCAAGGACCCATCACTCCTTCGCTTTTGTCTGTATAAGCGACGATCTTGTCAACTAATGCCGTAGCCTCTTCAAGGGTAGCTACCGGCAATCGCCCTATGCCGATATCCAAAAGACTATTTTGTGAGCCTCCTTCATTAGTGTCAAGAAAACCATAATAATCATCGGTAGCAATAGACTCGGCAAGATCAAGTGATGAAAGAGTCTGAAATGTAGGTACAAAATTGGTGTTATTGCTAAGCTTGTCTTTATAATCAAAAGAAGCATCCCCGAATAGTAGTAGTAAACGCAGTTTACGACCCGGATTGGAATCAATATACAGCATGCGACAAAAATCGCGTATTGCAGTAATATCCTGTGAGCCGGAAGAAAACTCGTTATATATCTTTTCAGGTGTGGTTACTACAACGTTCAATCTGCTGTAATGACGATGAAAATCTGCTAATCGTTCTGCCTGAGGCAAGAAATCAGGATGGGAGATGATCAGGTAATCTATATCCCGTATGGCATGCAGATTTTGATTTTCAACTTCACCCACAAACTCAGGTGTTAATAATTGATTATGTTCGATAGCAATAAATTCACGAGGTGTGCTGGCTGTAGCTTTAAATTTCAGAGTGCTTCCTGATAAGGTTGCTGGCAAACGTACTAAATGTGTAGGATCAGTCGTTTCATACACCTCTACCGAACTGTTGGCATCGGCAAGTTGATATTCGAAAATCTCATCACTCCCGCTTCTGTGATTTCTAAATGCCATTTGAGTGCCTGTATAACGAAGGTGACGCCAACTGTTGATGGAAATATAATCCAACCACCCGCTGGCCGTATTGAGGCTACGTGTAAACCGGTAGTTAACACTGATAGTGTTTGCAGTCGGATGAAAAGCAAATTGAGTTTGATTACCCTTGGCGTATTCGTATCCCGAAGTGAAAGTAGCTAATATATTAAGACTTTGCTTGAACTGCCCGTCTATAGAAAGCAGAAATGCGGCCGTTCCAAAATTGCGACCGGCCACAGCAGTCTCTATCCAGCTTTCTTTTCCGGTGATGATGTGGGGGAAATCAAAAGTAAAATCCCTGCTTAAAGTAGCGTCGAAAAGCTCTCCATACCAAATACGTCCGGTATTGGTAAGATTTACTAATTCTTGTTCATGTAATTTATAGTCAATAAAATCGGTGATGACGGTAGTAGTTTGTGACAAGGGAGCAGCCGATTGAATACGCTTACCTTGTGACGATCCTACAGTAAGAAATAAATAGGAATAATCGTCGTAATAATTGGTTTGATGGCGGTAATAACCAGTTCCCGGATTGAATGTCCAGGTTGTAGGCCCTTCTGCATAAAACATAATATAGTCCTGAGGATGAAAAACCCCATCTTCTTCTCCTACAACCAGGATCGGATTCTCAACTAAATCATCGTGTCGTGGAAGGCTGTTAGGTTCTGGCAATATACCGCCACCGTTGGCATAGATACGAATAGTACGTGGATCAATAGTAGCGGGATTAATCCCCATGCCTTGCAACTGGTTGTAGTCAATTCGATACATCCCGCTTTCGGCTACCCTGATCTTATACCAGCTACCGGATGACAATACAGATTTGCGGGTATATATAGGTGCTCCGTCTTTTAAGGGGATACCAGTTTGTACATATATCTTACGGGTAAAGCTGATCAGCTGTTCTATCTTATCCGAGTTGGGGTTACGCCTAAGAGTGTTGACAGAAATAAAAAGCAGAGGCTGTTCACGTGCTATCATCAGTTGGGCGGTTGCTACAAAATTTGTGTCTAAGTCAGCCATCTCAGTAAGACCATATGGAGAAGGGTCAAAATCCTGAGTGATTATATCTTCAAGCTCTACTACAGCTTCAAGCTCATCATCAAACATGGATAATTGTTCTGAATAAAAAGGAATAGTGCTGGAGCTAGGATATACCGCACCTGAAAACCAAGGACGATACAGCACTGGCTTCCCAATCATATACAAGCTATCAGCCGGCCCCCATTGAAGTTGTATCGACTGGCTATCGTAAAGAGTTTGAGACACAGCACCGGAAAATCCCTGAAGCCCAATGATAAACAGAAACAAAATAGTGTGTAATCTGAAAAATGTCATAATATGGATAGTATAATGACTACAATACACAACACATGGTGGTAACTATTGTTTACTTTTCCTGTGTCGCTTATTTGAAACGAAGATAGTATGATTTTATTGCGATCGCTTAATTTCCTTTCTGGTTTGCAGCCCAGTACGTAAAAAAGCTGTAATATTGTGGCCTCAAAAAGAGCTGTTTTTGGAGCTGATTTCATGGAAAAAATTGTTAGTTCGGTCTTAATGCTTTTCTCGGTGCTGCCGGTTATTTCTTTATCAGCGCAAGATGCTGCTTTTGCGCAGCACTATGCCAGTCCATTATACCTTAATCCGGCTTTGACCGGACGTACGGCATGCGGGCGACTTCAGCTTAATTATCGCAATCAGTGGCCGGCTTTTAATCAGGCATTCACTACCTATGCCTTGTCATACGACCATCATATAGAGGCTATAAATAGTGGTGTAGGTTTGTTGTTGATGAACGACAGAATTGCTAATGGAATATTCAACCGCACTATGGCTGGAGGATTTTATGCGTATCATTTACAGATTGGATATGAAACAATGCTTGGCTTTGGAATGAAAGCAGCATTTTATCAAGAGAGCCTGCAATGGGACAAACTGATATTCCCCGATATGATTGACGCAATCAGTGGTGAGATAGGTACCGGAAATGAAGCTGTACCTGAACGACAAGCTGTTGCGATGGCCGACTTTGCCGCCGGTATCACTTTGACTTATTCGGATATCTATACCTTTGGTATTGCTATAGACCATCTCAGCCGTCCAAAGTACGGCTTCTATACAGATAGCGATCATACGCTTGATATGAAATATGTTGTACATGGGAGCTTGTTCTTCAATGCATCTACCGGAAGTGCAGGAACCGGCCGCAGCTTTGATCTGATATTGGTTCCAAATATTATGTGGATACATCAAGCCGGATTTAATCAGATACAGCTTGGAGCATATGCGTATAAAAACCCGTTGATAGCTGGGATACGTTACCGACATACCTTAGATAACCCGGATGCAGTAATGCTTATGGTTGGCCTGCAATGGGATAGTGTTCGCATAGGCTATAGCTTCGATTTTGCTGTCTCCGGGTTGGGACTGCTGCAAGGTGGAGCCCACGAAATATCGTTGGCATGGGATTTATGTACGGATAATTATACCAGAAGAAGGGCTGCTCATACAATAAAAATGCCCGCATATTAGTTATAAGAGTTAAATGAATCAACGCAGACATCATTTTATGAAACACAGATTGTATTTATTGATCCTTTTGTTTGCTGTCTTGTCACAAGCTTGCACCAACAGGAAAGTTTCACAAAGCACGGGATGGAATTATAATGACCCGAATTACGGAGGCTTTGAAGTAGCTAAGGTCAAAGAGCCAAAAGTAGGACCCGGCTTAGTAGCTATCGAAGGCGGTACCTTTTTGATGGGAGCCACTAATGAAGACTTCTTGTTTGAATGGAATAATATCCCGCGCAGGGTTACTGTGTCCTCATTTTTTATGGACGAGACCGAGGTCAGTAACCTCGATTATTTAGAATATATCTATTGGCTTAACCGTGTATATGGCGATGATTATCCGCAGGTTATACAACAGGCTCTGCCCGATACCCTAGTGTGGCGCGACCGTCTGTCATATAACGAACCATTGGTAGAACTCTATTTCCGCCACCCTGCATATCACGATTACCCGGTAGTAGGTGTGTCCTGGGTACAAGCCAATGAGTATGCCAATTGGCGTACCGACAGAGTGAACGAGCTGATGTTGATCAAGGCGGGGATATTAGATTATGACCCTGACCAGAAAAACGCCGATAACTTCAATACCGAAGCTTATCTTGCCGGGCAATATGAGGGATTGGTACGTAAAGGAAAAGCGGACCTTGATCCAAGTGGAAGTGGCATACGCACCGTACGTTTCGAGGATGGGATACTACTGCCTAAATATCGCTTACCTACCGAAGCCGAATGGGAATATGCTGCATTGGGCCTGGTAGGAAACACCAAAAGCGGACGCATAGTCGAAAGGCGGGTATATCCATGGAATGGCGATGGACTGAGGACTGACCATAAACGCTATATGGGAAGCTTTGTTGCCAACTTCAAGCCCGGATCAGGCGACTATATGGGGGTTGCCAGTAACCTGAACGACGGCGCTGCAATACCGGCACCCGTAGGATCATACTGGCCAAATGATTATGGCCTTTATAATATGGCGGGTAACGTAGCCGAATGGGTGCTCGATGTGTATCGCCCACTTAGCTTTGAAGATATGTCCGACTATAACCCTTTCAGAGGTAATGTGTTCGAAAACAAAAAACGCGATCCCGATGGCTCCATCGCACAGAAAGACTCATTAGGGCGTTTGCAGTATGTTGAAATCACACCAGAAGAAGCTGCTAACAGAAAAAATTATCGCCGAGGCTACGCCATTAACTACCGCGATGGAGACTATGCATCTACCATACAGCCCGACTGGGTTGAACTAAGTGAAGACCCTAACTCTACTTTTAAAATGTACGACTACGGCAACACAAGCCTGATCTCGGATAAATCAAGAGTATATAAAGGTGGATCATGGAACGACAGAGCTTATTTCCTGAGCCCGGGAACACGCCGCTTCCTCAACGAAGATGAAGCTTCCAGCTCGATAGGATTTAGATGCGCCATGAACAAAGTAGGTAGCTCGCTGTCGTCAAACAGAAAAAAATAATTCAGACAAAAAAATAGAAAACCCCGTCAAACCTGATTGATGGGGTTTTTGTTTGCCAATGAAAAACAATATAAAGTCTGTTTACAAACACTTTTTAGAGTGCCCGAATGTATCAACCGATACCCGAAAGCTGCAAAAAGGTGAAATGTTTTTTGCCCTCAAAGGGCCTAATTATGATGCAAACCAACTGATTGATGAAGCCCTGGAAAAAGGAGCCGGCTATGTGATTACCGAAAACAGGCTACCGACCAATCATCCTCAAATAATAGAGGTGGAAGACAGCCTGAAAACTCTACAGCAATTGGCTAACTATCACAGACAGCAAACCAATGCCAAAGTGATAGCTGTTACCGGATCAAACGGTAAAACGACAACTAAGGAGTTGATAGCTAAGGTGCTGTCAACACAATATCCAACAATCTATACCACAGGAAACCTGAACAACCATATAGGCGTACCCTTAAGTGTATTACAAATTCAAAAAGATACAACTTATGCCGTTATAGAGATGGGTGCCAATCATTTGGGTGAGATACGTGCTTTATGCCAGATCGCTGAACCCGATATGGGCATCATCACAAATATTGGCAAAGCACATTTGGAAGGTTTTGGCAGTTTGACGGGGGTGATCAACGCAAAGAGTGAGTTATATGCTTATATAAGCGATCATAACGGGATGCTATTTGTGAATACAGATGATCCTTTGCTTGAAACACTGTCGAAAAATATTGCCCGTTTTACATACGGCAATGATCTTGATGCAGACCTTTATGGCCAGCTCATAGAAGCAGACCCATACCTGCACATCGCATGGGAATATTCATCATTTCAGATGGTTACAGCAAGCCGGATAATAGGGTCGTATAACATCAGCAATATTTTGGCAGCTATTGCTGTCGGTTGTTATACCGGCGTTTCAGCCAAACTCATAGATCAGGTTATATCGGATTATGAATCGGTCAACAACCGTTCGCAACTGATCCAAAGCAAGCATAATCGCATTATATTGGATGCCTATAATGCCAATCCGGTAAGTATGGAGGCGGCTATACGTAATTTTGAGCAGATCAGGGGTGCAAGGGCAATAGTCATCTTGGGCGATATGCTTGAGTTGGGTACTGAAAGTGACAGTGAACATGCAGCTATTCTGAAACTGCTTACCGATCTTGAATTGCCGGAAGTCATATTAGTAGGTCCACATTTTGAACAGGTCTATGCCGGAGATGACTGGTTGATATTCAATGAGGTAGAATCCGTTTGTAACTATCTTAAAGATCGTACTCTGAAAGGATATGACATATTGGTCAAAGGATCACGGGCTATGCAGTTAGAAAAAGTGATAGGGTTCTTATAATATAGAAAGTGAGCCAATCGTCAGCATATACCGTGATAGGCGTGATGTCGGGTACTTCACTTGATGGATTGGATCTTGCCTGCTGTCGGTTTACAGTAAAAGATCATACCTGGTCATATGTTATTTTAGCTGCCGAAACCCTTACTTACGACAGTTTCTGGAAAAAAGCTTTAGCTGAGGCATGGAATTTATCCGATGTTTCTCTTCGTCAGTTAGACAAAAAATTTGGACAACTCATAGGCGAACAAGTATTGGCTTTTATAAAAAAACGTGGATTACAGGCCGATTTGATTGCTTCACATGGTCATACAGTGTTTCATCGGCCAGACAAAGGTATTACTCTTCAAATTGGTGATGGCGCTGCCATAGCGTCAATCAACGGGCTTCCAACAGTGAATAACTTCCGGCAGCAAGATGTGAGTAAGGGTGGACAGGGCGCTCCTTTGGTGCCCATAGGAGACCAGCTGCTGTTTGCCGAATATGACTATTGTCTTAATATTGGTGGTATAGCCAATATCTCGTTCGAACTGTCAGGTTTGCGCCATGCATTTGATATTTGCCCGGCTAATCAGGTGCTGAATTATTTTGCGCAACAGATAGGGGAGCCTTATGATCCTATGGGAAAATATGCAGCGGACGGCAAACTGCTACCGGAGGTATTGGAGAAATTAGATGCATTAGAATATTATCGGAAGCCATATCCTAAATCTTTGGGTCGGGAGTGGATAGAATCAGAAGTGTTGCCCTTGCTTGCCAATCCCGATATATCACCGCACGATTACTTGCATAGCTTTTGTGTGCATATTGCCCGGCAGATTGCTTTGGCATTGAAAGGGTTGCCCAAAGGCCGTATATTAGTGACCGGCGGAGGCGCTTTTAACCGGTTTCTGATACAGCAGATTGAAAAGCATCTCTGCCATAGCTTAGTGCTGCCCGATGCACTGTTGATAGAGTATAAGGAAGCATTAGTATTTGCATTGTTAGGTTTGCTCAGATGGAGAGGAGAAATTAATTGCCTGTCGAGTGTAACCGGCGCTACGGAAGACAGTTCAGCCGGAGATATTTACCCGGTCTGACATCCTTTTTCATACTAAATTGTCATTTTTTCAGTTTATTAAGCATACGAAATCATTCCACCATGTTCAGAAGCATTTTATTAGAAATTCAAAGCGTGCCTAATGATCTGGCGCAGGTAGTTGCCGGACAACAAGGCGAAATTTCCTTATCTGTATTTGATCTGGCTGTGAAAGGTGGCTGGATCATGGCGGTATTAGCCGTGTTTTCCATCATAGCGGTATATGTATTTATCGAACGGTATCTGGCTATTTCCAAAGCCTCCGTCAGTGATAAAAACTTTATGAATAATATCAGGGAGTTTATTCATGCCGGGCGGCTCGAATCGGCTATGACCTTGTGCCGTAGCACAGAAACTCCTATATCACGTATGATAGAAAAAGGACTTCTGCGCCTTGGAAAACCCTTGCATGACATCAATGTCTCTATCGAAAATGTGGGTAAGCTTGAAGTTAGCAAGCTTGAAAAAGGTGTAGCAGCTTTGGCTACTATAGCTGGTGCTGCACCCATGCTTGGATTCTTAGGGACAGTAACCGGAATGATACGGGCTTTTTATGATATGTCAATGGCCGGTAACAACATAGATATCGCGCTGCTCTCATCCGGTATCTATCAAGCGATGATCACTACTGTGGGCGGGTTGATAGTCGGTATATTAGCCTATATATTTTATAATGTCTTGGTATCCCGTATAGAAAAAGTAGTGTATCTGTTAGAAGCCCGGGCTACCGAGTTTATGGATGTGCTATACGAACCGGCCAGATAAACCTTTAATACGATTGAAATGGCAATACAAACAAGAAATAAGCTCAATGTAGGATTCAGCATGGCCTCCATGTCGGACGTGGTATTTCTGCTGTTGATCTTCTTTATGCTGACTTCTACACTTATAGCACCAAATGCCATCAAATTGTTGTTGCCTTCAAGCAATAGCAAAACCATGGCAAAACAGACCTTTACCGTGTATATCAATGATCAGTATCAGTATTTTGTTGAAGAAAGTGCAGTAGAAGAACTACAGCTTGTTGCTGCCCTGATGACAAAGCTACAACACGAAGATGAGGCTACGGTAGTGTTGCGTGCTGATAAAACTGTTCCGGTACAATATATAGTTACAGTGATTGATGCTATTAATGAAGTCAACCAAAAGACGGATAAAAAACATAAAGTGATCCTTGCTACTTCCCCTAAAAAATAATTCTTGCTGCATTATTGACCATGAAAGGCTTTGACAAAAATAAACGACAGGCATTGGTACTCACCATACTGTTTCACTTTTTGGTGTTGGTAGCCTTGTTTCTTATGGCTTTGCGTACTCCACTTCCATTGCCCGGTGAAGAAGGAGTAGAAGTGAATCTGGGATATAGTGATCAGGGGATGGGGATACAACAATCTGATGATCCACCACAGTATGCCGAACCTATGACACAGGTTCCTTCACCACAAGAAGCAGTGAAGGAGGAATCACTTGCCACTGATGATACGGATATTGCACTTGCCGAACAGCCTAAGCCTCAGCAAGAACCTACATCACAGCAAGAAATATCAAAACCTGTTGAAGAAACTGTTCAAAAACCACAGGAGACCCAGGCAACGCAACCACAGCTTAATCCAAGAGCTTTATATAAAGGCTCTTCTGCTAATACTTCCAACAGCAACGAAGGGATAACCGGTCAGGCAGGTGATCAGGGTATGCCCGAGGGCCTACGCGATGTAACACGGTATGATGGACGGGGCGGACAAGGAGACGGCCCCTCATACTATCTGGGTGGAAGAGGATCTAAAAACTTAGCAATACCCAAAAGCGCTTTTAAAGAACAAGGTAATGTAGTGGTGGATATATGGGTTGACAGAAAAGGGAATGTTGTGCGAGCTGAGGTAAACTTGCGAGGTACGACTATATTGGATCAAAGCTTACGCTCGCTTGCCGTACAAGCAGCCTTGAACTCAGTGTTTGTCGAAGACCCCGCAGCAGCTGAACAGCAAAAAGGAAGTATAACCTATACGTTTATTATTGGAAATTAATTCGATGAACAAGCTTTACTGATACAACTTTATGCAATATTCTGAAATCATTCAATGGATGTTTGGTAAGCTACCCATGTATCAACGCATAGGGTCAGCAGCCTATAAAGCTGATCTGAAACAAACCATAGAGCTGTTGGATCTCTTAAACAACCCGCAAACTCAGTTTCGGTCAATACATATAGCCGGTACCAACGGTAAAGGATCAGTATCGCATATGTTGGCATCGGTGTTACAGGAATCAGGATATAAAACCGGATTATATACTTCCCCTCATTTGAAAGATTTTCGGGAACGTATCCGAATCAATGGGCAAATGATACCTGAAAATAAGGTGGTTCAGTTTATTACGGCGCATCAGCCTGATTTTGAAGCTATGCAGCTGTCTTTTTTTGAGATGACGGTAGGTCTTGCTTTTGACTATTTTGCCAAAGAACAGGTGGATGTTGCGGTTGTGGAAACCGGTATGGGTGGCAGGTTGGATTCAACCAATTTACTGCAGCCTTTGCTAAGCATTATTACCAATATTGGCTATGACCATATGCAGTTTTTAGGCAATACCCTGGCTGCTATTGCTGTGGAAAAAGCCGGGATCATCAAAAAAGGTGTCCCGGTGATCATTGGTCAGACACATTCTGAGACTAAAGATATATTTCAGGAAAAAGCAGTAGCATATCAAGCACCTATCGTTTTTGCCGATCAATATATAGAGGCAAAGCCAGTGGCAAAGCCTGATACGTACCACCAGTATTTTGATATCTGGAAACACAACAACATATGGATAGAAACCGTATGTTTGCCATTGTTAGGAAATTATCAAAAGCATAACCTCATAACGGTCATGGCTGCTTTGGAACAACTTCGGTCTGATTTTATTATTCAAGACGAGTATATACGTCTTGGACTTGAGAAAGTAAGTAGCAATACCGGATTATTAGGTCGTTGGCAGGTGTTGCAGCAGATGCCGTTAGCGATAGCCGATACCGGACATAACAAGGATGGCTTGAGTGCGGTGGTTGAGCAACTCCGTTCGTTATCGTATGCACGTCTGCATTTCGTATTAGGGATAGTGAATGATAAAGACATCTCAAACATACTGGCTTTATTGCCACGTCATGCGATTTATTATTTTTGTAAAGCCGATATCCCGCGTGGGATGCCTGCTGATGAGTTAGCTGTCAAAGCTTTTGAGTTTCAGTTGCACGGCAGAGTGTATGACTCTGTACGTGCTGCATGGCAGAGCGCTAAAAATGCCGCCCATCCGAACGATCTGATATTCGTGGGAGGTAGTTCATTTGTGGTGGCAGAAGTGGTCTGAAAGTTTAAAGCAGCTGAGGCGAGAGTAGAACTGAAAATGACAATACTTATGAATGAAAAAACTATTACAAGTCCTTTGACAAGAAAAATCACACCTCAACAGGAATGTAGGATGGTTGACGCTTGTCATAAACCCACGAGCTTTTTACTTTCATCTGATTATTTCCAATACGACACAATTTAAAGCTATGTTTACCAAGATATTTGATAAAATACATCCGATTTTTGTTGCTTCTGTGTTATTTCTGTTGTGTAGTATGTGTCTTCCGTCAACGGTTGATGCACAGCCTGAAGCGGAGGTCTTATACCTGTCATTATCGGAGGTGATCAAGGTAGCTCAGGAGCGTTCGCCCGATGCCATGATCGCACGTCATCGTTTTCGCCGCTCCTACTGGGAGTATAGGAGTTTTAAGGCCGGATATCTGCCGAACTTACGGATGGAGGCTACCCTGCCAAATTTTAACCGGACTATTGATGCTATTATCCAATCGGATGGAAGTGAAACATATAGAGAGCGCACCTTGTCGAGATATGCAGCTAGCCTGTCGCTGATACAAAAAGTAGGCTTAACCGGAGGAGAAGTGTTTCTACAATCGGGTCTGCAACGGCTTGATAACTTCTATACTGATACCTCTACCCGACAATATCTTTCTACACCTATCAACATTGGATTTCGCCAGCCTATCTTTGCATATAATGCGTTTAAATGGGATAAAAAAATTGAACCCATGCGCTACGAAGAAGCTAAGCGGCTCTACCTTGAAACCAATGAACAAGTTGCTTCTACGGCTATAAGTCATTTTTTTAATTTGTTGATGGCTCAGGTAGAAAAAGATATTGCCCTTAAAAATCAAGCAAACTACGACACCCTGTATAATATAGCAACAGGCAGGTTTATACTTGGTAAGATAGCCGAGAATGAGTTGTTGCAGCTAGAGTTGAATCTTTTGCGTGCTCAGGCTTCGGTGGAGACAGCCGACCTGAATTATCAAAACATGCTTTTTACATTGCGTTCGTATCTGCGCCTGCATGGTCAAGAAAAGATGATACTGTTGCCACCGGCACAAACAGTGCATTTTAGCGTTTCGGTGGAAGAGGCGATTAGCGAAGCACTTACCAATACTTCTTCAGGCCTGAATTTTGATCGCCGACTGTTGGAAGCCGAAAGTCAACTGAGCTTGGCTAGAGCTGAAGGACGTTTTGATGCGCAAGTTTCAGCAACCTTCGGATTGACACAAACAGCAAATAAAATACGATCAGCTTATACCAATCCCTTAGACGAGGAACTCATCTCCCTTGGGATAAGTATTCCAATCCTAGATTGGGGACAGGCAAAAGGACGCATTAGAATGGCTGAGTCCAACCAGGAACTTATTAGAACCTCCGTTGAACAGGAACGCACTGACTTTGAGCAGAGTATTTTTCTCAAGGTGATGCAGTTCAATATGCAGAAAAACCAACTGCTCATTGCTTCCAAAGCCGATACAGTTGCCCAGAAACGCTTCGATGTCACTCAAAAAAGATACATGATAGGGAAGGTGAACGATATATTAGAGCTGAACAACGCCCAGATAGACAACGACAACGCCCGTATCGGTTATTATAACGCATTGAAAACATACTGGAGTAGCTATTACGAACTACGACGGCTGACCCTGTTCGACTTCAGAGATAACAGAAAAATTATAGCACTGCCCGAAGCATTGATCACAAACTAAGAGTTGTTTTGTTGATACAGCTTAGCTAACATATACAAAAAGCCGGATACTCGTTTGTAATCTGAATCACTGCTGATTTTATCAAATCTCTTTGGTTATATGTAGAATAGTTTTATTTTCGTCTAAAATTTAAACGATTTGGACATGAAAAAAATTATTACTTTACTTATAAGCATGTTACCTGCTTTACTGATAGCCCAATCGAACAGAATGGTGCTTGCTGAACATTTTACCAGTGCTACCTGCGGCCCCTGTGCTGCTCAGAATCCTGCCTTTGATGCCTTATTACATGCCAATGCCGATAAAATTACTTCTATTAAGTATCATATGAGTTGGCCATCGCCAGGAAACGATCCTATGTATTTACACAATCCGTTGGATAACAACGCAAGACGTACATACTATAATGTGAATGCAGTGCCTCATGTAGTGATAGGTGGTAATATCTATACCGGATCACCAGGTACAGTTAATCAGACCAGGATAGACACATGGGCTTCTGATCCATCCCCTTTTGATATAGATATGCAACATTGGCTGTCTGCTAATCAGGATAGCGTGTATGTTGTCATGCTTATCAAAGCCAATCAAGCTGTTGGAGGGAATTTGGTTGCACATATTGCAGTGATTGAAAAAGAAATACACTATGCTACTCCACCCGGAACCAATGGCGAAAAAGATTTCTATAATGTGATGAAAGCATTGATCCCATCAAGAAGCGGCACATCGCTACCCTCTTTTCAGGAAGGTGACTATGTGATAGTAGAAGCTGCATGGCAGTTGCAAAACGTTTATAATACAGATCAAATAGCAGCGGTTGGTTTTGTGCAGAATAATTCGGATAAGGTTGTACATCAGGCTGCCAATAGCTCTGAAGATGCGATTCAGCCATTATATGCCCATGATGCAGTGGTGCAAAATATTGAAAATGCGACAGCTATAAATTGTAGCGGAACTATGGAACCAGTAGCCGTGATTGGAAACTATGGGTCTGCAACACTGACACAAGCTACTGTCGCATTCAAAGTAAACGGCCAAACACTGAAGACAATAGAATGGAGTGGGAATCTGAGCTTTCTTGAAACAGTTGAAGTAGATGCCGGATTGATCGAGTTTGCACTTTTGGAAGAAAATGAGTTAGAAGTAGAGATCACAGCAGTTAATGGACAAACGGATGAATATCCGATCAACAACACGTATACCATACCTTTTGTGATCAGTCCGGATGTGCCTCAGCCACCCTCTCTATTTATCTTATTAGACGATAATCCGGAAGAGATTACATGGGAGTTGCGCAACAGCTCTGGAGAAATTGTGGATTCGGGCGGCCCCTATACAACACCTAATGCCATTATCAGCCAAACATTACAGGTTACTTCAGTAGGCTGTTATACATTTACTATATTCGATTCGGGCGGTAATGGCTTGTGCTGCAGTCATGGAATAGGATATTATGCATTATTGAATGGTAACAATCCTTTGATTACCGGACAGGATTTTGGCGAGAAAGAGATTAATCAACTTTATTATGGATATGTAGGGTTGGAACAAGCAGCGGAGAATATCAGTGTGAAAATGTTGCCTAATCCTGCAAAAAATGAAGTGACTATCCAGCTTGGCCTGACCGTTGATTCTAATATAGAGATACAGCTTACCGACCTACAAGGTCGTAAAGTATTAGAGCAGTCGGTTGCTCAGTTGTCTGCCGGCAAGCAGAAGCTTGCTTTGGATGTGTCAACCCTGCATCCAGGAATGTATTTGGTAAATATTACTATAGAAGGCAGGCTGATCAGCCAAAAACTGCTTGTCGAATAAGAGCCTGAGAAATGAATAGCAGCTTATATCAAGCTTCCCGAAAAAGGAAGAAGTTAGTATTCGTGTATGATGCTTGAGTAGGACATATATTCCGTTGTGTGATAAAGGAATGGTAGCCATTTTCTTATTTTTCACATCGGGACACCCAAAACAGAAAAATAACTTGATATATCATTGATTATTAGTGGTTTGATTTGGGTGTCCCGAAATGTGGGGAAGATAAGAAAAAGTGCGATTTTCGTGTCAATCCTGATAATTATCGGGATCGGTAAATTCGCCCTGTGTCAAGCTGCTAAATCGTTGTATGTAAATTAAGCAGATGAAAAGTATGCAGAAAGTCGTAACAGAAATTCGTGGCGTTTTGAAAAGCTCTTCTGATGAGAAAACGAAGGAAATGTCAAACCGGTTTTTTAAAAAAGGTGAGGAAGCTTTAGTATATGGCATTAAATCTGTTGAAATTCATAAAATAGGAAAATTGTTTTATAAAAAAGTTAAAGACAAGACAAAACAAGAGATATTTGAAATTTGTGAACAATTGTGGAAGTCTAAGTATTTGGAAGAAGCGTTTATTGCATGTAAGTTTACAGAATCTTTATATAAAAAATACGAACCGTCTGATTTTGAAATATTCGAGCGATGGGTGAAAAATTATGTAAATAATTGGGCTGACTGTGACACACTATGTAATCATACAATCGGGACATTTGTAATGATGTATCCTGAGTTTGTAAAAAACTTAAAAGAATGGGCGAAATCTTCAGAACGATTTGTGAAAAGGGCTTCTGCTGTAACGCTGATTATTCCTGCACGAAAAGGCTTATTCTTGAATGATATTTTTGAAATAGCCGATATTCTTCTTCAGGATAAGGACGATCTGGTTCAAAAAGGATATGGATGGATGTTGAAAGTAACAAGTCAGGCACACCAAAAAGAGGTGTTTGACTATGTGATGTCAAAAAAAGCATTGATGCCACGTACTGCTTTGCGGTATGCAATTGAGAAATTACCAGAAGAATTAAGGAAAGAAGCTATGTTAAAATAATAATTACACATAATAATCGGGTTGGTGTCAGACTCATAAATTACGTTTGCATGTAACCCACTAACCAACAGCATCTTTTATCAATGATTTTTTTTAAACCACATCAAGCCGATTTTAGTTGGAATATTTGTGTACATTTGGTGATTATGTATATGAGTAAGCAACAAGGCAACAAAAAACATGAATGATGAAAAGAATAATACTAATATCAATTTTCGTCTCGCTTACAATAATAATCATGAGCCAGACATTTATTCAGGAGGATAAAGCATGGAATGTTGTTGAATGTATAAATTGGAGTGGATGTAGAACCCAAACATTCAAGATAATGGGAGACACAACAATTGGTCAAAGAGAATATAAGAAGCTCTATGCAACTAACGATACAACATTAAGCAACTGGTCAAAATATGGCGCAATAAGAGAAGATGAAAACAAGGTCTATTTTTATCTCTTTGCTAACGAAACAGAAGTGTTACTTTATGATTTTGATTTAAACGTAGGTGAAAACTTTATTTCCACTCACAATTCAATTGAATATCAAGGGTGTCCGATTGAAAAGGAAGTTACTTCGATAGATACAGTTACAATTGAGAATGGCGAACAACGACAAAGGTTTAATTTTTCTGATGGAGAAAAATGGATTTCCGGAATCGGAAGTCTTTATGGATTGATCTATGTTGGAGTACATCAGTGTGTAATTGATATGTATTACGATTTGAGTTGTTGCCATGAGAACGACGAGTTGGTATTTCAATCGCCTAATTTTGATAACTGCCTTATTAATACTGTTGGACTAAATGAAAATAGCACCCAATTGAACAATTCTGTTTATCCTAATCCATTTACTCAATCTACAGTATTAAACTTTGACTATTCAAGTTCACAAACTTACAAGCTTCAGATTATCAATTCAGCAGGACAATTAGTAAAAAAAATCAATCAAATAAACTGTGGGAAAATAGAAATATCAGGAAACCAACTTAATTCAGGAATCTATTTCTATATACTAACTAATGATAAAAATGAGATCGTGAGTGGAAAATTCATAAAAAAAGAATAGAGCCCAGCTGGTAACATTGCATATACTTTATGTTGGATTACATTATGAAAATGAGTGCTTTAGTTTCAAATATAAATTGTAGTGGGTTGAAAAGGTATCGTTTAAAGCCTGCCACAAAAGTAAGTGTAAACCGTTTTAAAACCCATCAGCCAAAGCACCTTTCATCACTGATTTTTTTTAAACCACATCAAGCCAATTTTAGTTGGAATATTTGTATGCAAATGGAGGATATAAAAAAGTTAATAGCATTTTTGGAAGAAAAATATCGAATTAATGATGAAATTGGTTGCTTTTAAAAAGTCAGAAAATTTTGTCTAACCTTAAGGTGATGTACGTGGGTAATTGAATCTACAGGAAGAATGGGGAAAAGTAATAATTATTATAGAGACAATGAAAAATTGGTTGGGAACTGGGAGCTTGATTCGACTAAGCAATGGTTGGAATACCCGATAATTACAAAATAGTTACAGATATAATTACTATTGAGAATCTGAATGAAATTAATTTAAATACAACTCAGTTCATAGATTATTCTCCGATAAGTAAATTGGATTTATTAAACTCAGATAAAACGCTCTGGAATATCATGTGAATTTCAGGGCTGCGCCTAATAGTAGGTGGTCGGTGGGTTTACGCCCGATTTTTCTTGTCCTTCAGATAAGCAATCACACACAATCGTTCCCATAAACTTGTACTTGACCGTAAATACAAGACTTTTACCCATTTTTAATCTCATGTTGTTTGGATATTTTTAAACCGATCCAGCCCATGAACAGGCATGCAATTACGCTTAATGTTACAAACACAGGATTAGTTGCTACTCCTACTTCCTCCATAGGGATATTAATCCAGCCTTTAGCATATAAGAAATAACTGATGACTGCAGCTGCGTTGTTGGCAAGATGCATCAGGATTGGAATAAAAATACTCTTTGACCAGTAAAAGAAATAACCTAAGAAAACTCCTAACAACATTCTGGCTATCAGTCCATAAAACTGAAAATGCATCAAGCTGAAAACTAAGGCAGTAATGATGATCCCCCAATGTGCATTCTTGAAAATCTTAATGAAAATTGGTTGCAATACAGATCGAAACACCAATTCTTCTCCAATGGCTGGTATGAGTGCAATCATCAACAAATTCATAATCAGTCCATTTGTGCTGGAGTCAAGTAAAAATAGTTCAGTCATTTGTTTGGCTTGCTCTTCAAGTTGTTGAAACCATAGCTCAAGGGTTTGCAACGATTCCGGAAAACGAATGCTTTGATTTATCTCGTTCAATCGGTGTATCAGTGGTAAAGCGACAAACATGAGCAATATGCCGGGTATAAGAATTTTGTACGTAAAAGGATGTTCCCATCTAAGAGCCTGTTTGTTGTCGGGATAGAACAGCCAGACAAAGGCTAATGGAGGTAAAATAAATAAACCTATTTGGTTAGTTATCTGTAAAATACGCATGGTATGTACCGAATGAGCCATAGACCCATCTGATGAAACGTCAGAAAGTTCAGGGAAAATTGCAAGCAATCCCATACTAACTAGAAGGCCTATTAACACTCCCATCAGGAGTAAAAAAATAAAGGCAAAAAGTTGAAAACTTACTGGTTGTCCATAAAATACAGGTCTTAGCTTCCTCATATGCTCTTGTGTAGGGGCTTTAAAACAGCAAAAATAGTATTTTTGCCCAGCCTTTCACTGTTGTAAGGCACTGTCATTTAAAATGAGTCCAAGTGATATGATCAAAATAGGCCATCTTAGTTTTACTGAGTTTCCTGTGCTTTTAGCGCCTATGGAGGATGTGAGTGATCCGCCTTTTCGGTACGTATGCAAATTGTTTGGTGCCGATATGATGTACACCGAGTTTATTTCATCCGAAGGCTTGATACGGGATGCGGCTAAAAGTGTGAAGAAATTGGATTTTATTGAGTTTGAAAGACCAATAGGGATACAGATTTTTGGGCATGATATTGAGTCTATGGTAAAAGCTGCTCTATACGCTGAACAGGCTCAACCGGATGTGTTGGACATCAATTTTGGTTGTCCGGTAAAAAAGGTTGTGGCAAAAGGTGCCGGCTCGGGTATGATGAATGATATACCTAAGATGGTGGCTATGACAGAGGCTGTAGTTAAGGCTGTCCGATTACCTGTAACGGTAAAAACAAGACTTGGATATGACGAGCATCAAGCGAATATAGTTGATATAGCTGAACGTTTGCAGGATGTGGGTATACAGGCGATAACCATACATGGCCGTTTGCGTACTACCCGCTCAAGTGTACCGGCCGACTGGACATTGATAGGGAAGGTGAAAGAAAATCCTCGCATGAAAATACCGGTGTTTGGAAATGGAGATGTGTTAGATGGCCCATCGGCAAAATACTTCAAAGATACTTATGGAGTGGATGGACTGATGATTGCCCGCGGAAGCTACGGAAACCCCTGGGTTTTTAAAGAAGTAAAACATTTTATCAAGACTGGTGAATTATTACCTGCACCTGATATACACGAAAGGATTCGGATAAGCGGTATCCATCTGAAGCGTTCGGTAGAATGGAAAGGTGAACGACAGGCTATGATGGAGATGCGGAAACATTGGGGGCACTATTTTAAGGGATTCCCAAATTTCAAACAGTATAGAGTTCGTATGATGCAGATTGACGCTTATGACGAAATGTTAGCACTAATGGATGAAGTAGCTTCAGTCTTTGATGGAGCTGTTCCTATAACCCAAGATAGTGGAGAAGAATTACTTATACGATAGTAAGTCCTTGTTTGAGTTGACCGTCTGTAAAAAGATCGCGGATTCGTTGAGGTTTCGCAAGGTGATAAGTACGTAACCCTAACTTACGTGCTGCCTTGATATGCGAAAGAGTATCATCAATAAACAAAGTCTCATTTGGATGTAATTGATGCTGGTTTAGTATGAATTCAAACACTTCGGGATCAGGTTTACTCAGATGCAGATCGAAAGAGAAATAAGCTTTGTGAAATAGTTGGTCAAACTCACGATACCCAAAACGAAGCTGTAAATCACGTAAATAAATATCGTAATGGATCTCATTGGAATTGCTTAAAAGAAAAATTTTATAATGCTGTTTTACTTCTTCCAAAATGGCGATCCTTTCCTTAGGTATATCAAGTAGCAAGGCATTCCATGCGTCATCAATCTGCTCGTCACTGAGTTTAATACCGACTTTTTCTCGAACCTTTTGTCGGAAAATTTCGGGAGTAAGTATTCCGCGCTCGAACTTATCCGTTACTTTTTCCTGAAACTCTTTAGAAATAAAGGGCTCTATATTGCTAACACCCAAGGCCTTTAGTGCATTTAGCGTTTGCTGGGGGTCTATGTCCAGAATGACACCACCAAAATCAAATATGATCTGTTGTATCTGAGGTTGATTATCCATATCGAGTGAAATGTTTACTGATTACGTCTGCAAAGTTGGCGCTTTACATCTTCAAATCAAATAGTTTTATATTTTTATTTTCGTTCTTTTTCAAGTCAGGGCCTATAGCTCAGTTGGTTAGAGCTCCCGATAGCTATCGGGACAGTAGGTTCCCCAGGTTCATCTAATACTGCTTATCAGCAATAGACAATACGTTCACATTTTTTCATTGAGCACAATTTATTTTTTTTCAATACTATCATGTCAGCTTGTTGTTATATTTTATATAGTTCAGAGCTTGACCGGTATTATATAGGAGCCAGTCGTAGTACTGTAACAATGCGTATTGAAAAACATAAGAGTCGCTATTATGGTACAAAGAGCTATACTGCTCAAACTGACGATTGGGAGTTGTTTCTCTTACTTCCTGCTGATGATTATTCTCATGCAATTCGTCTTGAGCGACATATTAAGTCGATGAAGAGTCGTCGTTATATTGCAAGTTTAAAGAAGAATCCTGATTTGGTAAATCGTTTGCTTGATCGTACCCGACAGAGATTCACTGATAGACTGTAACTATACTTGGTGCTGAAGCATTGATAGCGTGCTTTTCTTAAAATAATTGGTTGTGTTTATTCAAATTGAGCACAATTTATTTGCAAGGTGCATATACAAATTTGTATCTTTGCCAGCGCGAAGAAAAAAGATTATTTGTTTTGTTCTTTTTCAAGTCAGGGCCTATAGCTCAGTTGGTTAGAGCAACTGACTCATAATCAGTAGGTCCCAGGTTCAAGTCCTGGTGGGCCCACTTCTTACTATCCTATCTTGCTGTTAGACAGTGAGGTAGGTTTTTTTTGTTTTTATGATTTTGACTTAAGTAATTTTTGAGATGATAGTCCCAGGTTCATCCCGATACTTTGGAAAAGTATCGGGAGGTGGGCCCACTTCTTACTATCCTATCTTGCTGTTAGACAGTGAGGTAGGATTTTTTGTTTTAATGATTTTGACTTAAGTAATTTTTGAGATGATAGTCCCAGGTTCATCCCGATACTTTGGAAAAGTATCGGGAGGTGGGCCCACTTCCTACTATCCTATCTTGCTGTTATGCAGTGAGGTAGGATTTTTTGTTTTAATGATTTGGACTTAAGTAATTTTTGAGATGATAGTCCCAGGTTCATCCCGATCCTTTGGAAAAGTATCGGGAGGTGGGCCCACTTCTTACAATCCTATCATGCTGTTAGACAGTGAGGTAGGTTTTTTTTGTTTTAATGATTTTGACTTAAGTAGTCTTTGAGATAATAGTCCCAGGTTCATCCCGATCCTTTGGAAAAGTATCGGGAGGTGGGCCCACTTCTTACTATCCTATCTTGCTGTTACACAGTGAGGTAGGTTTTTTTTGTTTTTATGATTTGTCATTTTAGTCTTCTCACTGTCCTTTTTCTTTGAAGGTTATCTAATTCCTGTTTTGTTTTAATGATTTGGACTTAAGTAATTTTTGAGATGATAGTCCCAGGTTCATCCCGATCCTTTGGAAAAGTATCGGGAGGTGGGCCCACTTCCTACTATCCTATCTTGCTGTTATGCAGTGAGGTAGGTTTTTTGTTTTTATGATTTGTCATTTTAGTCTTCTCACTGTCCTTTTTCTTTGAAGGTTATCTAATTCCTGTTTTGTTTTAATGATTTTGACTTAAGTAGTCTTTGAGATAATAGTCCCAGGTTCATCCCGATCCTTTGGAAAAGTATCGGGAGGTGGGCCCACTTCTTACTATCCTATCTTACTGTTACACAGTGAGGTAGGTTTTTTTGTTTTTATGATTTGTCATTTTAGTCTTCTCACTGTCCTTTTGCTTTGAAGGTTATCTAATTCCTGTTTTGTTTTAATGATTTGGACTTAAGTAATTTTTGAGATGATAGTCCCAGGTTCATCCCGATACTTTTCCAAAGTATCGGGAGGTGGGCTCACTTCTTACTATCCTATCTTGCTGTTATACAGTGAGGTAGGTTTTTTTTGTTTTAATGATTTGGACTTAAGTAATTTTTGAGATGATAGTCCCAGGTTCATCCCGATCCTTTTCCAAAGTATCGGGAGGTGGGCCCACTTCCTACTATCCTATCTTACTGTTAAACAGTGAGGTAGGTTTTTTTTGTTTTAATGATTTGGACTTAAGTAATTTTTGAGATGATAGTCCCAGGTTCATCCCGATACTTTTCCAAAGTATCGGGAGGTGGGCCCACTTCTTACTATCCTATCTTGCAGTTATACAGTGAGGTAGGTTTTTTGTTTTATGATTTGTCATTTCAGTCTTCTCACTGTGCTTTTTCTTTGAAGGTTATCTAATTCCTGTTTTGCTTTAATGATTTGGACTTAAGTTTTCTTTGAGATGATAGTCCCAGGTTCATCCCGATCCTTTTCCAAAGTATCGGGAGGTGGGCCCACTTCTTACTATCCTATCTTGCTGTTAGACAATGAGGTAGGTTTTTTGTTTTAATGATTTGGACTTAAGTAGTCTTTGAGATAATAGTCCCAGGTTCATCCCGATCCTTTTCCAAAGTATCGGGAGGTGGGCCCACTTCTTACTATCCTATCTTGCAGTTATACAGTGAGATAGGATTTTTTGTTTTTATGATTTTGACTTAAGTAGTCTTTGAGACAATAGTCCCAGGTTCATCCCGATACTTTGAAAAAGTATCGGGAGGTGGGCCCACTTCTTACAATCCTATCTTGCTGTTATACAGTGAGATAGGATTTATTTGTTTTTATGATTTGGACTTAAGTAGTCTTTGAGATAATAGTCCCAGGTTCATCCCGATCCTTTGGAAAAGTATCGGGAGGTGGGCCCACTTCCTACTATCCTATCTTGCTGTTATACAGTGAGGTAGGTTTTTTTGTTTTAATGATTTGGACTCAAGTAGTCTTTGAGATAATAGTCCCAAGTTCATCCCGATCCTTTGGAAAAGTATCGGGAGGTGTGCCCACTTCTTACTATCCTATCTTGCTGTTAGACAGTGAGGTAGGTTTTTTGTTTTAATGATTTGGACTTAAGTAGTCTTTGAGATGATAGTCCCAGGTTCATCCCGATACTTTGGAAAAGTATCGGGAGGTGGGTCCACTTCTTACAATCCTATCATGCTGTTATACAGTGAGGTAGGTTTTTTTGTTTTTATGATTTGGACTTAAGTAGTCTTTGAGATAATAGTCCCAGGTTCATCCCGATCCTTTGGAAAAGTATCGGGAGGTGGACCCACTTCCTACTATCCTATCTTGCTGTTATACAGTGAGGTAGGTTTTTTTGTTTTTATGGGTTGTCAGTTTACTTTTCTCACTGTGCTTTTTCTTTGAAGGTTATCTAATTCCTGTTGTAAATACCAAAACAATATCCTCAATTTTTCGCAATGATAAGACAGCATATTTTGGCAAAAATAATTCATCAGTTATAGTATAGTTTTGATCTTTAAGTTTCTTTGTTTGGATTTCTGTCTGATGAATAAAAAAAAGGATGAGCATATGCTCATCCTGATGAAGAAGAAGGTTTATTACAGATATCACATGAATATCTGATTCATATTAAAGTTTTCACAATCTTAAAGCTACTCCTATGTTCAAGTATGCAATACCATATCCTAATTCAGCCATCACACCAAACTTATCATTGATGTAGTATCTGCCACCTAAATAAAAAGCAAAAGCCATTGAAGAATTAGATGCCGACATCATGGCACCAGACCAGTCACCAAATTTTTTGGAACTTACGATGTTGTAGCCTAACATCAGACCTGCATAGGTGTCAAGTTTATCAACCAATGGATAGTGCAGAGATCCCCTAATACCTAAAATCATATAGCTGTAGTTCCATCCATATGTTGATGTACCCCATGCAGCTTCATATCTGGAAGAGGAATAGCCAAGGTATCCTCCAATGCCTAAGTTAAGATTATCTACATCAATAAGATTATCACGTAAGCCAACTTCATACGAAACGGATATAGGCGGAATTTTGGACGTATAATAACTACCGGAATAGAGAGTTGACCCTAACCCTAACCCAAGATTAAGTACTTTATCGCCTTTGTTGAAAGATGACTTCTGAGCAAAAACCAATGAGGCTGTAAAAAACATTGCCATAAAAATGATGATTCTTTTCTTCATGATTGAAATTGTTTAATTGTGAGTAAATAGAATGCTAAAATGATATGTATAAAAATTAGTTATCTGATTATATGTGTTTTATATAATTTTATTGGTTAGAAAAATACTAATTCGTTGGTCGTGCAAATATACACTAACTCTACACATATGCAATGATTTCAGTAAGGTTTTGCCATGCACTGTATTACAAAGGAAGATGGAATACACTTAACAGAGGTCTTATTGCTTCAGTTTATCCTCTATCTCCGTTACATACTGTCTGAATTTTTTATCTGTTTCAATCAGGTTGGCGACTGTACGGCATGCGTGAAGAACAGTAGCGTGGTTTTTATTTCCGCAATGTCGTCCAATTGATGCAAGGGATGATTTGGTGTGCTTTTTTGAGAAATACATTGCCAGTTGTCTGGCTTGAACAACTTCACGTTTACGAGTATTGCTATGAAGCTGGTCTAATGGGATATTCAGATAGTTATAGACAACTTTTTGAATGTATTCAATAGATATGTCTTTGGTTGTATGCTTGACAAATCTATCAATCATCTGTTTAGCCAGATCAATTGTGATTGATTTCTTATTCAGTGATGACTGGGCTATCAAAGAAATGAGCGCACCTTCCATTTCGCGTATATTGGTTGAGATAGAATGAGCCAAATATTCAATCACATTTTCCGGTATGTTGATGCCATCGTTGTAGAGCTTGCGTTTTAAGATGGCTACCCTTGTTTCATAGTCGGGTAGGAGCAGGTCAGCCGTCAGTCCCCATTTAAAACGAGAGAGTAAACGAGGTTCCATGCCTTTGAGTTCAACCGGTGGCTTGTCGCTCGTAATAATAATCTGTTTGCTGTTTTGATGCAAATGGTTGAAGATGTGAAAGAAAGCATCCTGAGTCTTTTCCTTTCCGGCTAAAAACTGTATATCATCTATGATCAGCACGTCAATCATTTGATAGAAATGCACAAAATCGTTCTGATTATTATTTCGAACCGATTCAATAAACTGATTGACAAATTGTTCTGTTTGCACATACAGAACCGTCTTGTCGGGATAACTGCTCTTAACCTGTAGTCCGATGGCATGTGCCAGATGTGTTTTACCAAGTCCGGTCAAGCTGTACACAAGCAGTGGGTTAAATGCTGTTTTACCCGGATTTTCGGCTACAGCAAATCCGGCCGAACGGGCTAAGCGGTTGCAATCGCCCTCCACAAAACTATCAAAAGAATAACTTTCGACTAATTGTGAGGCAACTTTGATTTTTTTCAAGCCGGGAATAATAAACGGATTGGGAATATCTTTAGTAGTACCTCGATTGATATCAATAGGCATGGAGATATACGGGTTACCCGTCTCCCTTTGATTGCCTGTAGGATAATTAATAGCATACGGACCAGATGAGTTATACGAGTTGTCAACGATGATGCTGTATTCTAATCGACCTTCAGGACCTAACTCCTTACGGATTGTTTTTTTTAATAATAAAATATAATGTTCTTCAAGCCATTCATAAAAAAATTGACTGGGAACCTGAATGGTGAGAACGTTGTTTTCAAGTTTTAGAGGGACTATGGGTTCAAACCAAGTCTTGTAACTTTGTTCATGTACATTATCTCTGATGATGTTCAGGCAATTATCCCAGATCAGCAAATGCTTTTTTTCCATATCACTGATATTCAATAACTTAACATATGTTTACGCGATTCTTTCACTGTGAATTCTCAGAAGTAGTTGAATGTGTTAAGATTAAGCTTTTTAAAAAAGCTTAAAATCTTTTGAACAAAAATGAGCAAAAAAAAGTAAATAAAAAAATAGATTTGGGTATTGATTTTTATGAATTATAGGTGTATATTAGTAGCCAAATTATCCGAAAACGGATAGCCCTATTTTAAGCCCTTGCATCTAAAGCGTTTCAATATGTTTGATGACTAATCCATACACAGAAGAAAATTTTTCAAAAATCTTTTTTGCCTCATTTTTTCTGCAATTAATTTCAAAACTGCAATCAGCTTCGAATTTTGGATTGAGTTGAATCAGGTTTTCTTCTTTCAAAATACGGGATACATCATTCATCAACGGATAAGGAAACTGTAGGAAATACCTTACATTTACTGTCTTTCGTTCGATAACGCCCTGACTTAATGCATCTCTTGCAGCCGTTTTATAGGCATGCACCAACCCACTCATACCTAATTTTGTGCCTCCAAAATAACGTATCACAACAAGCAGCGTATTCGTCAGACCAAACGAATAGATCTGATTTAAAATTGGTTTTCCAGCCGATCCGGAAGGCTCTCCATCATCATTAGCTCTGAAAAGTGATTGATCCACACCTAAGACCCAAGCATAGCAAAGATGACGCGCATCATAATACTTTTTTTTCAGGTCGTCGAGTATCCTCTTGATCGAATCTTCAGTCTCAACCCGAAACGCTAATGCAATAAATTTACTGCCTTTCTCCTTATAAAGACCTTCTGAGGGCTCACGCAGTACATAATATGTATCTGTTTCTTTCTCTGTTATGTTGCTCATTTGTATAAAAAACTATCAACAAGATCTGTACGAACCTCTCCCTGCTAACTAAGGATGAGGTTCAAAACGGGAAGATACAAAATATTTCATTCTGAAAATCTCATCTTCTACCTCAATAAAAATAAAACTGTATCACCAAACTAAAGCTAAATTATTGGTTTTGTGCAAACAAGAATGAAATAATTCAGCAGGATGTAACTTTTTGAATGATCTGATCGTCTCAATGACAAAGAAGATCAAAAAATTAAAATTTATTCCCATGAAAAAAATTAACAAAAAACTTATCTGGATGAGTGTCGCACTCTTATCGTTTTGTTTTCCCGCTATGGCTCAACACTATACTTTAGACAACACAAAAAATCCTATCATCGAAGTAGATCCGTTTACAGCTATAGAGGTGAGCGGTTCTCTAAAGGTGCAGATAGTACAGGCAGATGAATATCAGGTTAGAATTGTTTCTGAAAATATTTTGAAAGAACATATTTCTGCTGATGTCAGAAACGGGAAGTTGTACCTCAAAAGCAATATTCAACGAAAAGGGGAAGTGATCTCTGTGGTGGTGATCGCACCGCAGTTTAATTCTATTGCTGCGTACGGGACGGCCCTGATCGAATCCCTTGAAAAATTAAAGGCTAATCGCCTGACTCTTGAAGTAGCTGGTGTAGCAAGGATGATCCTTGATGTGGAGGCCGATAATCTGCATAGCGAACTTACAGGTGCCAGTAAGGCTGTACTGACAGGAATAATTCATGAGAGACATAGCATCGAAATAAGTGGTGCATCATCGCTTTCAGCTGCTTCTTTAGAAACTAAAGATACTTATATCGAAGCATCGGGAGCTTCAAAATCAATCGTCTATGCAGTGAACAGACTGACAGGTGAGCTAAGTGGAGTAGCTAAGCTGAGCTATGAACCCATACCCGATCTGGTTGATCTGAATGATAGCAGGCCACCCAATGTGCGTGGCTATTCAGCAAGTGATTATGCCGATTCCGTATCAGTTGATTTAGGAAAATTTAAAGTAAAAGTAATAGATGGTGATTCTACTGTTGTTATGATAGGAAATAAAAAAATGGTGGTGAATGAAAAAGGTAATGTGAGTATTACCAAGACAGACCGCAAGTCAACCAAGTTTAATGGACATTGGCAAGGGATAGATATTGGAATAAACGGCCTGTTGACCCCCGATTTTAGTTTTGACTATCCTGCTGATGAACGCTATTTAGACCTGCGTTATGAAAAAAGCATAGCTGTTGGTCTGAATTTTTTTGAGCAAAATATCCGTCTGAATAAAAAAGCTAATATAGGATTGGTTAGTGGACTTGGATTGAGCTGGAATAACTACAGATTTGAAGAACCGGTGCTGCTGAAATCTGAAAATAACATGTTGACTGGTTATATCATTGATGGGGTCAGTGTTCGGAAAAGCAAACTGACAAATACCTATCTTACTCTGCCCTTGTTTCTTGAGTTTCAAACTAAATCAGATGACAATTTGTATTTCTCGGCTGGACTGATAGCCGGATGGCGCTTTCTGTCGCATACCAAAATTTATTTCAACGATTCTGATCGCCCTTATAATTTACTTGATCCGGTAACAGGTGAAATACTTGGTAGCGCTCAAAGCCCTCAAACCAACAAGCGGAATATTGTGAAAGAATTTGCTGGGTTTCAGCAAAATCCATTCAAGCTAGACCTGAGCGTACGTGCTGGATGGAGCTTTGTCCAAATATATGCTTCCTACTCAGCCATTCCACTGTTTATCAAAAATCGGGGCCCCGAACTTTATCCCTTTGCCGTTGGAATTAATTTAAGCACCAGATAACTGCTACACTAACATAAGCGTCAAAAAAGGCAGTACTCTTCTGAGGCTGTCTTTTTTGTTTTTTATAAGTACACAGCCTGGTAAACGGAGGTGAAAAAATCCCATCTCTTGAAATCTGTAGTATCTTTGAATATCGTATTCTGTTGAAATGCAAAAATGAAGTCCATATTTTGACCTATGAAAAATATATTTGTTTGTTTTATAGCTTGTATTGCGTTTGGCACTCAATTGATAGCACAGCTTATTACAGTTGAACCACCCTTCCCAACCGATCTGGATGAAATAGTAGTTCGTTTTCATGCTACCGAAGGAAATGGCGGTTTAGCCGGTTATACCGGTGATGTGTATGCACATACAGGAGTGATCACCAATCATAGTACAAGTGGTTCAGACTGGAAATATGTAGTGGCAGCATGGGGAGTGAATGTGCCAAAAGCTAAAATGACCCGTATAGCAGCCGACCTTTATACACTCACTATAGGACCTGATATTCGATCCTATTACGGTGTTCCACACAATGAGACCATTGAAAAAATTGCATTTGTCTTTAGAAGTGCTACTCAGGTTGGAGACCGTTGGTTAGAGGGTAAAACAGCTAACGGAGGCGATATTTTCTATGAGGTGTATGAAGCCGGATTGAATGTTTCCATCATACAACCTAATCAAAAACAGATACTTGTCGAGCCTCAGCAGCAAATAGAAGTAACGGTTGTGTCAAGCATGGCTGATTCCACAGTGCTGAGCATGAATGATACCAACATAGCATCTACTACACAATCTACACTAAATCACGTGATTAATGCTTCAGGAGAAGGGCAGTATTTTGTGAAGGCCAGCGCTTATGCGGATAATGAAGTAGTTATAGATTCATTTATGTTTTATATACGTCCGCCTATAACCGTGGAAGCCTTGCCCGAAGGGATAACCGATGGGATAAACTATATCAATGATTCTACAGTCATCTTAACATTGTTTGCACCTTATAAAGATCATGTGTTTGTAATAGGCGAGTTCAATGCCTGGAATTTAGGAGCTGAAAATTATATGAAACGTACTCCTGACGGACAACGTTATTGGGTGCAGATCAGTGGGTTAGAGATAGGAACCGAATATGCCTATCAGTATCTTATTGACAACAGCCTGCGAATTGCTGATCCATATACTGATAAGGTGCTTGACCCCTGGAATGATTCATACATTAGTTCAACCACCTATCCCGACTTAAAACCTTATCCTGTTGGAAAGACGAATGGTATAGTAAGCGTGTTCCAAACAGGGCAACCGGAATTTGTATGGCAATACGATGATTTTATAGCTCCGGCTCCCGAAGATCTTATCATTTACGAGCTGCATATACGCGACTTCGTAGGTACCCGCGCCATCAAAACGGTGATGGATACCTTAGACTATCTTCAACGATTAGGTGTCAATGCCATTGAACTGATGCCCATTCATGAGTTTGAAGGCAACGATTCGTGGGGATATAACCCATCTTTTTATTTCGCTCCCGATAAAGCGTATGGAACCAAAAACGATTATAAAACTTTCATTGACGAATGTCACAGGCGAGGAATTGCTGTGATTATAGATGTGGTGCTGAATCATGCGTATGGGCAGAATCCTATGGTTCAGATGTATTTCGACTCAGATGCAGGCAATGGAGGTCAACCTTCTTCCGAAAATCCCTGGTTTAATTCAAGTTGCCCACATCCGCCCTGGTGCTGGGGATATGATTTCAACCATGAAAGTATTCATACACAAGCTTTTGTTGACCGTTTCAATGCATACTGGATAGATGAATACAAAGTGGACGGCTTTCGCTTCGATTTTACCAAAGGTTTTACCAATACACAATCAGCTAATCAGGGTTGGAGTTACGATGCGTCGCGTGTTGCCATACTCAAACGAATGGCCGATCAGATTTGGTCAGTCAAGGAAAATACCTATGTGATCCTTGAACACTTTACCGATAACTCTGAGGAAAGAACCCTTTCAGCCTACGGGATGATGCTGTGGGGCAATATGAACCATGCCTACAATCAAGCTACTATGGGGTATCAATCAGAATCGGACTTTTCCGGTATTTCGTATAAAAAGCGAGGATGGAACCAGCCTCATCTGATCGGTTATATGGAAAGCCATGACGAAGAACGTCTGATGTATAAAAATCTGGTTTATGGCAATCAATCAAATCCTGAGCATAATGTCAGGTCATTGGGTATTGCTCTTAGGCGAAATGCGGCAGCAGCAGCTATGTTTCTTTTAGTGCCCGGCCCAAAAATGATCTGGCAGTTTGGTGAGTTAGGATATGATGTGTCAATAGATGAGCCGTGCAGGGTGTGCCCTAAGCCCATCCGATGGAACTATCAGCAAAACTGGCAACGAAAGTTGTTGTACGATTATTACTCAAGTCTGATCGAACTGCGTAGCCTGCATCCCGTATTTAAAACTAATGATTTCGTTATAAATGCCAGCTCTCTTCAAAAAAACATGCATCTCTACCATGAGGATATGTCGGTTGCAGTACTAGCAAATTTTGATGTGGTACCTAAAGAAATCAATCCGCAGTTTTATTTTACCGGAATGTGGTACGACTATTTTGCCGGTGATTCGTTGTCAGTCATTGATGTGAGCACCCCTATTGGATTAGAGCCCGGAGAGTTCCGGGTCTACACGAGTAAAAAGCTGGAACAGCCTGAATTTGTTGGTCTTCAGAGTTTGATCGGATATAAAGAAACCCATTTCTCAGCTTATCCTAACCCGTTTACTAACAGGCTTGAAGTTCAGTTGGAAACCATCGAACCGAAAGAGTATCGTATTGCTGTATTTGATTTGTTTGGCAGGGAAGTAGCTGAAGTATTTCATGGTCACCTTAGGTCTGGTACGCATCAGATAGAAGTTCCGGCTGTATTGTTCCCGACCAAAGGGGTGTTTCTTTTACGCCTTGATGATGGTTTCTCTGTGCAAAGCTTAAAATTAGTCAGACAATAGGGTGAGGTGGAAGGCTCTGCTAAAAATGATCCTGCTATTAATGCTCAATTTTTGCCATAAAGCGTTCTATATCAACAATAAATCTTGTATGCGTTCCTTTGCCTACTATATGATCCTTATCCCATACTTTCACCTCAAAATTCAGTTCGCGTCCATTGATTTCAGTAAGTAAGCTCTCGCAATACAGCATGTTGTTTAGTGCGGAAGGTCTTAGGTGCTGTACACAGATTTCCGTACCTACTGTGGTAAGATTATGGGGTAAACTGTCTTCCACACTCAGCATGGCGGTTTGTTCCATCAAGGCGATCATGGCGGGTGTGGCAAACACATCCAAAGTTCCAGACCCATAAGCAGTAGCAGTATGGCTGTTGGTTACAACGAGCTTTTTCTTCAGTCGCAGTCCGGTTTGTAATGAGTGTTCCATACGATTGAAATGAAAATCAGTTTTCAAAATTCAGATGAACAATTTGTTTGAGATCGGGATGCAGGCTTAGTGCTACCGGACAGGTTTTGGAGATATGTTTCAGGAGCCTCTTTTGTTGATCGGTAAACGATTGTGTGAAAACCAGATCAATATGTATTTCACCTATCCTCCTTGGGTTGCTGTTCATGATTTTTGTCACATGTGCTGTGGCTCCATCAATACTAAATCCTTGTTCTTGAGCTGCAATACCCATGATGGTCAACATACATCCTGCCAATGATGATGCTGCCAGATCGGTTGGCGAGAATACTTCACCTTTTCCTTTATTATCAACAGGTGCATCGGTAAGAATTGTAGTGCCGGAAGCCAGATGCGTCATTTCGGTTCTGAGATCACGCAGATAAACGACTTTGAAGTTTGCCATAAATAAATATTTTATACAAAAGTAGGTTAAAAAAAAAGCCCTCCGATTCACATCGGAAGACCCAAACCAAATTAAAACAAAACGTTAAGGTAAGTATGTTGTTTTTTTATGAGTTAAGTTTCTTTGTTTTAGTCTTTTTTCTCATCGCATTTTGCTTCTTCATCGCAATTTGCTTTGTCTGAGCGCTCAGCTTTACTGCTGCAGCAAGAGCTCTTGGTTTTTTTATCAGATTTTTTAGTCTCTTCTTTCTTTTTGTTGTCGTCAGTAGGTACTACTTCTGTTTTAATAGAGTTTGTAACAGTGGTGTAGGCATAAGCAATGCCAGTGCCTGTAAAAGCAAAAATGGCTAGAATGAGAATGATCTTTTTCATAAATAGATGTTTAAATATGTTTGACCTGCCAAAAGTACCTCATGGAATAGTAACTTTTTGTTAATTGTACGTTAATTACAGTTAACAAAAAGTTAAAAGAGCTGGTTTTTTCTACAAAAATTTGTGATAGCCCTAAGAAACAATGTTAAAAACAATACGGTAAATGCAAAATGTATGAACTGTTATTTTTCATTCGGTAAAGATACTTGGTTGGTTTTACTGGTAGGATGAAGCTAAATAAGATTTTTGAATGAGTATTTAATGCGATAGCTTTGTATAGTTTTGTGGTGAAAACCGGTTAGATATGAAGTGGACGTATATTTTTTTTAATTCAAATCAGCCTGTAGCATATGATTCAGAGAGTGTGTAGAAAATCAGAGGAATTTCGGCAGTTCAAAATTTTGGCATTACCTTAGCATATTAAATATCAAGCAAACAGATGAAACAAAAGCGTTTTAGGTGGATAATAGTTCTTGCGGCCTTTTCTTTGTTGGGCGTAATCGGCATACAGCTTTACTGGATACAGCATGCTTTGCAACTACGGGAAGAACAGTTTTCGGCCAAAGTTGATTTAGCCATGAAGAGTGTAGTAAATCGTTTGCTTGATAGTGGGCGGGAATTGGACAATGATCCGAATAAGTATAATAAGGAACATACAGAGCAAGTAGATGTATCAGAAATAAGTGGTATTCGGTTGCTTGATTCGTTGTTACGGGTTGAGTTGGGCTGTCTGAAGATAGCTCAAGGATACCAATATGCTGTATATGACCGTGTTGATGCTTTACTGATTACTGGTAATATCACACAACTTACGCATGAACTTATGTTCTCACCATTTCAACAAAGCCTTGTGTCTGTTACGGGAAGCGATGATCATTATTTAAGCTTGTTTTTCCCTTCTAAAAAGGGTTCAATCTGGAGAGGATTCTTTTGGTGGTTGCTTTTGTCGGCCTTGTTTACGTTGGCTGTGATGCTAAGCTTTTACTATACGGTGCGTGCCGCATGGAGGCAGAAGCGGATTTCGGAGATCAAATCTGACTTCATCAATAATATGACGCATGAGTTTAAAACACCCATTGCAACTATTTCAATTGCCGCCGAGATGTTGTTGCGTGAGGAGGTAAACTCCGATCCGTATAAAACTATTAGATACACTCATATTATATTAAACGAAAACCAGCGCTTGCAGAAACAAGCCGAACAAGTGCTGCAAAGTGCTATGCTCGAAAAAGGATCGGTGAGCCTGAGCTTAAAACATACCGATCTGCATGAGCTTGTAAAAGAAGCTCTTGAGATGTTTCAGCTTAGGATCAAAGATAGAGATGGCACCATACATTTGGAACTAAATTCACAAGACCCAATGCTGTGGATAGATCCCAATCTGATGATACATGCAATAGGAAATCTATTGGACAATGCCATCAAATATTCACCTGACGAACTGTTGATCACAATACGTACATGGAAGGAATCGGGCAACTTATATCTGAGAATACAAGATCAGGGAATAGGTATTTCCAAAGAAGATCAAAAACATATTTTCAAGAATCTCTACAGGGTCTCAACTGGCGATAGGCATGATGTCAAAGGATTTGGGATAGGTCTTTTTTATGTACATAAAATAATGGAAGCCCATGGAGGAAAAATTGAAGTGGAAAGTGTTCCGGGAAAAGTAACTAAATTTACGTTAATTTTACCTGCTGAAAAGGCTGTTCTTCAACATTAATACCATGAATACGCCATTTAAACTGTTGTTAGTCGAGGATGATCCAAATTTGCAGATGGTCTTAAAAGATTATTTAGAGATATTGAAATATGATGTAACCAGTGTTTCGGATGGGGAATCGGGTTTGAAGGTATTTCGATCGTCAAAATTCGATTTATGTATTCTGGATATCATGCTCCCAAAAATGGATGGGTTTGAATTAGCAACTGCAATCCGCAACCAGAATGAATTGATCCCTATTATTTTTTTAACGGCTAAATCGCAAAAAGAAGATCGGTTAAAAGGATTTAAAACAGGATGCGACGATTATATTGTCAAACCTTTCAATAGCGAAGAGCTGCACGTACGTATCAAAGCTATATTGCGCAGATGCTCTTTAAGGTATAAAGAAGAAATGACTGATTTACGCAGATACTATAACATTGGCAGTTTCACTTTTAATCTAAAAGAAATGGAGTTGCATTCGGCTGATGGAATACAACCTCTTACGCGTAAGGAAAATGCGTTGCTCCAATTGTTATGTGAAAATATGAATCAGCCTGTAGAAAGGGAATTGGCACAAAATGCTATCTGGGGATCAACAGATTATTTTATAAGCCGTAGCATGGACGTGTTCATCAGTCGCTTACGTAAATATCTGAAAAATGATCCGCAAGTGGCAATAGTAAATATACATGGACATGGTTTTATGCTCAAAGTGGAAACTGAAAAGAATGGGTGACAGTGAACATCTCCCTATATCTCAAGGTACATAGTCCTTTGTTTTTTTATCAGTTTTTTTCACGTTCGTAGAGCCAGACTGCATCCAACAATAACATATCAAGGTCTGACATATCCCGAGCTACCGCCTTTTCATGGATCAACTCCATATATGATGGACTTTGTTTGATGCGCTGCGCAATGTTTCGTATTTCTAACATCTGTTTGAGTGTGTCTGCCGGTGTCTCTATCAATAAACGATACACATCATCAATAAACCCGAAAGAAAAACGATCCATATTGGCATCAGTCTGAAGGATCACAAATATATCTGTCTGAACTATTTCTAATAAAAGATCCACATCTTTTCTATCGCGTTGAATACCTGTTTCGGCTTCTATGAGTTGGGCGTTGTAGTACCAAAACTCGTTCGACTTAAAACTTCGTAACACATTGGCTAATCCAAACCACTGCCAGTAATAGCTATCTGCTATAGTAGCTACCCGGGGAAGGCTGTCGGATGGTTTTTTGTCGTATATGAAATCGGGATAGCACATAGGATAGTCATTTGGAAAGCAGATTAAATTCATCCCTTCCCAGATATCCTGATCGGGAGCAAGTAATGAATCCGATAACACTAAGTTTTCTAAATGAAAATCCGGCAGTCGAAAAGGAGTGTATGTGTTGATCATTTTAAACACCGAATCCATAACAAGCCCTAATCCGTAAAAGCTCCAATGGATGCCGCTTTTTGGATACAATGGAAAACTAATAGTGTCTTTTATGGATAAAAACCATGGATTGCAATGAATAGCAGGTATCTTCGCATCATTGAGCAGGGTATAATATTCGTCTGTATTTCGAAGCTTAGCACGCTTATATCTTGAGTTGGGGACATAGTCCGGAAAAAAATTAGCTTTACCCGGAGCTAATACAATAAAAAGATGTTTATTGTGATCATCTAACCATTCAGCAATCGCGATAGTCTTTTCTATATCATTGTGTAGCTTTTCATCTCCAACATAATCAAGACCAAACAGTGCATCAATATACGACTGCTCGAACAAATATCCTTTTTTGCCAACTACCACACTTTTGGCATTTGTCTGGCCAAATAATGAAAACCGAAACTGATTATAAACCCTGACTAACCAAGGGCGAAACCCGATATGCTGCTCTATATATTTGTTCATGACATCCTGAAAATCACCGCTTAAATAAGTTTGGAAACTTAGTTGCGGACATACAGTCTCTTCAAATGAACCTTTTAATGGATCAACCGAGATAAAGTTTGTCTGCTGCTGTAAAACGGGAAGCAGCATTATGAGCATTAGACCTGCAAAAACCAGTTTTTTGATTAGGAATTGCATTAAAATCTGAAATAAATGAAGGGGTTAAATCCCGAAGAAGTAATTGAACCTAAGCTAAGTATCAATAGAATAATAGCTATAAGGCTCATCAGCATCATGCTTTTAAAGCTTTGATTTTTTGATAGCAGTTTTTTTTGCCATTGTTCAACGGCAGGAAAATAAGCCCAGAATGAGAATACGGCAGCAAATGCCATTGTCATCCATATTTCACGACTAACAAAAATCGTATCTCCTGAGGTAAACCGGAACATGCCCTGAGTATAATGCCAGACCTGTTCCATTGATTCTGACCTGAACAACACCCATCCGATCAAAGTGATCAGAAAGGTGATGATGACGCTGGGTAATTTTCCGATACGTTTATACAAATCAAGCAGGAATATGCGGTCGGCTATCAGGAAAAAGCCATGAAAAGCACCCCAGATAACAAAGTTCCATGCGGCACCATGCCATAAGCCTGAAATCAGGAATACTAACCATAGATTAAAATACATTCGTCGGGTGGAAACCCGGTTACCGCCAAGGGGAATATATAAATAGTCGCGCATCCAGCGTCCAAGCGTCATATGCCACCGACGCCAGAATTCAGAGATGTTCTGCGAGATATATGGGTTGTTGAAGTTCTCCGGAAAATCGAATCCTATCATAAGACCTAAACCAATGGCCATATCGGAATAGCCGGCAAAATCGTAATAAATCTGAAATGCATATGCTAAAATTCCTATCCACAAAAACGCCGTTCCCACAGCTGAGGCATCCATAGCAAAAACACTATCGGCATATGCACCAAGTGGATTGGCTATTAATACCTTTCGAGCTAACCCTAACGAAAAACGAAAAAAACCTATCAGACGATTGTCGGTAGTTTCATTATACTGCCTGTCGTTGATCTGGTGGGCTATCTCATTAAAGCGAACAATAGGACCGGCTATAAGCTGTGGAAACATTAGAATATACAGGGCCAGATCGGCGACAGTCTTGAGCGGAGGATGAATTCGTCTGTACACATCTACCGCATAAGTCATCTTCTGAAAAGTGAAAAAAGAAATTCCAATAGGTAAAGCTACATGAGTCCAGCGTATCGAGTCTCTTCCCAAAACATGAAACAAGCTATCGAGATTCTCGACAAAAAAATTGGCATATTTAAAATAAAGCAACAGACCCACATTTAAAAGTATGCTCATGCCAGTGAGCAGGCGTTTGGTGTTACCTACAGCCCTATGCATCCATTTTACTAAGTAAAAATCGATGATGATGCTGCCCACTACTATAAAAATAAAATCGGGAGCACCCCAGGCATAAAAAAATAAACTGAATAGAAGAGCTACATAGTTTTTGAGCAGTCGGGGAGAGAAATAATAGACTAATAGAAAAGCAGGCAAAAAATACAATACAAACAGACTGCTGCTAAATACCATATGCGATTAGGTTTAACGATCAACAAGCAAATGTAGGAAGAAGAAAAGTGAATATGAACATAGTCTTTGAAATAAATTCCCAATCTGTCAAAAAGAGATTTGTGCTTAGTTAGTGCGATCCGTCACGAAACTAATCTGTCGAGAGTGGTTTGTATCAGTTTTTCCATGAAGGGAGTATAATCGCTTGTGAAACGTTCCGACACTCTATTGGCAATGATCAGATTGATAGTGAGGGCATCGTGTCCCATCATTTTACTCAACCCATACAAGGCAGAGGATTCCATTTCAAAGTTTAAAATATTTTTCCCTTGATATTGAAATGATTCAATACGTTGATTCAATTTTGGATTGGCAACTTTCAGCCGGAGCGATCTTCCCTGCGGGGCATAAAAACCTGGAGCTGTAGCTGTGATCCCCTGGCGATAATCATAGGCGAGCTTTTCTAATAATTGATCAGATGCTTTGATGATATAGGGGGTTGGGAGTTTCTCGCTCCAGTGGGTGTGCTGCATAAAAGCCTGAGTCATATCCTGTTCAATAAAATCCTCAGCTTTGTCATAAAAATATAACAGGCCGTCTAATCCCAAGGCATAAGCTCCGGCTACATAGCTTTCACCTACAGCTATATCAGCCTGTAACGCTCCAGAAGTACCTAATCGGATAAGCTGTAATCGACGATGGGCTATATTCCTTTGGCGATTTTTCAGGTCAATATTTACTAAGGCATCTAATTCATTCAATACGATCTCTATATTGTCAGTACCCATACCAGTTGACAATACGGTCAGACGCCGGCCTTTGTAAAAGCCTGTATGAGTGTTCATCTCACGATTGGATGCTTTTAATTCGATGCGATCGAAATAGTTAGAGATACGAGCTACTCTACCAGGATCACCAACCAAAATAATGGTGTCGGCTATCTGATCAGGCAAGAGGTTTAAATGATAAACCGAACCATCTTGGTTTAAAACTAATTGAGATGCAGGTATTTTTTTACTGTTTATTGGCATTTTTTGATATGTTTCTGAAAACCAGCAAAGATACAATTTTCTGTTTTGTGGATTTCAAGATATGTTAAAGAAAGAGATATAGGAAAATTGTTGTATGAATCCTTATAAATTTGCAGCCAGCAAATAATGTATGTCAACACAAATCAGCTCTATTTATTATGTTGGGTGTATCAAAAAAAGGAATCAAACATATGACTGTATCACACAAAATTAACCGAGCCGAGATCATTTCTATTGGTGATGAGCTATTGATAGGTCAGGTTGTCAACAGCAATGCTGCCTGGATGGGAGAGCAGCTTTTTCTCAACGGTATTTCATTGCATTGGATCACTACGGTTGGCGATACGGAAGAAGCTATTCATCAGGCTTTACATAATGCGTTGGATCGCTCGCAGTTTATCTTCCTTACCGGTGGCTTAGGCCCTACATCAGATGATATTACCAAAACAGCTTTATGCAGTTTCTTTGATGTGCCGTTGGTGTTTAATCAACAAGCTTATGATCAGATTGTAGCTCTTTTTTCACGCAGAGGCTTTCCGCTAACAGAACGAAACCGGTTACAAGCCATGTTGCCATCCAATTGTACGGCTATAGCAAACCAAAATGGGACTGCGTCAGGTATGTGGTTTGAGTATCAGGACAGTATCATCGTTTCTATGCCGGGCGTTCCTTTTGAAATGAAACCAATGTTTGAAAAACAACTACTTCCAACCATAAAAAGCAGGTTTAATGTTTCCTCCTATTTGTTTAAGACTGTGATGACTACTGGTGTTGGCGAATCTTTTCTGGCTGATCGCATCCGTGAATGGGAACAGCAGCTCCCATCAAATTTCCGGCTTGCCTATCTGCCTCAGCCGGGTATTGTCAGATTACGTATTGGTGGACAAGACTCTGATAAAGAAAAAGTCAGGCATGAATTGAATAATCTGGTAGCCGGCTTGCAACAGCTGATACCCGAATTTATTTACGGATACGACAATCAAAGTTTGGAAGAGGTGGTAGGTAGTTTACTTAGCAGGCAGGGCAAAACTGTTGCTACAGCCGAAAGTTGTACCGGAGGCTATATAGCTCATTTATTGACGAGTATAGCCGGTAGTTCGACCTATTTTAAGGGGAGTGTAGTAGCCTATGCCAATGAGATAAAAACTGCTTTGCTTGGTGTTCCTCAAATCATGTTGCTGCAATACGGTGCAGTTAGCCAACAAGTAGCTGAGGCTATGGCTATAGGATTACGCAAACGCTTTGAAACTGATTTTGCTGTTGCAGTAACAGGTATAGCAGGTCCTGACGGTGGTACAATAGGAAAACCGGTAGGTACTGTTTGGATTGCTGTTGCTGACAAAACCGGAGTACAATCTAGTATCTTTCATCTTGGCGATCTGCGAATGGTCAACATACGCAGAGCAGCCTTAGCAGCTTTGAATATGCTCAGGCTTGAACTCGTAAAGAAAGACTGATCTTGTACTAGAATTGATCCTGGATAGACCTGATTGATGAGTTTTTCTACAACGACGCACTCAAAGTAATTATGTTGCGATCAACTTTTTTAAATAGACCTTGTAAGACAGTACCCGGACCTACTTCAACAATAGTTCGTGCCCCGGCAGCTATCATATTATTCATGATCTGTGTCCATCTGACTGGTGAGGTGAGTTGTGCGATCAAATTAGTTTTTATGATTTCAGGATCAGTAACCGATTGTCCTGTAGTGTTTTGATAGATAGGACACAAGCCTTTATTGAATTTAGTAGCATGTATGGCTTCTGCCAATTCAATGCGTGCGGGTTCCATCAAGGGTGAGTGAAATGCTCCTCCGACTTTCAATGGCATTGCTCGTCTGGCTCCGGCTTCTAAAAGTTTTTCACAGGCAATGGCTACACCTTTCTCAGTGCCGGAGATGACTAATTGTCCTTGTGTGTTATAGTTGGCTGGCACAACGACCTCATCTTTAATGGAGGTACATACCTGCTCAACCACTTTGTCTTCAAGTCCTATGACGGCAGCCATGGTTCCTGGCACTAGATCGCAAGCTTCCTGCATGGCAACAGCTCGCTTATATACTAATTTGAGTCCGTCTTCAAAGCTAAGAGTTTTGTTGGCAACCAAGGCCGAAAACTCGCCTAAGGAATGGCCTGCTACCATATCAGGCTTGAAATCCTCACCTATGGAAAGTGCTAAAATAACCGAATGCAAAAAAATCGCCGGCTGTGTGACCTTAGTTTGACGAAGGTCTTCATCAGTACCATCAAACATCAGATCAGTGATCTTGAATTTTAAGATAGTATTGGCTCTCTGAAATAACTCCCGGGCTTTTGCAGTGGTATCAAACAAATCCTTTCCCATACCCACAAACTGGGAACCCTGACCAGGAAAAACATATGCTTTCATATTGTCGTTGATATAGTTTTATGTATTGACCTAATTGGCATGCGTATTATTTGAGCTGAAATTTTAGGGCTGCAAAAATACTAATAAAACGATGAATTTAAATAGGCTGGGGTTGCATATCCTGATAAATTTTATAGGTCGGATAGTGATAACAGCTGTGTATGAGATATCTAACTAACCAGATGAGAAGTGTAGTACGACACAATGATGCCTGTAAGAATCAGTGTAAATTTGATTTGATCAGACTAATAAACTCAGCTCGGGTTTGTACGCGTTCAAACGCACCTATGAAATCGCTGGTAGTTGTTACCGAGCTGTGTTTTTGTACTCCCCTCATCGACATGCACAAATGGCGTGCTTCGATCACAACGGCTACACCCAGAGGATGAAGCGTTTCGTGTATGGCTTCTTTGATCTGGGTAGTAAGCCGCTCCTGTACCTGTAAACGACGGGCATACGCTTCAACTACACGTGCAATCTTACTCAAACCGGTGATATAACCGTTTGGAATATAGCCTACATGAGCCTTGCCAATAAAAGGTATTAGATGATGCTCACAAAGCGAGAAAATCTCAATATCTTTTACAATAACCATCTCGCGATAGTCTTCCTTAAACTTGGCTGAAAGCAGTATCTGTTTTGGGTCTTGGTCATATCCTTGTGTTAAAAACTGCATGGATTTGGCTACACGAACCGGCGTATCAAGTAATCCTTCACGAAAAGGATCCTCACCAATGAGACGCAATATAGCCTGATAATGTTTGGCAAGTTCATCAATCTTTTGTGGATCATACGATTCAATGCGCTCGTAATCCATCATCTTATTTGCTTTTACAGTCATAGAATCAAGTACTGATTATAAAGTTTACTGAATATTCACTACAAAAAAAATAAATAATGGCCGGCAAAAATAAGGCTCTGTTTGGAATTAGTTTAAAAGATGTGAGGATTTTTTAGAGTTTTCTCTCTTGGTCTCTTCCACATATTCCTTATGTATCTTTAATACCGACCTGACCTCTACAAAGGTAAACACTAAGTAATACACAAGAAACGAAAGCAAAAATGCTTTGGCTTCTTCTGGATGATAAATAAGATACACTATGATGATAGTTAGATATACCAACAGCTTGATAACCGTTGCCATCATAAAATAATTGGCATAGCTGCTTGTCTTCTTTTGATACACTTTCAGAAAAAGTGTGAAGAGGATGATATTTGTTATAAACAAGAATGTTAGTAAGAACGGCCATGCCCGTGTTTGATATTGTGCAGGAAGATAATAAAAAGTCAAACCACTAAGAATGGCTAACAATAATGTGATCAGCGCCAGATGCACTGAAAAAGGTTTAATTTTTTTCATGGTTTGGGTTTTCTAAGAAAATCTTTGATGGCATAATAAACTGCTAATGAAACAGATAATATACTTAAAATGAGTGTCATGATTGGATAATCCCAGCCAATTTTTTTATCCAACCATCTGCCACCTAACACGCCTCCCAACACTATACCTAACATTTGAAAAGCTAATGAAGAATACTTGGCATAGGTTTGCAGGCTTTGACCGATCTTAGAAGATTTATCATGTTTTTTTTCTTTCATGCCCTTGATTTGTGTCTTCGGTCATCTGACATTTGCCGTTGAATTTGGCGCCTACCTCTATTGAAATACGTGCGGTATATAGTTCGCCTTCAAACAGACTATCAGCTTTCAAAGAAACTAATTCATTTGCTTTGAGCACACCTTTGATATGTCCTGAGATATCAGCAGTCTGACAATGTATATCGCCTAATACTTCTCCGGTAGTACCCACTACGATCTTTCCACCGGATTTTATGGAGCCGGTAATCTGACCGTCAATTCTGAAATCACCGTTTAACTCTATATCACCTTTAATAATAGTTCCTTGTCCGACTATGTTTCGTGCAGATGATTCGTTAGCCATAGATTTATACTTTTTCACTTGGATTTGATTATGGGACTATATAAAATTCTTTCAAAAAGCTTTCGTATTCCGTTAAGTCTTTTAACCGGTAAAAGACAGGATAATTGGTCAAAGAGATTGGATATATTTTATAATCGGTGGTATCCATTCCTCCAATCACATAATCCGATTCGGCTACCGCATTTCCATATACCAAAGCAGTGCGGGCATTATCAAAGTTCCCCACTGTCAATAATGTAAAAGCCTCATTCAGTTGAAGACTTTTGATCATCAACTGGGCACTTTTAAAATTTTTGTTGTTAAAATCCGAGAGCCTGATCCTGAACGGATCAATGCGTACTGTCTCGTTAGATGCCAATATCATCACTAAATGTTTGGCTGTAGCTTCATACTCATATGGTGAAACGGGCTGTTCGGCTACTACAGAATCTCCTTCCAAAACCGGTATCTCGATATTCATATTGAATTCTTTATTCATGTTTTGAAGGATTGCACTTGCTAAAGGTGCTACCGAGCTGGTGGGATATTCTTTTAAAAGCGTGTTCAGTGCCAGAGCCATTGAATCAACCACCTCTATTTGTCCTTTGGCTATCGCACGCAAAAAGTCGAATCGGGGGATGAGGTCCACATCATCTGCAAACAAGGTTCTGGCGCGGTTTGCATTCATCAACACTCTGAAATACTGCTCGTTGCGATATGCTTCAAAGGTTTGTTCATATAAGGCAAGCGATTCGCCGGCAGTAGCAGCTTTTTTGATGAAATATTCCGGATCTTCTAACACTCTGGCATAATCAGTGTTAGGGAACTGCTCCAATATCAGCTGCTTATACCGAAATGCTTTCTCCATTTCTTCTTCATCACTGTACATCTTATACAAGGCATACCAGCTTTGAAGTGTGAACTCGCTTTCCGGAAACCGTTCGTTCAGGTTCAGATATTGATTGATGGAACGAGGATAATCGGATAGTCGTTCCTTATAGATGTATCCTGCATTATTCAGTGCTTCTTCTATCATTGCTAATGATGCTTCCTGCGCTTCAGGTGTAAGCGGAATATGTTGCAGATAGTATCCCCTGTCTTTTTCAGTGTAGGCTACCGCAGCAGAGTCGCTCTCTGATCCTGGGGCGCTGCCGTCAAGGGCAACACTTTCCATAGTCTCGAAAGAGATGCTTTGCCGGTCGCTGATACGCCAGTTATCCTCTAATTTTCTGCGTCCCCATTTGCGGAGAAACTCGGTATATCCAAAACTTAAGGTGTTGGGATTATAAAAATACCACTCTCTTGACTGCTCTGTATTATAGCCCCTGTCGCCTCCACCGGTTAAGTTGGCCATCAACACATTGCGCTCCATCTCCCTTTCTTCTTCGGCTCTGCGTTTCTCTTCTTCAACAATTGCTTTGATGATATTATCAATGATCTTGTTGCGGGCTGTCGAATCCATATAGGCTAACTTCAACAAGCTGTCCTGAAGTTGAATAGTCGAGAGTTGTTCAACTAAGTCGTTAAGGATGATTGACTTGCCTCGGATACTGTCATAGCCAGGATAATTGCGGGGTAAAGCACTTACAGCTGTATCATAATAGGCTTGTGATGGCTCATATTCGTTGCGATCGAAGAACATATCGGCCAGGATAAGCGAAGAAGTGGCTTGCTGTTGTTTGTTTTTGGTACTAGAAGAAACCGAAAGTGCAAGATATTCCATAGCCTGATCCTGTTCTCCGTCTTTCAATGCTATTTCGGCCAGAGCATAGTATATCCTGTCTTTGTAATCGGTGTTTTTTTCGTCTTTAAGCATCTTCAGCAATGTCTTGACTATGTGTTTGCTGTCATCCGATTCTCTGTCATAGGCCATGGCAATATTGATACGGGTTTCAAAAGCCATATCGAACGGTGGATTACGACGGATAACCTGTGAGAAATAGTTTACTGCTTCTGTTAAATTATTTTCAATCAAATAGATCTGTGCCAAAATGAATAGTGCCCTGGTTTTTAGGTGTTTATCATTTGTCTCGCTAATACCTCGTTCGAGATAAGGTATGGCGGCTAAGTAATTTTTCTGAATGATATGGTAATCGGCTATTACCAACGAAAGTTGGCGTTGTACTTCTAAAGGCATTGCTATCTCGCTGCGTTTGACGATCAAAGTTTCCAATAATGAATAAGCTCTGTCGAATTGCTCTATCTGCATATAGGTGCGGGCAAGCCACATATTGGCTGTATGGGTGATGTCGTTATAGCTGTATTGTTTTGCAACAAAATCAAAGGTACGTCGGGCACTGATATAATCCTGTTTGTAAAAATGTGCCTTTCCCATCATCAGATAGCTGTCGTCTATCCATTTCACCTGCTCCTTCTTGTTGAAAACCATTGAGTGCTTTTGTACTCCGATAGCTCCTTTTTCTATGGCACGTTCCATACTGGCATTCAAACGGGATGCATCGCTCTCAGTACCATAATTGAATACCCTGAGCACTTGTGAATAGTCATCGATAACTGACTTGCGTAAATCGCTCAAACCGGTTTTAAGGCTTTCATTCCCATTCCAATAGACATTGTATCTGCTGGTCAGATTGTGATAGGCACGTCTGGTCCAGGTGTTTTTTTTGGTTGAGCAGGCCTGAAATAAAAGCGGTATCAATATTACCAAAGGCAGAACTAAACGAATATATTTTTTCACGAAAACAGAGATTTTCATTTGCTTAGGCATGGATAACGCTCATGAAATGTAATTATTTTATAAACACCGCATTACTATCAAGTGCTATTATTGCTACAAAAGTATGGATTTTGGCTGAAAACTGTATGAGTATCCTATTAGGTTTGTAGAGTAAATGGCTTTCAAAACAGGTCTGATCTGAATATTCTGTAATTTTGCCATCAGATTTTTTGTTGAGTGAATATTTTTTATTTTTTCAACTAATTCGTTCTCCGGATTTTACAAATCAAAAATAATATCTCGTATCAAGATGAGAGGCAAGAAGAAAAAATGGTATCTGAAATTCCGGGATAAATACCGTTTGGTTATTTTTCATGACGAAAGCTTTGAGGAAAAGATCAGCTTTCGGCTTACCCGTCTCAATGTGTTTGTTACCTTGGTGAGCCTAAGTGTGTTTTTGATCTTTATCACTACTTATATCATCGCTTTTACTTCATTGCGTGAATATATCCCAGGGTACACCAATGTTGAGTTAGACAGGCAGGTATATAATTTATTGCGTACTACCGATTCGCTTGAAACTGTGGTACGACAAAAACAAAGCTTTTTTGAAAACATCAGTCGCATCATACATGGATATGATTTTGCCGATGATAGCCTGAATGCCGTACTCCAAAGTAAAGGAGCTACAACAGTGAATGTGGATACTATCTCATGGAAGAAGTCATTGGAAGATAGTTTGTTACGTCTTGAGTTTGAACGTGTTGAGAAATACAACTTAAATATGGAGGCTGCATTGATCCCTGAGGCTCAGCGTCGGGCTATGGCAGTAACCAGTTTTTTTGTTCCGCTGAAAGGCATTATTACCAATCGCTTTGATCCTGTTCAAAAGCATTTTGGAGTAGATATAGTTGCTAAGAGCAACGAAAATATTAAATCAACTCTTGAAGGAACAGTTGTTTTTGCCGACTGGACCCCCGGTAAAGGCCATGTGATAGGCATACAGCATACCGGAAATTTCTTTTCAGTGTATAAGCATAACTCAGTATTGCTCAAGCGTGAAGGTGATTTTGTGAGGGCTGGTGAGCCGGTAGCAATCTTAGGCGAATCGGGGGAATTGTCGTCAGGACCACATCTGCATTTCGAGCTGTGGTTTAATGCCGCTCCCGTAAATCCGGAAGAGTTTATCTCGTTTTAAAGAGCTAATAGACAGATTAACACATTTTGACATATTGAAATCCAACATACAACTTAAATTTTAGTAATCTTGCAGCTCAATTTATACGGATACCTTATGAGTGTTTAGTTTTATTTGTATCCAATTATATTTGTTGAGTATCAATTAAATAGCTAAGAAGCTCAGTTGTGTGTATCAGATAAACTTTAGTTAGATTATGGAAATTCTCGTAAAAATATTTCAGCTCTTACTCAGCCTTTCCATCATGGTTATAGTGCATGAGCTTGGACATTTCATTGCTGCCAAAGCTTTTAAAACACGCGTAGAGAAGTTTTATTTGTTTTTTAACCCATGGTTTTCGCTGTTTAAATTTCATTATAAAGGTACCGAATACGGTATGGGATGGCTTCCGCTTGGCGGTTATGTTAAAATTGCCGGCATGATAGACGAGTCTATGGACAAAGAATCGTTGAAGCAAGAGCCGCAGTCATGGGAATTTCGTTCTAAACCATCATGGCAACGCCTGATCATTATGTTAGGTGGTGTGATCATGAATGTAGTACTAGCGTTTGCCATATATATTATACTCTTGTCAGTTTACGGCGAACAATATCTGCCTACTTCTGAAGTCAATAAATACGGTATAGTTACCGATTCTTTAGGACGTGAGATGGGACTGCAAAATGGAGACCGGATTTTGGCTGTTGACAATACTTTTATTGAAGATTTCAACAAGATACCAATGACTTTGATTTTAGAAGAAGCACAGACTATCACTGTTGATCGGGATGGACAACAGCTGTTATTGCAGTTGCCCGAAGGTATCTTAGGCAAACTGATCAAGTATCAGTCGGCTAATTTTATCTCGGTTGGTATCCCTTTTATTGCGGCTGCATTTCATGAAACATCTGTGGCAAAGGATGCTGGTCTGCAATTAGGCGATACAATCATTGGTATTAACGGTGAGCTTTTTCCTTATTTTCAGGAGTTTCGTGAACGTATCCAGCAATATAAGGATCAAAAGGTGGAGGTACAGGTGATCCGGCAGTACGATACACTTAGCTTAGCAATGCAGTTACCCGAAAACGGCTTGATAGGTGTATATCCAAAATCGGATATCAATGACTTTTTTGAATTGCATCAAAAAAATTATTCCTTTGCTAAGGCCATACCAGCCGGAATGGTGAAAACAGTGGATGGTATTGGCAATTACCTGAAGCAGCTACGCTTGCTTTTCTCACCTCAAGTGAAGGCATACGAAAATGTAGGAGGATTTATTGCCATAGGAAATATTTTTCCGGCACAGTTTCACTGGGAAAGCTTTTGGCGGTTAACAGCTTTTTTGTCTATTATGTTAGCGGTGTTGAATCTGCTTCCTATACCTGCTCTTGATGGCGGACATGTCATGTTTCTGATATACGAGATAGTAACCAGACGTAAACCAAATGACAGATTTATGGAGGTAGCCCAAATTATTGGAATGGTATTATTGTTATCGTTGATATTATTTGCCAACGGAAACGATATTATCAAACTTTTCCGGTAATCAGTCAGATACTCTTTCGCTTAACGACCGGAATCCTTGCCCAAGTATTTCGTCTGCATCTAAAACGGTTACAAAAGCTTTGGGATCAATAAGTTGTATATGCTCTTTCAGCAGACCTATCTCCCGCCGGTTGAGCACTACATAGATCAGTTGTTTGTTTTCGTATGCAAACATTCCCTGTGCTTTCAGATAAGTACCACCCCGATTCATATCATGGATGATTTTGTGAGCGATTTGCTCATAATGCGAAGAGACTATCAGCACTACTTTGTCGTAATGGAAGCCTTGCAGCGTCAGATCAATGAGTTTTCCCATCGCAAAAATAGCCACCAGAGAATACATCGGGATTGCCCAATCCACAAATACGATTGAGCCTCCGACAACTATCAGCGCATCTACCATCATCATTAACTGCCCGAGCGGTTTGCCGGTCCATTTTCCTAACATCATGGCCATCACATCTGTTCCTCCGCAACTTGCTTTAGCTTTAAACAGCAGCCCTACTCCTATGCCAATTACTATACCTCCGAATAAGGAAGAGAGCAATATATCGTCTTGAATGAGTGGTGCATGACCATACCATAGCGTTAATCCGTCAATAAAGAGTGAGGTAAGTATAAATCCGGTAAATGTTTTTATCCCAAACCGAGGACCTAATACGCGTATACCGATAAGCGTCAACGGTATATTAAAAAAAAGAGCTGTCAATCCGACCGGTGTGCCAAAAGTATGGTGCAACACAATAGAAATACCGTAGATACCTCCCGGAACTATTTTATGCGGGGTGATAAAGAAAACATAACCGGAAGCAATAATCAATGCACCTGCCACTATCAATGTGTAGGCTTTGATCCATTTGGCTGATCCGGGTCGGTATTTCACAATGAAACTCATCAGCCGTGCACTTTTTCGGATAAGGATTTAAAGCCCTCACCTAAGATTTCATTGGCATTGATGACAGTCAAAAAAGCTTTAGGATCAATCTGATGGATATATTCCTGTAGTATAGCCATTTCACGACGATTAACGACAGTGAATATAACCGATTTATCAGCCCCGTTATACATCCCTTTCCCTTGAAGAAAAGTGCCGCCACGATTCAGGTCGTTGATGATTTTGTCACGTATCTCTTGGTGCTTATCAGAAATAATGAACAGGGTCTTGTCATAGTTTATCCCTTGCAATATAGTATCTAACACTTTACCGGTAATAAAAATCACGATCAGCGAGTAGAGTGGAATTTTCCAATCGCCAAAAACGATCAAGCCCAACAGTAATATCACCGAATCCACATAAATAAGCAGTTGTCCGACTGGTAGCCGGGTATATTTACTTAGTATCATAGCAACAATATCGGTGCCTCCTGAAGTGGCTTTCGACTTAAAGATCAGTCCTAGTCCAAGGCCTACCAGCACCCCACCAAATATGGCTGAGAGCAGGGGTTCGTTTTCGACTAATGGCGAGTGGCCATAAAAATAGGTGATGCCATCAACAAAAATTGCCGTCAGGAGAAAACCCGTAACAGTTTTATAGCCAAATCGAGGGCCTAAAACACGGATACCAATTATTGTCAGAGGGATATCCATACTTAATGCGGTCAGACCTACTGGAAGGCCAAACAAATGATGGATGACAATGGCTATTCCGTATACACCTCCTGGAACTAATTTATACGGGGTGATGAAAAACACAAATCCCGATGCAAGGATAAAAGAACCGGTTATGATCAAACTATAATTGATAAACCATTTGCGTGTAAACAGTTTATCTCGCTGAAGGAATGACATGGTAATTTGTTTTGCTTCAAAATGAGTGCAAAATTACATGTTTAAAGTGTTTTAAAAGCAGTTTGACTGATAAAGAGTATCGAATTACGGGCTGTACACAATAAAATCAGGGGTTTAAGGGTTATTGAAGACGCTATAAAAATAAAATTAAAGCTTAATGATCAGGCCTTTTATACTGACTTTAGATGGTCGTTGGCGAAAAATGATTATTTTAGCCGACTTAAATATGGGGCAGTAAATTATACGGATGCTATTGAAAAAGAGATATATAGTCTTTTTTATTTTGGTGTTTACTGGGTCAATGATAGGCTGGGCTCAACAAGCACCTATCTTTACCCATCATACCTATACACATGCGTTTACTAATCCCGGTTTTGCCGGCCTGAACGAAGGTATATGCCTGAACGGTATAGTACGGCAGCAATGGGCTGGCTTTAAAGATATGGAAGGAAACCATGTGGCACCCGAAACCTACTTGATCACAGCGGATATGCCGATTAGGCTTTTAAAAGGAGGAGTAGGGCTTTCAATTATACAAGACGCACTTGGTTTTGAGCAGAATACTGCTGTACAACTTGGATATGCGTATCATGCCGAGTTAGGAGCTGCCACATTGGGAATAGGAACATCAGTAAATTTTCTAAACCGATCGGTTGACTTTTCTAAGTTTAAACCACACTCAGTAGGCGATCCTGTGTTAGCAACCGGCGAACAAAGCGATATGCTGTTGGATATGAACTTAGGATTGTTTTTACAGATTGAAGATGTGTATTATATAGGTCTTTCTGTATCCAATATGTTGGAAACCAAGGGAAATGAGCTGACTGCTTCTGAATCGGGTGCCCGATTTGCCGGCGACCGAACTTTCCACCTGCATGGAGGCTATCATATAATACTTCCGTGGAACTCAGCCTACGAATTGAACCCTGCTGTGAATGTGATCAGCAACCTATCTGTTACACAAATTAATCTAAGTGCGACCCTCATATACAATAATCAGTTCTGGGGCGGCGTTAATTATAGGCTTGAGGAATCCGTAGGTATAATGATAGGTCTTAAAGTATTTGATTTGAGAATAGGATATGGATATGATATCAACACCCTTAGCCACGGACTACCGGGCTCGCACGAGGTAAGTTTAGGATATTGCTTCAAACTGCAAACAGAGAAGCATATACGAACCTATCGCAATACTCGATACCTATAAGTAACTGAAAATAAAACTTCATGGAACTGAAGAAAATCATCAAAGAAAACCAAAATACACCAATGAGCACTTATCATTTTATCAAAATGAAACAGCTGTTGTTTTTTGTGACTGCTCTGGTATTATTAGCCGGATGTGGTCAGTCGAATCAAGGTGAATTAGTCGGGGTAAGGAAGAAAAGCAAGCCGTTTTATCAACCCGACCCCTATGGGATGGTATTTATTCCACAAGGCAGTTTTACTATGGGAGCCGGAGGTGAAGATATTACCTATGGCCAGTTGAATCAGCCAAGGAAAATATCCGTTTCTGCATTCTTTATGGATGAAACGGAGATAACTAATAACGAATACCGCGAGTTTGTCTATTATGTACGAGATTCTATTGCTCGTACACTATTAGGTGAGATACGTCCTGAAACTTTCTTGATAGAAGAAAATGCCAAAACAGGTGAGGTGTACGACCCGCCACACCTTAACTGGAAACCATCTATCGAGTGGAACAGCAAAGATCAGGAAATACGCGAGGCGCTTGAAGAAATGTACCTGCCCGACCAAGAACGATATTTCAGAAGGAAGGAAATAGACAGCCGTAAGCTTAACTATACCTATTACTGGGTTGATTTGCACGCAGCTGCCAAGAAAGAGTTTAATGAAAATTCGCAGTATGATTATAGAAATGCAGGATTATCAAACCGCCCTCAAGGCTTGACAAACCGCTCGGTATATGTGCGCAGGGAGATGATCAATGTGTACCCGGATACATTGGCATGGATACACGATTATGCGTATTCATTCAACGATCCACTGACAGAAAAATATTTCTGGCATCCGGCTTATGATCATTATCCGGTAGTAGGTGTCAACTGGCTACAGGCACGTGCCTTTTGTGTGTGGCGTACCGAGAAGCTTAATACATATCTGCTCTCACGCAAAGGTGAAGTTTCCTTAGCCGAGTTTCGTCTGCCTACCGAAGCAGAATGGGAATGGGCTGCAAGCGGTGGTAACCATCTGAATCCATACCCATGGGGCGGCCCCTATACACGTGATATCAACGGATGCTTCCTTGCAAACTTCAAACCTATGCATGGCGATAATGTGTTGGATGGCGGATTACGCACAGTAGTAGTAGGACATTATCCCCCAAACGACTTCGGATTGTATGATATGGCAGGTAATGTAGCCGAATGGACAAACAGTGCCTTCGATCCGGCTTCGTATAATCTGATGTGGGATATGAACCCAAATTATACATACAGCGCTGATGAAAACGACCCGCCTATTATGAAACGAAAAGTGATACGCGGTGGATCATGGAAAGACATATCCTATTATCTGCAAATTACCTCACGCGCATATGAGTATCAGGATACTGCCAAATGTTATATAGGATTCAGATGTATCCAACCGTTTCTGGGACGTAATAAAGACGATAACCCACGTAAAGCATCACGAGTTTACAGATAATTTTAAAAAATATTTTTCAAATATAATCTCCAAATGAATATCAATCAGCTTTTTAAAAGTAGAAGGTATAAAAACTTCATGGCCAAGCTATATGGTATTGGCGCTTCGGTAGTAATTATTGGAGCTTTATTTAAGATCAATCACTATGCAGGTGCCAATGAGATGCTGATCATTGGCTTAAGTACAGAGGCTTTGATCTTTTTCTTTTCCGCATTCGAACCGCCGCACGTAGAGCCGGATTGGAGTTTGGTGTATCCCCAATTAGCTGGGATGTATGGTAATGACCCAGTTGAACGGGAGTTGGAAGCAAAAGGAACAGCTTCAAAAAAATTAGATCAGATGTTTCAGGAGGCAAACATAGATAAACAGACCCTGGAACGGCTTGGACAAGGGCTGAAAAGCCTGAGTGACAACGCCGCACAAATGGGTAAAATATCCAATGCCGTTGTGGCTACCAATGAATATGTGGATAATATCAATACAGCTGCTAAATCAGCTTCTAATCTTGCCGGAAGCTATCAAAAAGCATCCGAGGTGCTGAATAAAGATGCCAACGCTTCGATAGAATATATACAGAATATGAAATCAGCTTCTGACAGTGCTTCTAAGCTGAGTTCAGCATATGATAAAGCAGCCGATCTGATACATACCGAAATGAAATCGACCGAAGAATTTACTCATAGCATTCAGTCGGCAGCACATTCGGCCAAGCAGCTTACCGAAACATACAGCCATTCGGCTAATCTGATCAAGCAATCGGCCAATGCATTAGATTTTGGATCGGTTGACGGAGAAGCATATTCCAAACAATTGCAACAGATAGCCAAAAACATGGCTGCGCTGAACACCGCTTATGAGCTACAGTTGCAAGGCTCGGGTAAAGCAGCCGAAACAGCCGAAAAGATGTATAAAACAATGGCTGAATACCTTGAAAAGGTAAACCAGACTGCAACACATACACAACAACTCAATCAACAGATCAGCGAACTGAATACACGCATCAGTGCGTTGAACACAGTGTATGGAAATATGCTGTCGGCTATGAATGTAAAAGCGTAATATCAGGCATAACACAGTAAAGAAACCCCTACATCCATGGCAGGATATAAAGAAACACCAAGGCAAAAAATGATCGGAATGCTTTATCTGGTCCTGACAGCCTTGTTGGCACTCAATGTTTCCAAAGATATACTCGATGCATTCATAGTAGTAAATGAAAGCATGGAAAAAACCAACGAAGGCTTCTCAACGAAGATAGTGAGCGAATATGCCAAATTTGAAAACCAGTATAACCTCAACCCTGCTAAGGTAGAAGAATATTGGTTACAGGCCCAGCAAGTCAGAGAGCGATCGAATACCTTGATTGACTATATAGAAGATGTAAAGTTAGAAGTTGTTGCACGTTCTGAAAGAAAGAGCAGGGAAGAAGCTTTGAAACGGTTTTATACTATGGAAGAGCTACCCGACCCTTTTGCCCCTGGCCTGATGCGCGAACGACCAGTACTGAATCTATCCATAGTACCAACAAGGGATAAATACGATGAGTCAACAAATTATATGATAGGACAAAACAAAAATGGCGAAGCTTATATCCTGGCAGATAAAATGACCGAATATCGTAACTTTATCCTAAGCTTGATAGGAGAAGGATATGAAGATAAGATAGGATTAGTTACTACAGGTGAGTTCCGAGATGCTACAGGTACTATGCAAGACTGGCAGTACTATAATTTTTACCATACCATTTTGGCTGCTACTGTAACTATTTTAAACAAGACCATAGCCGAAGTGCAAAGCGCTGAATTTGATGCCATTACCCGATTGTATGCCAATATAACCGAAAAGGACTTTAAATTTGATAATGTCGAAGCCAAGGTCATTGCTGGTTCGACCTATATATTGGCTGGCCAAACATACGAAGCCGATGTGTTGGTAGCAGCATATGATTCAAAGACTCAATCGGAAGTACGTGTGCTGCGTGGCTCCGACAGGATTACCGAAGCCAATATAGCTAATGCACAAGTTTTTAAAAGCGATAATGGAGTGGTAAAACTTAGCTTTCCGGCACAAAGTGTAGGACCTCAACGATATGCCGGTATTATTGAAATGCTCGATCCGGTAACACAAGAGTTAGCCCGTTATCCGTTCTCTGCCGATTATTTAGTAGCACCACCATCACTTACTGTGGCCCCTTTGAAAATGAATATCTTATATGCAGGGCTTAAGAATCCTATCTCAATCTCTTCACCCGGTATTCCCTCCGAACACATCACACCTTCGGTATCTAAAGGGAAGATCACCCGAAATCCAGCCGGATATTGGGATGTTGAAGTATCCTCAAGCGATCGGACTACAACTATTAGTGCTATCGCATCGGTGGATGGAAAGAGCCTGCACTTAGGTAGCTTTGAGTTTAGGATCAAGCAAGTACCAGCTCCGGTAGCTAAGATAGCAGGACTGACAGACGGCCCTATAGATAGAAACAGACTCTTGGCCGCCCGTGCTATCATACCTGAAATGATTGATTTCGATTTCAGCGATTATCATTTTGAAGTAGTATCTTACGAACTGACAACATTCAGAGGTACGGAACTACAACGTACTGGTATAATCAGAGGAAACCTGTTCAACGAAACGGTAAATAATTATATCAACAATGCAACCCGTGGCCAACGTTTGTATTTTGAACGAATACAAGCACGGGGCCCTGATGGAACTATGCGTACACTGAACCCGGTTAACCTCGAAATAAATTAGAAATTATTCAACTTATCATATCATGAAAAACATTCTGTTAAAGTTGTTTGCAGTGTTGATGTTTCTTTCTTATGTAAAAGAACCAGCCGCACAAATTCTGAACGAAAGCCCTGTAGATGGGCTGTTTGCAAACACCGGTCGAATGGAAAGAGAACCCATCCCACTACCTTCAATAAGGGAAGGCGATGTGATGTGGTCGAAAAGAATCTGGAGAGAAATTGATTTTCGACAAAAAATTAATCAGCCTTTTTATTATCCTATCGATTCGCATAATAACCTACGTAGCTTTATCAATGTGCTGATGGATGGTCTTAAAGAACGTAAGTTCAGAGCCTATGACCTTAGCAATACCGATGAGTTGTTAGTGCCTATTACATATAACGAGATCGTTTCGCGCCTGACCGATACCACCATAGTACGCGAACGAAGACCATATCCTCCTTATGAAGAATATGATACCGTTATCGTTAGGCAGTTCGACCCGACAAGGGTGATGCGACTGCGCCTGAAAGAAGACTGGTATTTTGATAAGCAACGCTCTCAACTGATGGTACGTATCATAGCTGTATGCCCGGTGATGATGGTCGAGAAAGACGGACAGGAGTTTTCACAACCCTTGTTTTGGGTTTCTTATGATCAGGCACGGAAAGAGTTTGCAAATGCCGAAGTATTCAACAGGTTTAACTCAGCCGAACGCCGGACTTATGATGAAATATTTATCAAACGGATGTTCGACAGCTATATTTATAAAGAAGAAAATGTGTACGACAGACGTATCAATCAGTATGCAACCGGTATGGATGCCCTGCTGGAATCAGAACGCATCAAAATGGATATACTCAATTTTATGCTCGATCTATGGGAGTATTAGCGTATCAAACATAAGACCTTATTGTGAAAATCCGTTGAATATATCAACGGATTTTTTCTTTTCGTTAGCTGTTGCTTCTTTAAACTGATGTATCTTAGCAGCAATATCTGATTTGCAGCGTGTCTGTTTTACTTGAGAATAAAATAGAATATCTGAAAGGAGTAGGGCCTAAGCGGGCGGCTATCCTCAATAAAGAGCTAGGTATCTTTACTATGGAAGACCTGCTTCACTACTATCCTTTTCGATATATTGACAAAAGCAGAATACATTTAGTCAAAGATGTGCAGGATGATAGCTCGTACTTTCAGCTGGTTGGTACTGTCAGCCGGCTTCAGTCGTTCGGATCACCACGTGCTACCCGAATCACAGCTGTCTTAACCGATGAAAGCGGAAGTATTGAATTAGTATGGTTTCGTGGACTGACCTGGGTGAAAAACAGATTTCAACCCGGAAAAAAATATGTGATCTTTGGAAAAGCCAACTACTTTAACCGGCAATACAGTTTCATTCATCCCGATATAGACGATTATAATCCCGATGATTTCACTCTTGGTGAAAGCCAGCAAGGGGTGTATCAAAGCTCGGAAACAATGAAGAACAACGGCTTAGGCACAAAAAATATGAGCCGGCTGATGAAACAGATATTAGCAGTCACTGCTGAGTATATACCCGAAACATTGCCTGATTGGGTGCTGGCGCAAGAAAAACTTATATCCCGAAAAACAGCATTGGTAGCTATACATTTCCCGGCAAACACCGATCAGTTGAAGCATGCCCGTCATCGAATCAGTTTCGAAGAATATTTTTTCTTCCAGCTGCATTTGTTGCATCGTAAATCTATTAGGAAACAAACTGGGGCAGGCTATGTGTTTCAACAAGTCGGGTTTTATTTTAATGAGTTTTATCATCATTATTTACCATTTTCGCTTACACAAGCTCAAAAGCGTGTCATCCGTGAGATACGAGTTGATATGGCCAATGGCATGCCTATGAATCGCCTGCTGCAAGGGGATGTAGGTAGCGGGAAAACTATAGTCGCTTTGATGCTGATGCTATTGGCATTGGATAACGGCTTTCAGGCCACATTGATGGCTCCTACAGAGATATTGGCTCAACAACATTATGCCTCGCTGCGTGAAATGTTGAAAGAGATGCCAGTTCAGCTTGCTTTGCTGACTGGCTCTACCCGAAAAAAACAGCGTCAACAAATAGACGAATCATTGAAAGACGGTAGCTTACAAATTTTAATTGGCACCCATGCACTTATAGAGGAAACAGTGGTCTTCAGTAAGTTAGGTTTGGTTGTCATTGACGAGCAGCACCGGTTTGGAGTTGCACAACGTGCCAGATTGTATGAAAAGTCAGCACTCACACCGCATATGTTAGTCATGACGGCTACCCCCATCCCACGCACTTTGGCCATGACCCAGTATGGCGATCTGGATTACTCCCAGATAGATGAGCTGCCTCCGGGAAGAAAACCGGTTAAAACACTGCATTTCTATCCTTCACAACGCCTTAGACTGATTGGTTTTATGAAGCAACAAATCGCTTTAGGTCGTCAGATATACGTGGTATATCCCATTATAAAAGAATCGGAGAAATTAGACCTAATCGCATTAAAAGAAGGTTATGAAGCTCTTATACGCGATTTTCCCGAACCGCAATACAGGATATGTGTGGTTCATGGGCAGCTCAAAGCTGATGATAAGGAGTTTGAGATGCAGCGTTTCATCAAGGGGCAGGCACATATCATGGTGGCTACCACAGTGATTGAAGTAGGTGTTAATATCCCTAATGCTTCGGTAATGGTGATCGAACATGCTGATCGCTTTGGATTGTCGCAACTGCATCAGTTGCGCGGCAGGGTAGGAAGGGGTGCCGACCAGTCATACTGCATACTGATGACGGATTATAAGCTTACTGCCGACGGACGTAAAAGAATGGCTACCATGGTGCAAACTCAGGATGGATTCAAGATAGCCGAAGCTGATCTGCTCCTGCGCGGGCCGGGCGAAACACAAGGTACCCGACAATCAGGTATGCCTGAGTTTAAATTAGGTAATCTGGCAAAAGATGAAGCGCTGATACGAAAGGTAAGGAATACAGTAGCCCGCATGTTGGAAGAAGACCCGCAATTACGATCTGAAAAGCACCAAAGTACACGAAAAAATTATGAAAAACTGTATAAACAAAGTTTCGATTGGAGTAAGATAGGCTGATTTCAACCCCCGAGAGCTCAGGCAAGGATCAACGCATACTGCCTTCAGGAAACCCTACCTTATCAGACTGAGCGTTGAGCATAGGCAAGGCATACCGTAAGATACGATTGCGACGCCCGGTAGTGTCAACCGGTTCAACCGGATAGGAAACTACTGCCTCCATCCAGGCATATTGATTGATACGAAAATAAACCGCAGCCTCATTTCCTACAAGGGGATAATCAGAATAGTACTCTTTGAAATCTTTTTCGGCTGCAGCTATCAAACATGATTCGACAAACTTTAAATCGCTGGTAAACGAAATTTGAATAGGCGTTTCGTTCCAGATAAATGGATTGAAAGGCCCTGAATAATTGATCACCTGCGACCGCAGCAACAAACTGTTTGGAAATAGTACAGTTCGCCCGCTCTTTCGATCGTTGCCAAGATACATGCCATTACATTCTTCAATGATGGTATCTAGATAGTTGATCTCAATGACATCGCCTATTAGCCCGTCTATCTGAATGCGATGGCCTACCTGATAAGGACGCCTGAAAATGATGTATAACCAGGCAATGAAAGAAGTGATAGGAGCTTGTAGAGCAAAGCCTAACACTAAAGAGATGATACCGAAACTGACCGCAGCTGTATAAAGATTCTGAAACAGAAATGAGATACCTACTATCAATACAAAACATAAGGTGATCAACCGGACGATACGGATCAGATTATATCGCACTCCTTCAGTTTCTGAACGGGTCTCAATAATACGCTCTATAAATTTTCCGATAATGAAAATTATGACGATCAGAAAGGCACTCATACTAAGCTTTTGTACAAACGGCCTGTATTCAGCCCAAGGCGAAAAAATAGAGAGATTCACTAAATAATGAATGACAAGAAAGACAATAGCTAAAGCTATCATGCCCCGAAAACGAAATGGTTTTTCTTCAGATCTCATAGCCATAGTATATTGGTTTAGTGAGGCAATAATACTAAGAAAATTGCTTGATTTAGCTGACAAAAAATTTTACTGCTATCAAAATTAGCCTGCTTCTCTTTCTTAATTCATTCAAGCCGGCTCTGTCCATGAAAAAACGAAGAAAATTGTTGATTGGGTGAGGAATGATGATTGTGTATTTTTGGAAGCTTTATACGCCTGAAATATAGCGTGAAGTCATAAAAAATCTTACATTTGTTCTTTTGGATTTTAGCATAGGGTATCGTATAAATCAAACCATTATGAGTCATCAAAAAAATAATCTGTTAGTGGGAATGACCGTTTTTGGGTCTATATTTTTTATATTTGGATTTGCAACCACTTTCATCATCCAGTTAAGTTCTCCGGTGCGGGCAGTATTTAATCTTACTGAGTTTCAGGCTCAACTGCTTACATCAGCTTTTTTCATCGCGTATCCGGTGATGTCAGTGCCAACCGGTTTGTTGGTCAACCGTATTGGATATAAATGGACTATCAGTGCAGGTTTGTTATTGATGTCAATCGGTAGCATGATTTTCATTCCGGCAGCACAAACGCCTTCTTATCCCTTGTTTTTATTAGCTACGTTTATACTTGCTACTGGTGTTGTTTTCCTGCAGGTGGCTGCTAATCCGTATGTAACAGCTTTAGGGCCTGAGAGCTCGGCTTCAAGCCGGCTTAATCTTACCCAGGCTTTGAATTCTATTGCTACCATGATAGCCCCCTGGCTTATAGCAGTACTGATATTCAAAGGATTAGAGCTTCCAATAGATGCTACAGCAGCTCAGGAACAAGCTTTTGGATCAGAGGTAGCAACCCGTATCCCCCTGCCATTCATTGTAATGGCTTCTGTAGTAGTCCTTGTAGCAGTTTTGGTCTCTGTGATAAAGCTTCCGGCTTTATCTACCGATAAGGCAGGTAAAGGAGGAAATATCTATAAATATCCTCATGTAATGTTAGGTGCTTTGGCAATTTTCTGTTATGTAGGTGCCGAAGTGGGTAACGCCGGTTTGATGGTTAATTACCTCAGTAAAGGCTCCTTGCTGCTAAGCAGAGAGATGGCTTCAACCTATGCGGCTATCTATTGGGGAGGAGCTATGGTAGGACGGTTTTTTGGGTCTATCATGTTTTCGGATACAGCCCAATCCAAAAAATATAAATATATATTGATGGTATTGGTGCTTGCCTTTGTGTCAGGCGCATTTGTTACTAATTGGAACTGGACTATAGGAGCTGTGTTTACTGCTACCGCATTAGTGAATTTCATTTTTATGACGTTAGGAAAAGGAAAGCCCGCCCGTACCCTTGCTGTCTTTGCCCTGATTGCTGCCTTGTTGGGGTTGATCACTACTTTTACTCAAGGCTATATAGCTCTGTGGACGGTAGTTTCCATAGGTTTGTTCAACTCTATCATGTTCCCCAATATTTTTGCATTGGCTGTGAGAGACTTAAAGGGTAATGAATTAGCTTCTGCTTCAGGTATTATCAATGCACTGATAGTTGGAGGAGCTGTTATCCCGCCAGTAATGGGCCGAATTGCTGATACATGGGGGTATACCTATGCCTATTTACTGCCCGCCTTATGTTATGTGTTTATTTTCTATTATGCAGTAGCCGGAAATCAAATAAGAAAAGTTCAGTCTCATTCGTAAAAACAGATACATGAAAACAGTTGCCGTCGGAATTGATATAGGAGGTACAAATACCGCCATTGGTATCGTAAATCCTGAAGGATTGGTGTTGATTAAAGATACTATTCCCACACCACTACATGGAAAAATTGATTTGTTTATAGATGATATAGTCCATTCGGTACACACATTGATTCAATCGGTCAACGCTTTGAATCCCGAGATGGAAGTTTTGGGTATGGGAATAGGTGCTCCCAATGCAAACTATTATCACGGTACTATCGAACAGGCTCCTAATTTGTCGTTTAAAGGTACGGTACCTATGGTAACTTTGCTACAGGCTAAGTTTCCAGAGATGAGGGTAATCGCTATTACCAACGATGCCAACGCTGCTGCCATAGGCGAGATGATCTACGGTGGTGCCAAGGGGATGAAAAATTTCGTGGTTTATACGCTTGGAACAGGTGTAGGCAGCGGTATAGTTGTCAATGGAGACTTAGTGTACGGACATGATGGTTTTGCAGGTGAATGTGGCCATATTACCATTATACCCGAAGGACGATTGTGTGGATGTGGCGGGAAAGGGCATCTCGAAGCTTATTGCTCCGCCCCCGGCATGAAACGTACTGCTGTTGAACTAGTAGCTAAATATAATGCCACTGATAGCGCATTAGCCGAAAAAAGCTTTAAGGAGTTAGACTCTAAAGATATTTTTGAGGCAGCCGAACAAGGCGATCCTATCGCAAAAGAAGTGTTTGAACTAACAGGAAAATGGTTGGGACAAGGATTAGCAGATACAGCTCATCACCTAAGTCCTGAAGCAATTTTCCTGTTTGGAGGTCCGACAGCCGCCGGAGAATATATTTTTAAGCCAACCATCGAAAGCATGGAAGCATTCCTGCTGCCTAATTTTAAAAACAAGATCAAAGTGCTGCCCTCACTTCTTAAAGCTGGCGATGCCGCCATAGTAGGTGCCAGCGCACTGGTATATAAAGAAATTGAAAAACAAACCGAGTGATAGCTCATACTGCATCTAAAGCAGCAGCAATCATTCCTGAGATTAGTAACTTTTATGCTCATCCGATATGGATATGCAGAAATTAAAGGATTCCTCCGGTAAACATATAATTCTTGTATCTCAGGACATTCTGCCATTTGATATTTTCAATCAGGTTATTTGTAATCCTAAATCGCCCTTGGCCAATATAGTAGCTGAATCTGAGGATTAACCGGACTTTCTATGTTTTTCACTAATCCGCACAAGCCGTCGGAATCCTTACGCATATCAGTTGACTAACCACACATAAAATAACGGCTGCACCAAGAGTAAAAACATGTCAGAACAATTGAACTAAAGTTTGTAAAATATGTATGTGTATCTTGCGGAAGTGTGAGTTCAACACCATTTGGAAATCGCTATGGTTCCAATTGTGAATCAAATCCTGCATCAGATCAGCTTTCTTTTGACGTGTCATTGAATTTTTTGTCTGCAAAAATCAAACGAAAAAATCATTGAAAAAAGATGTGGATGGCTGGGGGGTTACAAATATTTCAACTTTTCAATTTCAGTTGTGATTTGTTCTATTACTTGTTTATTAGCTATTTCACCATCTAAACTGAATACAATAAACACATTTCCGCCAAAATCGTTTTTGAAATTTTCAAAACTTGCTTTCATTCTTTCAGAAACCGAATAGTTTCCAAAGTTTGCTTGTGCAGTTACAGGTTTTATTTGGATTCCGAATGCCTTCTCATCAGTTACATAACCAAGATAATCAATATCCCCTGCGTGGTCTAATTCTGGCGGGCTTTCTTCAAATATTACTTCAGTAAAAATTTTTGCTAAGCTATCATTTACTACTGATTTTTCTCTTAGATATCCGTCAAAAGTTCGGTTAATTGTAAGGTTATAGATGTAATTATAACAATCCTCCTTTGTCAAGGCATTAAAAGCCTCTTGCCATTCAGGAATGACAACTTCGGTGATTTTTTCGTATAGTCTTTCTCCAAGTTCTTGCAGACTTTCTCTTGTTATCTTGAAAGTGTTTTTTCCTGCAGTCGTTGCATTTTTAAAATACCATTGCTCCCATTCTTCAATCGTGTTTGGCTGGCATTCTCTGATTAGAGCCATAACAGCACCAACTTTATTTGGTCTTGATAGCTGATAAGTCTGTGTGGCATAATTGAGTACTTTCTCTTTCTTGCCAAATTCTAATGAATATCTTTTGATTTCCTTTTTAGCCATTATTTTGATTATTCCAATTATTTCTTAATGCAGTTGCTCTACTTCTGATAGAGTCTGCTCTATTGTTTAAACTTTCGCATACCCCATTTAACTCATCTTCCGTTTGAATTATCCAATATCCATTTTGCCACATTAGGCTTCCAATACAAGCATTATGATTCAATATCATATCTCTTATTAAATCCCTGACGTGTTCATTTGTTACTCCACCACCTTCAGGATTTAGCTCTTCTCTTATCTGGGTAGAAGATCTTCTATTGTTATATCCAAGGGCATTAGTGTTTAGATATTCTAATATCGCGACTTGTTCCTCATTCATATTAGAAATTGTTAAATTTTGTCTTATATTTAAAGTCAATGGAATTATCTACCAATACTAGGTTTTCTTTCAATAAGTGAGCATTAATGAAAGTTTTGTTTTCGAGATAGAGATACGCCATTAAATTATTTTCGTTGTCGTGTTTTACTTCATCATATTTTAGAAATACTCTTTTACCACGTACTTTATTGATTAAATATTCAGTTGCTTTTTCATTGATTTTGGGATTCTGTTTAATGCCGATCAGACGAATAATTAAATCATTACTTAAACGAATAAGTTCTGGGCTTATAATTTCTTTAACAGAGAAAAAATCTTCTCTTTTTCCTGTGCTTTTGGCATCTATTTTCGAACCGTACTGAATTTTTTTAACGTCAATTTTCTTATCTAATTTATGTGTGTCCACAAATTGATAAGGCAAATCCTGTATTCGTTTTTCAAAATCGGATTTTAACTCAGCTTGTTTTATGATTTCAGTCTCAACTTTCATAAAAACATCATCTGCCCCGATTTTTTCTTTTATAATAGGAATAAAATCTGGATTTATTTCATAACCAATAGAATTTCTATTTAAGTTTCTAGCTGCCAAAGCTGTTGTTCCACTTCCCATAAATGGGTCTAAAACTGTTTCACCCGGAAATGAAAACATTTTAATCAAACGATGTGGTAATTCTTCGGGAAACATTGCCAAATGTTTGTCTTGTTTAGCTCCCGAAAAATACCAATGCCCATTGAAATAGGTATTCCATTCTTCATTGGTCATCGCGGAGTTTTCTTTTTGTTCCTTGGTTGGTTTTGGTGCATTTCCTTGTTTTTTGAATAACAAAATGTATTCAAAATCCAACTTTACAATTCCATTTCTCGGGTTAGGATAGCTTCCCATAATACTTGCCCCTCCGGATGTGTTCATTGTAGTAGCCTTTTGCCAAATGATTTGTCCCATAAAGTCGAAGCCAATCATCTCGCAAAATTTGATAATTTCGATATGAATAGGAATGATTTTGTAACGACCATAATAAGTTGAACGGGCAAATTGGTCTCCGATATTGATACAAAGACGACAACCTTTGTGTAAAATCCGGAAGCATTCTTGCCAAGTCAAGTTGAGATGATTGATATATGTTTCATAATCATCGTGAAAGCCGATTTGGTTTTCTGTTCCGTAATCTTTTAATTGCCAATAAGGTGGTGATGTCACAATCAAATGAACGCTCTCGTCTTTTAGTTCGCTCATTTGTCTGCTATCACCGTTTATAATTGTATGTTTTGTTTTATTCAACATGATCTTTTTTTATTTCCAATAATTATTATAAATATGCTAAATTAAATGATGTAAATTTTATCGAAGTGGTATTCTCATATTGTGCATAACGGTTAAAATTCGTAACAAATATACGAACATTAGTATATTAGTTTTGTGTCTTTTATGAAAAGATTGATATCTTATAGATTAACAGTTATATAGGCATGTAATGTTGTTTGATATTTGTTGTATATACCGTATCCATCCGGCGAACCGCATTGGTAGGTGACTTATTAGTGAAAAGTTCATTTGAGCGGGCCCTCGTCGAAGCTTAACAGTTCACCAATGCTGTATTGACTTGAACTAAACTGATGTACATTGCAATTTAGTGTATTGCAAGATATACCGAGTGTAGAACTAATTTTTCAGTTGCTATAATCGTTTTTAATTAAAACTAAAATTTGTTATATATTAATCAAAAATCCTGCATCAGATCAGCTTTCTCTTGACGTTTCATAGAATTTTTTGCCTACAAAAATCAAACGAAAAAATCATTGAAAAAGGATGCGAAACTTAGTGGATTACAAATATTTGGCAGCTTTAATTTTAAGGGTTTAGTTTCCTTAAAGAGGACAAAGCATTATAGAAGTAGCTAACACAACTTATTGAGTTTCGGGAGCCTTGTCTTGTGTACGTTTGTTGAATATTTCTTCTTGTTTTTTTATGGAAGTCTGATGTACTATCTCCAAAAGCTGAAGCAGGAAGTCTTTGTCAAGGCCTAAATGTTCACCTATAGCCATGCGATCTTCTATAATATGTCGCCATCTTTTCAGTTGGAGTATAGTAATTTTGTTTTGATGTTTATACTGTCCCATTTCGCTGACTATCTCCATTCTTCGGGCTAGTAGTTGCAGCAGTTCTCCGTCTAGCTTATCAATTTCTGTACGCAGACTTTCTAATTGGCTCTCAAACTTTGGATCACCACTTGGGCTGCGAATGATCAGTTTTGCAAGTAGTTGTCTTAGTTCTTCTGGTGCTATTTGCTGAGCAGCATCGGTTTTAGCTAATAAAGGATTGTAATGGCTTTCCACCATCAGTCCGTTAGTCTCTAAATCAAATGCTTTTTGAGCGATCTCCTGCAATAATTCCCTTTTGCCGCAGATATGGCTTATGTCGGTAATAATGGGTAGCTGAGGTGCTAATCGTTTCAGTTCGATAGGGATCTCCCACATAGGTGCATTTCTGTAGGGTGATTTCTGAAAATAGTGAAATCCGCGGTGTATGGCAGCTAATTGTACGATCCCTGCTTTATGGATACGCTCTATAGCTCCTAACCATAGTCTCAGATCAGGTGTTACCGGATTCTTTATCAGCACCGGGACAGTGCATCCTTTTAATGCCTCTGCCAATTCTTGTACAGAAAATGGATTGACAACCGTTCGTGCTCCTATCCAGAGCATATCAATCTCATTTTTCAGGGCTTGTTCAATATGATCTGGTTTAGCTACCTCTACCGTCAGCTTGAGTCCGGTAGCTTCTTTAGCTTTTTTCATCCATTGCAAAGCCGGCGCTCCTAACCCTTCAAACTCACCCGGACGGGTACGCGGCTTCCATATGCCAGCCCGAAACACTTGTACCTCAGGTATATGACTTAACCCAACAGCGGTAGCCATAATTTGCTCCTCGCTTTCGGCACTGCAAGGGCCACTGATAATGAATGGCTTGCTAAACTGATCGAACCAGCTGCTGTCAGAAGAAAAATGTGCTGCAACACTCATCATTCAATTTTCTGATGCAAAACTAAAACAATAAATATACTTGTTGGTGAAGCCGAAAACTAAAATATAAGCTGTACTAACTTAATCAGAATTAATTTAATAGATTGATTATCAGTAGTAGCACTAATATAGTTCATCATCAATACCATGTAAATCAATGATTTTTTGTTTTTTTGCATACAAATTAAGTTTAAATCGACAAAAGGTGAAACGTACAGAGATCAGACAAGCTTTATTGAGCGAAGAGTTTGAAAAGGAAATAACGGTAATGGGGTGGATACGTACCAAGCGTGCCAGTAAGAATGTAGTTTTTATTGCGTTGAACGACGGATCAGTCATTCATAATCTTCAGTTAGTAGCCGATCTTGGCAAAATTCCCGAGCATGTCCTCTCGCCTATGCATACCGGAGCAGCTATAAAAGCCACCGGCAAGTTAGTGCCTTCAGCCGGCAGCGGACAAAGAGTTGAGCTATCTGTTGAAAATATTGAAATGCTTGGAGATGCCAATCCTAATGAATATCCTCTGCAACCTAAAAAACATTCGTTGGAGTTTTTGCGTGAGAAAGCACATCTGCGGTTTCGTACCAATACCTTTGGAGCCATCACCCGCTTGCGCCATGCGATGATATTTGCCATACATAAGTTTTTTAACGACAAGGGTTTTTACAATATTCACACACCTATTATTACTACTTCTGATGCCGAAGGAGCCGGTGAGATGTTTCAGGTAACTACTCTTGACCTTGAGAACCTGCCTAAAACGCAAGATGCCATAGTTGATTATAAAAAGGACTTCTTTGGGAAACCTGCCAACCTCACTGTTTCAGGACAGCTTGAAGCCGAGTTGGCAGCTTTAGCACTTTCTAAAGTGTATACATTCGGGCCAACATTCAGAGCCGAAAACTCAAACACATCAAGGCACCTGGCCGAATTCTGGATGATAGAACCGGAAGTGGCTTTCTTCGATATTCATGATAATATGGACCTGGCCGAAGAAATGCTAAAGTATCTGATCCGGTATGCACTTGAATTTTGTGCCGACGATCTTGCATTCCTGAGTAAACGGTTGATAGAAGAAGAGAAAAATAAAAAAGCCGAAGACAGGTCAATGGAATTGATTGAGAAACTGAACTTCGTTCTTGAATCCCCCTTCATACGAATTAGTTATACCGAAGCAGTTGATATACTGAAAAACTCAAACCATAACAAAAAAGGAAGATTTGTTTATCCGGTTGAATCATGGGGAGTAGATCTGCAATCGGAGCATGAACGCTATCTAGTGGAAAAACATTTTAAGAAACCTGTCATACTTACCGACTATCCTAAAGACATCAAAGCGTTTTATATGAAGCTGAATGAAGATGGAAAAACAGTGCGTGCAATGGATGTGTTGTTTCCCGGGATAGGTGAGATAATAGGCGGTTCACAGCGTGAGGAAGACTATGACAAGCTGATGCAACGTATGATGGAAATGCATATCCCCCATCAGCAAATGTGGTGGTATTTAGAAACTCGTAAATTTGGGACTGTGCCGCATGCTGGCTATGGCCTCGGGTTTGAAAGACTGATGTTGTTCATGTCTGGGATGAATAATATCAGAGATGTGATACCGTTCCCCCGAACTCCACTAAATTGTGAGTTTTAAAAAAATAATTCCCTTTTTTACTTGCCATCTATGTATTCTGCGTAAATTGCCGTATATTCGTGATACGATTTACTTGTATTTAATAGGTGAAAATTAATTGACCAAGACAAACTGATATGCTTAATCAAAGGCTGCAACAAAAGTTAATTCAAAAGCTATCGCCGCAACAAATTCTGTTGATGAAGTTGTTGCAGGTGCCTACCGTAGCTTTAGAGCAGCGTATTAAGCAGGAAATAGAAGAAAATCCAGCCCTTGAAATGGAAGAAGACCATGGAGCTGATGAACAACAGGATGAGTTCGGTGATGAGTTTGGTAATGAAGAGGAAGAGTATGATAATCAGGATGATGAATTTGATTTTGATGACTATTTAGATGATGATGACATACCCGATTATCGGACAAACATAAGTAATCGGAGTCCTGATGACCCTCATTATGAGATCCCGTTTGCCGGTGGTCAAAGTTTTCAGGAGCTTCTGATACAGCAGCTTGGGTTTAGAAATCTGGATGAGCGTAAGCATAAGATCGGTTTGTATGTGATTGGCAACCTCGATGATGCTGGATATCTTAGCCGCTCGGTAGAAGCTATGGCAGACGACCTGCTGTTTACCGCAAATATCAAGACGAACAAAAGAGAGTTACTCGAAATTTTAAAACTTATTCAGGATTTTGATCCACCTGGTGTAGGGGCACGAAACCTGCAGGAATGCCTACTGCTTCAGCTTAGACGCATGAAATTAGAGCAATCGGAACAGGATGTGAGCCTGCCGCTTATGATCATCGAACGCTTTTTCAATGAGTTCACCAAGAAACACTATGATAAGATCATCCGACGAGCAGAAATCACCGAAGACCAGCTTAAAGAGGCGTTGAATCAAATCTTGAAACTGAATCCAAAGCCCGGTGAATCAATGAGCGAACGGGTGAAAGATCAGCAATATATCATCCCCGACTTTATCATACAAATTATTGATGGAGAGTTGGACTTAACACTTAGCAGCCGTAACACACCCGAGCTGCGCGTCAGTAGAAGTTATGCCAATATGTTAGAATCTTTTGCCCGAAAAAGCCCAACAAAATCTGACCGGGAAGCACTCATGTTTGTCAGGCAAAAGATTGATTCAGCCAAATGGTTTATTGAAGCGATCAAGCAGAGATACGACACCTTGTACCGGACGATGAATGCCATCATGAAATATCAAAAAGAGTATTTTTTAACAGGCGATGAGACCACACTAAGACCTATGATACTCAAAGATATAGCTGAGATAGTGAAGTTAGATATCTCTACTATCTCGCGGGTAGCTAACAGCAAATATGTACAAACACCTTTTGGAACTTTTCTGTTAAAGAGCTTTTTCAGCGAAGCCCTGCAAACTGATGAAGGGGAAGAGGTATCAACGCGGGAAGTGAAAAAAATACTTAGTGATTTGATAGAAGCTGAAAAAAAGAACAGACCACATACGGATGAGCAGCTTACCCGACTATTGAAAGAAAAAGGCTATAATATAGCCCGCCGGACAGTAGCCAAATATCGTGAACAGCTCAGTATTCCAGTAGCACGCTTGCGTAAAGAGCTCTAAATGATGAGCAGCCTGACTCATACACCAGCCAAATGGATATCGGTTGTTTTTCATCCCTTATGGATTCCCTCATATGCGTTTGTATTGATTGCGCATACAGGCGATCCTTCACTTTTACGTATCCCTCTGCATCTTAGGGGCTATCTGACAGGAATAGTGCTTGTTACGTCAGGCATCATACCAGCTTTGCTCATGTGGCTTATGGTACGCCTAAAAATGATCAGTACGCTTGATTTACCCATAAGACAAGAACGAACGCTGCCTATATTAATAACGGCTGTCTTTTTTTATCTCACCTTTTTTTTGTTGAATCAGTTAGGTGTTGCTCCAATCTTCGGATTTTATATGTTGGGAGCCACTACCCTGGCTATCTTGTGCCTGTTTATTAATCTTTGGTGGAAAATTAGTCTGCATCTAACAGCTTTTGGCGGTTTCTTTGGTGCACTGATAGGAATTTCCATACTCATAGACGATCATTTTATCTGGTTGACCATCATAGTGGCTTTAGTATCAGGATTAGTTGCTGTTAGCAGGTTGAAGATGCGCTCCCACAACCTTCAACAAGTATATGCAGGCTTTATCGTAGGCACATTAATTATGTATCTCTTGTTTGAGTTTGTTGGTTAAATCAGCTGTTGACACCTTTGTATCTTTTACCAATGGATTTTAAAACGGAGCTATAGTTAGTCCAACGGATAGCGGATAAAACTCAGGTCCCAGGTCACGTTGAAAGCTTCGTATAGGCTGATAATAAGCAAATAGATTGATCCATTTATATCCAATCCTAAGCGTAGGGCCGAAGGTATATTTTTCTAATGAGTTGATATTCTTTTCTTTGATATGCCGTTTAGTGGCATCAGTTTTTTGATTTCCAATATATTTTGTTTTGCTGTCAATAGCAATTCCCATTTTAAATCCTATCCCAATTTTCCATTGATCGTGTATGCGAAACCGAAACTCGGCCGGAAAATCTAAATAAACCAGATTTATCTTGCTACGGGTGTAAGTTAGATCAGATGAAATCGGGACAAAACGTATGGTATCAGCTTTAATATTATCTATTTGAGTGTTAGAGTAAAAATTATGGGTGCGTAATCCGGTGCCTATGGAAAATAGATGTGGGGTTTTACCTATTTTGAAATTGTAGGTCAGAAACAAATTAAACCCCTGATTGATCCATCGCTGGTTGTAGTCGTCCGGAGTTTTAGTGAGTATATCGGTAAACAAATCTACTCCTAAGGAGACATCTGTACTTTTTTTGTCGGTGATTACCTGAGCCTGCATGCTCATGCCAATTAGGATCATAAGCAAAAATAATCCTGTTTTTTTCATGGGAAGAGATTTTAATCAAACATGTTTAAAGTACAAAGATATAGTATTGCGTGATGTATGTATGGATTTATTTCTGATGATTCTTAATTTTTTGAAATGAGCTGTTGCATGGTTTGTTGCATTGAAGAACTGTTCCATTTTGCAGCACCGGTTTTTCGGATGATGATATTTCCTGCAGGATCAATTATCCAGGTTGTTGGGATGCTGTTAGTAGCAAATACGGAAGGCACAGCTGACTGATGCAGATAAACTGGCATATCGAAGTCTTTTTTGTGCATAAAGGCTGCCACTTTTTCGGGTGCTTCATCTGTGAGGAGCACAAAAGCTATTTTATCCCCGAATTGATCATACAGCTTTTGGATATCTGGCATCTCGGCAATGCAGGGTGGACACCAGGTTGCCCAAAAGTTCAGGAAAATCGGTTTATTTTTAAAGTCTTTTAATTGAGCAGGCTGATAATCAATGGTATAAAACTGCCAGTTCCAGGTGTCTTCCGGGATCTGTGTTTGTTGAGCCTCTTGCATAAGTCTTGGAGAAGGGGCAAACAATCGGGAAATTACAGCAGCTACTTCTTTACGGCTGGCAGGTATGAGCAAGGCAATCAGAAATAGTACGAAGACTATGTCACTGGCAATATTCCACTTCGACTTGGTGGTGATATATTTTTGCCATCTTTGCTTTAGCCTTGCTTTCATAGATAGATCACATTATCCGAATCAGGTTTTTGTTGCTCGGCTTCTCTTACCAAACGTGCCCTCTCGTCCAATAGTTGATCAATCTCGTCCTGTTCAAGCCCCGGCTGACGCAGACGTTCGTCTATCTGTTGCAAATTAGCAGGAGGTTGAATCACTTTTTCCTCTGTTTCAGGAAAATCAACTGTTTCACCTAACTCCTGACGAAGCTGTTTGATAAACAGTTGGATCATCTGACGCATAGGCTCATTCATCTGACCCATCATCTCATAAGAAAGCTGATCTTTGATGGTATCATAATTCTTCAGAAACATCCGCATTTGCTCCAATTGAAACTGATTGATACCAGGAATATCTTCCAAAGGGTGTTGCTTCATCATTTTGTTCAATAACCTGAACAGCTCGTCTATCTGCTTTTTAAAATCATCTTGTTCCATATCGCATAGGATTGGCTCATTGTTGTACAAAGATCGTGCATTTTTTGGTTTACTTTATTTTCGCAACTGGCTGTTTGAAAAAATACCACCAAAAAGTGACTTTCTTTTCTGAGTTTCTTTGAATATCCCTTCATTAACCCTTTGTACCTCTTCTATAGTATAAAATGCATTTGGACTGTAAGTGTTGATGATATGCAGGGCATCGGTCAGGTCCTTTTTCTTGACTATGCTAAACAATATTTTAACAGGTCCTGTCTTACCTTCTGCATCCACGCTGGTAACTCCATAATTTGCATTTCTCAGACTCTCAACAAGTTGTGTTGTGTCTTTTTTAGGGATGATACGAAGAACTACCGTACCCAAGCTCATCTTTTCTACTAGTATGATCCCGATATAGTTTCCTGCTGCAAACCCCGCCCCATAGCCTATATAGGACATAAAGTTATCTAATTGTTGCATGATCTGGCCTATAGCCAGCAACCAGATGATCACTTCCACAAAACCTAATACTGGTGCCAGATGCTTGAATCCGCGTGCTACAAATATGACACGTATAGTGCCTACGCTCACATCTAAAATTCGGGCAAAAGCTATGATAAGTGGCAGTATAACCCAGTTGTACAGATCACCTTCTAAAATTGTAAGTAACATAAGAAATGCATTGCTTTGGCTGCAAAAATAGATTTTTTTCACTTGAGTAAGGTGAAGTGAGGCAGTCGTCATACTGACAGAATGGCTGGTTGTATAGTGAATTGCGTATCTTTGTCGCTTTAGATTGACGCATGATGACGAAAGCAATAGACCCTACAGCTTATCAGTTAAAGTCGGTAGCCAGTGGATCGGTATTTAATGATACAGGCTGGCTGTTGGACGCTCCAGGTGAAACACAAGCCGGATTGATCAGAGCCATATATGAAAAGAAGCAGCTTCATCTAAAAGAGTCCGATTACGGACTGTTTGTTTTTGCCGACTGGCTGCCGGTCACTCGATTTCTAATGGGATCGTCAGCACCTGTTACTTATAAAAGTGAAGGCTTGGCGACTAAGTTGGGTCTGACCCGATTGTATATTACATTTAGTGGGTTTTGGCCAGAGAGAAATGCTTTGATGCGCAGCTGCTCATTCAAAGAAACAGAAGCTTATAGTGTAGCAGCCCGTATTGATGGCCGTCAGCCGGGTAAGGTGTTGGTTGTAGCTTCAGCCGGTAATACCGCACGAGCTTTTGCTGCTGTATGCAGCGAAAATCGTATCCCATTGTTGCTGTGTGTGCCCGAAGACAATCTGAATGCATTATGGTTCGACAGGCCACTCAATGAGTGTGTGAAATTGGTAAGTACCCAGAAAGGCAGCGATTATTTTGATGCGATTCATTTGTCTACTATTATTTGTGGATTCGAAGATTTTTATCCCGAAGGGGGTGCTAAAAATATTGCCCGCAGAGATGGAATGGGCACTACCTTGCTTTCGGCTGCTACAAGCATAGGACGCATACCCGATTATTATTTTCAGGCTATCGGAAGCGGAACAGGAGCTATTGCAGCATGGGAAGCAAACCAACGCCTGATAGATGATGGTCGTTATGGTAGCCATACTATGAAGTTGATGGTGTCGCAAAACGCACCGTTTCAGCCAATTTATGAAGCATGGAAGGCTAATTCACCCGAGATGTTGTTTTACGACGACGATCTGGCACGTCAACATGTTGAAACCATTGATGCCAAAGTGCTTTCCAATCGTAAACCACCTTACTCATTGGTTGGAGGCTTGTATGATGCATTAATAAACACTGATGGGGAAGTGTTGGTAGTTACTAATAAAGAGGCAAAAGCAGCTGCTAAATTATTTCAGGAAGCTGAAGGTATTGACATACATCCGGCAGCTGCCGTAGCTACAGCATCATTAATACAAGCCATTAAAAAACAGCGAATTGATACCACCAAGATAGTGATGTTGAATATCACAGGTGGTGGAGAAGAACGCTTCCGACAAGAAAACATCTTGTATTATCTGAAGCCTGACCTGACGTTTTCCCCCGATGCCAATGTGGACTTCATTAGAACGGAGATCCAAAAACTTCGTTGGTAAATAAAAAAGGTAAAATCCGAACTGATTTGCAGTACTTCTCGCATAAGCAACTGATGTTCAGTAATCTGTATGCAGCTCGTCCCCTGATGGTCAGATCATTTTCTTAGGGTCAACCCATTCGGTGAATTGTTCGTCAGTAAGCAGTTCAAGTTCTATAGCAGCCTGACGTAGGGTTGTGTTTTCAGTATGTGCCTTTTTAGCAATTCTGGCTGCATTGTCGTATCCAATATGTGTGTTCAGGGCTGTTACCAGCATCAATGAGTTTTCCAGGTTATGTGCAATACGTTCCTCATTGGCTTCTATCCCTGCAACAGCATGATCGGTAAAGCTGATACAGGCTTCTCCCAATAGACGGGCCGACTGAAGCAGGTTATAGATCATCATAGGTTTGAAAACGTTCAGCTGGAAATGACCCTGCATACCACCGGCTGTGATAGCTGCATCGTTTCCGATTATTTGTGCGCAAACCATTGTAATAGCCTCGTTTTGGGTGGGATTTACCTTACCCGGCATGATAGATGAACCGGGTTCGTTGGCCGGTAGTATTATTTCGCCTATCCCACAACGCGGGCCTGATGCCAATAGTCGTATATTATTGGCAATATGCATCAGGCTTACTGCTATCAGCCGTAGTGCTCCGGAGGTTTCTACTATGGCATCGTGAGCCGATAGCGCTTCAAATTTATTGGGAGCAGTAATAAACGGTAGTCCAGTAAGACGGGCAATGGTATGAGCTACTTTCTCAGGATAACCGGCAGGGGTGTTGATGCCTGTGCCAACTGCGGTACCACCTAAGGCTAATTCGCTTAGATGAGGAAGGGTGTGTTTCAGAGCCTGTATCCCGTGGTCTAACTGGGATACAAAACCTGAAAATTCCTGACCTAATGTAAGTGGAGTTGCATCCATCAAATGTGTACGTCCTATCTTGACTATATGTTTGAAGGATTCAGCTTTTTCGTACAATGCCTCCCTTAACTTTAATAACCCGGGCAGGGTAGTCTCGGTGATCATTTTGTATGCAGCTATATGCATGGCAGTAGGGAAGGTGTCGTTAGACGACTGTGACTTATTTACATCATCATTGGGATGAATAGTTTTTTTTGCATCACTCAGCGTTCCACCACTTAACACATGTGCCCGATTTGCTATCACCTCGTTCACGTTCATATTACTTTGTGTTCCAGAACCTGTTTGCCAGATAACCAAAGGGAACTGATCGCCGAGCTTGCCTTGCAGTATCTCGTCGGCAGCTTTGCTGATAAGATCGCATTTTTCTTTGCTAAGTGTTCCAAGTTCCATATTGGTGATGGCGGCAGCTTTCTTCAGATAGGCAAAAGCGGTGATGATTTCCTCAGGCATGGAGCCTTCAGGTCCTATACGGAAATTATGTCGCGAACGTTCGGTCTGGGCTCCCCAGTACTTTTCAGCTGGCACTTCAATATTGCCCATAGAGTCTTTTTCGATACGGTATTTCATAATGCGTGTTTTACGGTTTTTAAATGCAGTGTTTGATATAGTTCTATATCCATAAAGAATGAATATTTTCAACAGGTTTTGCGATAACGGCTTTATGGTCGGTTTCCACTATTGGCCTTTGCAACAGTTTAGGCTCAATAGTGATAGCTTCTATCCATTGCTCCTCAGTCAGGTTTTTTCCTTTCAGATTTTCTTTGTAATACGCTTCTTGTGTGCGAACCACATCTTTAGCCTGCAATCCGGTTTTACGGATCAAGCTTTTGATCTCATTGGCAGTAAGTGGATTTTTCAGATATTCCACAATTTCAAACTCTTTGCCTGATGCCTTCAGTACTTCTAATCCGGCTCTGGAGGTTTTACAACGGGGATTATGATAGATTTTCAACATGAATTTAAATTTTAAGTTCTTCCGAATTCCATTAAGAAAGCTTTTAAAAAACCGTTTAAATCACCATCCAATACTGCTTGGGCGTTGGAGGTCTCATAGCCTGTACGGTTGTCTTTAACTAATTTATACGGATGCAATACATAGGATCGTATCTGGGATCCCCATTCGATCTTCTTTTTAGTACCTTCGATCTTGTCGATAGCTTCTTGTTTTTTTCTGAGCTCTATTTCATAAAGCTGCGAGCGTAGCATCTGCATAGCTTTTTCACGGTTTTGAAGTTGTGAACGGGTTTCCTGACATTCGATTACTATACCTGAAGGGGCGTGGCGTAGCCTTACTGCTGTTTCAACTTTGTTGACGTTCTGCCCTCCGGGGCCGCTGGAGCGGAAGGTGTCCCACGAAATGTCTGCCGGGCTGACGATAATTTCAATATTGTCGTCCACAACGGGATATACATACACAGAACCAAAGCTGGTATGACGTCTGTTAGCCGAATCGAAAGGGGAGAGACGTACTAACCGATGTACTCCGTTTTCGCCTTTTAAATAACCAAACGCATAGTTGCCTTCTATTTCAATAGAAGCACTTTTAATACCGGCTACTTCACCTTCCTGCAAGTCAAGCTGTTTGGTTTTATATCCCTGGTCTTCGGCCCACATCAGATACATGCGCAACAACATGGAAGCCCAGTCCTGACTTTCAGTGCCACCGGCTCCCGAATTGATGGCGATAATAGCCGAGAGCTTGTCTTCATCACTGCTCAGCATATTTTTGAATTCCAACTCCTCTATGGCATGTATGCTGGCTGATGCTGCCTTACCCACTTCTGCTTCTGACGCATCGCCCGTTTCGTAAAACTCACGTGCAAGTATCAGCTCTTCATACAGCTGAAAAGCCTTTTGATAGTTTTCTACCCAATGTTTTTTCTCGCTGATGAGTTTTAACTGGGTTTCTGCTTTTTTGGGGTCGTCCCAGAAATTGGGGGCTAAAGTTTTTTCTTCCTCTTCTTCAATCTCGATCGTCTTACGATCTACTTCAAAGATACCTCCTCAGGGCCTCAAGCCGCTTTTCAAGCTCTTTGATTTGTTCGGATGTGATCATATTTAACTAAATGAAATTAGAAATGATTTAAGTGATATATCAACTGCTAAATTAACAAAAAACCATAGTTTATGTTGAGTGGTCAGTCGTTTCATTTAGGATATTCCATACTAATTCAGCCTGAAATCCTTTTTGAATGGCATAAGAAGCCAACTTGACTTTGAGTTTGTAGGGGTTGTCCTCTTTAATGCGTTTTGACTGTATTATCTCCCTGAGTGTTTGAACGTACTCATCGGTGTCAAGCTCGGAATGGCAAAGCTGAATCAATGATTCAGGTATATTTTTTTGACGCAGGGCGAAAAGAATTTTATGCAGACCCCATTTATTTTGATTCAGCTTGCTTCTAATAAAAGTCCGGACGTAGCGCTCTTCATTGATGAAATTTTCTTGTTCTAACTGTCGAATGATAGGAGCTATATATTGTGAAGGACATTCCCATTGCCGTAGTTTCTGACGCATATCCTGAACGCACCTCTCTGAATAGGCACAATACGTACGTGCTTTTTCCAAGAAAACCGCTTGAGGGATAGCTTCATGATTCGGTTGCCGGGTATTCATCCGATTGATTTTAGATAGGTTTAGATTAGTTTAAAACATAGTGGATGCGGTTATTTTACTGTTTCATTTCTGATAAGCTCATTCACTAACTCTGGTAAACCTGTTGCGGCAGTCTTGCGAATGGTTTTTACCGATTGAGCCCAGGCAGGTGCTTCAGCTTTTGGATCGACAAGGTACACCGGACTGTGTGAAGGGACATAATGCAGCAAACTGGCTGCCGGGTAAACTTGTAACGAAGTGCCTACTATCAGGAAGAGCTCAGCTTGACGTGTTAATTGAGTAGCTTCTGACATGGCTGGAACTGATTCGCCAAACCAGACGATATGAGGTCGTAACTGTGAGCCTTTTTCACAGTGCTCGCCCATTTTAAGTTCCCAATGCTTGAGCTCATATATCAATGAAGGATCAACAGTACTCCTTGCTTTTTTTAGTTCGCCATGCAGATGCAGTACATTAGCTGAGCCGGCACGTTCATGTAAGTCATCCACGTTTTGAGTGATGATTTGTACATCAAAAACTTTTTCAAGCTCTACTAATGCTTTATGACCTGCATTAGGTTCAACTTCAAACAGTTGCTTGCGACGCTCATTATAAAACTCTTGTACTAAAGCCGGATTCCTTTCCCAGGCTTCTGGGGTAGCCAAATCTTCGAAACGATGGGTACGCCATAGCCCATCGCTGTCGCGAAATGTTTTGATACCACTCTCGGCACTCATTCCGGCACCGGTTAAAACGACCAATTTTCTCATCATGAAAGAATATATCTGTATTTATACAAAAATATCAAAAAATGGTAGATGTGTATAAATACTTGATCAGAACTCAACCCCTAAAACAGACTTTGAGTTGATAGGTGAATATTTTTGGATGGTGAAGCTACACTATGAAAGTGTGATACATGCTTGAATCCTTATTGAATTCGGATAAGATATTAGAATAGCTTCATATCATCCAATACCTTCATCAGTCCTTTTACTGCGTCGGCTGAATCGTGAAGCAGTTTCTTTTCTTCATTGTTCAGATCAATCTCTATGATTTCGTCTATACCTCTGCGACCTAATTTAACCGGTACTCCGAGATACACATCTTTCAGTCCGTATTCGCCTTGCAGGAAAGCACATACGGGAAACACCCTGTTTTGGTCATCTACTATGGCTTCAACTATCTGGGCAGCGGCTGCTCCGGGAGCATACCAGGCTGAGGTTCCCATCAGGTTCACTAATTCACCTCCACCTTTTTTAGTACGTTCTACTATTTTATCTAACTCGTCCTTACCTAAGAGCTCTGTGACCGGAATCCCGCTGATAGAGGTGTACCTTGGGAGTGGTACCATAGTATCGCCATGACCCCCCATCAATAAAGCATGTACATCAGTAGGTGATACATTAAGAGCATCGGATATAAACGCCCTATAGCGTGCTGTATCCAATGTTCCGGCCATGCCAAATACTTTACGTGAAGGCTTGTTGCTGGCAAGATAAGCCGCATAGGTCATCACGTCAAGCGGGTTCGATACTATGATGATGATGGCATCCGGTGAGTACTTAACGGCTTTCTCAGTAACTTCTTTGACAATGCTGGCGTTAGTCTTGATCAGGTCGTCGCGGGACATGCCCGGTTTGCGAGGCAAACCCGAAGTAATGACAATGACACCCGAACCTTTGGTCTTTAAATAGTCGTTAGTAGAACCCGTTACACGGGTGTTGTAGTGATTGATAGGAGCTGTCTGCCAGATATCCAAAGCCTTCCCTTCGGCTATACCTTCTTTGATATCAACCAAGACCACCTCCTTGCAGAGATTTTTATGAGCAATGACGTTAGCACAAGTGGCACCAACGTTTCCAGCCCCAATGACAGTGATTTTTTCCATTAGATTGTTAATTTGGTGTTTTCATTAATACCAACAAATATACATAGGTTCATGTATCAAAAGCTGCAAAAGCAAGTATTTTTTTGTTTTTTAGTGTTTTTTTTTGAAGATGTCTATGATATTTTGATGAGGCAGGATCATTTACTTGCCATACGCCTGCTCGTTTCCTATAATTCAAAGCCGTTTTTGAGAAACAAAACAGTGGCAACAGTAGTTATTGCAGCCAAGGGAATTAACCATATCAATAAGTTTGAAACCGGCATTTTGATTTTTTCTTTGCATGGAGCCTTAGCAATCATGGCCGGTATGATCAATACCAACATAAATATGATCATAGCTATGTTTTTGAATTCTACTTTAGTACCGGTGATGACTAATATAATACCGTTGCCGGCTAACCATGGAAACAGCAGATAAGAACCTCCAAACAATAATTTTTCTTTGGAAGATACTGTTCCAGTACAACAATGAGAGTATAAAAGCTTACCACTGAATAGGCCGGCTTTTATCATTAAAAACAAAGAAAGACCTACTAAAAATATAAGCGTGATAGAATGTATGCCCATAGTTTGTGCCACCTGAATTAAACCGGTTTGCGTAATAATATTTTCGCTGAATAAACCGAAAGTCATATTAAATGCCAATAAAAACAACCATAATGAGAAAAACAAATGAAGCGTATGTTTTCGGATTATCAGTATAAATGAGGCAATGGCTATAAAACCTACCAGAAAGCTACTTATAGGCCTAGCCAACAAAATGCTGATCATGGCATCAGAAGTCCATAACGGACTGGATTCATCAATTAGAAAAGTGATTTTGTCTAAATATAAAATGGCGGGTATGTCAAAGTCGTATGAAATATATAAAACAGCTAAACCTGTAAAAAGATAGAGGAGGTAATAACATATGATAAAAACGGCAAGAGACTGCAAGCCAAGGTTCAGATAAACTGCATAACTTAATTTTGTTTTAACCTCCGATCCCATATATCATCGGTCTAAGCGGTAAAGGAATGAATAAATTATCAGAGGCTGATAGCTGGATGAAGTCAGAATATAAGAGTTGACCGAATCGCTCACCTTTACACCTTGTGTTTATCATATCCTCTGATGTAACTAAAGATTATAGATATATCTGTTTTGAGGTCTGGAGTACAGCACATACACCACAGCTTCAATAACTTCAATGAAGCAAAGATAAACTGATTTTACTGAATTATCCCACAGTCTAAATCAGATTAGGGAAAAGCAGGTTACAATTGGGATTGTGTGAGCAATCGTTTTCAATGATTTACTATCTAAACTGTAGGTTGAGATGCGATCCATTTCAGGGATTAAAATGAATCGATACGAAAATAACGTTAAAATGCGTTAAATATTTTGAGGTTAGTGAATATAAACTAACTTTGCATTTTTATTTTAATAGATATGTTTACAGAAAGACAGGTTGAAATTATTTATGCGGCAGCCAATTTAATAGCTGAAAAAGGTATACAGGGACTGACCATGAAAAACCTATCGAAAAAAATTGGCATCAGTGAGCCGGCCATTTATCGCCATTATGAGAATAAGATTGATATATTGGTCAATATTATTGATTATTTTACAGGTACTATCAGTGAGATTTTTGATATTCAGATTAGTAGTGAAGATCATGCCTTGTTGCGAATTGAAAAAATCTTTGAAAATTATTTTCTTGCCTTTGCGAATTTACCTTCCTTGATAACTGTTATTTTCAGTGAGGAAATTTTCCGTAATGAGCCATTGCTCACACAAAAAGTAAAAGAGGTGATGACACGAAGCAGCCAGAATATTCATGCAATTATAGTGGCTGGTCAGGCTCGTCAAGAAATAAATCCGACTTATGATGCTGATGACTTGGTTATCCTCATTTTAGGATCAATACGCCTTTTAGTCAAACAATGGCAAATGGCCAACTATTCTTTTGACATGAAACAAAGAGGTGCCAAATTTTTTGAGAGTTTACGAAAAATCCTGATAAGTTAATTTATTATTCAAATCAAATTCGTTAATTTTATGAACATCATTGACTGGAGACAGACAACAATCAGCGAAACACCGCATAAAGTGGATGTACGCCTGCTATACGATAAAGATAGTGCACAGGCTGTGCTAATTACACTACAACCAGGCGAACAGCTTAAACCCCACATCACAGCTGTGGATGTATTCTTTTTTATAGTAGAAGGAACTCCTGACGTACAGGTAGGCAAAGAAATTGTCAGGGTCGAAACGCATATGATAGTTGAAAGCCCGAAGGATATAGTGCATTGCTTGTTCAACAAAAGTACTCAAACGGCTAAAATTCTTGTGATAAAAGCTCCCAAACCTACTACAACAACTCGGTTGCTTTGAGTAATTAATGGGAAGACAGGCTTCCCTTTTTTAATCATCAATAAGTTAGTTAATATTAACAAACATGAAAAAACAGATAACAGAAAAACAACTGAGGGTGTACGCATGGGAATTTATTCTTTTAGTACTTATAATCAGTGGATGGTTTGTTTCTGAAATATATCAGAATTCCCGTATGGAGACCAATCTTGATAAATACATGCCTCAGGATCATCCGGCCTTTATCTACAGTGATATGGCCGAAGAATGGTTCAATATAAGGGATGGGATATTGATTGCTATCGAACATCCTGATGGGATATACAATAGCGGTACTTTGGATAAGATACGGGAGATAACCCTTGCGTTGCAGGAAATACCGGGTATTGAAGCCAATGATATCACCTCTTTATATACTGCAGATAATATCGTAGGTACGGAGGATGGTCTTGATGTAAAGGCGTTTTATAAGCGAACTCCACAAAGTCGTGATAAACTTGATGAGTTGCAAAGGCTGGTTCGTACCAATGATATGGTACAAGGTCGAATTGTGTCACAGGATGAAACGGTATCACTCATCGTAGCTTCTATAGCCGATTCGATATTTTCTATGGAATTTTATAACCAGATATTGGATTTTGCCAATGGGTATAAAGGCCCCGAAAATATTTATGTTGCTGGAAGGCCTATAGTAGAAGGTACTATGGCTTTTTTAGGCCCGAAGGACATGAAGACTATGGTGCCATTGGTAATAGTTGTAATTATCGTGGTACTGTATATTGCCTTGCGCAGTATTCGACAAACTGTTGCAACTCTTTCAGTAGTGTTACTAAGTACTATATGGGCTTTTGGCCTGATGGCAGTTTTCGACATACCGATTTACGCTGTCAGTATTATGATACCTGTTATGTTGATTGCCATTGGAGTTGCCTATGGTATCCATCTGTACAATAATATGCAGTTGTATGCAGGAAAAAACCCTGATGCTGGTTTGAAAGAACTTATCTGGGATATGTTTCGGAAAATGTGGAAGCCGGTCTTTATGAGTGCGTTTACCACCATTGTCGGATTCTTGTCTTTGCTTACCTCTGATGTGTATCCAATTAAATACTTTGGATTATTTACAGCTTTTGGAGTATTAATGGCTTTTGTGTTTTCTCTGTTTTTTATTCCGGCTTTTGAATTTGCAATGCCTGGAAGATATAAAGGTACAGGGAAAAACAAGGAACGCAGTCAGAAAAAAACCGAAAGGTTTGCGCAAAAATTTGCAGATGCCGTACTGAAACACAAAGCATTTGTAATAAGTACTACAATTGTTTTACTTATAGTAGCTGTTATCGGGATACAAAAGGTATGGATTAATTCCAGCTTTTTAGAAAATTTTGAACGAAACTCAGAAATCGTACGAACGGATGCATTTGTAAACACACATTTTGGAGGTACAAGTACCATTAATGTGGTGTTAGAGTCGGAGGAAAATGGAAGCATGATACGTCCTGAGGTCGAAAAGCTGATGGTTCAAATGCAAGCCGATGCCGAAACCCTTGCTGTAGTTGGTAACTCACATTCCATTACCAACTTTATCAGGAGAATGAATCAGGTGATGCATTCAGATGATAAGGCTTTTGATGTGATACCTGATGATCAGGAGTTGATTGCCCAATACCTTTTGTTGTACGAAATGTCGGGCGATCCGGATAATTTATGGAAGACAGTGGATTATGACTATAGAAAAGCAAATATAGTCGTTCAGATAAAAAGCGATAACAGCAAAGATTTAAAGCAGGTTATTGAGATCCTGGAAAAATACCGCCAACCTTTCGATGAGCTGAATGTGCAGATGAATTATGCCGGTTCAGGGTATAAGGCATTGGTATTTACCGATTTGATTCTTAAAGGGCAGATAAAGAGCTTGTTGATGTCGGTAGTGATTATCATCCTGCTGTTAGCTTTGATGTTTCGTAAACTGAGTTTAGGATTCATAGGCTCTATTCCTATTGTTTTGACAGCAACTCTTAGTTTTGGATTGATGGGCTTATTGAATATCCCTTTAAGTACTACTACTGCTTTGGTATCAAGTATAGCTGTCGGGATAGGAGTGGATTATGCAGTTCATTTCATCGAACGGTATCGAGTCAACGCACTTAGAACGGGTTCTAAAGCACAAACGGTAATTGAAACTATGCATCAGTCAGGGCGAGCTATCTCGTTCAACGCCTTTGTGGTGATTATGGGCTTTATGGTATTGCTTTTCTCTGCTTTTCCGCCCAACAGATCGTTAGGAGCCTTAGTATCTCTTAATATGTTTTTCAGCTTCATTGCAACAGTAACTATCATGTATCTGGTGATTTACAGATCGAATATTTATTTCAAAAAGAAACAAAAATAATTCTAATGGATCGAGTGCTGTTATGAAACAAATTGCTTCAAATCTGATATTGCTGTTGATACTATCTATCTGTCAGGAAGGCTTTTCACAAGTAGAAGCTATAGGATCTGAAAGTAGTTTTTTTAGTGCAATACGAGCTAATCAGAACGAAAGTACTATAACCTTTACACAAGGTTTTGGCAATTTAGATCCTTTGATTTTTGAAGCTGTCATTGAACCTTATTTTTTAATACGTACAAGCCGTGATGCGGTATGGGGTGCTACTCTTTCGCCAGCAATGAAACTGCGTATGTACGCTGAGGAATCACTGCCGGTTCGTACACCAAGCTATATGCCGCATATTACCTTTTACCATCATTTAACCCATGATAATCCAGATCGACTACAGCTGAGCTACTTGTTTTTAACATTAGCCCATCATTCCAACGGACAAGAAGATGAGTTCTATACAGAAGATGGGTCAATCAACTATACCTCAGGTAACTTTTCTACCAATTACTTTGAGTTTGGTTACTTTTTTAATCCGCAAGTACTTCCATTTCAAAATACTAACGAGTATTTCAAGACTTCTGTTGAAATACATCCTGGTATTGATACTAATGATGAACTGAAAGGGCGCTATGGTTTTGTGCGATGGCACAACCGGCTGAAAATTTATAGGTTTAGTTGGAAACGATGGCTGCGTCATGCAGAGCAGAAAACGATAAGCAACTCAAAAATTCCTATGTGGAATGCTGTCTTTGAAACGAGTTGGATTTTTGGCAATAAGGATGGTGCTAAAGCTTTTGAGTTTTCAAAACGACTAAATCTAATGGCAAAAATAGCGTATAAGCCACCGAAAATACATGATGTGAGCTTTTTTGTCAAGCTCTATTCAGGTGAAGACTATTACAATATTTATTTCGCCCGACGTATCTCCTACATACAGGTTGGGCTACAAGCATTTGCTTTTTAATCATAAACTAAATCACAAAAAATCATGAAAACGATTCAATTTTTATTGCTTTCAGTACTTGTTATACTGACGGGTACTATTCAGGTTTCTGCTCAGATGAGCGGAAAGGAAATTATGGAAGCCGTGTATCATAATCCAACAGGGGATGATGTGCAGGGACAGCTTGAGATGCGACTTATCAACAAACAGGGAAACACACGGGTTCGTGAGCTGCAACGCTATATCAAAACCGAGAATAATGTGGAAAAGACTATCATGTTTTTCCTCAATCCTGCCGATGTAAGAAATACTTCATTTATGAATTGGAGTTACAGCGATGGACGGGATGATGATCAATGGATTTATCTGCCAGCCCTCAAGAGGATAAAACGTATCTCAAGTGATAGTAAAAGTGATTATTTCATGGGATCCGATTTTACTTACGATGATATGGGCGACCGTCATCCTGATGATGACAAGCATACGCTAGTAAAAGAAGAGGTGTTGGAAGGACAAAACTGCTATGTGGTAGAAAGTGTTTCAAAAGACCCCTCTTATATGTACTCCAAAACAATTACCTGGGTTATGAAAGATAATTACCTGGGATTGAAACGCGAGTTTTATGATGAAGATGGACGCTTGCTGAAGATACTGCGTATCAAAGACTTTAAAAAGATTAGTGGATATTGGGTTATTCTTCATACGGAGATGCATAATATACAAAAAGATCATCGTACTGAGATAATATTCAGTGAGATACTGATTAATAAAGGAATTCCTGCCTCGAAATTTACCGAGCGCAGCATGACTATGGGGAAATAATTAAAAACACTATAGAAAATTGAGTTATGAAAAAGAAAACTATTACCTGGATTTTTATTGGCTTTGCTGTATTAACAGGATCACAAATAATTGCCCAAGGAGTTGATATCAGTGGCTTTGCACGTAATTATACCGGCTTCTTGATGAATGATGCGACCGAGTTTTCCATTATACAAAACACCTTTAATCTGAATTTTGAGCAGCGTACAGATAAGATAGGATTTAAGGTAAATCCGGTTTTATATCATTATTTTGATAGGGATATTGATTTTCGTTTACGCGAAGCCTATTTGGATGCCTATTTCCCAAAGCTGGATATCCGTATTGGACAGCAGCAGATCATATATGGTAAGGCTGAAGGTGTGTTTATTACCGATATAGTTTCACCTAAGGACCTAAGCGAGTTCTTGCTCCCCGATTTTGATGAGATACGGATGGGAGTTACAGCGGTCAAGCTCAATTATTTCTTCGGGATGAATAATCTGGAAGCTGTTTGGGTTCCCGTTTTCACACCTACTCGTTTTGCTGAACCAGGCAGCATCTGGGCCCCAAAACTATTTGTTCCTCCGCTTCCTTTACTCGGGTACTCTTCAAAAGAAATAAAACCTTCTGTAGAAAACAGTGAAGTCTTTTTACGGTTTTCACGCATGACATCAAAAGCCGATTTTGAGTTGGTGGCAGGCTATCATTGGTTAGATGACCCGGCTTTACATATGACAGGTGTAATAGATCAGACCACTATGAAGCCAATTGGATTGGATGCCAAAGCAGAATATCATCGTATGAGTATGGCTGGCGGAAGTTTGAGTACAACTCTGGGCGGGTTTGTCATACGAACTGAAGCCGCTTATAATCATGGTCGCTATTTTCAGACATCTGATCCATTAGCGACAGACGGAACTGCAAAAAAAGATTATCTGCATTATATGATAGGGTTAGACTATACTCTGAAAGGGGTGAAGCTTAGCGCCCAGTTCATTCAAGAATTTATAGCTGATTATGAGGAAGGAATAAATCAGGAAGAGTTTGAGAATACCATGACTTTTTTAGCTGCCAAAGATTTCTTTCGTGAAAAAGTATGGCTCGAACTGTTTGCGTATGCAGGTCTGAATAAAGGAGATGCTCTGATACGGCCTAAAATCAGCTATGCGTTTGCCGATGGTTTTGATTTACAGATGGGTGCAAACCTGTTTACAGGCGATAGAGAAGGTCGCTTTGGCCAGTATAAAGATAACAGTATGATATACTGGAAGATAAAATACAGTTTTTAATCTAAGATATTCTGAACAATGGGTGCGCAGGAATTTTTTCACTGTCGCAATTCCTATTGATGAGGGTGTAGCCTTTTCATGTGTGATACAATGCTTGTAATAAGAGAATCAATACGAAAAAAAGTTAAATGGATACTTCAAAAAGAATATATTTAGCTGCCAGACGTGAGTTTTTGCGTTATGGATATCACGCCTCAAAGGTCAACCGTATTGCAAACAATGCTGGGGTATTGCGCTGCTCGGTCCATTATCACTATGCAAATAAGAAAGGATTGTATAAAAAATTCCTTTCCGAGCTAATCATCGAATTCATGAATAAACATGAAGAAATACATACATTTTATTATAGTAGGAAAGCTGATTACCTGTGGTTTATGCTTACGGAGCTTCATAATAACCGAGCTATGTTCATCAATACACTCAATGCTATTGACCGTAAAGATTGGAAAAGCGTTATTATTGAATTGATATTGAAAGAGCACCAATATCTAACCCTTGTATTCAGACTTACCGGACAATCAGTTCTCAACATAAATACACATCTCCCTGATTTGGCGGAATGAGTGTTCGTACATAGGTTTAATCTGAAAAATCCAAAAAAATCATAAAGTTATGTGGAGTATTATAAAATCAAGTGCGTACAAAGCTACAACACCCATTGTTCGTATATTGAATAAAACCGGTATTACCCCCAATGGTATTACCACTATTGGTTTTGGTATAACACTGGTATCCACCATTGTACTAATTATTGGAGGTGAAGCAGGTAATCGTGGCGATTTTAGATATGTGTTTTGGTTTGGAGTTATCACGCTTTTTGGTGGATTATTTGATATGCTTGATGGACAACTGGCTAGGCTAACAAACAAAACAACCGTATTTGGTGCACTTTACGATTCAGTACTCGATCGTTATAGTGAAATGTTCATGTTTTTGGGCATCAGCTATTATCTGGTGGCACATCATTATTTTCTAAGTTCACTTTCTGCGTTTATTGCAATGATTGGCTCTATTATGGTAAGCTATGTTCGTGCCAGGGCTGAAGCATTAGGAGTAGAATGCACTGTTGGTATTATGCAGAGGCCTGAACGTGTGCTAACCGTTGGTATTTCTGCCTTATTTGCCGGAGTAGTTTCTTTTGTGTTTGGTGATTTTAAATTTTCAGTCTCTTGGTTGCCATTCCCCTTATTTGAGAATATCTCTGTGTTTACCATTCCGATATTTCTTCTTGCCATTTTAACCAATTTCACTGCTTTTCAGCGAATATATCATTGTAAACAAACTATGTAACACTAAAAATTAAAATCATGAGTCATAAAAAAAATATTCTGCCAGCCGACGGAAAGCTTGGTATTCTTATTCCCGGCCTTGGGGCAGTATCTACCACTTTTATAGCCGGAACAATTGCTGTTCGAAAAGGTATGGGTCTCCCTATTGGCTCCATTACCCAAATGGGTAAAATCAGATTAGGCAAACGTACTGAAAACCGAAATCCGGCAATAAACGATTTTGTTCCGCTTGCTTCAATAAACGACTTGGTTTTTGGTGGATGGGATATTACACCCGACAATGCCTGGGAGGCAGCCATGAAAGCCGGAGTTCTGAATAAGGAGTTGTTGGAAGATCTGAAAGAAGAACTGGAGTTAATTCAGCCCATGAGAGCTGTATTCGATCATGCTTATGTGAAAAATCTGGACGGAGAACACGTAAAAAACGAAAAAACCAAGATGGATTCTGCTAAAGCTTTAATAACCGATATCAAGGAGTTTAAAGAGAAAAATGGTTGCCAGCGTTTGGTAATGGTTTGGTGTGCATCAACTGAAGTTTATGTTGAACAGCAGGATATACACCTTGACCTGCTTCGGTTTGAAAAAGCACTTGAGGAAAACCATCCCGCTATAGCGCCAAGCATGATCTATGCATATGCAGCCATAAAAAGTGGAGTACCGTTTGTGAACGGAGCACCCAATCTCACTTGCGATGTACCAGCCATTGTTAAACTGGCCAATGATTTAAATGTACCTATAGCCGGGAAAGATTTTAAGACGGGTCAAACCTTAATGAAAACTATACTGGGGCCTGGTCTAAAAACCCGATTAATTGGTATTGACGGATGGTTTTCAACCAATATTCTTGGGAATCGAGACGGAAAGGTACTGGATGATACCGATTCATTTAAAACAAAAGAAGTATCCAAACTAAGTGTGCTCGAAAGCATCCTCGAGGCTGATCTTTATCCGGAACTTTATAAAGAGATGTATCATAAAGTAAGAATAAATTACTATCCGCCTAAAGGAGATGACAAGGAAAGTTGGGATAATCTGGATGTATTTGGTTGGCTGGGTTACAAAATGCAAATCAAGGTGAATTTTCTTTGCAAAGATTCTATTTTGGCTGCTCCTATAGTACTCGACTTGGCGTTGTTTGTTGATCTGGCCCATCGTGCTCAAATGAAAGGCATTCAAGAATGGCTTTCATTTTACTTTAAAGCCCCACAAACTTTGCAAGGACTACAACCTATTCACGATATATTTCAGCAAAAGATCAAACTCGAAAATACCCTGAGGTATTTGATGGGTGAAAATTTAATTAATCATCTGGGACTCGATTATTACGAAGAAAAAGAATGAAACGGCATAAACGTATAGTTACAATGCTGGGTGTTGGATATGTGCCCTATGCTCCAGGAACGGCAGGATCAATAGTGGGAGTTGTGTTGCTTTTTATTACTAATAGCCTCTTAATTAAGTTGGGTTTTGGAACAACTGCTGTTCTTTTTATTAATCTGGCACTAACTATATTAGTGTTTTTGATAGGGTCGTATTCAATAAAAAAGATTCAGACCAAATGGGAATACGATGACTCAAAAATTGTGATAGATGAAGTGATTGGAGTATGGATTGCTGCTTTAGCCCTACCACTCCGATTGGAATACTATCTGGTCGCACTATTGTTATTCCGTGTTTTCGATATAGTAAAACCGCTTTTTATTAAAAAAATTGATGCTATAAAAAGTCATTGGAGCGTAATGCTAGACGATGTATTGGCCGGAATTTATGCCCGTGTTGTGATACAGTTCATTTTGTTTTTTAATCTTTTTTAATTTTATAGATGGAAACCTATAAGCCCTCCAATTGCACCTCATTTATTCGCTACAATATTGTCGCAGGCTTGGCAACAGCAACGGATTTTTTGGTATTGGTTCTGCTTACAGAAGTGATTCATCTGTGGTATATATTTTCAGCTGTTACAGGTTTAGTGAGTGGAGGGATGGTTTCCTTTTTTTTTGAAAGGAATTGGGCTTTCCGAAAGCGGCACGGTAATATCTATAATCAAACATTAAAATATCTTGTCGTTTGGATTTCAAGTATTTTTTTGAATACATCTGCGCTTTTTCTATTAGTGGAGTATGTTCATCTTCACTACATCTTATCAAAAGTAATTGTGGCAGTGGTTATCGGGATGGGATTCAATTATTTTACCCATAGGTATTTCATTTTTAAGTAAGTGTCCTATTATAATAATGAAAAGATTGCTTTATATATTACCTGTCATAATTTTTGTCTTGTATTCAACATATGGGATTGGCCAAAAGTATGTGAATATAAAAGGTAGGGTTATCGATGCACATACCAAGGAGCCTTTACCTTTTGTCAATGTTGTTTTTGTGGGAAAGAATATCGGTACCATCACCGATTATGATGGAGATTATTCTCTTTCAACTCCGTGGGCTTCGGATCAATTGCAAGCTTCTTTTATTGGATATAAAAAAGAAATAAAATCAGTAGGACAAGCCAAAAACCAAATCATCAACTTTGAAATTGAACCAGAAAGTATTACCCTAAACGAGGTAGTGGTAGCTGTTCAACGGAAACGGTATCGCAACCGCGATAATCCGGCGGTGGAACTAATCAAAAAGGTTATAGAAAACAGGGATATAAATAGCTCTGAGAAGTATGAGTATTACGAATTCGATAAACATGAAAAAGTAGAATTCGCGCTGAATAACATTACGGATGAATTTAAGAATAAGAAGATGTTCAAAAACTTTCAATATGTTTTCAGTTTTGTAGATACTTCTGAAACTAACGGAAAACCCTATTTGCCTGTTTTTCTCAAAGAGACTATCTCAAAAGTTTATTACCGCAAAGAGCCCAAAACTCGTAGAGAATATATCTCTGGTACCAATATGGTTGGGCTACATGACTATATTGATAACGAAGGTGTAGGCTTTATTATTGATAATCTTTATCAGGATATTAACATTTATTCTAACAATATTACCCTGCTAACCAATCAGTTTATTAGTCCAATTTCCACCTTGGCCCCTTTAATATACAAATTTCATATCATAGATACTATTCAAATTAACAATCTACGAGTCATTAATCTAGTTTTTCAGCCAAGGAATAAAACCGATTTTGCCTTTAAAGGGAATCTTTATATTACTGATGATGATAAGTATACGGTAGTTAAGGTAGATATGCGAGTTACCGAGGATATCAATTTGAATTTTGTAAATGATTTACGGATTATTCAGGAATATGAGAAAGCAAATGGTGAAGGGTGGATGTTCAGTAGAAATGAACTTGTTGTTGATTTCAACTTTACAAATAAAGGAGTAGGGATATTTGGTAAAAAAACGGTATTTTATGACAATTATACCTTCAATCTGCCTCGCCCAGACAGTACTTATTCTGGGATCGAAAACACTGTAAAGATGATTGGTCATGCCGAGCGCGACAGCTCTTTTTGGGTGGCCGGTAGGATAGAAAAACTTACCGAACAGGAGCAAAATATCTTTGTAATGGTTGATAGCATACAGAATGTACCAGTATTTAAACGAACTATGGATATTGTGATGTTGTTAGCGGCAGGATACTGGAAATTTGGTAACACAGAAGTAGGACCCGTAAATACTTTCTATAGTTTTAATGATGTAGAAGGGTTCCGACTTAAAATAGGTGCTAGAACTTCTGAAAAATTTAATGAAAGGCTTAGGTTAGAGGGTTATTTAACCTATGGATTCAAAGATGATAGGCTTAAGTACTCTGTCAGTGCCACTTGGGCGTTGAACCAACGCCCATTAAAGGAAAATCCAAGACATTCCATAATGGCAATGTATCAGGTTGAAACCAACTTTCCGGGTATGGAAATGCAGTTTATTAATGAGGATAATTTTCTGCTTTCTTTTAAACGAGGTGTGGCTGATAAAATTCTTTACTATAAAATGTTCAAGCTTGAACATTATAGGGATTGGGGTGATGGATTTTCAACTTTATTGAATTTTAAAAATATTTCGCAAGAGCCGGGGGGTACTTTGGTTTTTAGATTTAGCGATGACCATGAACTATATTCTATTAAATCAAATGAAATAGGCGCAACCTTGAGATTTGCACCTAATGAGAAGTTTTATCAAGGATTGAGTTACCGGACACCTATTATTACCAAATACCCTATCTTTCAACTATCATACACACAGAGTATCAAAGGGTTGCTTGGTTCAGATTATGATTATGGTAAGCTGAATCTTACTGTTTTTAAGCGAATTTATTTATCTCCTATTGGGTATATGGATGTAGAACTTGAAGGTTCTAAAATATTCGGTCGAGAAATTCCTTTCCCACTGCTTACCGTTCATCGGGCAAATCAAACCTATTCGTATCAGCTATTATCCTATAATCTGATGAATTTTCTGGAGTTTGTGAGCGATCAGCATCTGAGCTTGTTTGCAGAACAACATTTTAATGGCTTTTTTTTCAACAAGATACCTTTGATTAAACGTTTAGGTTGGCGTGAAATAATCTCGTTTAAAAGTATTTATGGAAGCGTAACTGATAAAAACAATCCAAATGTCACCTCAGACCTTATGCGTTTTCCAACCGATGCATTGGGGAATCCAACTACCTATACTCTCGAAGGTACACCGTATATGGAAATGAGTGTAGGAATTGGAAATATACTCAAATTTTTCAGGGTGGATTATGTACAACGTCTTTCACACCTTAAAAATCCCAATGTTGCTGACAATGGTATACGGTTACGTTTCAAATTTGATTTCTAAACACTAAACAACATGAAAACACTAGGTAACAAAATGGCCGTCTACGACCGGCCTCAGGTAATTAAAAAAATGGGATATTATCCTTATTATCATCCTATTGAATCAGGTCAAGACACCGAAGTACTGATTGATGGAAAAAGAATATTAATGTTTGGCTCAAACAGCTATTTGGGTTTAACCAATCATCCAAGATTGATTCAGGCTGGAAAGAATGCATTAAACAAATATGGAACCGGTGTTTCCGGATCGCGTTTAATGAATGGGAATCTTGATTTACACGAGGAGCTGGAAGCAAGACTGGCTGAATATACCGGAAAGCCAGCTTCGGTAGTATTTAGTACAGGCTTCCAAACTAACTTGGGGACGATTTCAGCTCTCACTGGACGCAATGATTTTGTTATCATGGATGAAAAAAATCATGCCTCAATTATTGAAGGTAGCCGACTCACTTTTGCTAAAAGTTTTAAGTTCAGGCATAATGATATGTCTTCATTGGAAGAAAATCTCCAAAAAACCAACTCGGATCAAATTGTACTAATTGTTGTAGATGGAGTGTTCAGCATGGGAGGCGATATAGCACCCTTAAATAAAATTTGTCGCCTTGCCGACACTTATTCTGCTTCTGTAATGGTAGATGATGCCCATGCATTGGGTGTATTGGGAAAAGATGGTGCTGGCACTGCATCTCATTTTAATGTAACAGAAAAAGTGGATCTGATTATGGGTACATTCAGTAAATCACTTGCTTCGCTTGGAGGCTTTATAGCCGGGGAGGTAAATACCATCAACTATCTGAAACACAATGCTCGATCGCTACTATTTAGTGCAGGAATTTCGCCGGTATCAGCTGCTGTAGCCCTTGAAGCCCTTCAGATCATTAAAGAAGAACCTGAGCGGCGCGTAAGGCTATGGAATAATACAGAATATGCTCGCTATTGGCTGCAACATTTTGAATTTAATATAGGCGAAAGCCAGACACCCATTATCCCTATTTATATAGGCAACGATCAAAATACATTCACCATTGCAACTATGCTAATGGCCCAAGGAGTATATGTTAATCCAATAATTCATCCTGCGGTGGGTAAAGACGAAGCCATGCTACGATTTTCACTCATGTCAACTCATACCAAAGAGCAGATAGATAGAGCTATTGAAAAACTGGTACACTGCCGGGCAATGATGAACGGAAAACTTTCTAAAATAATTTCCTGATATGAAAAATGTGATCATAAAAGAGGTTCAATCTGCAAAAGAACTCAACCAATTTCTAGCGTTTCCTAATGCCTTGTATAATGGCAACCCTTATAGGGTTCCCCAATTATTTGGATTTGAAAGGTCAACACTTTCGCCCACAAAAAATCCTGCACATACTTTCTGCAAAGCAAAATATTTCTTGGCTTACGACCAGCAGCAAGTGGTTGGAAGAATTGCTGGTATTATCAATCAAAGAGCTAATGAAAAGTGGAATGAGAGTCGAGTACGTTTTGGCTGGATTGATTTTGTGGACGATATAGCCGTTTCGTTTGCATTGATTAAAGCTGTTGAAGATTGGGGCAAATCAGAGGGTATGACCGCGATTCATGGTCCGCTTGGCTTTAGCGATATGGACCTAGAAGGAATGCTCGTGGAAGGATTCGATGAACTGGGAACACAAGCAGTGATTTATAATCATCCTTATTATCCGGTTCATATGGAATTATTAGGATTTGCAAAAGATGTGGATTGGATACAAGTAGAGATTCAAGTACCTAATCAAGTGCCTGAAAAAATAAAACGATATGCTGCCCTTGTTTCTGAAAAGCATGGACTTCGACCACTAAAAGTTAAAAAAGCTAAAAATTTAATTCCTTATGCAAGGAAAATGTTTCATACTCTAAATGCGGCTTTTGTTGATCTGTATGGATTTGTTCAATTAACCGACGAACAAATTAATTATTATATAAAACAATATTTTTCCATCGTAAAGTCCGAATATGTTTCTTTTGTATTAGACAAAAATGATGATGTTGTTGGGTTTGGTATCTCCATGCCTTCTTTATCTAAAGCACTGATAAAAGCAAGAGGAAAACTTTTTCCATTTGGTTTTATCCCGGTTTTGCAATCTATCTATGGTAAAAATGATTTGATAGACTTATATCTGATAGGTATTCACCCCGACTATCAGGGAAAAGGAGTACATGCCATATTTTTTAATGAGCTTACGCAGGCCTATATTAATCGTGGTATTAAGATGGCCATTTCGAGTCCTCAACTTGAAAACAACTCCGATGCGCTTAAACTTTGGAAACACTATGATTATCGCGAGCATATTCGCCGAAGATGTTTCGTTAAATCTTTTTAATTATGAAAAGTGTGTTAATCACAGGTGCCAATGGATTTATTGGAAGCTACCTGGTAAGGGCTGCAATTGAAAAGGGGTATAAGGTAACAGCGGGCATACGATCTACGAGCAACCTGAGTTATCTTGAAGGATTGCCCATTACGTATCTTGAAATGGATTTATCAAATAAAACAGCAATCTCTGAGGTGTTGTTCAAACAAGTGAGCCAAAATAGTTATTTTGATTACATTATTCATAATGCCGGAATTACTAATTCTTTGCACAAGCAAGATTACCATACCGTAAACTTTCAATACACAAAAAACTTAGTTAATGCATTGATTGACTGCCAGTGTGTGCCTGATAAATTTATTTATATGAGTAGCCTTGCTTCTTATGGCCCATTGGATGAAGAAAGTATCCGGCCTATTCAAGAAGATGATCTGTCAGATCCTATTACTTTATATGGTCAAAGTAAACTAAAAGCAGAACAGTTTTTAACTTCAAAAACTGACTTCCCTTTTTTGATATTTCGCCCAACTGGTGTTTATGGCCCACGTGATAAAGACTTTTTGTTGATGTATAAAATGATTCACTATCATATAGAAACCTATATTGGGACTTCAGACCAGATCTTAACATTAATATATGTGAAAGACCTTGCGCGACTAATTATCAATGCTATGGGTTCTGATATTTCCCGAAAATCTTATTTTGTTACCGATGGTCATCAATACTCAGCTTTAGAATTTTCTAAAGTTGTTAAAACAGCGCTTAACAAAAAAACGCTACGGCTGGTTTTTCCTAAAACAATAGTTCAGGCTTTGGCGTACATACTTGAAAAAGTGGCCAAACTAAATGGTAATACACCTATTCTCAATACAGAAAAGTTGAAAGAGATCAGTCGAAAACATTATTTGTGTGATAGTAGTCCTGTTTTTACTGATTTTGGATTTGAACCTCATTATGACCTAATAAGCGGTATAAAAGAATCCATTGCATGGTATAAACAGGAGAAGTGGCTCTGATATGGTTAAAGGAAAGATAATGATGATATCTAGCCTGTTTTTTCTTGCAGCAACTCATGGTGATTATCCTGTACCTGAAAAAACAGCCAGCAGACTATTTTATATTCAACGAAACCATAACGCTAACACTATTGTTTATGATGCAAATTTTAATGAAAAAGGAATTTTGAAGGAGGAAGATCCTTTGGATGTATATTGGTTGCGGTACCAAGAGCAAGGGCAAAGAATGGAACTGCGAAAAATTGAAAAGTTATATGCGTATGGTGTGGAATGTACAGCCATAAAAGGCAAAAAACATGAATACAATTTGAAGCTGGTAGCTGACCGTAAGCGAAAGTTCTGGTTAGTACAAAAAGAACCATTCCATGCTTTGGTTATTACTGCAATCAATAAACAGGAATCAAAGCTAGACCATATCTATATTTATGCCGATTATGTATCTTTTTGGCCAAAAGTGAGATATATCGAGCTTTTTGGAACAGATATACATACAGGCCAACCTACTTATGAAAAGGTTTGGAATGAATAAAAGAATTGAAAATACGACTTTCTCAAGATTTACCCTAACAAATATAGGGGTAAACCTGATGCTCGTATTGGTTTATTTGGGATGGATACTCAGGATGGGTCCTATACGGAGCGATCATTTTTTCTTCATAAGTTTTTATTTGTTGCTTTTTTATGGAAATGAGAAAACCCGGAAATTCATCCTCGGGTTTTCTATTTTTATGGTATATTGGATTGCTTATGATTCAATGCGTATACTTCCAAACTATAAGATTTCGCCTGTGCATATTCAGGAGCCCTATCTATTGGAAAAAAGTTTATTTGGTATCTCACTGAAAGGGGTAGTCTATACACCCAACGAATACCTGGCTATAGTTCATACTGCCTTTCTTGATGTTGTGACAGGCCTGTTTTATCTCAACTGGGTGCCGATACCATTAGCTTTTGGGATATATCTCTATTATAAAAACAAGCATTTGTTTACACATTATTCCCTTGTTTTTCTATTGGCTAACTTACTGGGATTTGTCATTTATTACTTGTATCCGGCAGCACCGCCTTGGTATGTTGACTTGTATGGTTTTGACCTATATACTAATGTTCAGGGAAATAGTGCCGGACTAGCACGCTTTGATGCAATAACCGGAGTGCCCGTTTTTGCAAGTCTATACAACAAAAATGCAAATGTGCTTGCAGCTATTCCTTCTCTTCATGCAGCATATCCGGTAATTGTATTGTATTATGGGTTACAGAAAAAATTAGGTTGGGTAAACGTTTTGTTTGTTCTGTTTATGCTTGGAATCTGGTTCTCTGCTGTATACTCAGGACATCATTATGTCATCGATGTGTTGCTAGGTGCATTAGTGGCTTTAGTAACTTTAGGACTTTTTAATTTGTTATCGTTGAACAAGTGGATAAAAAGAAAGATAGATTGGTTTGTTCGGAAAATTTAAAATTAAAAAGGACCTAAGGACGAATACAATACATGATGAGATGTTGATGACAAGTCAGTCCATATCTATGCGAAATACATTTTGTTTTTTTTCAATAGGGCTAAAGATAACAGCTTTGAGAATAATCCAAGTAAATTGAAAGGAGATACGTCTATTAGATATACTAAAGCTTAAATCATTGAATGAACTATTTATCCGAGTCTCTTATCGCGTCCAATTGCCTATAGTCCACCTCTTCCATCCGGAAATGCAACGCTTCTATATTTTGTTGGATATGAGTTTTCTGGCTCATCTTGGGAATGGTAAGCATGAGTGGTTTTTGTATCAACCAGTTTAAGGCTATTTGAAAAGCTGTTTTATCATATTTTTTACTTAGTGCTTCCATTATCGGATGCTGTAGATTGGTAGCATCTCCTTTCATCAGGGGTCTCCATGCTGTGATGCTGATCCCTTTTTTCAGGCAGTAAGGAATGATTTCTGTTTCAATCTGGGTGTTATATCTGCCATTATTTCTGGTAAAAAGATTATATTCCACCTGGTTGGTGATCAGGGGTAGCTCACTGAATAGCTCTGCTTCACGCATTAGGTTCACCGGAAAGTTGCTCACACCAAACCATCGGATCAGTTGGTCTTCTGCAAGTTTATTGATGGCACTCATGGTTTGGCCCAAAGGAATGGCTGGGTTAGGCCAGTGGATAAGGAAAAGGTCTATATGGTCTGTCTTCAGTCGCCTGCAGCTTGCTTCAGCCGACCGGAGCACGTCAGCAAACTGTAATTTGTTTCCGGCTACTTTAGTAGTGATAAAAAGTTTTTTTCTGTCGAACTGACGAATAGCTTCACCAATTAATCGTTCGGTATGTCCCGAGCCATACATTGCTGCGGTATCTATATGAGTGATACCCATCTCAATGGCCATGCTGATTGCATCAATCCAATACCTGTCGGAAGAGCTGTCGGGGCGATAGTTACCACCCATTCCCCATGTCCCTAACCCTAAAACCGGCAGGCTTAGCTCATCATTAATTCGTACAGTAGGTATGCTGTTCATCATTTTTTTTGTTGAAAGTTATATTTGATCAGGTATGCGATGCGTTTTGCCTAACAAATTGCTTGCTAATTGTATGCAGGCTGTATGTTCGATTAGTTCAATGCGTCTGAAAGCCTCTGATAAGGTGGCTCCCCAAGCCACTATACCGTGATTCTCTAATAATATCACACTTGCTTTCAGCGAGGCATCTGCAACCCATTGCGCTAACTTATCGGTACCAGGAGCGGCATAAGGTACGGCTATTATTTGCCCTATAAGCTCCCATGCTTCAGTAGTAAGACGGGTGTCAATAAGCTGATGGGCAACGGTAAAAGAAGTGGCATAAGGTGGGTGTGCATGGATGACGGCTTTGGCTTTTGTTTGTTGACCGTAAATTGCCAGATGCATGCCCGACTCCATGCTCAATGACTGTCCTAAAGATAAATTTTTATCTTCTGTGTGATAGACACATACATGTTTTGCCAACAAACTAGCTTTATCCGTTTGAGAAGGAGTGATGTACAAAAATGGCTCAACCAGCAGGCTGATATTTCCACCAAGGCTGGTAGTCAATCGTTGGCGATACATCCGACGCATATAATAGGCTACTTCTTTTTGACAGACAAGGTGAGGCATGATTACTCTTTTAAGACAGCTTTTATTGATTGCGCATGAGCTTTGATGATCCCTTTCTCGGTTATAATACCTGTTATCAGTCGTGCTGGTGTTATATCAAAAGCCGGGTTATAAGCGTTTGAGCCGGGTGAAGCTATACGGATACGAACCCTGTTGTGATTAGCGTCCATACCATCCTGAAAGAGCACTTCTTCGGCGTTGCGGTGTTCAATGATGATATCTTTACCCGAGGCACATTCCATATCAAAAGTGGAGCCGGGTGCTGCCACATAAAACGGTATCTGATGATAATGGGCTAAGACTGCACAGCCGTATGTGCCTATCTTGTTGGCTACATCGCCGTTACGGGCAATGCGGTCGGCACCTACGATGATGAGATCAATTTTTTTATCGGCCATAAGCGAGGCAGCCGCATTATCGGGTATGATCAGATGTGGTACGCCCTGCTGTTGTAGCTCCCATGCAGTAAGACGCGCACCTTGTCCACGCGGACGGGTCTCATCCACATACACGAAAACCTCCTTACCCGATTTATGTGCCTGATATATTGGCGACAAAGCAGTACCATAATCTACAAATGCTAACCAGCCTGCATTGCAATGAGTGAGGATACGGGTAGATTTTTTAATCAGTTCATTGCCGTATTGACCAATTTTCCACGAATCTTCTGCATCAGCAGCCGCTATTTTTTGGGCTGTTATGGTGGCATTTACCCGTGATACTTTGCCGGCTTCGAATACTTTTTCTACGGCATAAAACAGATTTCTCGCCGTAGGGCGGGTCGATTCTATATCTGCACGGGCCTCAGTTACAAAGGTGTCAATATCATCTTCAGGTGCTTCTAAATAAGCCTGTGCCATTGCATATCCAGCCGCAGCTCCAATAGCGCCGGCACCTCTGACAGTCATATCTGTAATAGCCATGCAACTGTCCCAATAAGTCTTGCATTCGTGTATTTCAAATTCAAAAGGTAGCTTGTTCTGGTCTATCATAAAAACGGATTGACCTTCCATCCAAACCGTCTGATAGTTTTTCTCGTGGACAATCATAACTGGTTTTTTTGTTGAAAAAAGTCGAGCAGTATGAGAGCTGCTGCTGCCATGACTTTAGTACCATTGAGCATGGCCGATTCATCTATGTCGAAATCAGAGCTATGTAGGCGGCGGGCTTGTGATTCATTGGCAAAGGCTGTACCTAACCGAAGAAAACAAGCCGGGATCTGCTGTGAATACCAGGCAAAGTCTTCGGTAGTCATCCGTTGTGGTACATCGATGAGATCGTGGGCTGTAAACGAGTCTGATAACGCATTTCTCAACAGTTGAATAAGTTGTGGGTCGTTGATTAACACCGGATATCCGTCTATGATATCTACTATGGCTTTGGCTCCCATAGCTTCGGCGGTATGTAAGGAAAAAGTATGTATGAGCTTTTTGGCGTTGTCTCGCCAGCTTTCGTCGAAGGTACGTAAAGTGCCGTTTATGCTCACCTCATCAGGGATAATATTATGAGTTCCATCCGCTATGACCCTGCCGAATGAAAGTACAGTCGGTATCAAGGGAGGAGCCATACGGCTAACGATCTGCTGTAGTTGAACGATCAGTTGTGATGCCGTCAGTACAGTATCAGTGATCCGATGCGGCATGGCGGCATGGCCTCCTTTTCCGTTGATACGTATATTGATCTCGTCGCCTGAAGCCATGAAAGGGCCACTATGAAACCCTATTTTCCCGGCATCTAACTCGGGTGTGACATGTAACCCAACTATAGCCTGCACTTCAGGGCTTTCTAATACTCCTTCGGCTATCATCGCTTTGGCTCCGCCCGGAAGCTTCTCTTCGGCAGGTTGAAAAATGAGCTTCACCGTCCCATGAAACTGGTCTTTTATCTTTGTCAATATACTGGCTGCCCCTAACAACACTGCCATATGTACGTCATGGCCGCAGGCGTGCATCTTGCCTTTATTCAACGATCTGTAACCGGTATCATTTGTCTCGCTGATAGGCAGGGCATCCATGTCGGCACGTAAAGCTATACAAGCCGAATCGGGATTACGTCCTTCAATCAAAGCCGTCAGGCCGTGACCGGCTATACCCGAACGAAAGGGAATACCAAAATCATGTAGGCGGTCGGCCAGATAAGCAGCTGTCCCCGATTCTTCAAAACTTAGCTCAGGATGGGAATGAAGATATCGCCTGAAAACCACTACATCAGAATGAGTTGCGACAGCTAACTTATGTAAATCTATGATTGGGCTTGTTTTCATGCTTCACAACTTGGTGAGTAGCAAAGGTAGTATAATTTGGTCTGATCTGAATAGGAGTAAAATACTACTAGTAGGAATAGAGCTAACGTTTTTGCAGGCAAAGTGTTGTCTAAAACAGTTGATATGCAAACATAGAATCCTGCATTATTGTACTTTTGCATTATGGAAACGAAACGACAACTAAAAGTAGGCCGTCTTTTACAGCGTGATCTGAGTGAGTTGCTTCAGCATGAGTTGCGACATTTGGCTGGTGCAGCCATGCTCACTGTAACTAAGGTGTTGCCTACCCCTGATTTGGCTATCGCCCGAGTGTATATCAGTGTGTTTGGCATACAGGATAAACAGCAAGTGATTCAAAATTTACAGCGAAACACTAAGGAGGTACGCAGGCTTTTGGGTAACAGGATACGACATCAACTTCGATCAATACCCGAGCTTCAGTTCTTTTTGGATGATTCTCTGGACTATATAGATAAAATTGATGATCTGTTAAAAGGCGAATAAGGTGCAGTACGATCCTATAAAACGTAGTCTTGGTAAAGCCTTCAACCGAACTCCCTGGTTGCGCAAGCTGTTCTATCGCTTGTTAGACCTGCTTTTATTGCGAAGCTGGCATATCAAGCGGCAACTGTTGAATTGGGCTGCTCAACATGCTGGCGATCGGCAGGTGTTGGATGCAGGATCAGGCTTTGGCCAGTATTCCTATTTTATGGCACGTAAATTCCCTCAATGGAAGATTACCGGCTTGGATGTAAAAGAAGAACAAATAATAGATTGTAATCAGTTTTTTCAACAGATAGGACTCCATCAAGTTCGGTTTGAAGTAGCCGACCTTACAGAGCTATCGTTTGATAATCAGTTTGATATGATTCTATGTGTGGATGTGATGGAGCATATAGAAGACGACCGCAAGGTTTTGCAGAATTATTTTCATGCGTTGAAGCCCGGCGCTATGCTGTTAATTTCTACTCCATCCGATCAGGGCGGCTCAGATGTGCATGGCCAGCATGAATCGGATGAAAATGCTGCAATAGGCTTTATAGATGAGCACGTGCGCGACGGATATGCTATAGATGATTTGAAAGAAAAGTTATTAAGTGCTGGATTTAAGTCGGTAGAGCTTAAATATCAATACGGAAAGCCAGGAAAACTATCATGGAAACTGAGTATGAAACTCCCAATTATCCTGCTAAACATCTCTAAATGGTTCTTTATACTGCTGCCATTTTATTATTTGATAGTGTTCCCGTTTTGCCTATTGCTGAATTTAGCCGATCTTAAGCTGGTACATCGTTCTGGAACCGGTATCATTGCAAAAGCCTATAAATAACATCAGCTGATGTGCTAATTGTGAGCTATGAATTTTCCGTTTTTTATTGCCAGGCGTTATTTGTTAGCCAAAAAAAGCCATAATCTGATCAATGTGATTACGGCTGTTTCAGTGGCAGGTGTTGCGATAGGCGCCTTTGCCCTGATTGTAACGCTTTCGGCTATAAATGGGTTTAAGCAAGTTATTTTGCAGATGGTCAATGTGGTTGCTCCCGATTTAGTCATTGAACCTGTTAAAGGAAAAACCTTTGTGCTGGACAACTTCCCTTATAGCGATCTAACTGGGTTAAAGGCTGTTAAGGCTGTTGCTGAAGTGCTTGAAGAAGATGCGTTGTTTCGGTATGGTGAAAATCAACATTTAGGCCGTGTTAAAGGCGTAAGCTTTGAATATCAGAAATATGGACTGATAGATGAGTCGGTTGTAGAAGGGCAATTTCTTTTAGAGCAAGACGATATACCGTTTGCAGTAGCCGGAAGTGGTGTAGGGTGGTATTTGGGTTTGAACCTACGTCATCATACAGAGCAGCTATTGGTTTATATGCCACGTGTTGGAAGCGGACAGGTTTTTAGTTTAGATCAAGGATTCAGCAGCAGACCAATATCGGTTTCGGGTATCTTTAGTTCGCAGCCCGATTTAGATGCCCGTTATGTGTATGTGCCATTGAGCTGGATGCAGGATCTAAGTGATCAAAAAGGACGTATCAGCGGGATAGAGCTTTTCCTGGAAAAGCCAAATCAGGCAGGATCAATCATGGCCAAGCTGACACATGACTTAGGTCCTGAGTTTGTCGTTAAAGACCGGATCAGGCAGCAAGCTACATTATACCAGATCATGCGCTCGGAAAAAGCAGCAGTCTTTGTTATACTAAGCTTTATTTTGATCATGGCAACCTTTAATATCATTGGCTCGCTCACTATGCTGATGATCGACAAACAAAAGGATAGCAGTGTGTTAAAGAGTTTTGGAGCTTCTGATCATCTTATCCGTCGAATTTTTCTCTCAGAAGGCATGCTGATAGCGGTTGCAGGAGGCTTGAGCGGATTGGCAACAGGGATCATATTAGTTGTGGCACAACAGAAATTTGGATTGCTGAAATTAGGTGGCGGAAGCGGTACCTTCATTATTGATGCCTATCCGGTTCAGTTGCTGGCTTCGGATGTATTGCTTGTCTTTTTACTTGTACTTATGATTGGAGGTGCATCAACAATTTATACCGTATGGCAGACCATGCGCCGACGTAAGACCACGACGCTGGTGAAAGATTTATAAAATGATTCGAAATCTTCAGTGATCCAATGTTTTCTGTGGTTGGAATATATGGCCGGATTTAAGCCGGTTGTTGACTGCAAGTGTCAGTGCAACACGATCCATCAGGCATTGACCGAGAGAAAACTGAAAAAGAGAAACAAACTTTACAAGTGAACAACTACATACAGACTCTATTAAAATAGACAATGCGTAAGACGGTTCCTCCGACTGTATGAGCCAAGGCTCAAAAACCAAGCTTGTAAAAGAGCCGTTTTTTTTGTGCACACCGATAATAATTAGTAATTTGGACAAGCGATTTTAAAAGTAATATATGTCAACTAAGTTTTTTACCAATAGCGAAGATAATACACTCATTAACAAGTTTGAAGGTGTGTTCAGATACAATCCGAATATTCAATATTTTGACGCTTTAGTAGGTTATTTCAGGGCGTCAGGTTATTTTCGTGTCAGACCTTTTCTGGACAAGGTTCCCAAAATCAGAATATTAGTTGGCATCAATGTGGACAAACTTCTTGCGGATGCCCAACGAAAAGGTCTTGAATTTTTCAAGAATCACGAAAAGACCAAAGATGAATTCATTCAGAAAATTCAGGAAGATGTTGAAAATGCAAATTATGACAAAGACACTGAAAGAGGAATCTTGCAATTTATAGATGACCTGATTGAAAAGAAAATTGAAGTTAAGGCACATCCCGAAAAGAAAATTCACGCAAAAGTTTATATTTTCAGACCTGAGCCATTTAACCAACATACACCTGCCCAAGTTATTACAGGTTCATCTAATTTGACAGATGCGGGACTTGGGGCTAATAATCAGTATGAGTTTAATGTTCAGTTGACAGATTTTGACGATGTTGAATTTGCAACGTTGGAATTTGAAAACCTTTGGAGAGAAGCCATTGACATTTTGCCAGTAGACATTCAACACATCAAAAAGGAAACCTATCTGAATGACGATATCACACCGTTTGAACTTTATATCAAACTGCTGACAGAATATTTCGGAAAAAACATTGATTACGACCCCGATTCAATGGGTGACCTTCCCCAGAACTTCAAAAAACTTTCTTATCAAGTTGATGCAGTAAATGAAGGTTTCAATATGTTGCAAGAACACAATGGTTTTGTGCTCGCCGATGTGGTCGGACTTGGGAAAACAGTTGTAGCTGCAATGGTAGCAAAAAAATTTATTTTACAAAACGGTAAAGATTACACAAAAATATTGGTTGTTTACCCGCCTGCAATTGAAAAAAACTGGAAGAATACCTTTAAAGATTTCAAGATTGACAGGTATACCAAATTCATTACAAATGGAAGATTAGAAAGGATTTTGGAAGGGCACGAAGACTATTGGAATAAAGAAGAATACGATTTAATAATTGTGGACGAAGCTCACAAATATAGAAATCATAAAACCGGTGTGTTTCAAAACCTTCAGTTGATTTGCAAAAGTCCTAGAGCAAATAAAGGTTTAATTAGCGGATTACAAAAGAAAGTAATCTTGGTTTCTGCAACTCCTCTAAATAACAGACCTGATGATATTTTTTACCAGATTCAAATGTTCCAGGATGCCAGACAGTCAACGCTGCCAATAACCAACTTGACTTCATTTTTTGCACCTTTGATTGAACAGTACAAAATTCTGAAACGTTTTGACGAATTGGATGTAAACAAACTTCGTGAAATTTATGGTCAAATCAGAAAAAATGTAATCGAGCCTATTACAATCAGACGAACAAGAACAGACTTGGAAAATATTCAGGATTACAAAACCGATATTGCAGCGCAAGGAATTATTTTTCCGAAAGTTGAACCACCAAAAAAAGTTGAATATGTTTTGGATGAAAAACTAAATGAACTTTTCTACAAAACCGTTTTTTACCTCACCGACATCGACAAATTAAAATATGCGCGTTATCAGGCTATAGCCGGACTAAAACCGGAAATTCAAAACAAATATTACGAGAATGCAGAGATTGTTTCTAAATCATTGGCATTCATCATGAAAACGCAATTAGTAAAGCGTCTTGAAAGTAGTTTTTATGCATTCAAAATGTCGTTGGTTGCTTTTCAAAGAGCAACTGACAGAATGATTGCTATGTTTGAAAATGACAAAGTTTTTATTGCCCCCGACACGAATGTAAATAAACTTTTAGACAAAGGATGGAGTGAAGAAGACATTGAAAAAGAGATTGAACGATTGAGTGAAGAAAACCCAAAAAACCAAACTTTCAAAGCCGATGATTTTAATGAAGGATTTTTAGAAGAATTAAAAAAGGATGCTGCACTGCTAAAGGAACTTGTAACAAGGTGGAATAAAATTGATTATGACCCCAAACTTGAGGTTTTTCTCAATAAATTAACAAGACAGTTTCTCAACAAAAAAACCAACCTTGAAGGCAAGCTAATTATTTTTTCTGAATCAAAAGATACAGTGGATTATCTTGCGAAAGCTCTTGAACAGCAAGGAAGAAAAGATGTATTGGTTATCTCTGCAAAAAATAGAAAATCGAGTTATGAAACCATTGTAGAAAATTTCGATGCAAACTTTCCGAATGAAAGTGAAAAAGAAAAAGGCAGAGAACAAAAAAACGATTTTAATATAATCATCACAACTGAAGTACTGGCAGAAGGTGTAAACCTTCATCGTTCGAACGTAGTAATTCATTACGATACGCCTTGGAACTCAACCAAGTTGATGCAGCGTATTGGTCGTGTGAATCGTATCGGCACCAAATCATCAAGAATTTTTAATTATGTTTTTTATCCTTCAGCACAAGGAGATTCACAAATAAAATTGAATAAAACTGCCTTTATGAAAATTCAGGCTTTCCACACTGCTTTTGGGGAAGATAATCAGGTATTCTCAACAGAAGAAATTTTAGATGAAGTAAAATTGTTTAGGAGAACTTATAAGGAAGAAGAAGATGAAAGGCTTAAATATCTTCATTTTCTGCGTGATTTCAAAAAGAAAAACAGAGCATGGTTTGACGCCATTAAGAAAATCCCACTTAAATCAAGAACGGGACGAAATTCAGATTCAATTAATAAGCCCGAATTAAAAGATGGAACTGCAGCCTTCTTAAAAACAGACAGGAAGTTTGAATTTTATTGGATAAATGCTGAAAGTCAAACCAGCGAAATAACTCCCCTTGAAGCATTCAAACTGTTTGAAGCCGATCCAACAGAAAAACCTTGCAAGCTGATTGAAAACCACCACGAACAAGTGGCAGCAGCAATGGAGCATTTTGAAACAGCAGAACATATATTGGTAGCGGCGCAAACGGACCCCGAGGCTTTGGGTGGAGTCGCACAAAGAGCCAAAAAATTTCTTTCAGACTTGGCAAAAAATCCGCAAGTATCCGACAAACAAAAGGAGCATATTAAAAAAATAATTATGTTGATTGATATGGGTAAATACACCAATTTGCCTGGTGATGTAGACAGGCTGCAAAAGAAGAAACTCAATCTGCATGCGGCACTAACTGAACTGGATAAGATTGCAAAACAATACAGTGTGGATGTATCTGATGCCAAAAAAGACAAAAAGGGCAGAGTAGAAAAACCAATTTTAATCATTTCCGAATCCTTTGAATAAAAGATGAACATAGAGCAATTACAAACAGCATTTATTGCAGATATTAAGCAAAAAATACGCTTGGCTCAATACGAAGCCCTGAAGGTTGTAAATGTACAGCTTATCAATCTGTATTGGGAAATTGGAAAAGCCATTTCCGAAAAGCAAGCAGAAAGTTGGGGAGAAACTATTGTGCCAACACTTTCAAAAGAACTACAAAGAGAATTTCCCGGAATTGGAGGTTTCTCAGTAGGAAATTTGTGGCTAATGACGCAGTTTTATTCTGAATATCAAGTAGATGAAAATCTCGCACCACTGGTACGAGAAATTAGTTGGAGTAAGCATATTACTATTTTAAAAAAATGTAAAGACTCACTTGAACGTAAATTCTACACCTTGGCAACTAAAAAATTTGGATGGTCAAAAAATGTATTGATTCACCAAATTGAAAACAAAACCTATGAAAAGTACCTGCTTAATCAAACTAATTTTGAGCAAACCTTGATAGACAATACAATGTGGATGTATCTGATACCCAAAAGACAAAGTGTAAAAACCTATTTTAATTATTTCCAAATCGTTTGAATAGATTATGAACATTGAACTATTACAAACAGCTTTTATAGCTGATATAAAACAAAAAATTAGACAGGCACAATACGATGCCCTAAAGATTGTAAATGTACATCTTATTAACTTGTATTGGGAAATTGGGAAAGCTATTTCGGAAAAGCAAGCCGAAAGTTGGGGAAAAGCTATAGTGCCTACGCTTGCTAAAGAGCTACAAAATGAGTTTCCTGGCATTGGAGGTTTTTCCACTACAAACCTATGGTTAATGGCTCAGTTTTATTCTGAATATCAAGCAGATGAAAATCTCCAACCACTAGTTGGAGAAATTAGTTGGACCAAACATATTGTTATTCTGAATAAATGCAACGACTCACTAGAACGAAAATTCTATACATTGGCAACTAAAAAATTCGGGTGGTCAAAAAATGTGTTAATTCACCAAATTGAAAACAAAACCTATGAAAAGTACCTGCTCAATCAAACTAATTTTGAGCAAACCTTGCCAGACAATATTCAAAATCAGGCGGTATTGGCAGTAAAAGACGAATACACTTTTGATTTTCTTGGATTATCCCAATTACATTCAGAAAAAGAATTAGAAGAATCTTTAATTCAAAATATTCGCAATTTCTTACTAGAAATGGGGTATCAATTTACTTTTATCGGAAATCAGTTTCGTTTGGAAGCAGGGGGTAAAGAGTATTTTATTGACCTCTTGCTTTACCATCGTCAGCTGCAATGTCTGGTTGCAATAGAATTAAAAGTTGGCGAATTTTTACCGGAATATAAAGGGAAAATGGAATTTTACCTTTCCTTGTTAAACGATAAGGTTCGTTTGCCACATGAAAACGACAGCATTGGAATTATTATCTGCAAAGAAAAAAATAGAACAATTGTTGAATATTCACTCAAAACTTCCAAATTGCCTATTGGTGTGGCCACTTATACTTTAACAGACACCTTACCAAAGAGCTATCAAAACTTGCTGCCAAGCAGCAAAGAAATTTCTGATAAAATCAATAAATATTTTTCCAAAAAATGACACAAGAACAAATTCAACAGCTTTTTCAGCTCAGGTATAATCAAAACAATTGGAAACAATTTTTATCACAGGCATTTTCTGATACCCGTTTCCTATCTACACCCGATGTGCTTACTGGAATAAATACCGATGTTGCAACTCAAGTACTTCGCTTGGGTTATGTGAACCTTAATGAAAATGGCATAGAAAGAAATATTGCCGTTTATGATGTTACACTTGCTCCGGGAATTGTTCTCGAACGCAACCGTGTCGGACTTAGAAACTTGTTAAGAAAATATTGGAAAGATATTGATGCTGCTTTTATTGTATATCATAATCCCGATGCTTCGGCAGGCTCTGCATCCGGAAAGTGGCGTTTTACCTATGTTTCTGAACTTACTGGTTTTGATGCCGAAGGTGAATTGATTAAAATAAAAACCGAGCCAAAACGATATACTTATATTTTGGGAGAAGGCGAAAGTTGCCGAACAGCAGCAGAACGATTTGCCATTCTAACAAAAAAAGGAAATAAAACTTCGCTTGACGATGTAAAAGAGGCATTCTCTGTTTCAACACTTACCAAAGAATTTTATAATGAACTTTTTCAGTGGTATCAATGGGCTTTGTCAGATGAAATAGATATTACCTTTCCCCGAAATACATTTACAGTCGATGACGATAGAGAAAAACTTGAAGAGCAAATTATTCGACTAATAACTCGTTTGCTTTTTGTCTGGTTTATAAAACAAAAACAGCTTGTTCCAAACTATTTGTTTGATGATAAATTTCTAAAAAATAAATTAAAAGGCTTCAACCCACTAGACACTAAAAATGGCAATTATTACAATGCTATTTTGCAAAATCTTTTTTTTGCTACATTAAATAAACCAATCAATGAACGTGCATTTGCTAAAGAAGAAAATGCTCGTGATATTAAAACGCTTTATCGTTATGCCGAAATGTTTTCTATTAGTGAGCAGGAAATAATAGATTTATTCAAAACTATTCCTTTCCTAAATGGTGGCTTGTTTGAGTGTTTGGATAAGGAAATTTCAACTGATGGAGTTAAATATCATTTAGATGGTTTCAGCCGCAATGATCATAGGCAAGTTAACGGACAATATAGTCATCGTGCATTTATCCCTAATCGTGTTTTCTTTGACGAAGAAAAAGGAATTATCCCACTCTTAGGGCGCTACAATTTTACAGTAGAAGAAAGTGCTCCCGATGATGTACAAGTAGCCCTCGATCCCGAACTATTAGGAAATGTTTTTGAAAATTTACTAGGCGCTTTTAATAAAGAGACAAAAGAGTCTGCAAGAAAACAAAGCGGTAGCTTCTATACACCACGCGAAATTGTGGATTTTATGGTAAATGAAAGTTTACTGGCGTATTTAAATCAACAGTTGGAAAATATTGATTTGGATGGTGAGCTATCTGATAATGACAAAAAGCGTATTTATGATACTTTGTTAAAAATCAAAATACTTGATCCTGCTTGTGGTTCAGGAGCTTTCCCAATGGGAATTTTAAATGGCATTATCAACCTACTTGAAAAAATTGGTGTCGCAGAACAATTAAATATGTACAAGCTAAAGTTACATCTAATTGAAAATTGTATTTATGGCGTAGATTTACAGACAATTGCGGCTCAAATTAGCAAACTTCGTTTCTTTATTTCACTTATTGTAGAACAAGGCGAGATAAACGTAAATAAAGAAAACTACGGAGTAATTACTCTCCCTAATTTAGAAACAAAATTTGTGGCTGCAAATACCTTAATTGGCATACATAAAAAGGAAGCTCAGTTTAACCTATTTGAAGATCCTGAAATTGAAACCATCAAACAAGCTATTTTGGCAGTTAGGCATGAACATTTTTATGCTAAAAGTGCTCAAGAAAAACGCCAACTCCGCGACAGAGATGCTAAGCTACGAAAAAAACTTAGCGAATTATTAGAAGGCAACCATGAGTTTGCACCCGATGATGCTAAACAAGTAGCCCAATGGAATCCATACGACCAAAACGAAAGTTCATCTTTTTTTGATGCCGAGTGGATGTTCGGAGTAAAAGAAGGCTTTGATATTGTAATTGGAAATCCGCCTTATATTTCAACTAAAGGAGTTGATTCAAAAATGAAAAAAGAATTTGAAAGAATTTACGGTTTTGCTGATGACACATACAATCACTTCTTTTTCAAAGGAATTGAATTACTCAAAAAGTATGGTGTGTTAAGTTATATTACACCGAAAACGTTTTGGACAACACAAACCAAGCGTAACTTGCGTGATTTGCTACTTTCAAAGAAAGTAGGTTATATTTTTGATACAGCAAATCCATTTGAAGCAGCAATGGTTGACACTTGTGTAACTTCTGTTATAAATACAACTCCCAAAGATAATAACATTTTGTTTTTAGATGGAAGTAAAGACTTAAAATCACCTTTAAAATATAAAGTAAAACAAGAAGTGTATTTAAACACTCAAAATAACGTAATCTTTAAGCCTACAGAGGAAAATATGAAAATTTATAACCTATATGGACAAAAAGTAAAAGAACTTTATAATCAGTGGTGGGATAAAATATCAACAAGTAGGAACATAGAGAAAAATAAGAAAGAATTAGAAGCTTATCGCAAAAGTTTAAAACCAGGAGATATTGCTTTATTGGGTTGCTTAACTGAAGGTGGGCAAGGATTAGCAACAGCAAATAATGGAAAATATATTGCTATCAGGAAATCTACAAAATGGGCTAAAAATATTTTGGAATCTCGACCTAAAAAATTAGCAGAAGCAATAAATAATAAAAAAATAAAAATTGTTGACTTTGAGAAATTTAATAATACATCAGACTTTTTAAATTCTCTTTCCGAATCGCAAATCGCAGAATTATTTGATAGCTTAAAAGAACAATATGGAAGAGATATTTTTGGACAAGGCTATATTTACCGTTTGGTTGATGACAGTGAAATTGCTGATGTGGACACACTTACCGAAGATGAAAAACAAAATGGAATTGATAAAAATAAAAACTTTTATGTGCCTTACGATAAAGGGGATAAGGATGGAAATCGTTGGTATTTAGAAACACCTTTTGCTATTGCTTGGCACAAAGAAAACGTCGAGTTTCTTAAAACA